>TARA_R110002033_G_scaffold165185_3_pt1 | contig 118664 bp, 112 predicted proteins | sample TARA_R110002033 | Tara Oceans TARA_R110002033 (sample SAMEA4397051) | marine metagenome | biome: Polar Biome; feature: [SRF] surface water layer (ENVO:00010504); material: water (ENVO:00002006), including particulate matter (ENVO:01000060) such as... | depth 5 m | reverse complement strand
CAGCGAGCGCCCACACAAATTATCTGATTATCTATTTTAAAGAGCATCACCACACATGATGTGCGGCTGAGGTCGTGTATAGTACAGAATATTTTTATCCATGCAACCGTTTTTAAACAAAAAAGTCACTGTATTGTAAAATACAGTGACTTTTCTTAAATAATCAAAGATCAATTACTTAATTTCGAGTGCTTGCGCTTCGATTCTGGCTTTCCATTCAGCAGGCCCTGTGATGTGTACAGATGTACCTAAAGTATCAACTGCAACTGTTACAGGCATATCAACAACATCAAATTCATAGATAGCCTCCATACCTAGCTCAGGAAAGGCAACAACATCTGCTTTCTTAATTGCTTTAGAAACCAAATAAGCCGCACCACCTACTGCCATTAGGTAAACCGCACCAAATTCTTTGATCGCTTCAATTGCAACAGGACCACGCTCAGATTTACCGATCATACCAAGCAGACCCGTTTTATCCAGAATCGTGCGGGTAAATTTGTCCATTCGTGTCGCGGTAGTTGGTCCAGCAGGTCCTACAGCTTCATCTCTCACTGGATCAACAGGCCCAACGTAATAAATAAAGCGACCTTTAAGATCAACAGGAAGCTCTTCGCCGTTAGCGATCATCTCAACCATTTTCTTATGAGCGGCATCACGACCCGTTAGCATTTTACCGTTTAACAAAACGGTTTCACCAGGCTGCCACTCTTTTACTTGCTCAGGTGTAATTGTATTCAAATCAACTCGACGAACACTTTCCCCCACTTCCCAAGTAATTTCCGGCCAATCATCTAATGATGGTGGCACCAAATCTGCTGGACCAGAACCATCAAGCACGAAATGTGCGTGACGCGTAGCAGCACAATTAGGAATCATAGCAACAGGCAAAGACGCCGCATGAGTTGGGTAATCCATGATTTTCACATCAAGAACAGTCGTTAAACCACCTAGACCCTGTGCACCAATACCTAGATTATTAACCGCATCAAAAATAGCCAAACGAAGCTCTTCAACACGTGTTTGTGGCCCGCGGGCTTTCAACTCATGAATATCAATCGGCTCCATCAAAGATTCTTTCGCCATAACCATGGCTTTCTCTGCAGTACCACCAATACCTATACCGAGCATTCCTGGAGGACACCAGCCAGCCCCCATCGTTGGAACCGTTTTTTTAACCCATTCAACGATATCATCGGAAGGGTTAAGCATCGCCAATTTAGATTTGTTTTCAGAACCGCCACCCTTAGCAGCAACATGAACCTCAACCGTATCACCAGGTACAACCTCCATATGAATCACAGCAGGCGTATTGTCTTTGGTGTTTTTACGAGCTCCAGCAGGATCGGCAAGAATAGAGGCACGCAACACATTATCTGGATGAAGATAAGCTCGACGCACACCTTCATTAATCATATCAGTGACACTTCTTGTACTTTCCCACTGAACATTCATGCCAATTTTAATAAAGACAGTAACAATACCAGTGTCCTGACAAATTGGACGCTTACCTTCAGCACACATACGAGAATTAATAAGAATTTGCGCCATCGAATCTTTCGCGGCCTTACTCTCTTCTCGCTCGTACGCTTCATGCACTGCTTTTACGAAGTCCAGAGGGTGGTAATAAGAGATAAACTGCAATGCGTCTGCAACGCTATCAATCAGATCATCTTCTTTAATAATGCTCATGCTTCTCTCCTGCTGAGTATTACGATTAAATCGAAAACGAAATGGTAAAAGATGCAGCCTTGCAAAGAAAGCTTTATGGTGGGTTTTAAAGAAATATACCCCTCATCAATTGAATGAATGAGGGGTATAAATAATAAAAGGTTAGTTCTTTTAGGCAAACAGCTTAACGATTTGCTTTTTGCTCTCTATCAGATTTTGGCTTCTGCACAGAGTGCTGAATATACTCTTCTAAAATTTGAGCAGTAAATTTTTCTCTCTCAGGTAAAGACGCAATACGCTCAGCTTCCCAGTTGATCAGACGAATAAAGACAGAATATTTTTTAATGAAGCCATAACCAATATCCCTAACACCTATATCATTAGTCTCCATCAAGTAAATAACTTGCTCTAAATTCTTCTGAGTCTCGAACTGGCCACCCTCGCTCGCAGCAATCAACAAACGCTGAATATGTTGGATCGGATTTTCAGATGCTCGTGATTCTTTTTTTGCTAAATTAGAAGTTAAAAATTTATCTAACATCTCTTCAGTGTGCACTTCTCTTGCATGCACATCAGAAATAAGCGCAGACTCACGTTCTAACAAACGAATAAACAAGCTCTTATTTTTAATATCTGAGAACTCTAAATCTTTAAGAGAAAGACCGTTCTGAGACATAATATCAATAACTTTTTCATAAGATGCCGTAGCATCTTCACCAACAGATACAGCTAGCACAAGATGACGGCGCAACTCATGCATTATTTTGGCAGCCCGATAATCTTCTTTGCGCTGCAAGTGCTGCTTAAGAGACTCTTTGTTTTTCACCAAAGCATGACTAACTGCATCGTATCCTTGAACTGCTTCTTGTTCATCTCTTAAACGAGCCATACGGATTTTGGTGCAACTATTTTCCCAAGCTTCATAAGATTTTGCTCTAGCCTGAAAAGCTCGTTCAATAGCTTCTTCAAAGCTTTGCTCAATTCGCGCACGTTCGGCACGCTCCTGCAATTCACCTTGTTCGTGTTCATAACGTTTCTGCTTTTTAAGCTGCAGATTTTCCTGAGCCAATAGAAGCTGCTTATCTAAAGTCTCTATATCCGTTTGGATTTTGGTTTCATCAAAATCAGCAAGTTTTTCATAAACTTTTGACCAGTAACCATCCTCTATGAATGGCACATTTGGATCGCTCGTCGCATATTGCGTTTTAAGAGTTTCAGTAAATCCATGATTATCTGGACGGAAAGCTTTAGTGGCATTAATAACATTATCACTGGAAGTATAGCTAGCAGAGCCATCCTGTCCATTTTCGTTAGCAACAGACGCTGCCGCCATAACCACATCTTCCATTACACTTTCCGCTGTCATGCTATTTTCACCGACATTATTGCCATCTAATTCAAAATTCGACTCAACTTCTTCAGCTTGAGCATCCACACAAAAAGTCATTTGATCGTCATTACTAACGTACACCTTTTCGTTATCAACATTTTCATTATCTGCCAAAAATGAATCACGAGGTGAATTGTCAGTATCGTGAAAACTAGATAAATCCATATCATCAAGAATAGTACGAGCAGATTCATACGCTCGACTAGGGTCGTTATCTTTTTCACTGAAACGACGATGATACACAGAACCTTCGGAGGATGATTTTACAACGACTTCTTTTTGATATCGCGGAGTCGCCCCACCCCAACTCACGCGGTAAAGCATAGCTCGGTCACACAACTGCAAAATAGGTAGCTCTCGTTGAGCAACCTGATATTGCCTAATCAGCGACTCCGCATGACGCAAAGCCATTACAGATTCACTTGAATTAGTAGAGGTTGCTAAATTCAATAATTTAACAACTTTCTGTATGGCCTTCTTCCTTTTGCTTATGCTCATAAAACACGCTTTCCAAGTTGGCTAAATTTCACTCAGTATAGAATACAAATTCAGGGCTTTTTCTCAATAGTAAAGTTCAGCCCCATCGCTAGGCAGCGTTAAATCATCACTTAGCAATGAATGAACCTTCTGCAAAATCTCAGCCAAGTCTTCTTTTGAATAAGGAATAGCATCCAATTTCCCCCAAATAGGACTAGGCCAGCAAGGATCAGTCTTATAACGAACTATATGATGTATATGCAATTGCGGCACCTGATTGCCAATAGCGGCAACATTCAGTTTAGTTGCGGAAAAGGCATCATGAAGAGTTTCCGCCAACAGGCAACTTTCTGCCATCAATTGCTGACGATCCTCTTCTACAAGTTGATATATTTCAGTAATGTCATTTCTTTGCGGAACAAGTATAAACCAAGGAAACTGAGCATCATTTATAAGACGCAACTGGCACAATGAAAAGTGTCCAACAAGAATAGAATCACGACCTAACACAGGATTTAACTCAAACATCTTTACATCTTCCTATTTACAAAAAAGGCTTTCATAAGCACTATAGCACTCTATTTTTAAAAACTCTCAGAGACTTGGAGCCCGCATGACTGATATGCAATGTGCCGTGGATGCACAAGCAAAATTAGCCGAATGTCCTCGTTGGGACGAGCGCACTCAAACGCTCTATTTTGTCGATATAGATTCTTTCATACTATACGCTTACAACACAAAAACAAAAAAACTAACAAGTCGCGAATTCGACGAAGAAATCGGCTGCTTCTCACTAGTTGAAAACGGTGGTTTTATCGCTGCCTTCCGTTCAGGTGTCTATACGTTTGAACACATAAATGCTGATTTAAAGCCTTATTGGCTTGCCACTTACGATCAAAGAACAACCCGCTTTAACGATGGACGCTGTGATGCTAAAGGTCGTTTCCTAGCTGGCACAATGTACTCTCCAAAAGATGCCTTCAAGGGAGCATTACATCAATTCAGCGGTGGCAAAGAAAACCTGATTGATCAAGCCGCTTGGACATCTAATGGTTTAGCATTTTCCCCTGATAACACCATTATGTATTATTCGGATACTCCGAATCATGTTGTTTATCAATTTGATTATGACTTAGAAAACGGCACCGCAAGCAACAAACGCGTTTTCATTCAATTTCCACACGGCAACGGTCGCCCAGATGGTGCTGCGGTTGATAGTGATGGAAATTACTGGTCTGCTCTTTATCAAGGACAGCGCGTTGTAAAAATTAGCCCACAGGGTGAAATTTTAGAGGAATATCTTGTTCCTGCAACGTACCCAACCATGGTTGCCTTTGGTGGACCAGAAATGACAACACTATTTGTGAGTACTTGCCGTGGCGCACAAACAGATGAAGAGCTGAAACAATTCCCTCAAGCAGGCGGAATTTTTGCCCTTGAAACGAACGTAAAAGGCCAGATTGAGCCGCGTTTTGCAGGGTAAGGCTTTTTTTGTAATTTGATGTTTTTTTTGCAATTTAACTTTAATCACTCAACTTTAAAGTACTGATATTATTATGCGCGCAAGCAACTATTTATTCTCTACCCTACGTGATGCACCAACTGACGCAGTCGTCACCAGCCACCAACTAATGGTTCGTGCAGGCATGATTCGCCAAATTTCAAAAGGTTTGTACACTTGGCTACCTACAGGTCTTAAAGTCTTCCGCAAAGTCGAGAGCATTGTTCGCGACGAAATGGAAAAAGCAGGCTCTCTTGAAGTCATGATGCCAGGCGTTCAACCTGCAGAATTATGGCAAGAAACAGGACGCTGGCAGAAATATGGTCCAGAACTACTACGTCTGCAAGACCGCCACGGTCGCGAATATTGCCTTGGCCCAACCCACGAAGAAGTCATCACAGAACTTGCGCGCAACGAACTGACTAGCTACAAACAGCTACCAATGAATTTCTTTCAAATTCAAACAAAATTTCGTGACGAAGTTCGCCCTCGCTTTGGTGTAATGCGTTCACGCGAATTCTGCATGAAAGATGCGTACTCCTTCCATGTTGGCGCTGAATCACTCCAACAAACCTATGATGTAATGCACCAAGCTTATTGCAATGTATTTGATCGCATTGGCCTTAACTACCGCCCAGTTCGCGCAGATACAGGCAGTATTGGTGGCGCATATTCACACGAATTCCATGTATTGGCCGACTCTGGTGAAGATGATATTGCTTTCAGTGATTCATCTGACTTTGCTGCTAATATCGAGCTTGCAGAAGCCGTTTGCCTAAAAGAAAAAGCCGACACACCAACACAAAACATCGCGGAAGTATTTACTCCAGATTGTAAAACAATTCAAAAAGTCGCTGAGTTTTTAAAATTAGACGTCACCAGCACAGTGAAAACCATGCTTGTGAAAGCCGTTGACGAAAACGAGCAACCAACTATCGTCGCTCTTGTGTTGCGAGGCGATCACAACATCAACGAAATCAAAGTGGAAAAACTGCCTGGTATCGTGTCTCCTTTTGAATTCGCCGATGAAGCTGACATCATCGCAAAAATTGGCTGTGCACCTGGCTCCATTGGACCAAAAGGTCTAGCTGAAAAAGGCGTTCGCGTTATCGCAGATCGCTCAGCAGCCGTTATGTCTGACTTCTGCGCTGGTGCAAACAAAGACGACTACCACTTTACCGGTTTGAACTGGGAACGTGACTGTGCGGCATTTGAAATTGCAGATATCCGCAACGTTGTTGAAGGTGACCCTTCTCCAGACGGACAAGGCACTATCATAATTAAACGCGGCATCGAAGTGGGTCACATTTTCCAACTTGGCCAACAATATGCTGAAGCACTAAAAGCCACCGTTTTAGATGAAAATGGTAAAGCGCAAGTCATGCACATGGGCTGTTATGGTATTGGCGTTTCTCGTATCGTCGCAGCAGCAATCGAACAAAACTTCGATGAAAAAGGCATTTTGTGGCCAGAAAGCATCGCACCATTCGATATTGCTATTGTTGCGATGAACTACGACAAATCCGAAGCAGTACGCACAGAATGTGACCGCCTATACGCTGAATTAAAAGCAAAAGGCTTAGATGTATTACTAGATGATCGCAAAGAACGTCCAGGCGTTAAATTCGCAGATTGCGAACTACTAGGCATCCCGCATCGTTTAGTTGTTGGCGATAAAGGACTAGAAAAAGGCACATTAGAATACAATTACCGTAAAGCTGGCGAGAACGAAGACATTGCTATTGCCGACGCTATCGATTTTATCTTAAGCAAAAAATAAGACCACCAAGCCTGACGGAAGCAGTTCCTTCTGTCAGGCTTTTTATACCAGAGATCCAGTAATAAATAGGAGCCAACATGACCACTATTTACCACAACCCTCGCTGCTCAAAATCCCGTCAAACATTACAACTTCTAGAAGAAAATAATATCCAACCTGAAATTCGTCTGTATTTGCAAGCCCCCCCAAGTATCGAAGAAATCCAAGCATTACTTACACAACTAGATATAACACCACTAGAACTCATGCGCACTAAAGAAACCATCTACAAAGAACTTGGTTTAAGCAAAGAATCTACCGATGAAGAACGTCTGCAAGCTATGCACACGACCCCAAGCCTAATAGAACGCCCTATTGTTATACACAACGACAAAGCAAAGATTGGTCGCCCACCTGAAGATGTTTTAGCCTTATTTAAATAAATGAGAGCAACTAAATAGGAACTACTGAATGATCCAGTCACCTTACGTATTGGTTTTGTTTTACAGTCGTCACGGCTCAGTCTCAGAAATGGCAAAGTACATTGCTCGCGGCATCAACAAAACTAACGGCATGGAAGCAAAAATACGCCAAGTTCCAGAAGTGGCTGATACAACAAAAGTCGCCGCTCCAGCATTACCAGACGATGGCGCACCTTACTGCACTTTGGAAGAACTAGCAGATTGCTCAGGACTTGCTATAGGGTCACCTTCCTATTTTGGCAGTATGGCCGCACCACTGAAACATTTCATCGATCAGACATCGACACTCTGGCTAACAGGCCAATTAATCGACAAACCCGCTTGCGGCTTCACCAGCGCAAGCACCATGCATGGAGGCCAAGAACAATGCATTCACAGCATGATGACACCGTTAATCCATCACGGCATGGTTTGGCTTGGTTTGCCTTACAAAAACAAAGAACTAATCAGTACGCAGGCAGGCGGAACGCCTTATGGTGCAAGCCACCTAGCAAACAGCACACATGAAAATACTTTAACCAATGATGAAAAAGCACTTTGTGAAGCACAAGGTAAACGCATCGCCGAAATGGCCATCAAGCTAAAAAAATAAGCCTTTTTAGTTTATCTAGAACAAACCATACAAAACGAAAAAAGCCGCAATATAAAAAATTATGCTGCGGCTTTTTACTACCTAATGACTAGTATCTTACAATCAATTCTTAGTAATTAAGCTCAATGCCTTGGAAGCTCGATATCCTTAAACAATAATTCAACATCTTGCCGATTCCCAGCCTCCATCGCAGCCATTACGACATCTTTTGTCAGATGAGGCGCAAAAGATTCAATAAATTTATACATATAGCCACGAATAAATGTATTACTACGAATGCCTATTTTTGTGCAACTGTCTGCAAAAAGATGCGAAGCATCTAAAGCAACCAAATCTGCATCTTGTATTTCATCATGGGCCATTGAAGCTACAATCCCCACACCAAGTCCTAAGCGCACATAAGTTTTAATCACATCAGAGTCCGCAGCAGTAAATACAACATTTGGTTGTAATTCTGCCTCTTGAAACGCCTGATCCAATTGAGATCGACCCGTAAAACCGAATACATACGTGACAATAGGATATTCAGCCAATGCTTGCAGAGTCAGCTTATTCACTTTTGCCAAAGGATGGTCTTTTGGCACAACCACTGAACGGTTCCACGTATAACAAGGCAACATAACCAGATTGCCAAATAACTCTAACGCTTCTGTCGCAATCGCAAAATCGACAAGACCGTCGTTTGCCATTTCTGCGATTTGCATTGGTGTTCCTTGATGCATATGCAAACTAACGTCAGGATAACCTTCAATGAATTGATTAATCACTTTAGGCAAAGCATATCGAGCCTGTGTATGCGTCGTTGCGATATCAAGCGACCCTTTACGCTCATCACTAAATTCTTTCGCCACACGCTTAATATTTTGCGTTTGACTAAGCACTTCACCTGCTAAAGCAATAATTTTTTCGCCAGCCGGTGTCACATGCGTTAGGTGCTTTCCGCTCCGCGCAAAAACCTCTACACCAAGCTCATCTTCCAAAAGACGAATCTGCTTACTAACGCCTGGCTGTGACGTGTATAAACTTTGCGCCGTGGCCGAAACGTTCAAGTCATGACGTGCCACTTCCCATATATACCTAAGCTGCTGTAATTTCATCGTCTGCCTTATTCGAAAAAGAGTTAAAAACATAATAAAATATTACTTTATAGAATAGTAAAAAACCTCTAGTGTTGCCAGCTTAAATAACTTCAATGTGGCTTTTCTAATGGATTTTCTTTGGTACATTTCTGCAGGTGCGGCGGTTGGCTTGGCTGTTGGCATCACAGGTGTTGGTGGCGGCTCACTTATGACACCACTTTTATTAATGTTTGGCTTTCCTCCCCATATCGCGATTGGCACAGATCTTATGTATGCAGGCATTGCAAAAAGCACCGGCGTTGTCATGCATGCTAAACGCGGCAATGTAAACTGGAAAATTGTTTTCGCCATGGCGGCAGGAAGCATTCCCGCTTCCCTCATAACCGTTTGGGCATTATCAAGATTTGAAAAGCCCGATCACTATCAAGAAATTTTAACCAGTACGTTAGGTATGATGCTCGTTCTCACTGCCGTGGTTATATTATTTAGAGCTAAGTTAACCAAAGCACTAAGCTTCAACATATCAGAAGACCAAAGTACAAAAATCGTCTTTGTCTGCGGATTTATTTTAGGCGTATTAGTTACCCTTACTTCCGTTGGTGCTGGTGCCTTAGGAACCGCCATCATGATGATATTATTTCCGATCATGAGAGCAAAAAATATTGTGGGAACCGACCTAGCACATGCAGTACCACTAACCCTAGTTGCCGGGACAGGACACATTTTTTTAGGCAACGTTGACTACTCATTACTCGCTGCCCTTTTAATCGGCTCCATACCGACAATATACATTGGTACACGTATCGCAAGCCATGTACCCAACCATGTTTTACAACCTGTATTAGCAACCGCTTTACTCTCTTTTGGCGTGAAGTATCTTTTCTTCTAAAAAGTCAAAAAATCACTGTTAAACGGTTCATTCAGAGGGAAAAACACGATATTGTAAGCAGCTATAACTAAAAGCAAAAAAGCAGGAAACCCCGCAATGAGTAACAAACGTCTTGAAGACTTAAATATTGCCTCATTTACCTCTCTGGTAACACCGAGTCAATTAAAGAAAGAACTGCCAGTTAGCGAAAGTGTTAGCATCCATGTAGCTGAATCACGCGACATAATCAAAAACATTATGGACGGCAAAGACCACCGTCTGGCTATCGTAATTGGGCCCTGCTCTATTCATGATCCAAAAGCAGCTTTGGATTATGCGACACGCCTAAAAGCGCTTGCCGAAAAATTAGATGACACCTTATACATCATCATGCGCGCTTATTTTGAAAAGCCACGTACTACAGTTGGCTGGAAAGGTTTAATCAACGATCCTAACCTAGATGGTACTTTTGACATAAACAAAGGTATTCGCATTGGCCGTAAACTACTTATCGATTTATCCGAGCTTGGCCTTCCACTTGCCACTGAAGCTTTGGATCCTATTTCACCTCAATATATTCAAGACCTTATTAGCTGGTCTGCTATCGGTGCCCGCACGACAGAGTCACAAACTCATCGTGAAATGGCATCAGGCCTATCTGGCCCAGTTGGATTTAAAAATGGCACTGATGGCGGCCTAACCGTTGCTATAAATGCAATGCAATCAGTCTCCCATCCGCATTCTTTCTTAGGTATAAATGAAGAAGGTCAAGTGACCGTTGTAAATACTAAAGGAAATGATTACGGGCACATTGTTCTTCGTGGCGGCGGCGGAAAACCGAACTATGAAACAAAATTTGTAGCTGAAGCTGAACAAGAATTAGTGAAAGCTAATCTAAAAGTGAACATCATGGTGGACACCTCCCATGAAAATTCTAGTAAAAAACCTGAACGCCAAGTAACCGTTGCAGAAGACTCAACTCAACAAATCCTTGATGGCAACCAATCCATTATGGGACTAATGATCGAAAGCAACATCGGCTGGGGCAACCAAAAAGTACCAGCAAACTTAAGCGACCTAGAATACGGCGTATCCATTACTGATGCCTGCATTGACTGGGAAACGACAGAAAAGGCGCTAACAGAAATGGCTAATGCATTACGTGACGTACTCCCAAAACGTCAACGCGGATAAGTTTTACTAACTAGAAAGCCACCCAATAAAAAGGGGAATCGCAATATAGCGACTCCCCTTTTTTATTAAATGTTTTTTTGTAAGATACACTTACATGAAAGCATTATCTGTAACAGTATGATCCGTAGAGTCTTTAACAGCAGTAAGACCAGGAACTTTCTCCATTAAAGTTTTTTCAACACCTTCTTTAAGAGTCAGATCAACCGCACTACAACCCTGACAGCCGCCACCGAATTTCAATACAGCAACTTGACCATCAATCACTTCAAGCAAACTTACTTCTCCACCATGAGCCGCTAAGCCTGGATTGATATCAGAATAAAGTACGTAATTGATTTGATCTTCAATTGGACTATCTGCCGTGACTTTTGGCATTTTGGCATTAGGCGCCTTAATAGTTAGCTGACCGCCCATTTTTTCAGTAGCGTAATCAACAAAAGCTTCATCCAAAAAATTTACAGAATTCTTTTCGATGTACACTTTTAACTTAGGCAAATTCAAGATTTCGTCTGTTTCATTTACTTCGTCTGGACGACAATAAGCAAGACAAGTTTCAGCATAAGGCGTACCCGGCTGCTGGATAAAAATTCGCACTGCAATACCTTCTACACCTTGTTTTTCCAGCAAAGAAGAAAGATATTCTTGGGCACCATCGGTAATTGTAATATTCATAATAACCCTTTCAAAATCTACATAACGATCAATGAGGGTTATATTACAGGAGATAAAGAGCAAAGCCAAAGACCAAGTAAAAAAGTAGGGTATTTTTCCTCTTTCTATATATACCTTTTTCCGATAAAGAGATTCCGAATAAGCCTTATTATGAAAACCACTAAAGATATAGGTAAATATTCATTTTTAGAATAAAGGATATTTGCTAACATAGTTCAACTTACATTTATTAACCACGGTTCATTTCACTATGTATCAATACGACGCCATTGACCAACAGCTTGTTGAAGAGCGTGTAGCACAATTCCGCGACCAAACACGCCGCTATTTAAACCAAGAATTGAGCGAGCAAGAATTCTTACCATTGCGACTACAAAACGGCCTTTATGTACAACGCTACGCACCAATGCTGCGTATTGCTATCCCATATGGAATGCTATCTAGCGCTCAATTACGTAAATTAGCCGATATTAGCTGCCGCTATGACAGATCATACGGGCATTTTAGTACCCGCCAGAACTTACAATTAAATTGGCCTAAAATAGAAGACGTGCCTGATATTTTAGCAGAACTTGCTGAAGTACAGATGCACGCCACTCAAACCAGCGGTAACTGTATTCGTAATACAACGACAGACCAATACGCTGGCGTTATCTCAGATGAAGTCGTTGATCCACGCCCATACTGTGAATTGATTCGTCAGTGGTCTACCTTCCACCCTGAATTCGCATTCCTTCCTCGTAAATTCAAGATTGCTGTCAATGCTACTGAGTCTGCTGACCGTGCTGCCGTACAGGTTCATGACATTGGTCTGCAAATCCGTAAAAATGATGCTGGTGAAATTGGCTTTAAAGTCATGGTTGGCGGCGGCCTAGGTCGCACTCCAATGGTTGGCGTTACAATCAGTGAGTTCATTCCTCGCGTAGACCTACTAACCTACCTAGATGCCATTATTCGTGTATACAACCAACAAGGTCGTCGTGACAATAAGTACAAAGCACGCATTAAAATATTAGTCAAAGCGTTAGGGATCGAAGAATTCCGTAGTCGTGTTGAAGCTGAATGGCAACACCTAAGAGGCAAAGAAAGCACTGTTCCAATGAGTGAATTCGAGCGCCTTCAAGGCTTTTTTAGCGAGCCGAACTATGAAACACTAGAAAACAATCCAGCTAGCTTAACAAACAAGCTAGCTGACAGCGCTGGCTTTGCGCGTTGGTTTGAACGTAATACTTTTGAACACAAAAAAGCAGGCTACCGCATAGTAACACTGACACTCAAAAAAGCAGGTCAGGCACCAGGCGATGCAACCGCTGAACAAATGCAAAAAGCAGCAAATCTTGCCGACCAATTCAGTTTTAGTGAGTTGCGTGTTAGCCATGAGCAAAACCTAGTACTTGCTGATGTTCGTCAAGACCAATTGGTAGAGCTTTGGGAAGCAGCAAAAGAAGCTGGTTTTGCCACACCAACTCTTGGCTTGTTAACTGATATGATCTGCTGCCCTGGCGGCGATTTCTGTGCTTTAGCAAATGCGAAATCCATTCCGATTGCTGCACAGATCCAAGAAACTTTTAATGATCTTGACTACCTCTACGATCTTGGAAATATCGATTTGAATATTTCAGGCTGCATGAATGCATGCGGTCATCACCATGTTGGTAACATCGGTATTCTAGGTGTAGACAAAAAAGGTGAAGAGTTCTACCAAATTTCAATTGGTGGCGCTTCAGGGCACGATGCAAGTATTGGCAAAATCCTTGGCCCTTCATTTGCTCAAGAAGAAATCAGCAGCGTTATTCAAAAGCTAATGAACGTCTATGTCGAAAACCGCTCTGAAGAAGAACGTTTTATCGACACTTATCGCCGCGTTGGCATCACACCATTTAAAGAGGCCGCTTATGCCAAAGCTAATTAAGAACGGCGAAATAATCGACAACACTTATAATTGGATACAAGACGTCGAGCAAGAAGTTACACCGAACAGCATTATTGCTGCGCAGAAATGGTTATCTGAAAAAAATACTATTAGCAACGTCGCTGGGATTTGGTTAGAAGCAGGTGACGGAGTCGAGTTCCTACAAGACGTTGATTTAAATCAATTCGATGTTATTGGCGTTCATTTTCCTGCATTTACTGATGGAAGAGGCTTTAGCTATGCGCGTCTTTTAAGAGAGAGATTAAATTACCAAGGTGAAATTAGAGCACTTGGCAACTTCATTCCTGACCAATTGGGCTACCTTTTACGCGTTGGATTTAACAGTTTCCAATTCAACGAAGAAGTAAATTTAGAAAAAGCCCTTGCCCTACATAAGCCATTCTCAATCGCTTATCAAGGTGACGTAACGGACCCTAGACCGCTATTCTTGCGTCGCTAGACAAAACATTTTCAATAAACTAACAAGAAAAGGCCATTACGATGGCCTTTTCTATTGCGTATTGGACGCCTCATCATTATCGTACTAAACAGATAAAGTGATTGATTGTTAAAGGAACTTGACGTGTCTAAAATACGCATTACCAGCCTAATTATTGGCGCACTACTCTCTGCCACTGCGCATTCTGCGACAGTATATATTTCCGACATCCAATTTGTTGCCATCCGCGAGGGGCTAGACAACAATACAAGAGCAGTAGAAAGAGGCTTAAAAAGTGGAACACCATTAGTAGTTTTAGAACAAAACGATGGCTATACGAAAGTTCGAACGCCAAGTGGAAATGAAGGCTGGGTTGCAGATTATTTTCTTAGCGAAGATATGGTAACAAGAGACCAGCTAGAGACACTACAAACTCGTTTAGATAAAAACACCGAAAGCAGAACGGAAGTTGCCGATGCACTTAAAGTCAGCCAACAAAAAATTCAAGAGCTAAACAGCACAAATACTGCGCTTCAGGACGAGAACGAATCGCTAAAACAACAACTGCAAAATGCCGCTGAATTATCAGAAAAGGCACAAGCCATCGTATCTCAAAACGAAGATGTTAGTTATCAAATAGCAACTCTCAAACAGCAAGCAAGTATAGCGATAGCTCAAGCAGAGAAACTACAAGATACGACCGAGCAAAAATGGTTTATGATTGGAGGAGCAACTCTTTTTGGTGGCTTACTACTAGGCATACTATTACCCATGCTACGACGCAAAAAAAGCGGTACAGGCTCTTGGTCTTAAATAGAGGTCTTCGCTTTATATAAGCTCCTAGCTTTATAAAGGATAATTAATGGAAGCATCGATAGTACACTCCTTCTTTTTAATATTTGCAGGAGCGGCAGTCGTTGCTTCCATAGCCTTATACACAAGGCAACCTATGATTATCGCCTACATTGCACTTGGCGTTTTATTTGGCCCCTCCGCACTATCCCTGATTAACGAACCAAAACTAATGGACGAGATGAGCCATATTGGCATCATCTTCTTACTCTTTCTACTTGGCTTAGATATGCAGCCAAGTCACTTAATAAACATGCTCAAAAAAGCCTCATGGATCGCCCTACTTAGCTCCGCCGTTTTTGCAGCTTTAGGGTATGGAGTAGCTATTCTTTACGGCTATAGCAGCATTGAGGGTGCAATCATTGGCCTTGCAATGATGTTCTCCAGCACAATCGTCTGTATAAAATTACTTCCTACAACCGTTTTACATCACAAACACACAGGCGAGCTTGTGGTTGGATTATTGCTATTACAAGATATGATAGCAATTGCCGTACCACTTGTTCTGTACAGTATTTCTGGTGCAGAAGACAATGGCGCCATGCAATACCTAAAACCCTTGATCGGCCTACCACTAATAGTGACTGGTGCCTTTCTATTCGTAAAATACATCCTGTTAAAACTGATCACTAGATTTGATCGTTTTCATGAATATATTTTTTTAGTATCGATTGGTTGGTGTTTATCCATGGCAGTGCTTGCCGAAACTACTGGCTTATCAGCTGAAATGGGCGCATTTATAGCCGGCGTTGCATTAGCAACCAGCCCAATCTCCCAATACATAGCTACCCACCTAAAACCACTCAGAGATTTTTTCTTAATTCTGTTTTTCTTTAGTATTGGTGCGAGCTTTAATCTTGATCTACTAGGCCTAGTTATTGTGCCAGCCTTAATATTGGCCATCAGCTCAATGTTTATCAAACCAGTGGTTTTTCGCTACCTACTGAAAGCCATCAAAGAGGATGCCAGTACATCCTGGGAAGTTGGCTTTCGTTTAGGGCAAATAAGTGAGTTTTCGTTATTGATTGCCTATCTAGCAGCCAATATTGGCCTAATAGGCAAAGAAGCCTCCCATGTAATACAAGCCACAGCCATTATTAGCTTCGCACTATCAACTTACATCGTCATTTTAAACTTTCCCAACCCTATTGCCATATCAGATAGATTGCGACGAGATTAGAGCAATTCAGTTGTTTTATCGCCCTCATTAGAAGAACTTCTGCCACATTTATAAAATGCTTTTATCTTGCCTCTTTCTTTAAGTGCATAAAATATAATAGAATAGCGCGAAATACCTGACTACCAATGCAAAAAGTCTTGTATACTAACGCGCAAATTTCGTCCTCACTTATTTAGAGTAATGTAATGGCTGACTTATCAAAATACAGAAACATCGGTATTTTTGCTCACGTTGACGCGGGCAAAACTACTACCACAGAACGTATTCTTAAACTTACTGGTATGATCCACAAGCTTGGTGAAGTACATGAGGGTGAATCTACTACCGACTTCATGGAACAAGAAGCTGAACGCGGTATTACCATCCAGTCTGCGGCTGTAAGTTGTTTCTGGAAAGATCACCGCTTTAACGTTATCGACACACCTGGACACGTTGACTTCACAGTAGAAGTATACCGTTCACTAAAAGTTCTTGATGGTGGTATCGGTGTATTCTGTGGTTCTGGCGGTGTAGAGCCACAATCAGAAACTAACTGGCGTTATGCGAACGATTCTGAAGTTGCACGTTTGATCTTCGTAAATAAGTTAGACCGTCTAGGCGCTAGCTTCTATCGCGTAACTGAGCAAGTTAAAAAAGTACTTGGCGCGACCCCATTGATCATGGTTCTACCTATCGGTACTGAAGATGAATTCTCAGGCGTTGTTGATCTATTAACTCGCAAAGCTTACATCTGGGATGATTCTGGCCAGCCAGAAAACTACAGCATCGAAGATGTTCCTGCTGACATGGAAGAGATTGTTGAAGAATACCGTGAAAAGCTTCTAGAAACAGCTGTTGAGCAAGACGATGACGTAATGATGGCCTACATGGACGGCGAAGAGCCTTCTATGGAAGACCTAAAACGCTGTATCCGTAAAGGTACTCGTGATCTTGCATTCTTCCCAACATACTGTGGTTCTGCCTTCAAAAACAAAGGCATGCAACTTCTTCTTGATGCAGTAGTCGACTACCTACCAAGCCCAACCGAAGTAGATCCTCAAGATCTTACTGACGAAGAAGGTGTTCCAACAGGTGAAAAAGCGATCGTAGATGCTAAAGAGCCACTTAAAGCTCTTGCATTTAAAATCATGGACGACCGTTTCGGCGCCCTTACTTTCGTACGTATCTACTCTGGCGTACTAAACAAAGGTGACACAATCCTTAACAGCTTCACGGGCAAAACCGAACGCGTAGGCCGTATGGTTGAAATGCAAGCGAACGACCGTAATGAAATTAGCACAGCGCAAGCTGGTGATATCATCGCAATCGTTGGCATGAAAAACGTGCAAACTGGTCACACTCTATGCGATCCTAAACACCCTTGCACTCTTGAAGCAATGGTTTTCCCTGAGCCAGTTATCTCTATCTCTGTTACGCCAAAAGACAAAGGCGGCAACGAGAAAATGGGTATCGCAATTGGTAAAATGGTTGCTGAAGATCCAACGTTCCGCGTTGAAACTGACATTGATTCTGGCGAAACCATCCTTAAAGGTATGGGCGAGCTTCACCTAGACATCAAAGTAGACATATTGAAACGCACTTACGGCGTTGATCTAATTGTAGGTCAGCCACAAGTAGCTTACCGTGAAACTATCACGAAGAGCATTGAAGACACTTACACTCACAAGAAACAATCTGGTGGATCCGGTCAGTTTGGTAAAATCGACTACCGCATCAAGCCTGGTGAAGTGGGTTCTGGCTTCAAGTTCACATCTTCAGTTGTTGGTGGTAACGTACCAAAAGAGTTCTTCCCAGCTGTAGAGAAAGGCTTCAAGTCTATGATGAACCAAGGTGTTCTAGCAGGCTTCCCTGTACTAGACGTTGAGGTTGAATTGTTCGACGGTGGATTCCACGCGGTTGACTCTTCTGCAATTGCCTTCGAAATCGCTGCTAAAGGCGCTTTCCGTCAGTCAGTTCCAAAAGCTGGCCCACAGTTGATCGAACCAATCATGAAAGTTGACGTGTTCACTCCAGATGACCACGTTGGTGATGTTATCGGTGACTTAAACCGTCGTCGCGGCATGATCAAAGACCAAGAGAAAGGTTTGACTGGTGTTCGCATCAAAGCAGACGTACCTCTATCTGAAATGTTTGGTTACATCAGTACTCTACGTACAATGACTTCTGGTCGTGGTCAGTTCTCTATGGAGTTCTCTCACTACCTACCATGTCCTTCTAACGTAGCTGAAACTGTTATCGCTGCTGTTAAAGAGAAGAAAGAAAGAGAAAAGAACTAAGTTCTAGTTTTTTCTAATCTCTAAAAAAACCCGATACACAATGTGTATCGGGTTTTTTATTGGTCAAAATTCCCCCCTCCTTCACCAGCCAAAATTTTAAAGACATAAAAAAAGCGCCGAAGCGCTTTTTAAATTCATATCAGAGCTAATCAGCTGCCCATTAAAACGGAACAGGATATTCTTTAAAGACTGCCATAATCTCCTTCAAAGCTTCTTCAGACAGTGTCATGTCAAAAGCAGCCATATCTTCTTTCAACTGCTCAAGAGACGTCGCACCAATGATAGTTGAACTAACACCGTCAACTTGATCACACCATGCTAATGCAAGCTGCGCAGCAGTAAAGCCATGTCTCTTAGCCACTTCCATATAAGCGGCAACCGCTTTCTCAACCAAAGGGGTATCACGGAAAATACCGTTACGCTGCGCATAGGTCCAACGACTTCCTGCAGGGCGGGCACCACCAAGATACTTACCTGTTAAAGCACCAGCCGCCAAAGGCGACCAAGGCAAATACGCAACATCTTCATGAACACAGTTTTCAACCAAATAGGGCCAATCTTTTGTGTGTAACAAGCTAAATTCATTTTGAATAGACGCAACTCGAGGCAAACCATGTTTATCACTCAAACGAATAAACTCATTAATCCCCCAAGTCGTATCATCAGATAAACCAAAGTGACGAATTTTACCCGATTTAATACAAGCATCTAACCCTTGAAGAATATCTAATATTTGAGCGGACTGCTCATTACGATCAACATCAGTAAAGCTAATAACCCCAGGAAAGTGCTTTGCAAAATGTGGTGTAGAACGATTTGGCCAATGAAGCTGATAAAGATCAATATAATCTGTCTGCAAGCGCTTCAGAGAAGCATCTACTGCTTCAATCACCGTTTTGCCAGAAATATTGCTTCCATCACGAACGTATTTCATTCCAGGGCCGGCAATTTTAGTAGCAAGAATAAATTCTTTACGACGCGATGGATTACGAGAAAGCCAATCACCAATAATAGTTTCTGTTTTACCATAAGACTCAGGCGTTGGCGGTACAGAATACATTTCAGCAGTGTCGATAAAATTCACACCATTTGCTAAAGCGTATTCAATTTGAACATCGGCATCAGCTTGGTTGTTTTGAGTACCCCAAGTCATGGTACCCAAACATACGCGAGAAACTTCTAAGCCAGTTCGGCCAAGTGGAACATACTTCATGATATCAACCCTTTAAATTCAAGCGGCACATACAAGATGCGAAAGAAAATAACTAAAGAATCAATGTAATAAATTTTTTACTTACTAGCCAGTTTTATCAATGAAAACAATAAGGAGTTAAGCCTAGCTGTCACAACAATAACAACACTATTGATCATTAAGTAATGACTCATAGCGCTGATCTGTTAATGTTTTCAAAAACGCAACAATGGCATCCACCCTTTGATCTGGCAAGGCTGGACCCTTTTGCAAATTCACCAAGTCGATATTTTCCGCCACTTCAGGCTCAGCCCAAGGCTTACCTGTTTCAGGGTTTATCGTACGCCTTGGATTATTATATTTATCATAAAAAAGCACTACCGTTCGAAGATCTTTAAAGACACCATTATGCATATATGGCCCTGTAACAGCGACATTTCGCAAAGACGGCACTTTAAATTTACCTGCTTGCTTAGGGTCATCTATGGACGGATTATCCAATAATCCAAGATCTTTTTTATTACCATTGTGCGTCATCAAGTCAGGGTTAGCCGGTACACCAATATTACGATATTCATAATTAGTAAAGATTTCTTGGGAGTTAAGTGGTGAGGCATTCAGTTGGTGACAAGCATTACAGTTTGTAAACTGTTGAGAGAAAAATAAGGTTTTTCCAAGTTCCTCTTGAGGCGTCAGTTTTATCTCGCCACGTAAAGCTCGATCGTATTTCGAGTCAAACGGCAGGAACATAGCTGTTTTTTCAAACGTCGCAATAGCCTCTGTGATTGCGGCATAACCCTTTATTGGATCATTTAAAATATCTTGCCCATAAATTGAATTAAACAAGCCTTCATAGCGCTCATTTTCTTTTACCCGGTTAACAACAGCCGCACCGTCTGGCAAAGCCATCTCCAAAGGATTTAAAAATGGTCCTTCTGCTTGTTGCGCCAAACCAGAGGCTCGACCATCTAGAAACTGGCCACCACGATATTCACCATTAGACATGCGATGAAAAGCCGGAGCAAACGCCGCATAGGCCGCAGTCGGTGTATTGCGACTCCCCATAGATAATCGATCGCTGCCCAATGAAACCGCACCAAACAAGGCATCTTGTCTTTTATCTACAAAACCGTTTGCGATATCGTGACAGGTTCCACAAGACTGATTGCGCTCTTTAGATAAATTCGTATCAAAAAATAACTGCGCTCCCAACATCGCTTTAGGATCTGTCATTGCAACAGGAAGCTCAGGAGAGGAACTAGTAGACTTAGCTTGCAAAACAACTTGCTTAGGTTCACTGCAAGCAGCTAGAAACAAAGAAACAGCAATCACACCCAAAGAAAAACGCAGCATGTTATCTTACTCTAACAATCAAAAAATAATGGCTCGCATCATACACCCATGAAAACCTGAGTAAAACGATGACGACTGTACAATAATAATTCGGCACAAAAAAAGCGCCAAACAAGACATACATCAATTGTCTCATTGAGCGCTTTCTTATTATTAACGAGAACTTACCGAAGCACTAATTCTGCTCTGGCAAGGTCACATTTAACTCTAATATTGAACAATCATCGGTATTGTCTAATTGTATCTGCACATCTTCATTGCCGATATTTACATACTTACGAATTACATCAATGATTTCTTGCTGCATCTGTGGCAAATAATCTGGCTGATGGCGTTTACTACGCTCATGAGCAACAATAATCTGCAATCGATCCTTGGCAACAGAAGCGGAGCTAGGCGCGCTTTTGCTTTTAAAATAGTCAAAAATTCCCACTCTAACCTCCTAACAAACGTTTGATAAAACCTTTTTTCTGGACCTCTAAGAAGCGCAAAGGACGCTCCTCGCCCATCAATCGGTCAACAGCGTCCATATAGGCAAGACCGGCTTCAGAATCTGTATCTAAAATAACTGGCGTACCTTGGTTTGAAGCTTTCAATACTGCTTCTGACTCAGGAATCACACCCAATAATGGAATTGCTAAAATATCCTCAACATCAGAGACACTTAACATTTCACCTAAGGCAACACGACCAGGGTGGTAACGCGTTAAAAGGAGATGCTCTTCTATTGGCTCTTTGCCATCTTCTGCACGCTTAGACTTACTTTGTAGAATACCCAAAATACGATCCGAGTCGCGCACAGAAGATACTTCTGGATTAGTTACAACGATGGCAGCGTCAGCAAAATATAGCGCCATCTGAGCGCCCTTCTCAATACCTGCTGGAGAATCACAGATAATGTATTCAAAGTCCTTAGCAAGCTCCTCAAGAACTCCCTGAACCCCTTCAATAGTTAATGCATCTTTGTCGCGCGTTTGCGACGCCGGCAAAATAAACAAATCTTTTGTACGCTTATCTTTTATCAAAGCTTGAGATAAAGTCGCCTCTTTATTTATGACATTCACGAAATCATAAACCACTCGACGCTCACAACCCATAATCAAGTCTAGATTACGTAAACCCACATCGAAATCTATAATTACCGTTTTATGACCTTTTAACGCAATACCAGTCCCAATAGCAGCACTGGATGTTGTCTTGCCGACACCACCCTTGCCCGAGGTGACTACTATAATCTTTGCCAATGTTGTATCCCCCGATAAACTCACACTGAGTCTACCTAACTAATTAAATGAATAATAAATCTTAAAGCGGTACGATTTCTAAGCTATCGTCAACTAATAACACTTGAGCGCTGTCTTTCCAAACGATATTTTGCAGCGCATCGCTCAACATAAAATTACCAGCAATGGAAACCAATTCCGCTTCCATGCTTTTACAAAAAATTCGCGCGTCCGCATCACCTTTCACACCAGCCAATGCACGACCACGTAATGCGCCATAAACATGGATATTCCCATCAGCAAGCACTTCAGCACCAGCACTGACCTGATTGAGAATAATTAAGTCGCCTTCAGCATAAACTTGCTGACCAGAACGAATTGGCTTAGTAATCACCTTAGTAGCTTGAGGCACTAAGCGCTCTTCAACCACGGTCTTCACCACTACATCTGGGCTAGTTTCTTCCTTAACAGCAGGAGATATATTAATTGGTCTTGCTTTACTTGCAGGCAATAGAGGAATAGTTACCGAAGCATTCCAAACAGGTAATGCATCGGGATCACAACGCCAGCCAATTACACCAAGACCAAGAGCGCTGACCGATTGAATCAGCACCTCGAATTCTTCTAACCTAATACCACGCTTCATTTTCGAAATATCAATGATGATCGGCGCTTGATTAAAAAAATGCGGGACCTGATCAATCTTCTCTTTTAAATGAAATACAATGTCATCTAATGAAAAGGTTTGAATTTCTAATAAAACCGTTGTAACGACACTTCCTTTAAGTCGGAAGCCTGAGTCTGTCATGCAAACTGTCCTTTTTTAAATAGCTTAAATACTGAAAAGCCGCACTGAACTTTCATCATCAGCGTTAAAAATCTATTCTATCAAGCTGGATGATTAAAGAAAGCCACCACTACAATGTCTTTACACTTACATAAATGCCCATACCGCTCTCTTGTAGTGCTAAGAATAACGCAAAATGAGCAATAATGAACGTAAGATTAAGCATTTGATTTAATTAATATTTTACAACTTACTTACATACTTGTTCCCATAAATCTGGGGAAAACTTTTGCACCAATAACAGTCAGTAAATAAACGGATGAGTACCTCATTCTTCTGTCGAATGCACAGCAAATTCAGCAGAAAGACGACTCACCCCCAAACCACTTTGTTTTGTTAACTTAATTTGTACCGGAATACGTTCTTTCAGAGCATTAATATGACTAATAATACCGATAGTTTTACCTGATGAATGCAAGTTATCCAAAGCATCAAGGGCAGACTCTAGCGTCTCGCTATCCAAAGTGCCGAAACCTTCATCTAGGAATAGCGAATCGATACTAGTCTTATGGGACACCAAATCAGACAAAGCCAAGGCTAGAGCTAGACTCACCAAGAAAGACTCGCCACCAGACAGCGTTTTCGTATCGCGCGAGGCGTTCGCTTGCCAAGTATCTACCACAAGTAAAGACAAAGCATCTTCGTTACGCATTAATTGATAGCGACGATGCAAGATATCCAAGTGTTGATTCGCCAAATACACCAAATGATCCAGCGTCAAACTTTGCGCAAAACGACGGAATTTAGCTCCATCAGCAGAGCCAATTAAATGATTCAAGCGCTCGAGATACACAAACGCCTCTCGACGAGCCTCTAGAGCCTCTTTAGATTTGGCTACCTGATCCCTGCGTTTGACTTCTTCTTGAATCTGCTGAGCAACTACACCCCATTGACGATGCAGAGCTTGACGCTCTAAATCAAGCTCTGCATATTTTTCTTCCAGCTCTTCAAGAGAAGACTTTTCAAAGACAGAGCCGTCAAGAGCAGCATCGTCAAAAACAGCAAGCTTGGACTTGCTTTCGGAATGCTTAAGCAAGGATTCCTCGGATTGATTTAATAATGCTTGTAATCGAGAAACGGCTTCTTGTAACTTCTTCTGCACCTCTTGACGTTGGTTGACTTCCTCTGTGGATAAACTTGCTTGCAACCAAACAGCCTCACTTTCAAAGCCTGTCTCAGCTAAACGTTTTTGCCAATGAGACAAAGCTGCCTCATATTCTGACGTTAATGAAAGTTGAGTTTTATTGAGAGCTTCCAACGTAGCATTACTAGACGCCAATGCTTGAGCGATTTGCTGTCGCTCAGATTCTACCTTTTCTAACGCTTGATGAGCATGATCAGTCTGAGATTTCACTTCTTGACGAAGTTCACCAATACTCTTGCCACCTAAAAGTTCATGTAACTGCTCAGCGATAGCTTTTAAACTCGCATCAAGCTCAGCGACTTTCTCACGAGCTTCAGTATGCAATTGCTGACTCTCTTTTAACGCACCTTGCAGACCTTGGCATTCGTAAGAAAGCTGCTCACGTTGCTGCCATAGAGCATCGTAACCCGTTTTACTGTCGTGCCATTGCGTCATCGCGTCTTGCAACTGCACCAACGCTTCTGCCAAAGACAAATCAAAGTAGCTTTCAGGAACATTTGCTTGCTGCATTTCATTGCGCAAATGCCCAATGGTTTGCTCTTGTTCGTCTCTTCTAGTTGTTAAATTCTGTTGATGCGTTTCTAACGTTTGCCACAACAACTGACACTGATTCTGATCTTGTGAAACTTGCTGTTGCGTCGTTTGATGCTGAAGATTCAAGCTTTGTAATTCAGCTTCTAATGCCAAACGAGATTGTTGAAGTGCTTCTAGCTTAGGCGCGATTTCTTGCAAAGCACGCCAGTCTTGATCGACGCGCTGAACCAGAACAGACACTTGCTCTTTATCAAACAGATTAAAGCTGGCATCTTGGCTATTCACATAGTGAGTTAGTGATGCTATCCATTCTTTCAACTCATTTTCTGTGACGAGTAAACCTTCAATTAATTGCTGACGTCGAGTTTGACCAGAGGTTAACTCTCGCTGCAGGGATTCTAAATCCGCAGCCAATTGCATGCCTTGCCCCTTAAGGCTATCCAGCTCTTTGCCTAAACGAGCGAATTCTTCCTGGCTGCCAGAATCCGCTTGGTACAAAGCATTAGCGAGATCATGCTCCGCCGAACCACACAGCGGACATGCATCATGCTCGCCAAGTTCATCACGCAACTGCGTGAGCACGATAATATGTCGTTCTGCCTCGGCAAGTTTTTCAACCGATTTTTGATGACGTAACTTATCTTTATAAGTTTGTCTTTGTTGCTCCAATTGGCTTTGCTGTTGTTGGATGCTGTTTGTCATCGTATTCAGGCTGGCGTCTATATCAGCCAGCTGAGCTTGTCGCTCTTGATACTGATGAAACTGCTTCCAGAGGGATTGCGCATTATACTGAGCACGTTCAGTCTGATGATAACCTTTCTGCCAATCAGCATAGTCACGCTGCGTAGACAACTGCATGAAAGTATCAAGGGTGCTCTGTAACGTTTGTTGACGCTTAAGCATACCTGCTTGGTCTTGCTCTAACTTAACTTGATTCGCCGCGTGTGATGAACGAGCAGCATCATAGGATGTTGTATTGGAGGCAATATTGCTCTCTAGCTCGGCAATAGCTCGAGCATTCGCCGTCATACTTTGTACTTGATGCTGCCAACTCGCCAACTGATTTTCGATTTTCTCCGGTGATGTCCAGCGATTTAAAATAGCTTTGCTGTCTTCGCAAGCTTTATCAATATCAGTTTGCTTCTCAGTAGTGGCCTTTAGTTGCGACTGCTGATTTTCGACTTTTTCAGCCGCCTGTTTTAACCGAGCAGACACATCTTGATGTTGCGCTTTCACACTTTCTTGGCGAGACAAGATGGGCTGAATTTCATCATTAATCTTATTGTTCAACGCTTCTAATTCAGTACGAGCATTTGCTAATTTCGCTTTTGCCTGTTCTACTGATTCAGTGAGAATCTGACTTTGCTTAAGCTGTGCTTGTTGCGTTTCAGTGTATTGCGCAATCTCAGCTTGATTCTGATCCAAGCGAGATTTTAAGCCTTGTTGCTTTTCATAATCAGGTTGCAATATTTGCGCGGTCAGTGCCTGTTCAAGTTGCTGCTGTTGAGGAGCAAAATCAGCCAATGCCTTATTCGCTTCTTCTAGTTGTTGCTGATATTTAGCCACTTGCTCTTGCAACTTCTGCTCTGTGCGTCGCCATTCAAGTACGTTTCGATGTGCTTTTAGCACCTGCGCATTGGCTTTTTCATTGGCTTCAAAACTCGATTCGGTTTGCTTTAGCTCTGTAAAGGCATCATCCGTTAGTAATTGAGTCTGCTCATTGAAGCTTTCAAGCGCTGCAATAGATTGCTTTTCTTGCTTATGCTTATCAAACACCCACTTAGACACATCACCGTAAATTTCCGTACCTGTTAGCTCTTCTAACAACTCAGCTCTGTCATTAGCAGAGGCATTCAAGAAAGCCGAAAAGCCGCCTTGAGCAAGCAACATAGACTTAGTGAAACGCGAAAAGTCTAAGCCGGTGATTTCGGCTATTTTATCGATTTTCTCGTTAATCTTAGTGGTAATGATGGTGCCATCACGTTCGCACAGCTCACAGGTCATGGGCTGCAACTTGCCATCGCTTTGGCCGCGGGCACGTCGTTGCCCCCAAAAAGCGCGATAACCTTTGCCCTTTATTTCAAACTCGACTTCCGCCAAACATTCAGACGTATGGCGTGTCATCACATCGTTCTGACTAGGTGAGACTTTCAGACGCGGTGTTTCATGGTACAAAGCCAAACAGATCGCATCCAATAAGGTCGACTTACCCGCGCCCGTTGGCCCGACAATGGCAAATACACCCGCGTCATCAAAAGGCGCTTTGGTAAAATCAATTTCCCATTCGCCTTTTAAGGAGTTCAAATTCTTCAGGCGCAGTTTACAAATTTTCATAATTGCTTCTCCTCGCCTTTTGACACCTTACTTTCTAACTCTTCTTGCGAATGACCTTGCTGATGCTCTTCCAACTCTACTAAGCAAGTATTGAAAAGCTCGGTCAGTGCTTTACTTTCTTCTGCATCAAGTTCTAAATTCGATTTAAGACTCTGTTCAAAAACATCACCAACAGTTAATTCTGACAAAGTTTTACGTGCCTCAAAGCCTTCGTTCTTTTTCTCTACCGCACTTCTTCGCATGACACGAAGTAATTCGATTGGCTTACCGTCAATGACTTCTAACAAACGCTTATGCACATCGCTCAAATACTCATCAGCAATCACCGTCACTTCCAACCAAAGGGCTTTATCTTCCGCCAATTTCAACCCAGCAATCTGTTTAATAACGTCTTTTAAATTGCCTTTCAAACTCGCCATTGGCTGAAAATTAGGTATCGTCACCAATTGAACCGGATCCGTAGGCTCAGCAAACAAGTCTTCAACAAAAGTGTCTTCGCCTAATAAATCGGTATCAAATATAACCAAAGTCTTGTCGCGACCCAGCTCATCAAAGCTCAATGGAATCGGCGAACCGCTATAACGGAATCGACCGCTTTTGCTAATCGGCTGAGCACGATGAATATGCCCAAGAGCAAGGTAATCAAACGCCGGAAACACCGACGTCGGCAAAGCTTCCAAAGTACCCACATAAAGATCACGCACCGACTCGCTCACTTGTCCACCCACTGCGGTCAAATGCCCAGTACCAATAATCGGCACAGGCGTTTTCAGTGCTTTGTTTTTCTCACAAGCGGCTTCATAAACTCGCTGATAAAAATCACCAATCATCTGCAATAGACTGAGCTTCTTATCTCGCTCAGACTGCCCAGCAACGCTTTTCATTACATCTTTTGGTCGCAAATACGGCACAGCACACACCCAAGCCGCAATCTCGCCTGTCTTGTCTTTTAGAGGAATAACATGAGATTCGATGTCTTCAAGATTCGCCTGACTAGACACTTGCGTATCTAGATACGTCAGCAAGCTCTTAGATTCGTTTAACATGCTGACCGAATCGTGATTACCCGCGACAATCACCAACTGACACTGGCGAGCCTTCATATCCAATACCAGCTGATGATACATTTCGCGCGCATAACTTGGTGGCGAGCCGGTATCGAATACATCGCCAGCAATGATCACCGCATCGATAGATTCTTTATCCACCAGCGCCAACAACCAATCGATAAACGCCTTATGCTCGTCGCGGCGGGATTTCCCCATGAAATGCTGACCAAGATGCCAGTCTGAGGTGTGTAGAATTTTCATTTATAGAACCCGTTAAATATAAAAATATGCATAAAAATAAAAAAGCTAAGTTACCGAACAAAATGCAGCTGATTCGGATGAATCCGCAAAGGTCGTAACAATTTATTCCAATCCTTCGCAGACAGGTTTTGACCATGATAAATAAGTTGTAACGAAGCACCGCCAGAATTCGCCAGCGCCTCTTGAAGAAAAGCGATAAGCGCATCATCCGCCAAACTAAGCGTCAGATCATTATTTGCATACAAAGCAAAATGCCCGAGAAAAGTTGGCGTGTAATCCAACAAAGCCTCACGCCAATACGATTCAAAAATCGCATTATCAGGAGAAGAAATGACTACAACAGGTGCATCGGCAATATCCATCTCGAACAACAAGCGCCCTTTTCTAACGCCCGTTGATAATTGAACATCTAGCTTGTCATTAGACGAAAGCGCCAAGGCTCGTAACCAATCCCCAGCGGAAAGATACTTTTTGTGCAGTACGACTTTTAAAGGCGCTCCGGCAGGATTCAATGCCATACATTCGTAGAAATGAGCTTGCTCATCAGATAATTTTTCAAAGGGAAAAGACACCAAAACACGATCACCGAAGGATTCGTCACTTGGCCCTAAGAGAGTCAACTCAATCGATACTTCATCAAGTGGAATATTTCTTAAAACAGAAAAAGCAGAAGACTCAGCCGGCGTTTGCCGAGTCAAAGACATCGCCGAAGAAACCGTCGTTTGGCAGGAAAGAATCGACTCACAATTACTCGCATCATAAAGACGACACGCCCCACAGGCACCAGCACGGCAACCGTAACGAACATCCGCGCCCTGAGAAAGCAACGACGACAACAAATTGTCACCCAAAACTGCTTCAAACTGCTCATCATCCAATTCTATCGTCAGCGCCTGCGAATCATCCATCATCCAACCTCATCTTTGATCTGACTATTATGACATATTCTGCCTAACTACCTCTCTTGTGTAATACCCAATCGCCGAAAAATTGCATTTACTCACTATGAAACAGGCTTATTAGTATCTAGGTTTGAGGATAGGTCATTATTAACAACCCAAAAACGCTGCTTCCCGTATCATGGCACGATGATTTAAGAATTTTATGGAAAACCTGTGTCATTAAAGCGAATCGATTCGCTTTAATGTGTTAGCAAAGTATCAACTATGTGACTTCTTAAGCTCATTCCTGACCAGTTGGTTGACTATTTATGTGGAAGCTTGCTATGTTTTTAAAGGTTGATTCTGAGTTATAAGTTTTAAAAATATCGTCAACTTTCTATGAGTATCATTTACTAAGACAAGGAGAACGACATGTTAGGCTGGACTGTTTTACTATTAATCATAGCCCTCATTGCAGGGGTTTTAGGTTTCACAGGTATTGCTGGAGCTGCAGCGGGAATTGCAAAAATCATCTTCTTTATTTTCATAGTGCTACTGGTGATCTCACTTGTCTCCAGAGCAATCAGAGGCAAAGGTCCCAAGCTATAATATTAGCTCGCAGACACTTACCGTTATTCAAGTAATAGAAAAGGGGCTTACGCCCCTTTTCTATTACTTACCTCATAAGTTACCCAATTCAAAGATTGACTTATTTGGTAACAACTAAATGAAATGACATTCCTTCCTCGAAACTAACACCTACCTCGTAGGAAGTCATTTCACTTTGTTTGAACGGCAACTTGGCTTCCGAATGCTGCTTGGCTGCTTTAAGGGCCAAACTTAACACTGTGGATAGAGTAAGGTTATTCTTTTAACGCCGCCAGCACGCGCGGCTTTGTAGTGAAGGCGATGCCGCAACGGAAAAACTGTCGCTGTGCCTAGCCTGGTTATAAGGCATGTAAATCCCACTGATCCTTGCTGATCTTGTACAAAACATGCTCGCAAAGCGGGTCAGAAGGTTCTAGGTCAGGATGCTCAAAATTGCTGGTATAAGCCATCCCGATTTTCTCCATGACAGACTGCGAGCGAATATTACCCACTGTCGTAAAAGAGACCACTTCATCTAAACCCAAGTGAGTAAAAGCGTACCGCAATGACTCTTTAGCGGCCTCTGTCGCGTAACCCATACCCCAATATTGTTTCGCAAGACGCCAGCCGATCTCAACACATGGTGAAAAAGGCATGCTTTCCTTGGGAATGTGCAGACCCACAAAACCAATAAACTTACTATGGCCAGGAATCTCAACTGCCCAAAATCCCCACCCGCGCTCAGCAATGAGTGATCTGATTTTTTCCCCCATTGCGTAGCTTTGTTCAACGGTAAGAAGCTTAGGAAAAAACTCCATCACATCCTTATCCTCACACATCTGTGAAAAAGGAAGGAGGTCTTCGTCATTCCACTGTCGAAGTATCAATCGTTCCGTTCTAATCATATGCCAGATGATGCCTTATAACGCCAAGTTCACTCGCAATATATTCGATTGCCTAATTGCCGTGAAATGGAGCTTGCGAGCTTGGCAATTCGGGCAGCGATAAATTGTCGGGTGGAACTTTTTGTTATGCACTACTCTTCTCTAAGATTCTGAGTGGCTAACATATCACCGATGTCCCAAAGGCTTCTAAGATGACCTAAATCTTGCAAACTATCTCGTTCTTCCTTACTAAGTGGACGCCTGCTCTCATAGCCCTCAATCATTGAAGCTTTTTGAGCCTTTGGAAGCCCATTAGATATGGCTAGATCATATGCACGCCAACCGTAAGCGCAATGGTCAAAATCAAAGATTGTAAGCTCCTCGCCTCGAAAATGTATATTACCTAAATGCATGTCAGCGTGAATTATTCCAAACTTGTCTCCATCTGTTCCAATGCTTTTAAGACGATTAATATATGACTCTATCGGTTGTAGTTTCCCTAAAACGTATTGACCTCGCTTTATCAATTCGTGGGGTTCAGCACAATCCTCTCCTTCAGAAATTAATCGCAAAGGTTCTTCTACTAAGTATTTTAAATCTAGCTTATAGCGTGTGTATTGGGATTCAAAAGAATTAGATTTAAGATGCAAATTCGCTAGCGCAACCCCCATTCGAAAGCTTTGCGCTTCGGTTACAGAATCTCCACTAATTGGAAATCCCTCAGCGTACTGAAACAATGCAAAGACTTGTTGCCCATTTTTGGTTTGTTCTGCCCCTAGCAATTCTCCTTTTACAGTCGGTATTGCAGCGGCTACCGGCACATCATTTTCATGTAGATGTTTGATTAAGCTTAATTCAAATCTAAAATCGTCCTCGGATTCAATGTAGTATTTATCCTTTGAATACACTCGAAATACGTATTTCTCGCGCCCGACTTCCAAGACATAGCTGTCATTGAAACCGCGGCGAAGAAACATACAGTAGTCAATATCACCCAAATTATAGTGATTTTTTATGATATCTAGAACTTCATCAGATGTTAGTGGCGTGTTCATAATAAGTCTATCCAACAGTTGCTCTTAGTTTTTGTATAACGCTTTGCTCACTGGAAAATGACGAGCGCCAGCGAGCCATTTTTCCGGTGCAGCAACTTGTTATATACAATCGTCACACACCCAACTTTGCCAAGAGTTCTTTTAATGAATCATCAACACTCGAACCTGCTGTGTCAATCGTTATAACTTCTGAACTCCAAGGTTCGTAAACTCGGTTTTTAATCTTATCCCAACTAGGAGGCTTGAGATTTGCCACAGTGCTTTTTCGTTTAATGGCTCGTAGCTCATGCTCTTTTGGATCGGTACAAACGACTTCAATGTTTACAAATTTCGCACCTACATTCGTGGCAACCGCCTCCCACTCCCGACGAACAAACTCCTCGGTGTTACAAGAATCGGAAATAGCACTAAGACCCAACAGCAAATTATCCTGAATAATCCGATAACTGAGCTGATAACCTTCACCTTCTAGCTCCAGATCACATAAATCCCGTAATCCTTGTTCAACAGTGTCAATGCGGACATATAAGATACGTAGATGTTTCGAAAGCAGTTGAGCAAGTGTAGATTTTCCAACCGCAGGCAAACCGGAAAATATATATAGCGTTGGACAACTCAAATGTCTATTCCTTGTATATAACAGTTTAATAGTGCGCATGCGCGTTTACACATATTTAAAACCTTCTTAACATAACTATAAGTAACTGAATCTAAAGCCATTAATAGAGATACTAACAAAAGACAAAACTGGATAAACGAGCATACGCGTTATTCCTTATTATCCACAGCGCGTTATTTCGGCGGTCGATAATATTACCCATTGATACTAAAAGACTTTCTGATTCGCTGCCAGTACAAACGAGCAATACAGTGATTATTTATTAGGCAAACCGTGCCAATCACTAGGCATTTAAAAAATAAACTGTATATCCGCACAGTCTCTATCAATTTGTCTTGGTGTGTTTGAGCGATGAGGTAGATACGGATTAAAAGACTTGGAATGAAAGCTAAATTCTACGTCGGCCTAAAGGCGCGACCCACCATAGACAATAGAGATTGATTCCCGCCTTCGCGGGAATGACGTGTCTACACAGGGATTCTTAGTGGAAATAATGAAAGCTGAACAAGAGATTAACCCCATCCTCCGCCTCCCCTTGGAGGACAAAAGGTGAAGGAACTTGGTCATTTGTACACTCTACTTTCTATCTTTGAACCGCTAAAAAACCAGTTCGACGCGACGAAGTTGCGCGACTTTATGGAGTTTCAGAGTCAGTTAAGAATACTCTTCCTGACAACATCGAAAACAATCTATGCCTTTCGATATGAATCGCCTAGCAGAAAGTAACGTTATATAAAGCAAATAAGGCGTTTGGGCTGAAAGTCCGACAAAAGATTTTTTGGTTACTTTTGCATCGTTTGGCAAAAGTTACCCGCCCAACAGGGCGGAATAACCTTTAGGAATGCAAAGCGTTTGAATGGAAACTAAAAAGAAATAAAAGAACAACCCCATCTTACGTCTTCCCCTTGAAGAAAGGGGAAGAAACTTAATTTAAGCCTTTGGAACGGATTCCAACAACGCGACAAGTAGTCGCCAAAAATCCCCAACGGAGTCAATCTCCATGCGTTCAGTTGGTGAATGGGCGCCGCGGATATTTGGGCCAAAAGACACCATTTCCATGCCTGGGTATTTCGCGCCGATGATGCCGCATTCTAGACCTGCATGAATCACTTTCACATTGGCTTCGTGACCCATGACGTTAGTGTGAACCGTTAAGAAATGCTTTAGCAAGCCAGCATTTGGATCTGGGCGCCAGCCTGGGTAGCCATTTTCGAGTTTCACGTCAGCTTGAATTAATGAGAAGGCAGATTTTGCCACGTAAGCAAGGTGCTCCACGGCGGAATCCACAAGAGAACGTACCAGCAAACAGGCATCAAAAGCTTTCTTGCCGCCAGTCGTGTTGCGTAGATTGATCACGCCAAAGTTACAGGAGGTTTCTGTCACGCCTTCTAAGTCTGCACTCATGCGATGAACACCATGAGGCGCGCAGTACACGGCATTTAACAAGGCATCTTTATCGTTTGCTTCCAGTTCAGTATCCAATTCAGCGGTTTCTAAAGTTACCTTCAAATTCGCTTCCGTGGTGATAAATTCTGCCTTCGTGGCTTTCTCGAACTCTTCGATAAAAGCAAATAACTTGGCTTGGTCTTTGTCACTTACGTTAATCGTTGCTAACGCATCTCGAGAAATAGCATTACGCAGTGTTCCACCAGTAAACGAGCTTAAACCAAAGTCACAACGTTCTTTGAGAAGATTTAACAAGCGCACAATAAGCACGTTGGCGCTGGCGCGACCTTTATGGATATCCAAGCCTGAATGTCCGCCACGTAAACCAGACACGGTGATTTTGAAGGCTTTTTTATCACTGTCTGCAGCAATAGCGGAATAGTGCTTTGCAATATTAATGTCCATACCACCAGCACAACCGATGTAGACATCACCGCGGTCTTCCGAATCCAAATTCAGTAAGATTTTGCCTTTTAGAATGCCCTCTTCAAGCTGCAATGCACCGCGTAAGCTGGTTTCTTCTTCAATGGTAAACAAGGCTTCAATTGGACCATGTGCTAATTCCGTCGATTCCAATACGGCCATCGCAGCAGCCACGCCAATGCCATTGTCAGCACCGAGCGTTGTTCCGGTGGCTTGAACCCAGCCGTCGATGACTTGCGTGACAATCGGGTCTCTGGTGAAGTCGTGGTCAATATCAGCGTTCTTCTGCGCCACCATGTCCAAGTGACCTTGCAAGACTACGGTTTCTCTGTCTTCCATGCCTTTGCTTGCGGCTTTGCGAATTAGCAGATTTCCCACTGGATCCACATAGGTTTCATGACCTAACTTGGTTGCCCATTGAATCAAGTGTTCTCTTAATGCTGCTTCATAGTATGACGGGCGCGGTGTATTACATAGTGTTTGGAAATGGCGCCAAATTGCGTTTGGTTGTAACGTCGTTAGTACTTCGTTCATTTTGGTCTCTTGTATTTTTAATGGCATGTTGCGAATGCTAGCAACACTAAAGAAGAGCACCAATTGTGGCAATCGAAATTAAGACTAAGCCGATAGAGAAAACGCATGCACTAACAGATCATTCTTAATAAAAATTAACAAATCTAGCAAGTCAAACAAGGCGTAACAAATTAAATGAAACGTCGTTTTAATTTATTCTGGTGACTAACAACAATCTCATTTAAGATGAGAGAAGAATAAAAACATGGATAAACACAATGCAAAATATGCTGGATTACCTAACACACTACGCCAACACCATTCTTGAACACTATCGCGATCCATATCACGGTACGCCGCTTTTCTTTGATGGCTGCAACACTTTTAATAATAAGCCAGTAACATGGAAAAATACCGACGGTACCGAATGGGAACTGTCCAATATTGCCAGCCAACAAAATTTGTTCCGCTTTTTTTGTGGTTTAAGCGCGTTAACCAATCAACCAAAATACAAACAAGCCGCGCAAGAGGCGATCCAATGGCATTTTGATCATGCCGATTCAAGTGGCCTTATTCGTTGGGGCGGTCACTCTTTTCTTGATTTGAAAACGCTAAATACCGTTGGGCCAGAAAATAAGAATATGGTGCACGAACTCAAACACCATTGCCCGTTTTATGAACTTATGTATGAAACTAATCCAAACGCCACCAGCCGAATGATCAAGGCTATTTGGAATTGTCATGTGACAAACTGGGACAATATGGAAATGTCCCGCCACGGCAGCTATGGATTAGAATTCGATGAAATGACTTTTTGGGACAAACCACAAAACAGACACCTAGAACCACTACGTGAAATGAAAGGATTGTCTTTCGTCAATATCGGCAACGATCTAGTATTCAGCGCAGGTATGCTCTACAAGCTAGACAGCGATGAAAAAGCCCTTTCTTGGGCAGAATTCTTAATGAGTCAATACGTCAACAGCCGCCATCCAGACACAAAGCTTGGTTGTTACCAATACAATCGCCCATTAAAAACTGGCGACGCGCCAGAAGACGAAAATGATCCGCAATACACTTTCTCGTTTTGGGGCGACAGGGCACAGCGACAATTTGGCCCAGAATATGGAGATGTGGCTAAAGAAGCTTGGGTATTGTTCAAAATGGATGAAGAGGCTCTTAATGGGCCAGAAGGAATTTATGGGGACTGCGGTCTAGCGCAAACGCTACTCGCAAGAGAGCTTGGTGAGGATGGTAAACAGCTATTAGAGTGGACGACTGAAGGCTTGGAAGCTTGGGCGTATTACGCCTACGATGCCGATACAAATGAAATCAAGCCCATGTTCGCCAATGGCAAAGACCTAACAGGACAACATATTCCTCGTTACGGTTATTATGGTAAAAAAGGCATAGAAATTATTCGTCGCCCTGTTCCACCCCAGGTCTTTCTTGCTTACGTCACTAACTGGACAGAAAACCGTTCGGTTGAAATCCAGAGCAATACTATTTGGTCCACCGTTTGCGCCATGGCAAAACATTTTGATCTTGGCAACTGGGAAAGCAATGAGCCGAACGTCAATCTGAATACTCAATCAGACGAACCACTATTCCTATTTGCCACCTTAGAAATGTATCAAGCAACTAAAAACGCGAGCTACTTAACGCTTGCAGAAAAGTTGGGAGAAAACATATTTGAACGAAGTGCAAACCGAGGGCTTTTTACGGCTAGTCACGAACATATCTACTGTCGATTCGACGATATCGAGCCGCTTGCCCTACTCAGCCTTATTGCCGCAAAACAAGGTCGACGTGAATTGGTGCCAATTTATCGCAGTCGCGGCGGCTACATTCATGGGGACATGATGATGCCTGATGGCAGTATCAAAAATACCATGGATGTAAAGTCGATTTACCCTTGCACTCTATAAACAGAATTAAGACAAGCAACATTAAAAAAACACGCGATAACCAAAACAAAAAAAGACGCCCCGTTAAAATTTACCGAGGCGTCTTTTTTAAGTTCATTAACTGAGCCAATACCGCTAAGCTAGTAAAACCTAGATTGTGTTTTCGTCTTATTTTTTCTTTAAAGACGCAGCTGAGAAGGTAACAAACTCTTCGGCGCTAGTTGGGTGAACACCCACAGTGTCGTCAAAGTCCGCTTTGGTTGCACCAGCTTTGATCGCAATACCTAAGCCTTGGATAATCTCACCAGAGTAATCACCCACCATGTGAGCGCCAATGACTTTGTCGTCCGTGTTGTTAACCAATAGCTTCATCAAAGAGCGTGATGTACCGCCACTCAGTGTGTGCTTCATTGGACGAAAATCCGTTTGATAAACGCGGAAGTCTAGACCACGTTTTTCTGCTTCTTGTTCGGTTAATCCGACAGTACCGATTGCAGGCTGGCTGAAGACAGCGGTTGGAATATTGTCGTAATCAAAATCCACTTCTTTGCCATCAAACCAATAAGCGATAAGCGCCATGGCTTCTTTAATAGCTACTGGGGTTAGCTGAATGTTGTCAGTCACATCCCCAAGGGCAAATACACTTTTCGCAGAGGTGGTGAAGTTATTATCAATGATCACAGCACCATTTTTGCCGGTTTTAATGCCCGCTTTATCAAGCGCTAAAGAAGCAACATTAGGTACACGACCCGTTGCATAAAGAATCAAGCCGAATTCTTCTGCATGGCCACCTTTAAAATGCACCACACGAACACCATTTGGATTGGCCGCATCGGCAAGTTCAATGCTTTCAACGTCGGTATTCAGACGCACATCGATGCCAGACTTGCTGTATTCTTCACTGGCAAAATCACGTACGTCTTGGTCAAAACCACGAAGTAGTTGATCACCACGATAAGCAAGGCTAGTTTCAACACCCAAACCATTCAAAATTCCAGCAAACTCAACAGCAATGTAACCGCCGCCAACAACAAGTGCTTTTTTAGGCAGCTCTTCTAGGAAAAACATTTCGTTAGAGCTAACCACTAAATCGCTGCCGTTGAATTCAGGAATAAAAGGCTTAGCACCAACAGCGATTAGAATTCGCTCCGCAGTGTAGGTTTTACCATCTACCATCACAGTGTGTTCATCGACAAAGCTCGCATAACCCGAAATTAGCTCCACACCAGCATTACCGAGTAAATTGCCGTAAATGCCGTTTAGACGCTCAATTTCTTTGTTCTTGTTGTCACGTAAAACCGACCAGTTAAATTTAACCCCTTTGTGAGACCAGCCAAAACCTGCCGCTTCGTCGAAACCATGGCCATATTCAGAACCATAAACAAATAACTTTTTAGGCACACAACCAACATTTACACAAGTTCCGCCTAGTGCACTACCTTCCGCAACGGCGACTTTATAACCTTTAGATGCTGCAACACGGCTAGCACGAACGCCACCAGAACCGGCGCCAATAACAAATAAATCGTACTGATAAGACATTCTGAGTCTCCAAAATAATTCACGATGTAATATGAGAACAGTTTATCAGTCTCATCCACTTAGAAGAAGGCTGATCAAATAACAAAGATCTATAAAACAAATACTAGATTGAAATGGCAAGATTCGAGCAAGGCTAAATTTACATTTATCCTAATTTAGAAACCCAAATAGAATCTGTTTTTTAATAAAATCAAAACCGTCTACTATAGCTATTTTGTCTCTGTTTTCACCGATAACCAACGAAAGCTTGGCCAGTAGTAACTAAAAATAATTAACAACAAAGTAAGCGGCCATGCACCGAAAAACACAGCAAAATCGCTATAATTTGGCATATCTTTCGACAAGATGACAACCAGAACACCTTTTAATCCATAGGCAAGAATCCATGCCAAAGAGACCTCTTGCCAAACTCGATCATATTTTGCAGTGCCATAAAAGGGAGACAGCTTCAAAGATGGAAGCGCATTTTCAGCCTGCGTTCGCACGACTGGTCGCCCTATCAGCGAATAAAAACCAAAAACTACGATGACAGTGATAGATCCACCAACCGACAAAAACACACTTTCCTGCTTAATTCCAAAGAAGGTGAAACCATTGAGATATAAAAAATGGGCACTGCCAGAGATAAGGATAAGCGCAATAATGGAAAGTGATTTAGCTTGTTTAGAAAACAATTCTAGAAAAACAGAGTAACAAGCAGTTAGCAATAGGGCAGCACCGGCACCAAGACCCCAAAATGCAATATTATAGAAGATGACTGGTATAATAATGGTAAGTCTCGCTTCCGGTGACAGGAAATAGCTCATTGCTCCGATGGATTTTGTATCCGTCATCTAAAAGTCCTTTTCACAAGAAAGTATTTTAAATAAAAAATGTTACGCTTTAAGTCTCTAAGATATCATCAAGCGCAATAGATAATACGATAACTATTACGAAAATAATTACTACGAATTGTTCCACAAGGAAGTCATTGATATGCTCGTTTTCATCATCCTCTCTTACATTGTCATCATGGCGCTCTATTTCTTGCGTAAAGAAGACGGTAATAAATTAATTATTGCCATGGCGGGACTAACCGCTATTCCCCTTTTTACCGACGATTATTGGCATTGGCTACAGCTAAGCGCGGCATTGAGTGTGGCGATCTTAGTCGTGGAGGGATCTAAAGCGGGACCGACTGGCGGTGGAGCGATTGTTGCTCTTTTTGCTTTTTTTCTGGTCGCTTTTTTTATAAGTATTGTCATAAAAACTGTATGGGCTTTTTTTACTGACTTCAGTTTCTCGACTTTTCATCTAGACGGTCCACTTAGCTATGAATGGCCTACCTATGTTATTGCTTTATATGGACTCGCTATTATTCTTGCCCTAATTGCTATTTTCCGAAGCAATAAAGAGACTCTAGAATTACAGAGCATCAATATTGCTGCATTAGGCTTCGCAGCTTTACCGCATTTTTGTGGCTCATTCCTTTATGGTATGGCACTAAGCTTAAGCATAGTTGCCATATTGTTTTTACTCGCAATAATTAGAAAAATAGACTCGGAACAACGCTTCCTTTTTGCCTACTCGACGTTAGGTATAATTCCTGGTAGCTTTTTAGTGAAAGGGATCATGGTCGCCTTTTTCTGAAGGATGCAAACACCTTTAACTTATAGAACTATAAATACAAACAGGCTTGATATATCAAGAGATAGATCTATCTATAGCAATGAATGCGTAAATCCCTTTATGCCACCAACGCAACTGGGTATTATTAAGAAAATTCGCTATGGAATCATTCACATGAAATTTGTCTCTTTTAATATCAATGGTTTGCGTGCTAGACCACATCAAATAGAAGCATTAGTTGAAAAACACACGCCAGATGTCATTGGCTTACAAGAAATCAAGGTACACGATGACGCTTTCCCTCACGAGATTCCTGAATCTGTTGGTTATCACGCCTATTATTATGGACAAAAATCACACTACGGCGTTGCCATTTTTAGTAAGCAAGAAGCGACTAAAGTAGAATACGGTTTCCCAGGTGATGATGAAGATGCTCAGCGTCGTATGATCATTGCGACATTTGATACACCACAAGGTCCAGTAAAAGTACTGAACGGTTACTTCCCTCAGGGTGAAAGCCGTGACCACGAAATCAAGTTCCCAGCAAAACGAAAGTTTTATACAGACCTAATGGAATACCTTGCCGCCCATTCTCCTGATGAAAAAATCATCGTGATGGGAGACATCAATATTTCTCCAACCGATTTAGACATCGGTATTGGCGAGCCAAATGCAAAACGTTGGTTAAAAACAGGCAAGTGCAGCTTCTTACCTGAAGAAAGAGAATGGTTTACGACTTTGGCAAACTGGGGATTGACGGATACGTATCGTCAACTTAACCCTACCAAAAATGATCGCTTTAGCTGGTTTGACTATCGTTCAAAAGGCTTTGAAGACACACCAAAACGCGGTTTGAGAATTGACGTGATTATGGCTTCCAATGGCCTAATGCCCTACTTGGAAAATTCCGATGTGGATTATGATTTGCGTGCACTAGAAAAGCCTTCAGATCACGCACCAATCTGGACTAGCTTCAATCTGAGCGAATAAAAGTCATCTAGGCGGTCATTGTGCAATTATTATACAAAACCATATAATGACCGTCTTACTTGATAAGAGCTGCTACTCAACACCACTAGTCCCAGTCTTATCCACAGACAATGTGGATGGTTTTATTTTTACTATAAAGCTCAGCACGTAATTTGCCGTATTAGAAACGAGAAAAGACCATGAAAAACGAAACACTTACAATGGAAGATATGCTGCAACAATCATCTCAAGCGGCTACATTTCTAAAAGCACTGAGCAACGAAAACCGTCTGATGATTTTATGCCACATACTTGATCAAGAATTGTCCGTGACTGCTTTAAATGAAAAGCTTCCATTAAGCCAATCCGCTCTATCTCAACACTTAGCAGTGTTGCGAAAAGATGGGCTAGTTAATACTCGTCGCGAATCACAAACTATTTTTTACAGCATTGGCGACGCTCGTGTAAAAGAGTTAATCAAAACTCTTCACGGCCTATTTTGTCCGGCACTTTAGAATAGAAAAGAGTTTTATAGATAAAACTCTTTCAGTAAATCCGCCAGCAAGGCGGGCTGCTCTAAAGGCAACATGTGCCCGCAATGATCGACAGTTTTAACATCAAAACATTTTGAGCTTTTCATTTTTGCTAATACTGCACTCGACAATAAAGGATCTTCGCTTCCTACAGCAAAACACAGTGGAAATTTGACCTCTTCAAGTATTAACAATAGATCTGGCCGAACCAAACTACTCTTTAATTGCTGAATAAATACCGCTTCCCCTAGTGCCTTATCCATTGCAAAAATAATATCAACAAGCTCGCTTTTGTCCTTATTAGCCTGTCCCAACATAGCAGCAGCTTTTTTCTTTGGTATACCGTTGTAACCTTGCTTCAGAACCCAGTTGAGTGCAACTTCACGTTGCTGCTGTTCTGTTGCTAGCAGGCCGCTTGCTGTATTAGATAAAACCATTAGTCGCTTCACACGCTCTGGATACTTCAACGCAAACGCGCAAACCAAATACCCACCCATGGAAAAGCCAAGTAAGTTAATAGGACTTTCTGGCAATATCTCTGCAAGAACATCTACTATGGCTTCGATTGTCTCTTCCATAGGTATTGGCACATGTTGCAAATGTAGCGACTCGCCTAGCGTATTCTGTGTGAAACTCCAAAGACGCTCATCACACATAGTGCCGGGCAAACAATAAATTTTCGTAACCAAAACACGCTCTCTTCAAATGAAAATTAATATCGTGTATCACGAAATCTTAGAAAGCTTGCAAACCTAGGGATGCCTCGCTCAGTAAAACCATGATATTTATAAATGACATTATCACCTATATTTGGAGGAGAGTTGCGCTCTTCATCTGAAAAGCCACTGCCTATTTTAAAGCGAATACCAGATGGCATTTCCACTAAAACAGACCCCATCATGCCATCGTATTTACCTGAACCGTTAAGAATCTCAATAACTTGTGCATCCGCTTCCATATGAGGCTTTAACTTAAGCAAGTTATCAGTACGCCCCCTTTCAAACCGGGCGAGCTTCCTATGCAGCATCAAACCTTCTGCACCTTTATTTACATATGCAGCCAACATACTATGAAGCGCTTCGTTATTACGAACAGAGAATTGTTCAACAGGTCGAACGTGGGGAAGATCTAGAATCGTCAATAGACGAGTATAACGCTTATACCTTTCTTCAAAGGTCATGTTTCTTTCTCTGTCTGGCGCATCAAACACCATGTAGTAAATCTTACGCCATTCGCTGTCTACTGGAGTCTGTTTCCTCACAGTCGACATGATAAAAGAAAAATCATTATGTGTAGACCAAAGTTCTCCATCGAGCCAAACTCGTGGCAATTTATCAGTAAACCATTTAGGAGCAAAAATTGGATTTCCTTGACGAGTTACTAGCTTTTCACCCGTCCAGATAGCACGGATTCCATCGTATTTTTCACTAATAAGATACTCTTTCACATGAACATCTTCGGAAAACACATTGGCCAATTGCACATTAGGTTGTGCAAAAAGAAATAAGGGAAGCAAGCATAGCCATACGGCCAAACATTTTATTTGAAACATTATTCACTCCTTTGACAATAAAAGCGCTATTCCATAGCACTTAATTAAGCTAAACGATTTGATTTAAAGAATCAAATCGTTTGCACTGCGTAACTAAACAGTTATGCATAAAAAAAGCCCATATTTGTTACCAAATATGGGCTTAGGTATCACTTTTTTAAATCACTCTATTTACTTAGTTGAACAATCAATTTATTCATGCGGCTGACAAAGGTCGCAGGGTCTTCTAATTGACCACCTTCTGATAAAGTTGCTTGTTCAAACAACAACCAAGCCATATCTGAAAAGCGCTCTTCATCGGTTTCAGTATCCATTTTAGCAACGATTGGGTGATCTGGGTTCACTTCCAATGTTGGTTTAGACTCAGGAAGCTTCTGACCAGCTTGCTCAAGCAAACGACGCATCTGCAGACCCATATCGTATTCACCAACCACTAAGCACGCAGGAGAGTTTGTTAATCGATCAGTTGAATTAACACCAGCAACTTTCTCATTCAACACGGCTTTCATACGATCAAGAAGTGGCTTCATTTTCTCAGCCTTTTCTTCTTTCTCTTTCTTCTCTTCTTCGTTTTCTTGGTCAGCTAAATCTAACTTGCCTTTAGTGACGTCTTGGAAAGATTTGCCCTCAAACTCTTGTAGAGAAGACATCATCCATTCGTCGATACGATCGCTCAACAACAATACTTCAAAACCTTTTTTGCGCAAGATTTCTAAATGCGGGCTGTTTTTCGCGGTATTGTGGCTCTCGGCGTAAATGTAGTAGATCTTATCTTGACCTTCTTGCATGCGCTCGATGTAATCAGCCAAAGACACAGTTTGTGCAGCTGCATCTGTATGTGTTGAGCTAAAGCGCAACAAGCCTGCAATTTTATCTTTGTTACCCATGTCATCAGCTGGGCCTTCTTTGATGACATTACCGAACTCATCCCAGAATTTTTGGTAATCTTCTGGCTCGTTTTTCGCCATTTTGCCTAGCATATCCAATACACGTTTCGTCAATGCAGAGCGCATAGAGTCAACCGCGTGATCATTTTGCAAAATTTCACGAGATACGTTCAAAGACAAATCGTTAGAATCAACCACACCTTTTACGAAACGCATATAAGGCGGTAGGAATGCTTCTGCTTCATCCATAATGAACACACGCTGAACGTATAGTTTCAGGCCGCGCTGCATATCACGATTCCAAAGATCGTAAGGTGCTTTAGAAGGAATATACAACAAGCTTGAGTATTCCAACTTACCTTCAACTTTGTTGTGAGACCACTTCAAAGGTTCTTGGTAATCGTGAGAAATATGCTTGTAGAATTCTTGATATTCTTCGTCTGTTACTTCATTACGTGGACGAGTCCAAAGTGCTTTTGCAGAGTTAACCGCTTCGTATTCTGGGGCTTTGTTTTCATCAACTGGTTTAGGATTACCCTCTTCGTCCATTTCCGGATAAACCGGTTTTTCCATCTCAACAGGAATAGAAATATGATCAGAGTATTTAGTGACCAAATGACGAAGACGGAAGTTATCCGCAAAATCTTTTTCGTCCGCTTTAAGATGAAGTGTGATACGCGTACCACGAGTTTCTTTATCAATGTTTTCGATAGTGAATTCACCAGAACCATCAGAAACCCAACGTACTGCTTGATCGGCAGCAACACCCGCACGACGGGTTTCTACAGTCACTTTATCGGCAACGATAAAAGCGGAATAAAAACCAACACCAAATTGACCAATTAGCTGACTGTCTTTTTTCTGATCGCCACTCAATTGCTCTAGAAAAGAAGAAGTACCGGATTTTGCAATCGTACCAAGGTTGGTAATCGCTTCTTCACGGGACATACCAACACCGTTATCGTCGATAACAACGGTATTCGTTTCTTTATCAAATTCAATACGAACACGAAGACTTGGGTCTTCTGCGAGAAGGTCTGCGTTAGCGACAGACTCAAAACGAAGCTTATCTACTGCATCGGATGCGTTAGAAATAAGCTCTCGTAGAAAGATCTCTTTGTTGGAGTACAAAGAGTGGATCATCAAATGCAGTAGTTGTTTAACTTCTGTTTGAAACCCTAACGTTTCTTTTTGAGTATCAGTTGCCATGTTGTAGCTTGCTCCTATTTGAATGAACCTTCGGACAAAACCAAAGGCGTATTTCGTTTCACTTGTGCCTCATAGATAAAGCCTCTTGGAGCAATTTCAAGAGGCTAAGTCACTAAAAGAAGTAAAAAGTCACAATAAACTTATGGATATAAACACGTTAGAGGCATTTGGGAAGGAACAAAGAAGATGCCTGATCATTTTACGATCAGGCTTTAGGTGTTTTTTCGAACTATGGTTAGGCCATCCCCAATCGGAATGAGTGATAGTTCAACGTCCATATCAGCATGAATAGTTTTATTTAATTCACGCACAATTCTAGTGTCTTTATCCGTGAAGGCCTCATCGGCGACATTCCCCCACCACAGAGTGTTATCAATTAATAAACACCCACCCGGACGCAATAATTGTTTTGCTAATTGATAATATACAAGAAGATTTTGCTTATCTGCATCGATGAAGACGAAATCAAATGTCTCACCCTGCTCCTCAAGCAAAGACGCCATAACAGGCAAGGCTTTATCACAGTAGGTCGTAACACGATCCATCACGCCAGCTTGGTCTAAATAGCGAGTAGCAATATCCAGCCACATTTGCTTTTTCTCGATAGCGACTAATCTTGCTTCTTTTGGCATCGCCATCGCCATAGACAAAGTGCTGTAGCCAGTAAAAACGCCAATTTCGAGAAGTTTCTTTGGCGCTTGTAGCTTAACCAACAAGGCTAACAACTGCCCCACTTCCGGCGACAGCTGCATACGAGCCATATGATATTGAGCTGTTTCACGACGTAAGGCTCTTAATAAACCGTCCTCACGAACGGAGACATCAACCAAATACTGGTAAAGCCTGTCATCAACATTAACGGTACGATTAACAGGCTTATCATCTTCAGGTAAAGGTTTAGGAAAATTAGGAAGCATGAGATTTCATAACGAGTCCGCGGCTCAAGGTTTTGAATGTTTTAGAACGGAATTCACGGCGATAAAGTACCGCTACAACCATCAAGCTGGCTGCCATACAGAAATACGGACCAAGGAACCAGCCACAAAAAGCCATCGCAAAATAGAAAGCACGTAAACCGTAGTTAAATTGGTTTGCGGCTAGACTGCAAATTTGCGCCATATGCATGGCATAAAGTTCACGCTCGCTATCTTCGATACCACGCTCTGTCGCTAATGGCGCACTGCCAACTAATACGGAGCAAAAGTTATATTGTCTAACGGACCAAGTGAAAGTGAAAAATGCGTAAGAAAAAATTACTACTAAAACGATAATTTTCAATTCCCACTCTTGCTGACTCATCGGAGATAAAAGATAAAAATCCGATAAAATGCCAAGCGCTTTTTCTGAATAGTTAAAAGCGGTAAAAAGACCCGCAATAATCAACAAGCTGCTTGAAGCAAAAAACAAACTACTTCTTTCTAAGTTCGCCATTACAGAGGCATCCGCAATGCGATTATCCCGTCTAAGTAAGCGTGACATCCAAGCTAATCGAAACTGATGCAATACGCTTACCAAACAAGAGCGACGCTTAGAATTATATTGAGCATAAAAAGCATACCCCCACCAACACGCAAAAAAGACAAAAAGTGTTGCTATATCAAGGGGGTTTAACAGTAATGAAATAGAATGCTTTTCCATATTTTAACTCTGCTGAAAGAACAGTTTAGGGTGACAATATTAGACCACTTTTCACTTTACATGTCCCAGTTTCCGCTTAGAAAATTCAGCAAATCATTCTAAAAAAATAAATATAAATTCTTCATCAAAAAACACTTGCATCGATAGAAAATATCGGTAAGATCTCGCCCGTCAACACGACATGCGGATGTGGTGGAATTGGTAGACACGCTGGATTTAGGTTCCAGTGCTTCACGGCGTGAGAGTTCGAGTCTCTCCATCCGCACCATCTTATTTGTTTCTTAGCACTCACCTCTTAATTCAAATTACGAAATTACTAACCTTTTTATTAATTTATAAAACACTCATATCTTTATCATCACGTTTTTTGGCATAAAAAAACCGAACCCATTTACTGAATTCGGTTCTATATAGTTACCTAGCCTCAAACCAAGTTACTTTATTTCAATTTCCAAGATACTTGTTTGCCAGCAAAGAAAGGCACAATTGGCTCTCCGTTCGGCAAAGTAATACTGTTAGGCACTTCCCAAGACTCGCGAATCAAGGTCACTTTTTCTGTGTTACGCGGCAAACCATAGAAGTCAGCACCATAAAGGCTTGCAAAGCCCTCTAGCTTGTCAAGGGCGCCTAGCTCATCAAATACTTGTGTGTATAGCTCAAGCGCAGACCAAGCACTGTAACAGCCCGCACAACCACAATCTGACTCTTTACGGTGTTTAGCATGTGGGGCAGAGTCAGTTCCCAAGAAAAACTTAGGCGATCCAGATTTAACCACTTCACGCAAAGCTTGCTGGTGAGTACTGCGTTTAAGCACAGGCAAACAATAATTATGTGGTCGAACACCACCATCTAGCATGTCATTACGATTCAACAATAAATGCTGAGGCGTAATTGTTGCGGCTACACCATCACGAGCCGCCAAGACAAAATCTACAGCCTCTTTCGTGGTTATATGTTCGAACACCACTTTTAGATTCGGCACTCGATCAACAATATTCACCATGTGCTGATCAATAAATTCTTTTTCACGATCAAAGATATCAATGTGTTTTTGCGTCACTTCCCCATGAATCAGCAACAACATGTCATTGTCTGCCAAGGCTTCAAAAACTGGATACAGTGACTCTAGGGAATTTACACCAGAATCAGAGTTAGTTGTCGCGCCAGCTGGATACATTTTGGCCGCCAACACTCCGGCTTTTTTCGCATCTTGAATGTCTTGAACACTGGTTTTGTCTGTTAGATAAATAGTCATGACAGGCATAAAAGTACTACCAGCAGGACGAGCCGCTAAAATACGCTCTTTGTAGCTTAATGCTAACTCAGCAGTCGTAACCGGCGGCACCAAATTTGGCATCACTACAGCACGCTCGAAACAACGAGCCGTAGCTGGAACCGTCTCAAGTAACATATCTTGATCACGAAAATGTAAGTGCCAATCATCTGGCTTGATAATAGTAATTTCGTTCATTATTTACCTACTGTTTTTTTTCAGACGAAAAGTTGTATAACGAATTATCAATAAGCCCATTAGTATAAATTTGTATATAGGCTTTTAATCGCTGCTCTAATTTCTCTAGATTTACTGGCTGCACCAAACCCGCAGGCTTAGTAAATGTTTTTGGTAGCTCACCAGTTTCAACTAATGCACCCTCTGCCATAGGTAACTTCACATATTTTCCTTGTGATAATAACCAAAAAGCATCGTCTTCCTTGATGATTGCATCTGCACGAGCATTCTGTTCCAACAATGAACGCCCAAATGGCAAGATTTTCTCTTGCTCTGGCAGATTCAAATAATCAACGATTGTAGCAGGGATATCGATTTGTTGAGCCATATCGGTGATAACACCATTATCTATTTCTTGATTAGGCTGATACAAAATAATGGGGACCTGATGACGACCTAAAGAAGAGGCAAAACGAGGATCGAAGTTATCCGATGTATGGTCAGCGGTAAGAATAAACAAAGTATCTTTATACCAATCTTTGGTGGCCGCCTCCTCAAAAAAACGTCTCAATGCAATATCGGAGTATTGAATAACTCTATGCATTGGGATATCACCTTCTTGTATTTTATCTACATACTGATCAGGCAAAGTATACGGAGGGTGAGAGCTGATAGTAAAAATACCCGCCATAAATGGCTTAGACATTTTATCCATCTCATTTACAGTAAACTTAAGAAATGGTTCATCAAAAATCCCCCACTGCCCATCAAACTGGGAAGAATCAGGATATTCATTAAGTCCAAAATAGCGATCAAAGCCAAATCGATAGGTTGTGTCGTCAAAGTACATGCTGCCATTCTTCGCACCATGGAAAAAAGCAGTACTGTATCCATAAGGCTTTACGATTTCACCCAAGCCATGCATTACATTTGACTGATACGGCGATCGCATAAAAGCCTCAGACATCAGTGATGGGACACCCACTAAAACCGATGGAATAGCTTCAATAGAACGACGACCGTTCGCAATGCCATTTGGGAAAAAGCGCCCCTTCTCAGACAGCTCTTCTAAAAAAGGTGCGTATGATTTCAAACCATAAGGAGGACCCAAATACTCCAAGCCAAAGCTCTCCAAGATCAAAATAACAACATTATGCTTTTTAATTTCAGAATCACTAGAGATCGATTTATTTTTATCAGCTATTGCCATCAACAAATCACTGTCAGAGGCAAAATAAGCCACCTTTTCTAAATGATCAGCATCCTCTTTTAAAAGTGAAAATGGCGTATTTAGAACAAGAGCCCCTAACCCGCTAGAAGGATAACTATATGCATTCAGAGCTCTAATAGGCTTAGATTGAAATCCTCCCCGCCCAGCCAATACAAAAACTACTGTCAGTACAAGGCAAAATAACACAACCCAAAATTTGGACATAAAAATCGGTTTAAGTCGCTTGCTCACCTTAAAAAACAACACGGCATAAAGAAAATAAATCAAAATGCTACCGACAACATACCACCAATAAACAAGGATTAACTCAGGCAACTGGGATACAACATCATTGGCCATAGAGAGCACTTCAAGACCGCTACGACGGCCTGTGTATGGGAAATAAACGGTATCCATAAAGTTAATGATAATTGCCGATACACTTACAAAAAATAAGTAGACAAAGACCAGCACCATATTCGCTTTGAATAAAGCGCGAAACCAAATTGAAACAAACAAAAAAAGTAAGAGTAAAGAATTTAATAGCGCAATAGTCGCTAAATCAAATCGCAAACCATGCAATAGAGCCAGCAATATATTATCAGAGGTTTCAGCCACAAAATAATCTGAGTGGACTCCAAAAAAGTACAACCGGGTTAAAATAAACCCTATAAATATCAAAATTAGCCCAACACCTAAAAAGACAAGAGGTGTTATATTTATTCTTTTGTTTTTATTATCTTGATGCATGCTGACCCTTTTCAATCAGAGTAAATATTAACGTTCATTTATAACAAAAAAAAACCGCGATTAGGCGGTTTTTTTATTTACATCATTCTAATTAATCGTTTTTACGTGGTGCTCTTGGACGACGCTCGCCGCTGCGATTTGCATCGCGATCACGACCGCCACCAGCGCCAGCACTTGGACGACGACGCTCACCACCAGCTGGACGACGATCACCACCAGATGGGCGACGATCACCGCCACCAGCTGGACGCTTACGAGTAGAAGGTGCTGCTGCACGCTTATTCAACTCATCGGCATTGTCTAGCTTAGCAATGTCAGTACGCTGACCACAAATACGAGTTTTACCCAACTTACCTAATGCATCCGCGCTTAGGTTAGAAGGTAAATCGACTGTAGCAAAATCTTCATAGATTTCGATATGACCAATGTAACGGCTTTCAATGTCAGCTTCGTTAGCAATCGCACCAACGATGTTGCCAGGCTTAACACCATCACTATAGCCAACTTGAACAACATAACGCGTCATAGACGTATCAGGATCATCCTTTAATGGCATAGCTTCTGCCGTAACTGGACGAACTTTACGTTCGCGTGGTGCACGATCGCCACGATCTCCGCGATCACCACGGTCTCCGCGACCGCCATCACGATCATCACGATCATCACGACGTTCTCTGCGTTCTTGACGAACTTCCATTTCAGATAACAACAATGGTGTTTTACCTTGAGCCATATGAGCCAAAGCAGCCGCCATTTTCAATGGATCAACTTCGTTTTCTTTCTGGTAGCTTTGAACAAGTTCCAAGAAGAAATCAAGGTTTTCGTTATCCATCGCATCTGTAATGCTCTGCTTGAAGCGATTAACACGATGCGCATTAATATCTGAAGCAGTTGGTAGTGTCATGCTCTCAATTGGCTGACGAGTTGCGCGCTCAATCGCTTGCAACATACGACGCTCGCGATGAGCAACAAACAATATTGCTGTACCAAGACGACCAGCACGACCAGTACGACCGATACGGTGAACGTAGGATTCAGTATCATATGGAATATCGTAGTTAACAACGTGACTTACGCGTTCTACATCCAAACCACGAGCTACAACGTCAGTTGCAACAAGAATGTCAATTTGACCTTTCTTGATACGATCAACAGTACGTTCACGCAAATTCTGGCTAATGTCACCATTTAAGGCTTCACAAGCGTGGCCACGAGCAGTTAGCTTTTCAGCCAATTCTACTGTTGCCGCTTTTGTACGAACAAAGATGATCATGCCATCATGTTCGTTCATTTCAAGAATACGAGTCAAAGCGTCTAACTTATGTAGACCGCTTACTGGCCAATATTTTTGAGTAATCGTCATCGCAGTAGAAGTTTTTGTAACGATTTTCACTTCTTTAGGATTATTCAAATGACGGTTAGCTACCTGACGAATCACAGGAGGCATAGTCGCAGAGAACAAAGCTATTTGGCGAGTTGGTGGTGTTTGCTCAAGAATCCATTCGACATCGTCGATGAATCCCATACGTAACATTTCATCCGCTTCATCAAGAACTAGGGCTTTAAGACCGTCTAGTTTCAATGTTTTACGACGAATATGATCCATAACACGACCTGGTGTACCAACAACAACTTGAACACCACGTTTTAGTTGGCGAAGTTGAGTGTCGTATGACATGCCGCCGTAAATTGGCAAAACATGAAAATCAGGAAGGTTACGTGCGTAACTTTGAAATGCTTCAGCGACCTGAATAGCAAGTTCACGGGTTGGAGCCAGTACAAGTAATTGTGTCGTTTTATCTGTAACATCAATGCGAGACAGTAGCGGAAGCGCGAACGCTGCTGTCTTACCAGTACCCGTCTGCGCTTGCCCCAAAAGGTCTCGACCTTCTAATAGATATGGAATACTTTGCGCTTGGATAGCAGATGGTTGCTCGTAACCTAAGTCAGCAACCGCTTTAAGAACAGGGGCGATTAGGCCCAACGAATCAAATGTAGGCTGAGTATCAGCGTCAGACATGTAAATTAGTACCTTTTTTTGGTGAGGATAAGGCCTGTAATCATTTACATGCCTTAATGAAATTCTCTAGAAATTCTCGGAGGAAAAACTGATGGCGAAGTATATACAATAAAAGAGAAATAAGCTAGGCCATATTGAAAATAAGATTGGCGCCCTTGCGGCGCCAATCACTTGTTAGTGCTTATTATCAGTATCCACTTTAGAGTCAATCATCACTGCCAACCAATGCATCTTAGGATTTGCCTCGAATGCTAGCTTCATGATGATGGTTAACGGAATCGAAAGCAACATGCCAACTGGACCAAATACCCAACCCCATAGTAGTAAAGAAAGAAACACCACCAAAGTGGAAAGCCCTAACCCACGCCCCATGTAGCGAGGCTCAATCACATTACCAACAATCAGATTCACAATTAAAAACACGCCAGCAACCAAGCCAGCCGATAAGCTACCAAGCTGAACAAAGGCAAGCAAAACAGCAGGAACCGCTGCAATAATAGACCCAATATTTGGTACAAAATTTAAAAGAAATGCACATACACCCCATAAAATAGGGAAATCAACACCTAATACCCACATGAAGAAAGTAATTAGGACACCCGTCAACATACTTAGTAAGGTTTTTATCACTAAATACCGATTAACCGATTTGATGAAGGAATCAAATTTATCCATTGATTTAGAGGCATCACTGAACGCTAAAGACAGTTTTTTAGGCAGTTCAACTGCTTCAAATAAAATGAAAATCACAATCATCACCACCAAAACAAGATTAGTTAGCGCGCTCCCAAGCCCTCTTAAAGCATTCGCAACCATCTGCATTAAAGCGGAAGGATCAATGTACCCCTTCACTTGATCATAAGATACATGCACCCCTAGTCGATTAATCATTTGTATTAAGCTGGACATTTCTTCGCCAAAGCGCGTTTTGTAACTAGGCAGCTGATTGGAAAAATTATCTAGAGATGCACCTACAAGCACAGCAATAGAACTAATTCCAACCAGTATAACTAACACAACCACCAAGATAGAAAGCCAAGTTGGCAGATTCCGACGACGTAAACTGGACATTGCTGGGGCGCAAATAATAGCGATAAAAACTGACAACATGAAAGGCACCACTATTTGAGAGGCCTCCTTCAGCGCAGCAATTATGATCACAAAGGCCGCAAAACCAACTAGCCAATGAATGCCTTTATGCTGTTCATTCATATAAATTCCTTATAAAGGTATCGGATAAATACTTTGAGCGTAATCAGCCAAGTCCTGTAACATAATTTGTTTCGCTGCAGGCAGATCCGGTGTTTGAGCAATTTGATTCAAACGCTCAAAATACTGTTCCATATTGATTGAGCCGCCGCCATCTTTTTCAAGTAAACGAACCTGCCTATATTCTTCCCACTCGAATTGTTGCTGTTCACTCAATTGATCCGGGTAATTTCGACCAATATAACGCATTAACATTTCAGGCAGGCGACGATCATCAAATGACATAGCCAATTCTGACAAATGACTAGCCGGTGTCGAACGAATCTTTTCCATCCTCACCCGATCTTCACGAGAGAAAAAACCACCAGAGTAAAGCATGACATCTGGATCTTTGTGTATTGGTCGATCTTCTTGCATAAAGACATCACTGAGCTTAGCCGCTAAACCAGCATCCCCTTTTATGATGGCAAGATTATGACGACAAACCGCACCATCCAATTCTAGACGCTTGACGACATCAGCATCTTTCAAAAAAGTGGCTGGAGCAACTGCCGGAGATTTATTGTAGTGAATCACTTTTAAAGGCAACCTTTCTAGATCCCCCAACTCTTCTTGACGAGTAAAAACTCGATGACGAATCTCATCCACACTCAAATCAATTAAAGGCTGAGCATCTGCCATAAGATCAAAAACAATCACACCATTTTTGTTCGTTGGGTGTGGCGCAACAGGTACAACAAAAGCCGCGTAGTTTTTTGCCTGCCCAAACATCCCAGAAATATGCAAAAAGGGTTTTAGTCGCGCCACATCAATAAATTGCTGCAATTCGTATTTTTGACGCATTTTGAAATAGTAAGCAAACAATTTTGGCTGCTTACTACGAATTAACTTAGCAATCTCAATGGTCCCATAAACATCAGATAAGGCATCATGCGCTTGTTCATGAGCAATGCCATTTGCTTTCGTGAGTGCTTCCAGCTTCATCGAAACTTGGCCGTCTTCGTTCTTCGGCCAAACAATCCCCTCTGGACGCATAGCATAAGTCATACGCACTAAATCGATCATATCCCAGCGAGAGCAGTTGTTCTGCCATTCTCTGGCATAAGGATCAATAAAATTACGATAAAAACCATAACGAACGACTTCGTCATCAAAACGGATCGTGTTGTAACCCAAAGCGCAAGTACCAGGCTGCGAAAGCTCAGCCTCTACTGCCTGCATAAATTCTGCTTCGCACAAGCCTTCACGATTAGCATCTTGTGGGCTAATACCTGTCAGCAAGCATGCCTCTGGTTGAGGCAGAACATCCTCCGCTAAGCGGCAATAAAACATGATTGGCTCGCCGATGGGATTAAAATCAAGATCTGTTCTAATCCCAGCAAACTGCATAGGACGATCTCGCGCAGGGTCCGTTCCGGTTGTCTCAAAATCAAACCAAAAAAATGAAGTGGGGCCCGATGAAGTCACAAATAATTCCTGTAAGCCGTTAAATAAAAAAGGTATTATACGCATCTTGGCGTGCATTTGGCGATGAGAGGAGTAGATCTATGCCAGTCCCAATGATTTGCCCATGCGGAACAGAAAGTCCTTATGAGATGTGTTGTGGTATGTACCACAACAATCCGGGCACCGCTCCGACAGCAGAAACACTAATGCGTTCGCGCTACACGGCTTTTGCTATTGGTGATTTTCAATACATAGCCGCCACGCAAAAATTAGAAGATGAGCCAGATCAAGACACTGCAGACATCCAAGACAGTAATGAACATACCAAATGGATAAAGCTAGAAATTAACGCAACAGAAGATGGCTTGGAAAAAGACAAAACAGGGGTTGTCGCCTTCTCTGCTCATTTCAAAGAAGGCAAACATATAGGTCGCCTAAACGAACGATCGATATTTAAAAAGATAAAAGGACAATGGTTCTATATTGCTGGTGAGCACGATATTCAGAAGAACACGCCGTTAATTAATTCTGAAGCTATGAACATAGGCAGGAATGACCCATGCCTATGTGGATCTGGTAAAAAATTCAAGAAATGCTGTGCTGTTGCTTAACTTAGTCAACAGCGTCCCATTTTTCTTTTATGCTTCTCAGCTCATCTTCAATGGATAAAAAAGTGCGCACCAACTCTGGATCAAAGTGTGTGCTTGCCGCTTGCTGAATATGCTCAAACGACTCTTCTATTGTCCAACTCTTCTTGTAAGGACGCTTCATAGTAAGCGCATCAAATACATCCGCTAAAGCAACAATACGAGCGGATTGTGGGATATTTTCCCCTATTAATCCTGATGGATAACCCGTTCCATCCCATCTTTCATGATGACCTAATGCAACTTCTGCTGCCAATTTAAATAATGGCGCTTCTCCCCTTATTAAAATTTCATGCCCAATGACGGTATGCTGACGCATTATCACCCATTCATCATCTGTTAGCTTATTAGGAGATTTTAAAATGCTATGAGGAATACCCACCTTACCAGTATCGTGCATAGGTGCAGCCAGTTTTAACAATTCGACCTGTGATTCTTCCCACCCTATCGTCCTAGCTAATGCTGCACAATAATCCGCCATTCTCCACATATGCACACCAGTATCGGTGTCGTTAAGCTGACTTACCGCACCTAACATACCTATAGCGGACTCTAATGCTTCATCAAGCTCTCGAGTTCTATCATCAATAATTTGTTTGTTACGTAAATTTTCTTCAGCTAATTTTAAGTGGGTTGACACTCTAGCTAAAGTTGTTAGAGGCGTTATTGGCTTAGTAATAAAATCCACACAACCAACATCAAAACCTTTTTGCTCGTGCTGAGGATCAGTAACAGCCGTTAAAAAAATAACAGGAATGTCTTGTGTTTTTGGGTTAGATTTCAATCGCTCACATACTTCAAAACCATTCATATCTGGCATCATAATATCCAGCAATATAATATCTGGTAAGCATCGATCAATAATATTTAAAGCTAACAGTCCGCTTTTTGCCACTTGGACATGGTACTGTTCCGACAGAATATCTTTAAGTAAATCAATATTTCTAGGAACATCATCAACAATAAGTACTCTTTTGTTTTTTGAAGCCATCCGACTTACTATTTCCTTTGTACTAGCCAATTCGCTCTCCTTTACTACACTCATGACACGAAGCCACGTTTAAAAGCCTGAATCTTACCCATGGCATCTTGATAATCATAAGAAGAAATATCTTCTAGGGCAGACTTTAAAATATCTATACCTTCGTAATCAGAACATTTTCCGATTATTTTTTTGACTAACATTTCAGAATCAGAATCTCCACTCTCTAAAAACAATTCTAATTTTTCAATGTCAGACCATAAAGAAATTAAACCTTTATTATCCCGCGAAAAAGAGCCGCTTTCTTGTTTAGTCAACGAGTTAAATCCATACTTCATTATCCAAAACTCAAGTTTTTCAATCAAAAGATATGGATCTAACGGTTTATACAAAACATCATCAATACCTAAATCTGCAAGGTTCTCTTGCTTTAAACTTAAAGCATCGGCCGTCAAAAAAAGAATAGGGGTTTTTTTATTACGTAATGAGCTGAATATCTTTTCACTGGCCTCATAGCCATCCATTATGGGCATCCTAATATCCATTAGAATCAAATCATAATCGCGAAGAAGTGACTTTTCCCAAGCATCTTTACCGTTTTCAACCCAATCAACGGATGCCCCTAGCTTTTCAACTATAGCCTTAACGATATTGGCATTTATTTTATTATCTTCAGCTAATAATATAGTTTTACTTTTAAAGAACTCTTTATTACCTAAAGCAGCCTTAATGGATTTCTCATTCTTTGAATCGTCTTCACCTAAACTAAAAGCAGCTATTTTTTTATGCAGATTGGTAGGAGTAACAAGTCCTGACACTTGACAATCAGGCATATTCAAATCACTACCATTTAAGAATAGTATATGCCTTTCAAAACCTTTGAGTTGTTCAGAAACCATACCTTCATCATTCAACCAATGACGGCCTGCAATTATCATCAAGTGATTTTCTGACATATCCGATAGTTTCAACTTAGAGATACGGTCAAAATTTAGCTCTGTAAAAAAAGAAGCTATGCCAAGGTCTTCTTCAAATATAGTCACATTTTCTAAATGTGGTAAAGTCGATTTCGAATCTGGGCGGTAAGGAAGTTTAATTGTAAAAACACTGCCTTCGTTCAATACACTTTTATAAGAAATATGACCGCCAAGCAACCCCACTAGTTTTTGCGTAATACTCAACCCCAAGCCAGTACCGCCATATAACCTTGTAGTACTGCTATCGGCTTGTTTAAACACACCAAACACATCGACATTGTCAGCTATGCCAATACCACTGTCCTGCACATCAATCAAAATTCCTTCGGCATTTGATTGATGAATTTTAACCATGACGGAACCGGAATCAGTAAACTTAATTGCATTACCAACCAAATTTACTAGAATTTGCTGAAGTCTGGTCTTATCACCAATCAAACTATCACTAATGGTAAAATCACGAACAATCATAAAATCTAACTTTTTGGATCGAGCTGGGTTTTCACCCGTCTGATAAACATACTCCAGTACTTCATCTAAGCTAAACGACCTATTTTCTAAATCTATTTTGCCTGATTCAATTTTTGAATAATCTAAAACACTATTAATGATCGAAAGAAGAGCATCGGCCGATTGCTGAATTTTAAGCACTTTTTCGCGATGATCCCTACCCAAATCCCCATCTAATAATAAATAACTAAAGCCGACAATAGCATTCATTGGTGTACGAATTTCATGACTCATTGTTGCTAAAAACTCTGATTTAACTTTTAAAGCTTGCTCTGCAGAAAAAACAGCAATTTCAAGCTCGCCAGCTAATTTCTGAGATCTTTCAAAAGATTGCTTAGCAATCTTTAACTGCTTAAATAGCATTACTATAATAAAAAACATAGTAACCGTTAGCAGAGCAATCAAAGAACCTAGATAAAGAAAAAGATCTAAGACATCGCGTCTCTGCTCTACCTTATCGCTCGATCTTGAAGCTAGCGTTTCAAATACAATTTTCTCTGTTTTTTTAAGCAGAAGATTACTTTCACTTACTAGCATATCAACATCAATCAAAGATTTATCAGCAAAAAGAAGCTTATCAATTACAATCATTTTTTCCTGAAGCAACCTCATCATCTCTTCAGAGCTTTCTAATCGATCAAAAAGAACTCTTAATTGTCCTTTTTCTAATATATGCACTCGACTATAAAGAATATCAAAACGCGTTCTCGCATCGTTAAGGCGCTCATCGCTCAGGTCATCTCCTAATAGATTGAGTGCATTTCTAAGCTTTAATGTCTCTCTATCTAGTTGATAAGCTGCCCATAATGCATCTTCCTCTACCGCTGACATCATCATTTTTTGGCGGTCAACCAATTCGGTAAAGATCAGCATTGCTGCTCCCATGAAAATAAGAGCAGTAACCACCAATAAAATAAAAGGCGACGACCCCTTATTACCAAGAACTCTTACAATGGGAGACAGACGAAAAGACATAATGACTTTTACTCAACGTTTATCGATTTGATTTGCCAAACAGAGCGGTTATGAATAACTTCATTATTTAAGCTTGGATTATCACTAAAAGGATAAAGTAAAAATATCGGCCCCTTATCTCTCACACTCATAACTTTGCCGTTCATGTCCATCGCGAGAATCACATTGTAGTCATCACCATCTTTTTTCGGCACTATCGCACTATAGTCATTTAATGCAGTCATGGATAAGGTAGCTGTTTGAGCACCTACCGCCGACATGACGGAACGCAACAAAGGCCCACGATAAAGATCAACACCCTCACTCCAAGGCGTTACAGTTTTTTGCTCTATAACCTCTAGATTCATCAGCATACCGCGGTCAAATTCAGCTGTATTTTGATCAGTATTAGTATTGGAGATATTTCCAGTGACAGTTAGGATGACAGGCCCTGTTGGTTTAGATAAAACCTGCGCCTGTACAGTAGTAACAGCGAATACTCCAATCACTATCATTCCTGCGAGAACATATTGCTTCATTAAAAACACCTTAAATGGATTAATATTGTGGCAGTATAATGAATAAACATCAGGCTTTCGTTACTAACTTACGAAACGACACGTTTTCTACACCAAGCAAAACAAAGGTCGAACAATAGATACAAAAAAACCGCAGAAGCGGCTTTTATATTCTTTAAGTATCTAAAAATTAAAAGATATTTAAGGTACTGGATGACCTTGAGATGCGACCCAAATACGAAACCAATCATCATCACTAAGCGGAGTAGACACAGCATCTACTGCTGCAGCTAAACGAGCAATTTTTCCAGATCCCATAACAGGACAAATACCAGCTGGATGACGCAATAACCATGCGACAACAATTTGATCAACTGTACAATTTTTTTCCTGTGCCAACTTACTCAACACAGCTTGAACTCGCTTTGCTTTTTCGCTTGTTCCTGAAAACAATTCACCACCAGCAAAAGGTGACCAAGCCATTGGTGTTACAGCATGCTGCTGCACATGATCCAATGTACCATCTTCAAAGTGCTGCAACGCCAGCGGAGATAATTCGACTTGATTAATAATCAAAGGAGCATCAAGGCGCGACTGCAACAAATCGAATTGACGAGTGGTAAAGTTGGATACGCCGAAATGCTTCACCTTGCCAAGCGTAAACAGCAAATCAAATGCCTGTGCAACTTCATCTGCATCCATCAAAGGACTTGGACGGTGCAATAACAAGGTATCGATATGCTCACATTGCAAATTCACCAAAGATCGATCAACACTCGCCAATATGTGCTCAGCACGATAATCGTAACGATGCACCTGAATGTCTGGGCGATTCTCTGACGGCAACAAAATCCCACACTTAGTGATGATTTCCATCTTATCTCGCAAAGCAGGTTTAAGCTTTAACGCTTCGCCAAACAAAGCTTCACACTGATAACCACCATAAATATCCGCATGATCAAACGTCGTCACACCAAGATCTAAACATGCTTCAATAAAGCCTAGTGTTTCTGAAGCAGTCATATTCCATTCTTCTAGCCGCCAAAAACCTTGAGCGATACGTGACCCTTCAAAACCAAGGGGATGATATTGGTGTCTCATGGATATTTTCCTCAACTTCATTATTTTATTTATCAGCATTCTAAAGATACTTTGTTATAAAAAACAGCAAACTGAGTGAATCGGCATAACTGACAGGAAACATCATCGAAGGTATACTATTGCACATTCAAGACCGACCTCTAACGAAAGAGCGACGCGACCACTTAACAATGGACACACTATAACGAATAAATTACGGCCAATATCGAACACTTATAATTCACACGCAGCGACACATAACGAACCGCAAAGTCGAAACAATAAACACCACTGTGATGGACTTAATAATGAATTCAATTACGCTAGGCCCTCTTTCCAAAGCCAATGGAGAGATCCAAATTCCGGGTTCCAAAAGCCTTTCAAACCGTATTTTATTGTTAGCAACGCTAGCAAAAGGCACTACTAAAATCACCAATCTACTAGACAGCGACGATATTCGCCGCATGCTAGAAAGCCTAACTAAACTGGGCGTAAGCTATTCACTTGAAGACAATGGCACAACCTGTGTATTAGAAGGACTTGGCGGTCCGATCCAGGCGGATTTCGGTGATTTATTCCTTGGCAACGCTGGTACAGCAATGCGCCCCTTGACTGCAGCACTTTGCCTAGGCAAAGGTGAGTTTCATCTACATGGTGAGCCACGCATGCACGAACGCCCAATTGGCGACCTTGTAGATGCTTTGCAAGCACTTGGTGTCGACATCGCTTACGAAGGCGAGAAAAATTACCCACCTTTGCGCATTAAAGCAAATGGCTTATCTGGCGGCGAAGTGTCTATTAAAGGCAACATCTCAAGCCAATTTCTAACTGCTATATTGATGAGCGCCCCATTGGCAAAAGATGATTTAATCATCAAAGTTGATGGCGAATTGGTTTCTAAGCCTTACATAGACATCACGCTACATGCCATGAAGCAATTTGGTGTGGAAGTGGAAAACCAGAATTACCAAGCATTTGTTGTAAAAGGTCAGCAAACTTACCAAAGCCCTGGTGAAATAATGGTAGAAGGCGATGCCTCTTCTGCGTCTTACTTCTTGGCAGCTGCTGCTATTGCAGGCGGGAAAATTAAAGTCCACGGCGTTGGCACAGACAGCGTACAAGGTGACGTGAAATTCGCCGATGTACTGGCGAAAATGGGAGCAAAAATCACCTACGGTCCAACTTGGATCGAAGCGGAACGTAACGAGCTTAACGGCATAGATATGGACATGAACCACATTCCTGATGCGGCCATGACCATCGCAACAACCGCACTATTTGCCAAAGGTCCAACAACGATTCGCAACATCTACAACTGGCGCGTGAAAGAAACTGATCGTTTATATGCCATGGCGACTGAACTGAAAAAACTCGGTGCCGACGTGATTGAAGGCGAAGATTTCATTACCGTCACACCCGTTGAGAAACTTCAACATGCGGCCATCGATACTTATAACGATCACCGCATTGCGATGTGCTTCTCACTCGTTGCCTTCTCAGATACGCCAGTGACCATCAACGATCCGGGTTGCACATCAAAAACCTTCCCAACCTATTTTGAATTGTTCAATACCATCGCCAGCTAACAGTCACTTTAGATAACACGAAAAAGGCCAAATTCATTAAAAAATTTGGCCTTTTTTCACATTACAAACTGCAAATTACAAATAAAAAAGCCCCAGCTTTTTTGACGGCTGGGGCAAGGCTCTCAGTACAGGATTACTAATAAAGGGGATTATCAGTAATAGATTTCAGTAAAAAGGGAAATGATTTACTGAAAAATTAAGATTGTGGTTGTGCTGGCGTTTCCAGCTTTTTAATCTGTTGCGGAGTTAACAAGGCATACAAGCCTGCTCTATTTTTTGCATAGGCAATGGTAAGATCTTCGGTTAACTCACCGCTTTTTTCTGCAAGATCATCAACTTTGTCCATATAATCTTTTGAACTCGGTGACAGGCTACTTAGCTCCATTTGAGTTGTTTGTAGCTGCTCTTGAATTTTACGAATCGCCTTGCCATCTTTTTCAAAAAGATCAGATACTTTCGACTGCGTTTTTTCATCTAAACCAAGTTGTTGAGCCATACGGCTTGCAAGCTGCTCATGACTTGGTACTGCATTCATTGGAGCTTCCTGAGTGGCTTGACCTTTGACAACATCACCTTGAGGTGATTTTGTTTCTGCATAAGCACTCACTGCTACACCGGTTATAATCGCGGCACTCAAACCGATAACACCCATCATTCCTGCTTTTTTACGATTAAACATAGTTGGCTCCTTAAGCTCTGTTTCCTGTTTGGATGAAATCTATTATGTCCATTTATTCGTCAAACAGTATCAAAGAGAGTGAATCGAGATGCACAACTTGTCATGAGAGCGTAAGGGAAAATGCGCATTCGCAGATTTTCCCCATTAACCGAGTAAGACCGAACATATTCTTAGGAATGGCGATGAATGGCTTTACGCTCATCCTCTTTTTAAACATGTGAAAGCGCAGGATCCCAGTCTTTCCAGACAACTTCACGTCCCTGCTCACGAATCATCGCCATAATTTCAGCGACTGGTCGCTCGTCGCTGATCTCAAACTGTTCAAGAGCCTCTTGAGAGTCATCCGCGTATCCACCCGGCTGGGTTTTGGATTCTGCACTCATAGTGGTAAAACCCATTCGCACCGCATGATGACGGAATTCAGGTGATTCACGAGTAGACAGACTCATTTCTAAATCTCTATCAAACAAACGCCACGCCGCAATAAGCTGAACCAATTGTCGATCAGAAATTATCGACTTTGGCACTATGCCACCTTCACAAGGACGAATACGCGGAAACGCCACACTAAAGCGGCTTCGCCAATAGCGCTTTTGCAGGTGCCGTAGATGATGCGCCATCATCACCGAATCCGTGCGCCAGTCTTCCAAGCCAAGTAACACACCCAAACCAATCTTATGAATACCAGCCTGCCCAATACGATCAGGTGCGTCGAGGCGATAATTAAAGTTTGATTTGTTACCCCGCAGATGATGCTCAAGATAGGTTTTGCGACGATAGGTTTCTTGATAAACCAGCACCCCATCCAGACCGATACCTTGCAGCTGTTTGTATTCGCTAGCATCTAATGGCTGAACTTCCATGGAAAGCTGGCTAAAATGCGGCTTAATCAAGGGAATCATGCGCTCAAAGTACGGCATGGAAACCTTATTAGTTTCCCCAGTCACCAAAAGGATATGATCAAAACCTTTACTCTTAATCGCTGCGACTTCTTTTCCCACCTGAGTTTCATTCAAAGTAAGACGCTTAATCGCATTACTCATAGAAAAGCCACAATAAGTACATTCGTTCGCACAAGTGTTAGATAAGTACAAGGGTGCAAATAAGCTCAAAGTATTGCCAAAACGCTGCAAGGTAAGTCGTTCGCTTTTCGCGACCATTTCCAACAAATAAGGCTCTGCTGCTGGCGAGATCAAGGCAGCGAAATCATCGACATCGAGCTTGTCCTTACTCAAGGCTCGCAACACATCTTGTTCGGTTTTCTCTTGATGAGATTGGGTCACTGCTTGCCAATCTGTACTCTCCACAAAATGACTAAACTGCCCTTCTACCGCTGGACTTTGCTCTAACAAACGAATTTTATTACTGCTTCCGTCTATCATGACAATGCCCCGAGAAAATCAGTCAATGGACTCGTTGCTTGAGCCTGCACTCGCCTTTCCCCCAAACCGGACTCATACGCCATTCGCCCCGCTTCCACCGCAAGTCTAAAAGCTTTACCCATTTGTGCTGGCTGTCTAGCAACGGCCATAGCGGTATTCACCAATACCGCATCAGCACCAATTTCTAGCGCCAATGCCGCATCAGACGGTGCACCAATACCAGCATCCACAATCACAGGCACAGTACTTTGCTCGATAATGATTTCCAAAAATGGGCGACTTGCCAACCCCATATTCGATCCAATCGGCGATCCAAGCGGCATCACGCACTGACAACCCACTTCTTCTAATCGTTTACACAGCACAGGGTCAGCATGGACATAAGGCATTACCACAAAGCCTTTTTTGATCAACTCTTCGGCAGCCAACAAGGTTTCCATGCCATCTGGCATCAAGTAACGCGGATCAGGATGAATCTCTAACTTCACCCAGTTGGTTTGCAATGCTTCTCTGGCAAGCTCGGCAGCAAATACCGCTTCTTTCGCGGTGCGAGCACCGGAAGTATTGGGCAGCAGTTTTATGCCCTGCTGCTGCAGAGGCTTAAGAATATTATCCGTCTGGTTTTTTAAATCCATACGACGTAATGACAAAGTCACCAGCTCACTTTCACTGGCGGTTAAAGAATCCATCATGGCGTCGGTACTGGCGTATTTCCCTGTACCAGTAAAAAGTCGAGAATGAAATTCGTGTCCTGCAATAAATAAAGACGACATATTAGCCCCCAGCAATGGATTCAAAAATAAACACCTGACTCTGCTCATTCAACTCAGTACTGCGCCACAAACTCTTTGGCACCACTTGCTGATTTATCGCAATAGCAATGCCTTGCTCGCTCTTGTCTAAATGAGTAAGCAAGTCCTGCAAAGTTTCCCCTGAGAATTCATGAGGCGCATCGTTCAGCATGATTTTCATTACTTGCCTCCCTTATTTCTTTGAGTGTTCGAGTGCATTTCAAACAAGCAAATAAGTGATCGAGTCGCAGCTTCTGGCTCAACCGCTTTGGTAATAGCAGTTACTAACGCAACACTATCAACACCCGTTTGAGCTACAGCAGACAAGCGCTCTGCATTGATGCCACCAATCGCAACGGTCGGAAACACGCCTTTTAATAAAGTCGCGTAATAGGCAAGTCGAGTTAAACCTTGCGGCTGAGATGGCATGTCTTTGGTTTGCGTAGGGAAGATATGACCTAAAGCGATGTAACTCGGCTGGATAGATTGCACTCGGGCGATTTCATAGTAACCATGAGTACTGATGCCAAGCCGCAAGCCAGCCGCTTGGATTTGTGCTAAATCTGCCACATCTAAATCTTCTTGGCCAAGATGAACCCCATAAGCACCAAAGGCGATGGCCTGCTGCCAATAATCATTGATAAAGACTTGGGCGTCGTACTCTTTGCCTAAGGAGATGGCTTGCTGGATTTTACTTTCCAGATATTCATCGTCAGGGTCTTTGATACGCAACTGGGCGAGTTTCACTCCTTGCTTGAGCACTAATTCCAACCAAGCAATGGAATCCACTACTGGATACAAGCCCATTTTATCGAGATCCATCTTGGCAAAAGGCAAACTTATCGACATCGTAGGATTATTTGGCGTGACAATCGTTGGCAGATTTTCAATTTGCAACGGCCAACCAGGACGGCCAAGCGGCCCTGCCCCTTCACCAATTTGCACACCGGTTTTTAATGCACCCGTGATATAGGCTTTGGCCATGGTCATAGCATCTAGAAAATCGTAACCATGGGCGATAAAGCTAGCCAGTGCTGTCGACAAGGTACAACCCGTGCCTCGCGTATTGTGGACAGAAAGCCTCTCACTTGCGAAACCAATGATAGAGTTGCGATCTACTAACCAATCAGTTGAGCCATCTAAGTGACTGCAATGGCCTCCTTTAAGCAACCAACGACTTTCAGACGCTTCGAAATACGACGCCATTTTCGCTTGCAAATCCTCAATAGCCAGTTCACCAGATAAGCCCGTAAGCGCACTAAACTCCATCAAATTTGGTGTGATCACATCTACATACGGCAAAATATAATCCAGCAAACTCGCACCTGCGTCGGTTTGCTGCAATTGATTGCCCGATTCACTGCTCGCCGCCATAACAGGGTCAAATATCACCTGCACTTTCGGGAAATATATTTTTATAAGTTTCAACCAATTCGAGCACGCTTTAACTATCTCGATAGAAGGAAGCAAACTCACTTTAATAGCATTTGGCGGCACATCATCGAGCAAGGTTTGCCATTGCTCATCAAACATAGTCAAAGAAACTGGTTCAACAGAGCGCACCTCTTTGGAGTTTTGCGCTGTGATGCAGGTGATAATCGTTTGTACATGGCAGTTTAAATCTTGCCCCGTACGCAAATCCGCTTGAAGTCCAGCGTGGGCGGACGAATCCGACCCGCCCACACACCAGACAACAGGAGGTTTTATAGACATAAATCCTCCTTTTACTTACAACGATTTTTCTTTTGATTTATCGGTTGTATGCTTGTCAGTCGTTAACTTATCCGTGGTCAAATAGACATCACTGCCTAGCTCGCGAAATTGCTCCGACATTTTTTGCATACCTGTTTCGGCGTCACTAACATCAAATGAGTTCGCATCTAAAGCACTCATATCGATTTTTTGAGCGTCTTCTAAGCCCTTTGCACTTTCTAGCCCTTTTGCGTAGTCACGAACTTCTTGGGTGATTTTCATCGAGCAGAATTTTGGCCCACACATGGAACAAAAATGCGCTACTTTGCCAGAGGCCTGCGGCAATGTTTCATCATGGTAAGAACGAGCCGTTTCAGGGTCTAACGATAGGTTGAACTGATCTTCCCAACGAAACTCAAAGCGTGCTTTCGACAAGGCATTATCTCGAATTTGCGCCCCAGGGTGGCCTTTGGCTAAATCCGCCGCATGGGCAGCGATTTTATAAGTGATCAAACCTTGTTTAACGTCTTCCTTGTTAGGCAAACCGAGATGTTCTTTTGGCGTCACGTAACACAACATGGCACAGCCGTACCAACCAATTTGAGCGGCACCAATACCAGAGGTAATGTGATCGTAACCCGGTGCAATGTCTTGAGTTAATGGCCCCAACGTATAAAACGGCGCTTCGTGACAATGCTTAAGTTGTTCTGTCATATTCTCTTCGATCAATTGCATCGGCACATGCCCAGGACCTTCAATCATCACTTGCACATCGTATTCCCAAGCAACTTTCGTCAGCTCGCCCAAGGTGCGAAGTTCCGACATTTGCGCTTCGTCATTGGCATCCATAATCGAACCCGGACGCAAGCCATCACCAAGCGACAAAGCCACATCGTATTCCGCACAAAGCTCACAAATCTCACGAAAACGTTCGTACAAAAAACTTTCTTTGTGATGTGCCAAACACCATTTAGCCATGATGGAACCACCACGAGACACAATTCCTGTAAGACGCTTAGCCGTCATTGGCACATAACGCAGCAATACACCCGCATGAATAGTGAAATAATCCACGCCTTGCTCCGCTTGCTCGATCAAGGTATCGCGGAATACTTCCCAATTAAGATTTTCAGCCACACCATCGACTTTTTCTAAGGCTTGATAAATTGGTACAGTACCGATTGGCACGGGAGAGTTACGTAAAATCCATTCACGTGTTTCGTGGATATTTTTACCAGTAGACAAATCCATCACGGTATCCGCGCCCCAACGAGTAGACCAAACCAGTTTTTCTACTTCTTCTTCAATAGAAGACGTCACGGCAGAGTTACCGATATTAGCGTTTACTTTCACCAAGAAGTTTCGACCAATAATCATTGGCTCAGATTCAGGGTGATTAATATTGTTAGGAATAATGGCACGACCTCTTGCGACTTCGTCGCGCACAAACTCTGGAGTAATACGAGTTTGCAGATTAGCACCAAAGCTTTTTCCAGGATGCTGCTTCAATAACAACTCGCTCTTGATCGCATCGATATTCTGATTTTCACGCAGTGCGATGTATTCCATTTCCGGCGTGACGATGCCTTGGCGAGCGTAATGCATTTGCGTCACACATTTACCTTGGCGAGCTTTGCGCACTTTAGGCAATTCTTTAAAGCGTAATTCGTCCAGTGCAGAATTTTCTAAGCGTGACTGGGCAAACTCAGATGACACACTCGTTAATACTTCGGTGTCATTACGCTTATCAATCCATGGCGCACGCATTGGCGCCAAACCACGGTAAACATCGATATTTTCTTGCGGATCAGCATAAGGACCAGAGCAATCGTAAACATAAATAGCTTCGTTTGGTTCGAAAGTAAGATTGTCTGGATCAGAACCAATCGGTGTGTCTGTCAGATTGATCTTGCGCATAGGAACGCGAATCGAGTCGTCTGAGCCAGTTAGATATATACGTTCAGACGCGGGAAAAGGTCTTGCTTGTAATGATTCGATAAAAGATTTCGCGGCTTGGCGTGATTCTTCACGAGACTGCTTTTTAGATAAGTTGGTTGGTTTTTTATGTTGATTGGCTTCGCTGTTCAATTCGCTGTTTAATTCGCTGTTTAATTCATTAATAGTCGACATGAGCACTTCCCTTATTTTTAAAATGGAGAATTGCTTGTCTGGGGTGCTGTTTCACAGGCAAACGCACTACTGGCGTTAATTGCAAAACGTGAACCCTGAATTTTATTAAAAAGGATGCTTTAGAGGATATGACTGCATCGATTCCATAAAAAATCAGGAGTTCATTCGATGCAGAAAAGAAAAATGGAGACTTTCTTGTTTCCTACGCGGGTATTAGCCCGATCAGGTTCTGCGGATCCCGCACTTAATTATGCGATCTCAGCCAAATGGCACTCCGACAAGTTGTGCAAGCATACTCTCAGGCAATAGATCTTGTAAACACGGATTTTTTGCCCGATTGATCAAGAGCTTTCCTTCAAGAGCAAAATACAGCTTATCAGAGCCACTGATGATAAAATGAATAGTTTACTGGGTAATACCCCAATGCATCATCAAATCTGATTTATCAGAATCATGAAGCCACGTATTAACCTTTCCAAGCAAATGGCTATTATCTTTTTTCATCATATAAACTTTAACACTCGACGTACCAGCTAATATTTGCTTTGAAGAAACACAAAACACACCCTTTTCATGCAGTTGATAATAGTTGCCTTCTATTAAATCTGTAATCATGGCGTCCGCCGTGTTATCACGAATTCCTTGCAAGTTAGCAAAATTATCTTTAGTCCGAATGATGTCAGCAGATGTAATGTGCTCATCCACATAAGTTTGGTTGGTGCCACCTGGATTCACTATGACTTTCACGGTAGGCTGATTAATATCCTCTAGTGTATTCAGTGGTTTAGCATTACTGCAATTGCTTAGAATGATCTTGCCATTTGCCGCTACAGAATCGGATAAAGAAAACTGTTCTGCACGCTTTTGCGTTTTCGTCACACCGCCAGCTGCAATATCAAACTTATCATTAGCAAGATCTTGAGAAAGTGCAGGCCAAGTTGTTTTAACGAAATTTACTTTTAAGTCCAATGACTTTGCTAGGTTCGCCATCATATCAACATCAAAGCCCTCTAAATTTCCGGCTTTGTTATAAAACGACAAAGGAGAATAATCCCCCGTTACTCCAACCTTTAACTCCCCACTCTGCTTTATTTCATCCCAAGTACGGGCTTGAGCAGCTTGTGAACTTAATAGGACTAACGCGGCAAAAGATAAAAACTTCACGCTATTTTTTTTATTTTTCTCAAACATCATATACGTAGCACTCATAGTTTAATTTAATTATCGCCTTGCATTTCCAGCGCCATTTTATAAAGGTAATTTTTCTTTTCACCGGTTAATTTAGCCGCCATAGCAGCCGCTTGTTTAACTGGTAAGTCTTCTAACAATATTGTCAGAATACGCTTCGCTTCTAATTCTGCTTCGTTACCGCTTTCTTGCGTAAAACTCAGCATAACGACGAATTCACCACGTAATTGGTTAGCATCTGCATCGAACTTGGCAAGAATTTCAGATGCGGTACCAGACAAGAAAGTCTCAAACGTTTTCGTTACTTCGCGAGCCAATACTAATTGCGCGTCTTCACCATAGACTTTTTGCACATCCGCAATTGAATCATAAATTCGGTGAGTGGATTCATAAAATACCACTGTGCCAGTTTGCTTCTTCCAAGATTCAAATAAATCACAGCGCCCTTTGGATTTGGCTGGTACAAAACCCGCAAAAAAGAATTGATCCGTAGGTAAGCCTGAGGCGCACAAAGCTGCGACCAATGCACAAGCACCTGGGATCGGCAAAACTTTATGGCCTTTTTCTCGTAATGCATGCACAACGTGATAGCCAGGGTCAGATATAAGCGGCGTTCCTGCATCAGACACCAGAGCGACACTCTTACCTTCGTCTAATAAACTAGCAACGTAGTCGGCTTTGTCTTTTTCATTGTGATCGTGAATGGAAAAAAGTTTTGCTTCAATGGCAAAATGATTAAGTAAACGTCGGGTGTGTCGAGTGTCTTCAGCTGCGATATAGTCTACATCACGTAAAGTTTGCTCGGCTCTTTTACTGAAATCGTCTAGATTACCAATTGGGGTGGCAACTATGTATAGCGACCCTCTCGCATCATCAGAACTATGTGGTACCATGTGGCCTCTTTTATTTGTCATTTTATAAGCTTATGAGCCTAATTAATTACCGCATCATATCATTAACTCTTTGCTCTTTTCTGCTAAGCGCCTGTAATTCCATGAATTTAAATATGGATCAGTCTCAAAACAGGGTACAAAACGCCAGTAGCAGCTCGCTAGAAAGAACCTTGCCGCCTAGCATCTACCATCCAATTAAAACTTCGGATGTTTCTAAGGAGCTAGCGGATGCCTACAACGCAGCAAAAAACTTCTATGCACAAGGCGAGTATCAACAAACCATTGATGCATTAGAAAGTAAGGTGTTAATTACAACATCGTCGATTCAATTTGAAGCCTATTTACTTGCTGCTTTAGCCTCTTCAAATTTAGACAATTCCACCGACGCTTTAGCTTACCTAGAAAAAGCCGACAAACTGCCTGCAGCAAGCCACCCTGACAATCAGAATCGATTGAAAGAAACAAAAGCATCGATTCTTGAATACTTTGGCAATTGGCTTGAAGTCGTAAATCTACGAATGGATTTAACTTATAACCTTCCGCTAAATGAAGGTGAAGAGAATCAAGCAAAATTATGGATGGCTATCCAAAATTTAACGCAAAATGAAATTGATGAATTATACCAGCTGCAAAAACCCTTACTTAATGGCTGGCTGACCATCAGCAGCATATTAAGAGATCAATCACTGTCAATCGAGCAACAACTCAAGATATTCAAAAATTGGCAGATTGAAAACCCAAGCCACCCCGCAGCACTTTCGCCACCGCAAGATTTCGAAATCATGTCATCCGTTGAACAGATGGCACCGAAAAAAATCGTCTTGATGTTACCAATGAGCGGTAAATTAGAACGCGCATCTCAAGCCATTGTAGATGGCTTTTTTGCCTCTTTTTACAACCAAAAAGAAGCAAGACCACAAGTTAACATTGTTAATATTGATGACTACTCAAACATTAATGAAGCACTTGCCGCCGCAAATGCACAACAACCCGATGTCATCATTGGACCATTGCAAAAAAACAATGTTGCTCAAGTAAGTCGTTTAGACCTACCTTACCCGGTGATAGCACTAAATCAGCTGGACATAAATCAACACCCAAAAAATCTTTATCACTTCTCCTTGAGTGCAGAAGATGAAATACACGAGCTGATCACCTTCGCTAAGCAAGAGGGCGCAACGAAAGCGGCGATCCTGAGCACTCAGGATACATGGGCACTAAAACAAAGTGATGAATTTCGTGCCGCAGCAGCAAAAGAAAACGTCACCATCACTTCTAATCAGTCTTATGCCAACACACCAAAAGGCAGACAAGATGCGATTCAGAAACTGCTTTTGATTAATGAGAGTTATGCCCGTAAAAGATCCGTAGAAAAATGGATCGGCACAAGTGTAGACAGCATCGCAAGATCTCGCGAAGATTTGGATTACGTCTATTACATTGGTAAACTCAACGACGCTAAACAAATCAGACCTCTTTTAGATTTCTACTTCGCTGACAAGATACCAATGTTAGCCAGCAGCACTCTAAATGACAGCGCCCCAGAAAGATCAACAAAACCTGAAGATATTGAGCGCATACTGTTTACAGAAGCTCCAGCTCTTACGCCAAACAACACTTCGTTAGATGCTTTGCCTAAAAATCAAAATTCAAATATTTTGCGCAGATTACAAGCTCTAGGTGCCGACTCGTATTTACTAGCCAGCAAATATCAGCTATTCACCCTGCTTCCGAGCACTAAAATTTCTGCAAATACTGGCATTATCACCATGGATGAGAATGGCATATTTCATAAACGACCTGAGATCATGACTTACCGAAAAGGAAATTTGGTATATGCGACCAGTCACCAGTTTTTTAAACAGAAGGAAGGCACCGAAAAATAACGGTGAGAAAGCCGAGCAAGCAGCCGAAGCCTTTTTACTAAAGCAAGGGCTTCGGTTTGTAGAACGAAACTTCTTCTGCCGTATCGGAGAAATTGATTTAATTTTTTTAGATCAAAATACCTATGTTTTTGTAGAGGTGCGCTTTCGTGCGAATAACACTCATGGCAATGCCGCTGAAAGCCTTGGACAATCAAAGCTTAAGAAAGTACGCAACAGTGCGGCTTTATGGCTACAAAAGAATAATAAAGTAAATAACGCAAGTCGCTTCGATGCGATACTATTTGACGAAAAAATAGACTCTCAACATTTAACCTGGCTTAAAGCAGTATTTTAATCACTATGGATTTTCAAGAAGCAATCTACACACAATTTGCCCAGAGTTTTGAAGCACAACAACAAGCCCTGGAAAGTTTACCTCCTTATATTGAACATGCTGCAAAAGTGATTTTTTCAAGCATTGCTTCTGGTGGTAAAGTTATTTGCATCGGCAACAGCACAGGATCTCACCTGTCTCAGTACTTTAGTACTTTAATGTTAGACCGAATGGACAGAGAGCGCCCTGGACTGCCAGCAATCAACCTAAGCGGCGAAGGCTCCGCTCTATTAGCAATTACTCATAACGATAGCTATCACGATGTTTTCTCAAAGCAAATCACTGCACTAGGCAATCAAGGCGACATACTGTTTGTCATTGCTAACAGAGGCAACACCTCACCAATAATACAAGCCATTCAAGCGGCCCATGAACGCAAAATGAGTATAGTCGCGCTAACTAGCCCAGAAGCAAAGAATGTCTCGTCACTCACCTCTCAGGATGATACAGAGATAAAGATCAATCTTCTTGGCACAGCCAGAGTGCACGAATGCCAACTTAGCGTCATTCACATATTGATTGACCTACTTGAGCGCCAACTATTTGGCTACGAAGACTAAGTAGATTCAATCAAAAATATTTGAGACAAAAAAAGAGCCACTTTAAAGCGGCTCTTTTTTTGTCTGTTAGAAAAGTATAGCGAGATGTTGCGCTATTCTTTATTTCACAACTTTCAACTGAAAACCTTTTTTAGGTTCTGGTGGTGTTGGAGTCGGCTCATCAAAAAATTCTTCATCCGGAAAAACAAAACCATCGCCATTTTCTTTTGCATATAAAGCCAGTGCCGCTCGTATCGGCACATAAACCTGCATAGGTTTACCGCTAAAGCGCGCCTCAAACGAGACAGCGTCTTTATCCATGATCAAATGACGCACAGCAGACATACCAATATTTAACACTATCTGACCATCTCTAACGAATTCGGTAGGCACCACAACATCTTTCTGCTGAGCATCTACCAGCAGATAAGGCGTCATATCATTATCAGCAACCCAAGAATAAGCCGCATTTAATAAATAAGATCTTTTCGGTAACATTTGGTCTCCTACCTAATAAATATTTAGTAAAAAAAAGGAGCTATAAGCTCCTCTTTTGCTACTTAACAAAACCGAGATAAAGCCTCAGCTTAGTCTAAACGCATTTCTTGTTCTGCTTCAGAAAGGCTTTCTTGGAAAGACTCACGAGCAAAGACAAGATCCATATATTTGTACAGCGCTCTTGCTTGATCCTTAGGAATCTCTACGCCAAGTATAGGCAAACGCCACAAGATTGGAGCCAAACAACAATCCACGATAGTAAACTCATCGCTCATGAAATAAGGTTTTTCTTCAAAAATTGGAGTAACGTTCAACAAACCTTCACGTAATTCTTTTTGTGCTTTAGCAACAGCTTCTTTGTCCTTACTGGTAAGAATCAAATCAACTAGCTTTGCCCAATCACGCTGAATACGATACATAAACAAACGACTTTCAGCACGAGCAACAGGATATACAGGCAGCAACGGTGGATGTGGAAAACGCTCATCCAAGTATTCCATCATGACATTTGGCTCATAAAGAACCAAATCACGATCGACTAAAGCTGGTAGCTCATTGTATGGATTAACATCCGCCAACTCGTCTGGCTTGTTAAACGGGTCTACATCTATGATGTCCACTGTGACGGCTTTCTCAGCCAATACAATACGAACTCTATGGCTGTAATGATCTTCTCCATCAGAGAAGAACGTCATTGAGGAGCGCTTTGCAATAACACCCATGTCTAACCCCTATATTGAAAACATCTACATCCCCTTCAAAGGAGGGGACAAACTATAATATGGTGACGAAGTAACAAAAATATTACATGATATCGTCAACACAGAAAATTTTTCATGGAATATTTACTCGCGCACCTCTTATAAAACAAGGCTTTAACTTAGTACTTGAGTCTATAAAGAGAAATATCTCAAACCTAGACTTCAAGCAACACGTAGCAAACTAAAATACACTTATGAAACCATGAATTTCAAAGCCCGACTATTCTAACATTATTTTCAAACAATTTTTCTTAGAAAAACCATTTTGTTGCAAGAATTCTATAGCCAACTTTATTTCAAGCAAAAAAAACGCTTGGCGAAAACACCAAGCGTTTTGATAATAATTCCAAAGCGAAAATTAACGCTTAGAGAACTGAGGACGACGACGTGCTTTGCGTAGACCAACTTTCTTACGTTCAACTTCACGAGAGTCGCGTGTAACGAATCCTGCAGAACGTAGAGTACGACGTAGAGTCTCATCATATTGCATCAAAGCGCGTGTGATACCGTGACGGATCGCACCAGCTTGACCAGAGATACCACCACCTTTAACAGTGATATAAACGTCAAATTTTTCAGTAGCGCCAACAAGTTCAAGAGGTTGACGAACAACCATTTGAGCTGTTTCACGACCGAAGTACTGAGAAAGAGTACGGTTATTGATAACTAGGTTACCAGAACCCGCTTTAAGGAACACACGAGCGGTAGACGTTTTACGACGACCTGTACCGTAGTATTGAGTAGCTGACATAATGATCTTCCGTATTAAATGTTAAGGGCTTGAGGCTGTTGAGCAGCATGTGGATGCTCAGTACCAGCGTACACTTTCATTTTCTTGTGCATTGCACGGCCCAAAGGACCTTTTGGCAACATACCTTTTACGGCGATTTCAAGAACGCGCTCAGGAGCGTGATCAATCAACTTCTCGAAATTCATAGAACGCAAGCCGCCTGGGTAACCAGTATGGCGGTAGTATTGTTTAGCAGCTGCTTTGTTACCTGTAACGTGAATTTTCTCAGCGTTAACAACAACGATATAATCGCCAGTATCAACGTGTGGAGTATATTCAGCTTTATGCTTGCCACGTAGACGACGAGCAATTTCAGTAGCCAAGCGGCCTAGAGTTTTGCCTTCAGCATCAACCACGAACCAGTCGCGGCGAACTTCAGCAGGTTTAGCTGTAAAAGTTTTCATCAAAAAACCCTTTCAATACGCGTGCTCAATGACACGCTATACCTATTATTATTGGTTGGCCAAGTAGTAAACTACTTGATCAACGTACACTTACCTTTAAAAAGGCGAGCGAAGTATATACCAACACAATGAAATATGAAAGTCGAAATACACTTAAGGACGGTGCTCTAAAGACAAATATTCTTCTGATTGCATCTCTAATAATCGACTCACTGTACGGTCGTATTCGAAAGCCAATCGCGTACCCGTATAAATATCTGGAATAGCAACTTCTGCAGAAAAAATCATCTTAACATGGCGATCATAGAACTCATCTACCAAGTTAATAAAGCGTCTCGCCAAATCATCTCGTGACGCATCCATTTGCGGTAAATTAGAAACAATTACCGTAGTGTAAAGACGCGCTAGTTCAATGTAGTCAACCTGACTTCTTGGCCCATCACACAACGCTTTGATATCAAACCAAGCAAGCCCTTCACAGCTTCGTAACAAAGGAATGCTACGACCTTCAATTTCTGCAGCACCACCCTCAACAACATGCGAGGCATCAGAAATTAAACTCATGAAACGCTCATTTAAAGCCTCATCCGCTTCCTCACTTAAAGGAAAGTGATAAAGTTTAGCTTGTTTCAAGGTACGCAATCGGTAATCCACACCACCATCAACATTCATGACTTTAGTGTATTTTTTCACAAGGTCGATAGCCGGTAAAAAACGTGCCCGCTGCAAACCATTTTTATACAAGCCATCTGGCTCTATGTTCGAAGTTGCCACTAAAGTCGTGCCATTTTCAAACAGCACCTCAAGTAAGCCAGCCAAAATCATAGCATCAGTTATGTCTGTCACAAAAAACTCATCAAAACACAACACCTGCGCTTTAGACGAAATTTCCTTACCAACAATCTCTAATGGATTTTTAACATCATGCAACTTACGAAGCTCTTGGTGAACCATCTGCATAAAGCGATGAAAATGGAGACGCATTTTCTTTTCTGTTGGCAAACAGTCAAAAAAAGTATCCATTAAATAGGTCTTACCTCGACCTACTCCACCCCAAAAATACAACCCTTGCTCAACAGTCGGCGCTTTCTTTTTCAAAAAGCGTCCCAAGAGGCCACTGGAGGATTTATCTGCTTGGCTCGCAACCAAACGGTCAAATAAATCCTGAAGAGCTTCCACTGCTTCTTCTTGAGCTGGATCGTAATTAAAGTCTGTTCTTGTCAAATCTTGCTTGTAACGTGTAATGGGTGTCATCGCAGCTCTTTCGTTCGATTAGTAAATTATGCTTATTCTAACAAATTGCATCTTAAACAACACCTATCAAGCTGTTATCGTAGGGGTGGTTTCGCTATAATGGATTATCTGTTTTTTGGAGAAAGTCATGAACTTAGAAGAATTCAACATTATTATCTTTATTACCGGCATCATTATTGGCTGTGTTGCTACACTTGCTCTTAAAAGCTACAGTGCAAAAAATAACAGCAAAAAAGCTGACTCAAGCTCAAACATCATCACGATGAAGTCACTACAGCAAGAGCTAGACAGCAAGCAAGTTATTATCGACAACTTCTTCACTGACAGTAATGAACACTTAATGTCTGCAGAAAAACGCTTAGCAGACCTCAGAAACACTCTTGCAGATAATGCAACTCAATTAAGCAACATAAAAATTGAAAGAAGCACAGCCGCTTCAAACAATACCGATACTATTGAGCCTGCATCTTTCGAACCACCAAGAGACTACGCTCTGAAAAAAGATAAAGAGCCTGGAACACTGAGCGAATCATTCGGTCTTGATGATAGAAATATAGACCTCGAACCAAAACGAACTTTTTAACAAGAAAACATACCAACAAAAAACGGGCTTTCAAAAGCCCGTTTTTTTTTCATCTGTTTAACATCTCACTAAGCTGGATTATCTACATCAATAAAGACTGCTTCCAAACCACACTCACTAGATAAATACGCAGCCATAGACTGCGCCCCAAAACGCTCAGTTGCATGATGCCCTGCCGCAATAAAATGAATATCCATTTCACGCGCAATATGAATTGTCTGCTCAGAAACCTCACCAGTGATAAATACATCCACACCAACAGCTACGGCCTGCTCTATATAGCCTTGCGCACCACCAGTACACAATGCTACCCGACGAATTGGGCGATCATTAACGCACTCAAACAATACGCTTCGACCAACCGCAGATTCAACGATTCGTCGGAATACATCGGACGAGACAGGCTCATTTAATTCACCAACAACGCCGATAGACTCTTCGATGGGCACACCCACCTGCAAGCCAGACCGATTTAAAAGCCCAATAGCATCAGCTAAGCCAGCATTATTACCTAGCGTAGGATGTGCATCTAATGGCAAGTGATAGCCATATAAATTGATATCATTTTTAATCAAAGACGCAATTCTACGATATTTCATACCAACAATTCTGGGATCTTCATTCTTCCAAAAATAACCATGGTGAACGAAGATAGCGTCTGCTTTATAGTCAATAGCAGCATCAATTAACGCCTGACTAGCAGTTACACCAGTAACCACGCGGTTAATCTCTTTTTTTCCTTCCACCTGCAACCCATTGGGCGCATAATCTTTGAAGCGACTTGGACTTAATGTCTTATTAAGCAATAACTCAAATTCACTGCGTAGCAAAACAACTCCTTATACTTTATGAATCAAAAAACCTACTGGACGCCCATCATTATCTCTATTCTCTCTGGCACTTGTATAGGTCTAGCTGTACTACTTATACAGGAGAAACAAAAAATCTCCGACTCTAGCTATTCAACGCCGGTCAAAATCGCCACACCTTCTGTTGTTAACATTTACACCCAAGTCATACAACAAAAAGGCCTTAGCGATTCAAACAAAGCAAAACACAGCGTTAACCTAGGCTCTGGCGTCATAGCAACGAAAGATGGCTTCATACTAACAAACCATCACGTCATTCAAAATGCACAAAGTATTGTCATTGCTCTTCATGATGATAGACGTGTTGAAGCAAAACTCATTGGCTCAGATCCATCCACCGACCTAGCGGTTTTAAAAATAGACTTACCTAATCTTCCCAACATTAAAATGGGCAACAGTGACAAGGTGTCAGTTGGAGACAAGATCCTCGCAATAGGCAACCCATTTGGAATTGGACAGACGGTAACAGCAGGCATTATTAGCGCCAAAGGCCGAAACAGCATAGGCCTTAACACCTATGAAAATTTCCTACAGACGGACGCAGCAATAAACCCAGGCAATTCAGGCGGCGCGTTAGTCAATCTACGAGGTGAACTCATTGGCATTAGCTCTGCCATTTATTCAAGCACTGGCGGCTCACAAGGAATTGGCTTTGCCACACCGATTGACGACGCTCTCGATGTTATGACCGATATTATAAAACAAGGGGAAGTAGTAAGAGGATACTTAGGAATGGATGCTCAAAAAATAACTCAGTCTCTGGCAGATAACTTACTCTTACCATCAAATCACGGACTATTAGTAAGCGATATAACTAAAGAAAGTCCTGCTGAAAAAGCCGGAATAGAAGTTGGGGATATAATACTTGAAATTAACAACACGCCGAGCGAAGACCCATTTCAGATAAGACACCTAATAGCATCACTAAAACCTGGAACACGCATTTCGCTGGTTGGCATTCGCGGGCAGCAATCCTATCAGACAAATATCATGCTAGAAAAACAACCCACGATGCAACGTATTACATATTAGGATATGCGCTAATGCTGAAACTCAACCTGCTCTTTCAACTTCTGCAAGCTGCGCTCAAAATTACTACCCGCAATATCATTTGCAAACATCGCAAGATATGGACTCAACAAGCCAGCACTAAGGCTACCTTCGATCGTCCACTTAACCAAAGTACCGCCTTTGCTTTCCTGCAAGTCTATTTGATTATGCACTAAGTTTACCTTCGGTTTAGGACGCACATCAAAACGCACGACATCCTCAGATGATTCAGTCACCGATAAAACACCCTGCTCGGTTGTTTTATCATAAAACAAGGCAACAGAATCACCTTTACCCAAAACACCTTCAAATGAAGCCACTTTACCATCCTGAACAAACATCCAATCTGGCAAACGATCCCCTTGAAGCATATCTTGGTAAACCACATCACGAGGAGCATTAATAATCACACTACGCTCTACCCGATAATCTGCCGGCATAAAAAAACCAACTACCACTAAAAACAAGATAACTAACGCTGAAATACGCGTTACCTTTCTCAGCTTATAAAGAGCAGCTGGATGCGATAAATTACCCGCCATTAAAAATCCTTCAGAATACGATATTCCGCCGACATAGCATGCGCCTCTAAAGACTCTCCACGAGCCAAAGGAGAAGCAATTTTTGCCAACTCACTCGCCCCTTCAGGCGAACAATAAATCAAAGAACTACGCTTTTGGAAATCATAGACACCCAAAGGTGATGAAAATCTTGCCGTACCAGACGTTGGTAAAACATGATTTGGTCCTGCACAATAATCACCCAATGCTTCTGGCGTATGACGACCCATAAAGATCGCACCAGCATGACGGATTTTTTCCGCCCATTTCTCAGGTTCATCAATAGATAACTCAAGGTGCTCAGCAGCTACTATGTTCGCAATATCCATAGCTTCATCCATATTTTCAACATGAATGAAGGCTCCACGACCTTCTAAAGAAGCTTTAATAATATCTTTGCGACTTTGAGTTTCAATCAAACGCTCCATAGAAGCTTTTACATCTTTGATAAAAGCTAAGTCAGGAGAAATCAAGATAGACTGGGCGTCTTCATCATGTTCCGCTTGAGAGAATAGGTCCATGGCAATCCAATCAGGATCCGTCTTACCATCGCACACAACGAGGATTTCAGAAGGTCCGGCAATCATGTCGATACCGACAACACCAAACACCATCTTCTTAGCTGTGGCCACATAGATATTACCTGGGCCAACAATCTTATCAACTTTTGGAATAGTTTCAGTACCATACGCCAAAGCCGCAACAGCCTGCGCACCACCAATAGTGAATACACGATCCACACCAGCAATATAGGCCGCCGCCAAAACGATATCATTAACCAAACCATCTGGCGTTGGAACAACCATGATAATTTCGCCAACACCAGCTACTTTAGCAGGCATAACATTCATCAACACAGAAGAAGGATAAGCCGCTTTACCACCTGGTACATAAACACCAACACGATCTAAAGGCGTTACTTTTTGACCAAGCACGGTACCGTTATCTTCTTGATACTGCCAAGATGGCTGCTTTTGACGTTCATGATAATCATGAACGCGCTTTGCAGCCGCTTCCAAGCTAGCCACTAACTCAGCACTGACTCGACCTTTTGCAAGAGCCAACTCTTCACGTGAAATTTCAAGCTCAGCAGAAGAAACAACATGACGACGATCGAAGCGATTGGTGAATTCAATAACCGCCTCATCACCTTTTAGGCGAACTTGCTCAACAATATCGGCCACCGCCTTTTGTACGCCAGCATCAGACACGGAGTCCCATGCAAGCAAAGACTCCAACTCAGAACGAAAACCAGCAGAGCTAGAAGAGAATTCTCGAATATTCAGGTTCAATTATTTACCCTCGTTATCTTCAACCGCACGTCTTATCATTTCTAGGATAGGCTCGATTTCAGAATACTTCGTTTTATAAGCCGCTTTATTGACCACCAAACGTGTACTGATTGGCGCGATCAACTCACGAGCCTCAAGACCATTTGCTTTTAGCGTATTGCCTGTATCAACGATGTCCACAATAAGATCAGCCAAGCCCATAATGGGCGCCAATTCCATCGCACCATATAGCTTAATGACATCAGCCTGAATACCTTGCTCAGCAAAATATGCCTTCGCTGTTTTGATAAACTTCGAAGCAACTTTCAAACGTCTATTAGGCAATGGCTGACCAACAACGCCCGCCGTCATCAAACGGCATTTCGCTATCTTAAGATCCAGCAGCTCGTAAAGATTTTTAGTAGATGCTTCCATCAACACATCTTTACCAGCAACACCAAAGTCTGCCACACCATGATCAACATAAGTCGGTACATCAGTCGCACGCAAAATAACTAGCTTGATATGCTCATGATTGGTATCGAATATTAATTTTCGGCTTTTACTAATATCTTCAACTGGAACAATATTCGCTTTTTCTAAAAGCGGTAAAGTTTCACCAAGAATGCGCCCTTTCGACAGCGCAATCGTTAATGTTTTACTCATATTAATTTAAGACCCGTGAAATTTTCGCACCCAATGAACCGAATTTTTCTTCAATACACTCATAGCCACGGTCAATATGATAGATACGATCAATCTTTGTATCACCCTCTGCTACTAAAGCAGAAAGCACCAAACTTGCAGAAGCACGTAAATCCGTCGCCATTACTGGCGCGCCTTTCAAACGCTCACAACCACGAACAATTGCAGTGTTACCATTTACTTCAATATCGGCTCCCATGCGAAGCATTTCATCTACGTGCATGAAACGATTTTCAAAGATATTTTCGATAACTCGACCAACGCCGTTTGCAATTGAGTTCAAGGCAACAAACTGTGCTTGCATATCTGTTGGAAACGCAGGGTACGGCGCAGTACTGATGTTTACAGCATTTGGACGACGCCCTTCCATATCCACTTCAATCCAATCATCACCACAAGTCACTTTCGCGCCAGCCTCTTCCAATTTAGAAAGAACAGCCTCAAGCGACTTAACATTAGTATCAATAACACGCACTTTGCCACCAGTAATAGCAGCAGCAACCAAGAAAGTACCTGTTTCGATACGGTCTGGCATCACTGGATAACTGGTACCATGCAGAGCTTCTACGCCATCAATAATAATGGTATCTGTACCATGTCCCTTAATTTTAGCGCCCATTGAAATTAGACATTCAGCCAAATCAACCACTTCAGGTTCACGCGCCGCGTTTTCTAAAATAGTTTGTCCATCAGCCAAAGTCGCTGCCATCAACAGGTTTTCAGTTCCCGTTACTGTCACTTTATCAAAAAAGATACGAGCACCTTTAAGACGACCATCAACGCTTGCAATAATATCGCCGCCTTCTACAGCGATTGTTGCACCCATGGCCTCTAAACCACGCAAATGCAAATCCACTGGTCGACTACCAATAGCACAACCACCAGGAAGTGATACTACCGCTTTACCAAAATGACTGACTAAAGGACCAAGAACCAAAATAGAAGCGCGCATGGTTTTAACAAGATCATAAGGCGCTTCGCAATTATTAAGAGTCGAAACATCCAGCTGAACACTCATTTTTTCGTCAACAACAACGCCACATCCCATAGAGCCAAGCAGCTCAAGCATGGTGGTAATATCGTGTAAATGAGGAAGGTTTTTAATTGTGATCAATTCTTTAGTTAACAAGGTTGCCGCTAAAATTGGCAACGCAGCATTTTTCGCACCAGAAGCACGAACAACACCATTAAGCCGAGTACCACCGGTAATCAGAAGCTTATCCATATTTTTAATCTCTTATAATAGCTTTTATAGCTTGCTTATTTGTTCTGGCGTATAGGTTTTCATTGTAACGGCGTGAATGGCGCCACTGGAAATAGCTTCTTGAAGATGTGAATACACAAGCTGCTGCCTCTTAACTGTTGACAGCCCCTCAAACTCACTTGTCACTACAACTACTTGAAAATTACAACCTTCTCCCTCTGCAACCACTTCACAGTTGCGGATAGAGGATTCCAAAAGTGCTTTAACTTCACCTGCGTTCACAGTCGCTCCAATATATAAAATATGCTCGATTCCCCTATTCTACATGAGTACAGCCAACTACTTAACACCTCTAAGCCTAACTCTGAATAAAAAACCACTTGTTTTCTAAGATTTTAATCAAGACTGACAATGCTCCCTCCCAAAAAACAAAAAATCCGAACCCATTTAATGGATTCGGATTTTATTGCTCACAATAAAGCCAGATTTATTGAATTAAGACTTCTTCGCTAGAGACTCTCGCCAAGCAGAAATAGCCAACTCAATGTCATTCTTATTCTGCTCCATCATGACACCAAACTGCTTACGGAAGGTTAAGCCAAAGTTAATGTTGTTAATCACAACATTACTCAACATCCACACGCCTTTTTTAGACTCTTCCATGAAAAAGCTGATATTTAACATGCCGCCAGATTCCATCTGGAAGTCAACGTCAACTTTGGTTTCTTTCCCCCTACCTTGAGGCCCAAGAGGTAAAACATTAATTCGATCTGCATCCAGCTCAAGTAAGGAAGTGCCGTATGTTTTCAACAAGGTATCTTTAGTAACACTGGCAAAGCGAATACGCTGCTCAGGCGATGCTCTTCGATAATATTTCCCCATCACTTTTTTGGAAAAATCATCAAAATCAACCACATTCGCCAAGATATTATCAACTCGCTTCTCTAATAAAACCGGATCTTTAGACAACACCGCTTTATCAGCAACGATATCTGTTCGAAAAGCGTCAACCACTTTAATAACCGTCTCCCTTGCACCATCAACGTCAGACCAAGTTACACTTGACCCAAGCAAGGAAAAAACAAAAACAACACCAGATAAAATCTTAGACATATATTACTTCTCCGAATCGCCGCCTTTGAACAAGAACTGACTGATCAAAGTTTCTAAAACCAGGGCGGATTGGGTATCAAAAATTTCACTGCCATTTTTAAGCATTTCATCCTCAGCCCCAATAGAAATACCTAAATACTTCTCACCCAGCAAACCACTCGTCAACACTGCAATAGAACTATCGGTAGGAATATTATTAACGTCCGAATCAATATTCATTGTTACCAAAGCCATATACAACTTCTTATCAAACGTAATTGACTCAACATTACCAACCGCCACGCCAGCAATAGAAACTTTAGCTCGATTTGTGAGCCCTGCAATATCATCAAACCTAGCAACGACCTGATACGTGTCTTTCTTGCTAGAGAAGGCAAGCCCACTAACTTGAACGGCCAAATAAACAAGAGCAACAACGCCCAATACAATAAAACACCCTACCAACAATTCTGAACGCTTACTTCTCATGCTAAAAATCCCCAAACATAGCGGCGGTTAATATAAAATCTAAAGCCAAAATAGCCAATGAACCTAAAACCACTGTACGAGTGGTTGCTTTACCAATCCCTTCAGAAGTGGGGACACACTCATAACCTTGATAAACAGCGATCCATGTAACAACAACTGAGAAACATAACGCCTTAATAAGGCCATTCATAATATCAGTATCAAAATACACAGACTGCTGCATTGATGACCAAAAAGCGCCATCATAAACACCTAACCATTCAACAGAGACAAGATGCCCACCAAGAATACCCGACGCAGAAAAAATCAAACTCAAGATAGGCAAGCAAATAACACCAGCAATAAAGCGAGGCGCAATCACCCGTCTTAGAGGATCAACACCCATCATTTCAAAACTGGATAATTGCTCCGTTGCTTTCATCAAACCAATTTCAGCCGTCAAAGATGAGCCAGCACGTCCAGCAAACAAAAGCGCCGTCACCACTGGAGATAACTCTCTCAACAAAGAAAGCGCCAGCAGCTGTCCAACCGCTTCTTCTGAGCCAAACTTAGCCAAAATACTGTAACCCTGAAGCGACAGCACCATGCCAATAAAAGCACCTGAAACAATAATAATAACGAGAGATAACACCCCAACAGAGTAAAGCTGCTTCACTAGCAAATTTACAGACTCTTTAAACCGAACAGGCAACCTAAAAACACTTTGTACCAAAAATATTCCAGCTCGACCAACGGCTTCAAGCCAATCCAGTAGCGACGCCCCCAACAACTCAATGCTTTTCATAATGCAGCCCTACTAGAAATACTTTCTTCTGGATAATGGAAGGGAACAGGACCATCAGGTTCACCATTCAAAAACTGCTTTACCTCAGGGTCATCAGAAGCACGAATTTCGTCGGCAGAACCCTCAGCAATCACTCGCCCGCCAGCTAAAATACATACATGATCAGCAATAGAAAGAGACTCTTCAACATCATGAGATACAAGAACAGACGTCATATTTGCTGAATCATTAAGCTGGCGTATCAACTTAACAAGAACCCCTTTAGAAATAGGATCTTGCCCAGTAAAAGGCTCATCGTACATTACTAACTCTGGATCCAAAGAAATAGCACGGGCTAACGCAACACGTCTAGCCATCCCTCCAGATAATTCCGACGGCATTAGATTAGCGGCACCGCGTAAACCAACGCTATAAAGCTTATCAGAGACAATACCCGCTATTGTTTTTGCATCCAGCTTGGTGTGTTCTTCCATTGGAAAAGCAATATTCTCAGCGACAGTCATATCACTAAACAAAGCACCACTTTGAAAAAGCATGCCCATTTTTTTGCGCACCTTATAAAGTTCAGAGCGGGACAAAGCATGAACATTTTGACCGTCTACTAAAATAGTGCCTGAGTTTGGTGCGAGCTGCGCCGCAATTAAACGTAGCAATGTCGTCTTCCCCGTCCCACTAGGACCCATCACCGCAGTAATCTTACCTCTTGGAATAGTAAGTGATACGTTCTCATAAATAGAACGCTCTCCCCTTGAAAAACTAACATTTTGGACCTTTATATAAGCATCTACCACTGACACACCTTTTTAATCCCTATCAAATATGGCCCGATACTAACATTGCCCCCCAACAAATAAAATCATGACACAGCCAAATCCACTTTGTTTATAAGATCAAGCCTTGAATTTCAACGCCAAACCTCATTAAATGGTACTCCCTGTATCTTTGAGTAATATCAATACCATGCTGTTGTTTTCTATCGCCCTAATTGTAGGGTTAGTTTTGCTCGTAATGAGTTCCGACAAATTTATAGAACACTCTGCGCTTGTAGCAGAGAAACTGAATGTAAATCCAATGATAATAGGGATTACGTTAGTCGCGTTCGGCACGTCAGCACCAGAAATGGTCGTTTCGGCCATTGCCGCACTTGATAACGCACCAGAAATAGCAGTTGGCAATGTGCTTGGCTCGAACATTGCCAACATCGCACTTGTCTTCGGCATCACATTATTATTCTCAGCAATTCCAATCGCCTCCGGACTGTCCACCAAAGAAGTCCCTCTCGTATTAGCTATCACCCTGCTAGCAGGTTTTTTACTATACGATCAGACCCTTGGCGTATGGGATGGCGTGATTCTAATTGCTGCTTTTATTATTATCCTGACAATATTGCTAAGAGGCAGTAAAGATTTAGAAAAAGATTTAAAAGAAGGCTTACCAGAAGACGATGGTACCTCTGTCAGCAAATCCCTCATCATTGCACTAATCGGATTAGCTGTATTGATAGGAAGTTCTAAATTACTTGTCTGGGGTGCAATAGGCATAGCAACCGCTTTAGGCGTAAGTGAATTAGTTATAGGCCTTACTATCGTTGCAGTTGGAACCAGCCTACCTGAACTCGCGGCTTCAATTAGCAGCGTCAGAAAAGGCCATCACGATATAGCAATTGGCAATATATTGGGATCAAACATCTTCAACTTGGCCACCGTATTACCACTACCGGCCCTTATTGCTCCAGGACTAGTAGATCAAAGCGTGATAAGCAGAGATTTCCCTTGGGTTTTAGGCCTAACAGTTGCTCTCGCTCTTGCCATTTTCATTTTCAGGAAAACGAAAAACAACAGTATCCCTAGATGGGTAGGCTTACCGCTTATTGCTTCTTATGGTGTTTATTTATTTATTATTAGCTCAAACGGTTCGGTGTAATGCTTTCGTTAAAAACACTAACAAAACCCAAAAGCCTTTTAATCATTGGGGCTACTTTAATAGTAGTAGCCTCTTTAGGTTGGTATGGGGCAGCACCTATACAAAACCTCGTTCAAACAGACTCATTGAGCAGCTCTCCAGACTACTTTATAACTAATGTCAAAGTTAAAGAGTTTGATGCTGACGGACTTCTGATCGAAACACTTGATGCTGAACAAACGCTGCACTACATAGCAAAATCCACAACACTCTTAGAAATGCCTAACGTTGAGCGCTACTCAAAATCAGGTCATTGGAGCGCAAAAGCAGATAAAGGGGTTATTGAAGACGGAAGTAATGATATTCTATTAACCGAAAATGCCAGAGCGACTAAAAAATACCTTCAATCTGAAGATATAAAGCTAAGTGCAGATAACATACATTATTTAGATAAAGATCAATCACTAACCAGCTATGGAAATGCAACACTTATCTCCACTCAAGGAGAGACTTCTGCTGGCACAATTACAACATATATAAACTCAGAAGAAGTCGTGATGACAGGATCTGTACGAGGAAAATATGAAACGATTCATTAACGTCAGCGTGTTGCTTACTTCAGCCCTAATTGGCCAATACGCATACGCACTACCTGAAGACACAACCAAGCCATTAGAAATACAAGCTGATGAAGCATCATTCGACCAAAATTCAGGCGAAGCAATATACAAAGGTAATGTATTTGTTAAGCAAGGCACCATTGAAATTCAGGCCCAATACCTTAAAGTAACAACAGACGCTAAGACCCGAAAATTTAGCAGCCTAGAAGCCACAGGAAAACCTGCGAAATTCAGTCAGCAGATAGATTGGAGCGGCAACATTGTTATCAGCAAAGGCAATGAAATACATTATTTAACCAGCGAATCAAAATTAGAAATTATTGGTGATGGCTACCTAAGCAGAATGCAGAACTCCATCACCGCAGACTACATCCTCTATATGATTGATGACGGCACATTCAGTGCTGAGAAAAAAGATTCAGGGCGCGTATCAATGACCTTACAACCACAAGCGCCAAAAGATAAACAAGCACCTGAGAATAAAAAATAGATGGCACTACTAGAAGCAAAACACCTTGCGAAGAGCTACAAAAAACGCCAAGTCGTAAAGGATGTATCTATTTCCGTTGAGTCTGGCCAAGCCGTTGGCCTGCTTGGCCCTAATGGCGCGGGTAAGACCACCTGTTTTTATATGATAGTTGGCATGGTAGCAAACGACGCTGGCGGCATATTTATTGATGGCCAAGACATCACTCATGACGCCATGCATACTCGTGCTCAAAAAGGCATTGGCTACCTCCCTCAAGAGGCATCTATTTTTAGGAAAATGTCTGTAGAAGATAATATCCTAGCCATTTTAGAAACCCGCAAAAAGCTAACAAAAGCACAGCAACAAGAAAGGCTAGAAGAACTCTTAGAAGAGTTTCATATCACCCATATTCGCACCAACCTAGGAATGGCACTATCAGGAGGAGAAAGGCGCCGGGTTGAAATAGCGAGAGCGGTTGCCATGAACCCAAAATTCATCCTACTTGATGAACCCTTTGCCGGCGTAGACCCTATCTCAGTTGGTGACATAAAACACATAATCAAACATCTCCAAGAAAGTGGAATCGGTGTCTTAATTACCGATCACAATGTCAGAGAAACACTAGACATCTGTGATAAAGCTTACATTGTTGGCAATGGTTACATCATTGCATCTGGTGATGCCAGTACCGTCATCAACAATGAACAAGTAAAAAAGGTCTATTTAGGCGACGACTTCCGTCTGTAACCCCTTATCATTGCTGTAGAAAGGGAGTAGTATGCATAACTCGTTCCAATTCATTCAAATAGAAGAAAGAGTTGCTCTATGAAGCAGTCTTTACAATTAAAGCTTGGTCAACAGCTGACTATGACGCCACAACTGCAACAGGCTATTCGCTTGCTGCAGCTTTCTACGTTGGATTTAAAACAAGAAATTCATGAGTTTCTTGAATCGAACCCATTGCTTGAGCTCGACGACGACGAACAAATTCATCACGACATCCCTGCAAGCATAGAATCAAAAAGCGCTGCCGATACAACAGTCGACAATAATAGCGAAGAACCACGCGTAGAATCTGAGTGGACAGAAAGCATCCCTGAAGAACTATCCATAGATAGTAACTGGGATGATACCTATCAAAGTTCTGCAGCTGTCAGCGATCACAACAGCTACGAAGGCGATAGCGACTTCGAAAGCCGTAACGCACCAGCAGAAAGCATCCAAGACCATCTTATATGGCAATTAAATTTAACCCACATGTCAGATCGCGACATTGAAATCGCTTACGCCATCATTGAATGCGTTCAACCTGATGGCTACTTAAGCATTTCTCCCGATGACATCTGGGAATCTCTCGGCACTGAATTAGAAGATCTAGATATTGAAGAAGTCATTGCAGTGCAGCATAGATTGCAGCGCTTTGACCCTGTAGGCGTATGCTCAATTGACCTACGCGACTGCCTTCTTGTGCAACTAGAAGCATTCCAAAGCCACCCGCTGTATAAGAGCACATACAATCTTATTGATCATTACCTACCATTATTAGGTAATCGAGATTTTGCTCAGTTGAGCCGTAAGACAAAGCTCAAAGACGAAGCACTAAAAGAAGTCGTCAATTTGATTCAACAGCTCAACCCACGCCCAGGCTCAGTTATTGACGCTGACGACACGGACTACGTTATTCCTGATGTCACAGTGAAAAAACGCCATGACGTATGGCAAGTGGAACTAAATAATGACGCTTTGCCGCCCATCAAAATCAATGAGACTTACTCAGCGATGGCTAGCACTGCAGCAGCAACAGCAGAAGATGTGACTTACATAAAAACATCTCTTCAAGAAGCAAAATGGTTCATGAAGAGCCTACAGAGCCGCAACGAAACTTTATTAAAAGTGGCAAGCTGCATTGTAAGTCGACAAATTGATTTCTTCGAACTAGGGGAAGAAGCCATGAAACCCATGGTTCTTCATGATGTCGCAGAAGAAGTAGGTATGCATGAGTCAACTATTTCTAGGGTAACAACACAGAAATACATGCACACACCAAAAGGCATCTTTGAGCTGAAATACTTTTTCTCCAGCCATGTAAACACCGCCTCTGGCGGAGAATGTTCTTCTACCGCAATACGAGCTATGATTAAAAAGCTTGTATCGGATGAACCGGCGAAAAAACCGTTAAGCGATAACAAGCTAGCTGCTATTTTAGCAGACCAAGGCATACAGGTTGCTCGACGCACTGTAGCCAAATATCGAGAGGCGATGAACATCCCTCCTTCCAATGAACGAAAACGACTGATCTAAACGGAAACCATTTTATCATGTCCTTGAAATCATTATTAAAAGCGGAACTCGTTCTCGCAAAACAAGATATTGTTAGTAAAAAACGAGTACTTGAAAGCATTGCTGAAGTTGCTTCCAATCGACTGCATTGTGACAACGAAGCTGTCTATGACGCACTACTAGGTCGTGAAAAGCTAGGTAGTACAGGCATAGGCAACGGCATAGCTATTCCACACTGTCGCCTAGAATCTGCAAACCATACCGCTATTGTCGTTATGTCATTGCAAACTCCGATTGATTTCGATTCCATCGATAAAAGAGCGGTAGACTTAATATTTGCATTAATTGTTCCACCTCATGAGTGTGACCAACACCTTGCAACACTAGCTCAAATAGCAGAACTTGCCCAATCTCCAGAAGCACTGGATAAATTGCGCACAGCACAGACCAATGAAGAACTATTCAATATATTTGAATCACTAATATAGGAAAAAAGCATGCAGGAAGAGTCCGTCACGATCATAAATAAACTTGGCTTGCATGCTCGCGCTGCTGGCAAATTGGTTGAAACAACCACTCGCTTTTCTTGCGATATCACCATAGAAAAAGATAGCCGAAATGTTGACGGAAAAAGCATCATGGCGATGATGATGCTTGCTGCCGGCAAAGGCACAGAAATTCGCATCAAAACCAATGGTGAAGACGAGTTAGATGCAATAAAAGCGGTAATAGAATTAATAAATAATCGTTTTGGTGAAGACGAGTAAGACTTATATGTCAGAGCAAAACACTCTAAATCACCTCCAAACGGTCACCGAATCGCTCGAATCCGGTACCACCATGCAAATCCGTTATTTACTTAACGGCGCTTTGCCCGCACAGGATGTTGCTCGTCTATTAGAGTCTTCTCCTCCCAAAGAGCGTAAGCTTCTTTGGGAGTTAATAGAAGCCAAGAATGAAGGCGAAGTACTTCAATATCTAAGCGAAGATATTGGCGTACAATTCATGAAAAACATGGATACAGAGCGACTTATCGCCGTATCCGAACATTTTGAAAGCGATGACCTTGCAGACTTACTGCAACACCTACCAGAAAAGGTCGTAAAAGAAGTTCTTGCGTCAATGTCCACGCAAGACAGAACAAGAGTTGAAGCACTATTAAGCTACTCGGAAGATTCTGCTGGCGGCTTGATGAATACGGACACCATCACCATACGTCCAAACATTACCGTCGATCTAGTGTTTCGCTATTTACGCAGACACTCAACACTACCAGACATGACAGACAACTTACTGGTTGTCAGCCGTTCAGATCGCCTTTTAGGAATACTTCCACTTACCAAACTACTGGTATCAGATATTAGCGCTACAGTGCGCGATATCATGGAAACAGAATTCACCGTCATTGACGCAGAAACGCCTGCCAGCGAAGTCGCGCAGCTTTTTGAAAAAATGGACCTAGTATCCGCTCCCGTTATTGACAGCAAAACTAAAAAACTACTTGGCCGCATCACCATCGATGACGTTGTAGACGTTATCCGTGACGAAGCCGAACACTCCATGTTAAGCATGGCGGGTCTTGATGATGACGAAGATACCTTCGCACCCATCATGAAAACCACCAAGCGACGCGCAGTGTGGCTTGGCATAAACCTAATAACCGCCTTTACAGCGTCTTACGTTATCGGCTTATTCCAAGAGACACTAGACCAAGTTGTCGCATTAGCTATACTCATGCCAATCGTTGCTAGCATGGGCGGTATAGCTGGCTCTCAAGTACTGACACTGGTCATTCGCGGTATCGCACTAAATCAGATAGGCTCTACCAATACTCGCTGGCTACTTAATAGAGAGCTCATTGTTGGACTCATAAATGGCCTTCTTTGGGCAACAGTAATAGCCGCACTTACCGCACTTTGGTTTGACAACATCAAGATTGCCTATATCATTGCAGGCGCTATCATAATAAATCTGCTTTTTGCAGCGGCCACTGGTACACTTCTGCCAATTCTACTAAAAAAAATTGGCATCGACCCCGCCCTAGCCGGCAGCGTAATTTTGACTACCGTGACCGACGTGGTTGGATTTCTATCCTTCCTTGGTCTCGCTACTATTTTTCTAATATAGGTTCCCATGACAGACTTTGATCAATTTGAAAACAACGACGAAGAAACCCCTAAGAGCAAAACCCAGATCAAGCGTGAAATGGAAGCCCTGCAAGATCTTGGAAAAAAACTACTAGGCTTAAGCAAAAATCAGCTTAAAAAAGTGGAAATGTCTGACACTCTACGCGAAGCATTCGTTGAAGCTGGCCGCATAAAGCAACATGAAGCCATGAGAAGACACTTGCAATACATCGGCAAGGTAATGCGTACAGAAGACCATGAAGCCATAGCGCACCGTGTAGCGCTTTTCGATTCCACTTCTGCCGCTTACAACAAGCTATTTCATCAGCTTGAGATTAAACGCGATATGCTAATTGGCGAGAACAGCAAAGAAGTGCTGTCTGAATACTTAGCAGAAAACCCAAAGATTGAAGACATTCAACTGCTTAGACAACTTATTCGCCAATCTCAAAAAGAAGTATCTCAAGAAGGCAACACCACAAACCGTAAAAAACTTTTCCGTTTCTTACGTGAAGCCGAAGAAAAGCGCCTTGGTTTAATGGAATAACCTTAAACTCAAGTCCAAAGTTCGACGCTATACATTGATAATGGCGTATCCGTACACAAAATTGCCCGTCTTTAAGATGGGCTTTTTTATGCCCACTCCCTACTAAAAACTAACGCCCACAAAAACTCGAACTCGCCGTGCAATTTATTGTCTTAGTCTACAGCGATAAGGCATGCCATAATTTATACCAATAACGTCCATCATAGTGACAGGAGAACAAGTCTTATGAGTAAACCATACAACAAGCTTACACCTGTAGAAGCTAGTGTAATCCTTGATAAAGGCACCGAACGCCCATTCACTGGAGAATACACCGACACCATGGAAGGCGGCCTGTATGTTTGTCGCCAATGCGAAGCACCACTTTATACATCAGAACACAAATTCATCTCTCACTGTGGCTGGCCAAGCTTTGACGACGAAATTCCCAATGCAGTTAAGCGTGTCCCTGACGCCGACGGCCGACGCATAGAAATCGTCTGCGCAAACTGCGAAGGCCACCTAGGCCACGTATTTGAAGGAGAAAGACTCACAGAAAACAACATCCGCCATTGCGTTAACTCCATCTCAATGAAGTTCGTAAGCCAAGGCTGATCACTTAGCCCAAGCGCTAAAACAATAAAACCGCCCAACTGGCGGTTTTATTGTTTCTACAACTGTTTTATTGGTGGCGTCTGAAACACAAAAAATCACCTGAAGCCGGTAATTGCTTACCTGAATTAAAAAGCCAGTTAGGCGATTTGGGATTCTTATTTTCTGGGAAAGTGCGGACGGCTTGATTAGGTCGATGAATTCTTTTGATGAAACGATGACGGGGTCGCTGTGTATCTGCATGGATTTGACGATGTTGTTGAGCAGTTGCTTTCCTTGGAGGTAATAGCTGTCTGTTTTCGCTAGGGATAGGTTGTATGTGGTTGGTTTTGCTCGTGGAGCTGTTTGCTAACGCCAGCCGTAACCACCGCATTTATACCAACCGCAGGGAGAGAAGAGTTCGCCCGATTTGACGGCATTGTTAGCCCCTGGAGCTTTCAAGCAAGCGCTCAACAACTCCAATTTCATGCTCCAATCGGCTTTTCATCTCGGTGAGATCTCGAAGACCTTGGGCAGAATCCAAGGTCCCCGTCTCTATATCCTTCAATTTGAAATACTCGTACGTTCGCTTGGCCCTTGGGTCTTGAGATCGGTGATACTTAATGAAGCTCTTGGTTCCAATTTAATGGACCTCTAGGAGCAAATGAGCATCAATATTGACCAGGTTTGGATGCAATATTGAGAAATTTCTCGCTCGAAAGGGTCTGCGCGCTCCACTCTTCATTAAAAAGAAGGATTGATCCTGATTTTTAATTCCCATGTTGCAACGTTTACACGACACACTTAAATTTTTCAGAGAAAATACATGCTTAGGAAATGCTTTTTGGGGGAGCACATGCTCAATGTCGATGGACATGTTGTGCGTGTTTAAGAGAGAACGGCGGCAATAGCAGCATCTTTGGTTGGTTTTTTCCTTGAGATGAATCTTAAGTTTCCCCTTAATTGGCTTCCATTTTTCGAATTCCCATGGACCGGAACTCTTAGCGGCCGACGACAATATACCTTTTTCCAACGTGCTGGGTTTGAAACTACTCATTGACTTGCGAACCTTTTCTTCTGTCTATATCTTGTGCAACTCGAATTACACCTGCAATTAGCTCACGCTGCTCTTCATCGAAACACCTTTCTTTGATCATTTCTAAATTCGTGAGCGCCAAATTAAGTGTTAATTCGCCACCAGATAGTTTATTTAGCAGGTCAACGGTAATCTCTGAAAGAAAATGATTTTTAGGGGTAATAACCCCGAAAAAATCGTAAAGCATACGCTCTAGGCTTTGCTTATTAGGTTGAAAAGCCTCAAACGACCCCATGTCAGAGTTAAAGCGCTTAACAGTAATTCCATCAGTAAAGACTTCAGCGCCCGAGATAAGTATTGGTGAATGCGTAGCGATCAGAAATGTTGGTTGTTCGTAGTTGAAAATATCCATCATAAATTTTATGTAATCTTTTTGCCAGACGGGATGAAGACTTGTCTCAGGCTCATCAACTAAAACAAGAGAACGCTCTTTCAAATGCGTTGCAATATGAACAATTGTTGCAACGAATGTTATTTCTCCAGAACTGGCTTCATGAGGAAGCAGCGGCCTACCCTTTCTTCTAAGTAGGTAATGGACCTTCCTCGCCATTCCACAGGACCTGATTTTTTCTTCCAATTCTGCAATACGACTGAACTGAGATTTACTTATTTCGGAAAAACTGAAATCGTCCAGTCCAAGCCACATAGTGTCACTGCCAGGCTCAGACATGGAGCGCCATTTTCTTGTCAGCCATTCCAGCTCTTCCTCCTCGACTCTTGAGAGCCTACTCTCGCGTTCATGCATCCACGAATCGTCAAAACCCACAAGGCGAACGCCAATAACTGGATCAAAGTCGACATAACGCAACGACGTAGATATTTTCTTTAGCAGTGTGAGATTCTCGCTCGATACGGCTCTTAAGGCATTGCGGAGAACTAGAGAAGTTCCGGCACGTCCGTGCCTCGCTGTGAACAGATGAAAGTTTTTCTTTCGTAGCCGATCGAATCGATCATAAATTGTCGGAGATATAGCTATCACGGAGTCAAATGAATGTGCACCAATGGCTTTTTGCCGCAGAAGGAGGCTCTTCCCGGAGCCGTTTGGGCCTAGGAGTACCGTTACTTGTGCATCAGTGAAGACCATCGTGACTTCCTTTGGCTAACATTTCAAAGTGCGCATGCTCGTTTAGACAATTTCAAAACTGTCCAAAAAACCTTATAACCAATTGAATAATAAAATTTTATAAAGCTATTCACAAAAGTGAAAACTGGAAAAAAAGCATGCGCGTTATTTCTGCTCTGTGGATTCTTATTCATTGATACTAAAAGACTTTCTTATTTACTGCCAGTATAAATTGCACACAATTGAGTTATTTAAAAGGCTAAACGCGCAAAAATGAGGTCATTTCAAAAATAAACTGTCTTTATGTACATAATTTTTTAATTTGGGTCGGATGAAAATCTCATCTATTTTTCATCCGGCTCTAAACAACTAAAGCCCACACCTGGGCTTTAGTTGCTTACCGCTTAGAAGTCTACAAAGTTGCGTTGGGCGAAGCCTTTGACGCGGGTGATGTTGTCGTTTACCCAGTCTGCTTGCCTGAATTAAAAAGCTGAATTAGAGAGCTGAATTAGAAAGTTGAATCAAAAAGCTAGTCGTGCGATTTTCTGTTGCTATTTTTGTTAGGAAAGTGCGGACGGCTTGGATCAGGTCGATGAGTTCTTTCGATGGAACGACGACGAGGTCGCTTTGTATCTGCAAAGATTTAAATTTATTGGGGGCAGATGAAAAATGGTTGGCACCCACAAAAGAAAGCTGCGCTTTCACGGCAGATTACGCTTCGCTTATCGTGCCCTACAAGTGGTGTTGTTTATGTTCAGCAACGGAGAAAGACGCAACAATGCATCAAAAGAGTTTTATAGAAACACTAAGGAATGAAATAAGTATGAAAGTATAAAAAGAGAGAGTTTAGAACTTTGGGGGAGATTAAGGTGGCATCTCTACCAGCCGCACCTCGGCACACAAGTCCACCGCTGTGGCTGCTTCCTTCCGGACCTGACCAGATTAACGGTTTATCGTTGCGAGGGGACCAGCAGAGACACCATAAAGGAGGCTTGTTGACCTTGGGGCGCAATTATACGCAGCAAAATCGAAATATCAACCGCCTTTCTTATGTATTTTCAAATACTTATAAATTGCCGCTAATCATCACCCTTTTCTACTCCATCTCTACTCTATTGCTTCTTAGTATCAAGCTATAACGCTGCTTCTATTTACGGTAAGATACGCGCCATTAAGAATCATAGGAGTAGCGAGTTGAAGCTATTTGTAAAAAACCTGACCCACGTGGATTTTTCCTACTTTGATGCCAAGCGTGGTTTGTTGGGTGAAAGCTGGCAGACAGATGTTGTGCTGACCGGTAAGTTAAACGATGAAAGCATGATTTGTGATTTCAGTATCGTTAAAAAACAAATCAAGAAATGGCTCGATGGCAACATTGATCATATGCTAGCGATTCCTGCTGAGCACAGCGGATCAACTATGACTCCATTAGCTGATGATCGCGTATCTTTTCACTTTGATCACAGTAAAGCCACAGCTGACGACAAACGCGTATTTCAATGCGACGCACCGACTCAAGCTATTTGCGTTTTACCAATGACAGAAATCACGCCAGAAGCGGTCGCTAAATGGGTTGAGTCACAAATTCTTAATCTACTTCCAGCGGAATTAGAAGCGGTCAGCGTGCGTTTTTCACCGGAGCAAATTACTGGCGCACAATACCAATACAGCCATGGCTTAAAGAAGCATGCAGGTAATTGCCAACGGATTGCTCATGGTCATCGCTCTACGGTTGAGATTTACACCGATGGCGCACGAAATGCTGCAATGGAACACGATTGGGCAAAGCGTTGGGAAGACATCTATTTAGGTACCCAAGCAGACTTGATAAGCCAAGTGACTGAAAACGGTGTAAATTATCACTGCTTTAGCTACACCAGCCAGCAAGGTTTGTTTGAGCTAAAAATCGACAGCAATCAAGTCTACATGCTGGATTGTGACACTACGGTTGAATCCCTTTCTGCCCACATTGCTGATGTATTAGCAGAAGAGAATCTAGGTGTGCACATTGAAGCGCACGGCTTTGAAGGCATTGGTAAAGGCGCGATCTCAGAAAAAATAAAGGCAAGAATATGAGCTTAAAAGAGTACGAAAACCTCGCCAAAGGCGAAAAGCTATCTCTAGACACAGTATTAGCAAATTTAAAAACAGACGAGCATGGCTTGGTCGCGGCCATCGCGCAACAACATGATACTGGTGAAGTATTAATGTTGGCGTACATGAATGAAAAATCCATTCGTGAAACCCTAGAAACAGGTCAAGTATGTTATTGGTCTCGCTCACGCCAAACCTACTGGCGTAAAGGCGAAAGTTCTGGTCACCGCCAAACATTGGTATCCATGTCATTCGACTGTGATGGCGACGCGATTCTGGTCAAAGTGAATCAACAAGGCCCTGCTTGCCATACCAATCGACGCGACTGCTTCTTTTTTACGGTTGACGGAAACGACGTTGTTATCAGCTCTGCACCATCTACAACCAAGTAAGTTACAAAAAACGCACAAAAATGGAGCGTTTTGGCAAAAAACCACTATGCTTCTCTCTCCCTTTCGAGTTACCTTAGGTCTTGTCAGTTTTTTTTGCACATTCCACAAGAATTATGCAATTCAATCTGAACGGTAAAAAAGCAAATTTTTTATTCACTCTCGAAGCTAGCAAATATTTTGCCAAACTTTAGATCAAATAAAGTACAAGTTCAGGAAGGATAACAAGTCAACGCCCTTCGTGCGAGGGAATGAAACTTGATTGGCATAAGTATTGCTGGATAAGAGATATCGACCAACACTCTTAATTCATTGGGTTAACTATGTTAAATCTGTCCGTACGCACTAAAATACTTTCACTTATTGCACTCTTTTCGCTGGTTATTGTTGGTATGAGCGTTAGTTCTGCACTTACCAGTAAATCCGTGTCTTCAGAATTACAAAGTCTATCCTCACAAAGCCTCCAACTAGTTAAGAACTTAGAAAAAAGTCGTCAGCTTTTACTACAACAATCTGTTGAATTTGAACGCGGTTACTTCCAAGTATCTATTGCTAAAACAATTGGTGGGTATGGCACTGAGCAAATTGCAGAATCAGCAGAAAAATTCAAAACTTACACTGGTGAGTTGGTAACCAGTATCGAAAATGTAAAAAGCATTCTTGCAACCATGCCAGTACACGATGGATTAGACGGATTGCTAGAACAGATTAAAGCCCTAGAAGAGCAACAAGCTATCTTCTTAGAAGCCAGCACAGAAACTTACAGCTGGTGGGTCAAGCTAAATACCATGAAAGCGAATAAATCTCGACGTGCTGCTGACGAAAGCTTGATTACGGTGAACAAGCAAATGGAGGAAATTATAACCTCCATTAATGAATACAGTAGTGCCGTTGCAGACAACCAAAACAGCAAACTTGATCAAACCATTTATGCTAGTGGTTTATTTGCCGCAGTACTCATTGTGATTGGTATCACTGTCAGTATCATCATTGTTAACGGCATTTGTAGACCGCTTATTAAAGCTGTTCGTCGCGCAGAAGAAATTGCCTCAGGTGATTTGGTTCAATCTAAAATTGCCAGCACACGCAAAGACGAAATCGGCATGCTGGAAACAGCAATGGACAAACTAGTCATTCAGCTTAGTAGCATTTTGCATGATGTGGCTGAGTCCAGCTCCATGTTGACCAATGCTGCTAATGACCTTAACCGTATTACCGACGAATCCTCTGAAATGGTCGATCGCCAACAACAAGAAACCAACTTCATATCTCAAGCGATACAAGAAATTCAAGCCACGGCAGTGCATGTTTCTGAATCCACAACAGACGCAAGCCAAGCAGCGCATGATGCCGAAACAGCAGCTAATGAAGGCACAGCAATTGTCACTAGAACAATTGATAGCATTCAAGAATTAGCGACTGAAATCGCCAGTTCTGCACATACTATTAATGAATTACAATCCAATACTAAAGAAATCAGTAATATCCTTAACGTCATTCTAGGTATTGCAGAACAAACCAACCTACTCGCTCTCAACGCTGCGATTGAAGCTGCGCGAGCTGGTGAGCAAGGTCGAGGCTTTGCTGTGGTAGCTGATGAAGTGCGCCATCTTGCACAGAACACGCAAAATGCCACACAAGAAATTGAGAAAATGATCGCTCTATTACAAAGTGGTACAAGCTCTGCAGTAAAAGCCATGACATCGAGCCATCAGCGCTCCACTGATGCCGTAAATCAAGTTAAACACGAGGAAGATTCGCTTCGACATATTAATCAATCCGTATCTAAAATTCGTGACATGAACGATAGAATTTCAGCGACAGCAGAAGAGCAAGCATCAGTAACGGCCGAAGTAAGCCGCAATGTCGAAAATATTACCGAGATTGCATCACGCACCACTAAATCTATACATTCTATTAGTAACTCAGCTGGACAGCTGGCTTCATTAGCCACACAATTGTCGGCAAAAATCAGCTACTTCAAAGTATAGAACTACAGCAAATTAAGATCTCTAGGGAAGTAACGAAGTTACTTCTCTTTATTTTCATTCCTAGGAGAAAATCATGTGTCGTTGGATGGCGTACCAAGGCGATCCTGTTTACCTTGAGTCATTGCTTTTTAAACAAGAGCATTCTTTAATTCATCAAAGCTTAAGCGCCAGAAAATCCGAAGTCACCGTGAATGCCGATGGTTTTGGTCTTGGCTGGTACGATGAACGCGAAGAACCAGGGCTTTATCATGAAGTCTTGCCAGCTTGGAGTGACAGCAATTTAAAGAGTTTAGCGAGACACATTAAAAGTGGGCTATTCTTCGCCCATGTTCGCTCCTCTACGGGCACAGAAACCAACCGTTCGAACTGCCACCCATTCAGTTACAAGAATTGGTTATTCATGCACAACGGACAAATTGGCGGTTATGAGTCTTTACGCTGGCAGTTGGATCGCTTGATTCCAGAGCATCTTTATAGCCACCGTCATGGCGCAACTGATTCAGAAGTTATTTTCCTATTGATGATCGCCAATGGTTTAGAAACGAATCCAGAATACGCGATTGAGATAACTTTATCGCAAATTCTCGACATGATGAAACAGAAGAACATCAAAGATCCATTGCGCTTCACGGCGGTTTTTTCAGACGGAGAAGAAATCACCGCGATTCGCTTTTCCAGTGATGAACTGGCACCAAGCCTATACTGCAAGCAATTCGCCAAGCACATTGTGATTGGCTCAGAACCTCTCGACCATTGCAGCGACAGCTGGACTCAAGTGCCAGCAGGACACATTGCCAGAATCAAAGGTCAAAATTACCAAATCCAACCTTTGTCTGAATTATTAAAAATGACCGCCTAGCGGTCATTTTCGCCCTTCTTTTTTGATAAATAATTTATCTTTTATATTATTGCTACTTTATCTTCCCACTTCCTTTGACCTACATCATGCAACTTAACCGTTTGACTGTTACCCTTCAGGGGTGAGTTATTCAATTGCATTGATTCAATTAAAAGGAGCTAACATGATCAACTACCAATTAGACAACAAAAAGGCCATGGTAACAGGCGGCGCATCAGGGATTGGTTTAGCCTGTGTAGAGCTACTGGCCTATTCAGGTGCCGATGTCGCCATTTGGGATCTTCATGAAGAAGCATTAGAAAAAGCTAAACAATCTATCAGTAAATACAATGTGAAATGCATCACCATTAAAGTCGATGTAAGCGATCCAGAATCGGTCAAAGCCGCTATGGCTGAAACCGTGAAGCAACTTGGCAGTCTAGACATAGCGGTCAACAACGCAGGCATCGGCGGCCCAGCATGCAAATCTGGCGATTACACCACAGAAGATTGGTTAAAAGTGATTGATGTTAACTTCAACGGTGTTTTTTATTGCCAACGCGAAGCCATTGCTGCCATGCGTAAAAATGGTTCTGGTAGCATTATCAACATGGCATCCATCCTTGGCCAAGTTGCATTCCCGAGCTCCCCCGCTTACGTCAGCGCAAAACACGGCGTTGTAGGTATGTCCAAAGCCGCTGCAGTCGAGCATGCAGAGGACAATATTCGTGTAAATGCCGTAGGCCCTGGCTTTATTCATACGCCTTTGGTCGATGAACATTTAGATGCCGAGACACTAGATATGCTTGCTCAAAAACACGCACTGAAGCGCCTTGGCAAACCAGAAGAAGTCGCTCACCTTGTGGCTTGGTTAGCCAGTGATGCGGCGTCTTTTGTTACTGCATCGTATTATCCTGTAGACGGTGGTTACCTCGCTCAGTAAATCGACCTAGATAGATTTTTACTTAGCGATAAAGCTTTTTACTTAGCAATAAAAAACCTCACCTTGGATCAAGATGAGGTTTTTTGTTGCGATACTATTTATGCACCCTTCTTTTATGCGCTCTCTTTTTCTCGATACGCGTAAGTCGCATCAAAGCGCGACTGAATCCAGTCGCCGCTTAAAATAGCATCGTATTTCGCAGGTTTGTCAGCTGTAGCACAACTCGGCACGCACTCAACATTGGTTTCGTAATCTGGCTCCACAAAGAATGGGAAAGAATAGCGATGCACGTCTGGCAATGAAGCACGCACACGGTGTGCAGTAGAAACGTATTCGTCGTTGGTCCAACGCTGCATTAAGTCACCGATATTCACCACTAAGGCATCGTCGATTGGCGTCGCATCGACCCATTCGCCTTTGCGGTTTTTCACTTGTAATCCACCAATCTGATCTTGCAACAACAAGGTGACACAGCCGTAATCCGTATGCGCACCAGCACCATTGTCATGGTCGTTGGCCGGACGCGGTGGATAGTGAATCATACGCAAAACCGTAACGTGATCTTTAAAGCAACGTACAAAGAAATCATTGTCCAAAGACAGCGCTTGCGCCATAGCAGTCAGCAATTTTTGTGCTACCTGAAAGGCTTGTACATAGTATTCTTGCAGTACTTCTAAGGTTGCTGGATCCCTTGGATTCTGGTTTGGCCCATACATGGTTGGGTATTTCGCGACCAAAGGATGATCCTTTGGAAAATCCAACGCCATATCGAAGGTTTCTTTCCAATCCGCGTGACCAATTTCGTCGAGCTGCTCTTCACCAATATTGCCGTAGCCACGGTGATTAATACTGTCTTTAATATCGATAGCGTTTTTCACATCTTGCGGCTGATTAAAGAATCGCTTAGCTTCACGCATCAGCGCTGTCATCAATTCTTTCGGAATACCTGTGTTGGTCAGGTAGAAGAATCCAATCTCTCGGCACGCCTTGTCTAGGGCGCTTATTTCAGTCTGGCGGACTGACTCGCTCTCGTGAATCAGTTTAGATAAATCAATCAATGGAATGGACATTACGCGTTCCTTAGGCTCTGGAAGACAGTTTAATAAGTTGTGTGTGCTTAGGATTAAAGCGTTTTAGACCCACTTCGCCAAAATCCACAAAAATCATTTGTTTTTCGTCTCGTTCTTGTCGCACGACAACACCCTGACCGAACTGATCATGGCGGACTTTGTCGCCGGGCTGTAAAAGGCTTTTACCTTCAACCCGATGACGAAAGGTCAGCGACGGAGAAGGATTGACCGCGTTCAAATAACGCTGAAAGACCGAACCTTTTTCCGTATCAATTGGCGTGCCAACATTTTCAACATACCAAGCTTCGCAAATACGACTCACTGCATAAGGCTGTGCTTCAAAGACAAAACGCGACAAGGACAAGCTTTTCAGTGCCGCTCGGGGAATGTCACCTTGCTTCATGCGTTTATGCTCGTCCGCACTCGGCGTTTCTAACAGCACGAGTTTCTGTTTCGCGCGGGTAATCGCCACATAAAATAAACGGCGTTCGGACGCCAAATCACTGGCGGCTTGCTTATCAATGGCGCTTAGATCCTCATCATAATAAGGGAAGCGCCCTTCTTGTAAGCCTGACAATAACACCTGATCGAACTCTAAGCCTTTCGACTTGTGAATCGTCATCAAATGCACGCCATGAACATCATCAGTTTGCTTTTCATTCAAAGTGGCGAGTTGTTCTAGAATCGATTTTGCATCACCGCCAACACCACGCACATAGGCCATAAAGGCATCACAGGTAGCGATTTTCTCTTGGGTCTGAATATCTTTACTGCTGGTGCTTTCGAAGTAGCGATAAATGCCTAACTTCTCCAAAGTATGCGCCAAGCCTTGCGCCGGATCGGTGCGATAAATACTTAAGCTGCGCAACCAGTCAGCACGTTCGTAAAGCTTTTTCGCGCGCCAACCATCTGTTGCTTCGGCAACGGACTCAATAATCTGAGGCAACAAATGCGGCGATTGTTTGGCTTGTTGGATCAAGGTTTTACGCTGAGCCATCGAAGCACCAAGGCTCGGAATCATCAGCAAGTATTCGATATCGTCGGGATGGAAAAACGTACTGCTAGTTTCCAAACCACCAGCAATCACCGCCAAATACGCCATCAGCATGCGAATCTGACGATTTTCTAATAGCGGCGAATCACCGTGCAATTGATACGGCACACCTTTGTGCATCAAGGCTAGCTGCACTGGCACCATGTCGCTGTACAAACGCACCAACACTGCGGTATCGCTTAGCGCGCGGCCCTCTTCCACCCAAGCTTTCAATTCGCCCAGCAAGGCTTTGCCTGTCTTCGGTGCTCGTGCAAAAGACACTCTGGTGCGTTCGCCAGCGCCAATCACCAAGGCATCAGGGTCGTTTTCGCTGATCACGCTCGACGCCATTAAACCGACCGCGTGGCCGAAGCGAAAACTGGTGCTCAATGGGTAAGTCGCCACATTGGCAAAGTCTTGGTCAAATTGCGTCGCCATGATGTCTGGACTGGCACCGCGCCATTCATAAATACACTGCTGTACATCACCCACAATCATCCATTGGCAAGGAGCAGGATAAAGCAGCTTTAGCAGCTCGTATTGGCAAGGGTTAATATCCTGAAATTCGTCAATTAACAAATAACGGAAATCAGGCACTAAGCCACGCACTCTCACGCGTTCAGCTTCGTCTAATTCACTGATTAATTCATAAGGATCGCTGAGTAAATCGGCAAAAAAACGAATGTTATTGCGTTTGCGAAGCTTTTCTAATTCATCGTATAACGCGGGGAAAAATTTGCGTTCGTTAGACCAACCCAAGGCTTCAAAAACGATCTGTGCTGATTGGTCAGACGCTTTGACCTGATCGACAAATAACAGCACGTCTTCCAGCCAATCCTTCTCATCCAAAATAGCAATTTTCTCACCATTACGAACCAGACGCTGTAAGGCCTCGCGTAACATCTTCACCAAGCTAAAATCGTCTGTAATTAACTTGGCGGCAGACAACCAACCGTGCTGTTCCAAACGACGACAAAACTTCATCCCAAAGGCATGAAAAGTCATCACACTGGGGGATCGGAAATGCCCAGCGCTCATGAGTCGCTTGCTCAAACGCTCGGAGAACTCTTCCTGCGCACTTTTGTTAAACATAAATACGCCAATGTGAGACGGGTCCACACCCTGAGCCAATAAATGCTCGATACGAGAAATTAAGGTGGTGGTTTTACCTGCACCCGCCACGGCGATAACTTTCGCAGGCGATGTGAGATCGTGATGTACAACAAGCGTTTGCTCATCGGTTAACGAGGTGGTCATCTCAGTATTGGGCTGTACTTGTGTCAAAATAATTTTGCCTAGTGTTTATACGATTGGATCTTCAATTACTAATTATCGACTTTTAAATCGCCAATTTTTCTAGTCTTCAAACAGCTTGCCGATCTCACGAAACGCGAGGTGTTCTCTGCCGGCGATCTTGGCGATGGATTCACCACATACCACCAAACGACGCTGTACGCGGGCGAAAAATACGCCATTGGTTCGCGCCACCAGAGGATAACTAGAGGTTTCCACATCATCGTCCATCAGGTTTACCACTTCGCCAATCACCTCGCCCGCTTCCACTTCTTCACCAATGGCTTTGTGGTAACAAACAATGCCAGCACACGGCGCTTTTACTAAATCCATGGCATCCAGTGGATAATATTCAACGTCGCTGTCATCAATCGCTGGTGACTTACCAGCAATCACTTCTCGCAGCACAAGATAATCAAATAAAGCTTGTGCATCTTGCTCGGCAAACTCATTGGAGATGTCATTTTCGCCGCGTAATTCTACCGTTAAAGAGCGGCTTCCCCAAGGAATCAAATGGGCATAATGGGCTTTTAAATCACGCCACACGCTGACATTGGTTTCATCAAACGAAGCAGCGCCAGTTTCTAATTCAGACAAACCAACCTTCGCGCCTAATAGCGCCAATAATGTCTTAAAGTGACTTTCAAATTCTTGCGCCACATAGGCGTGCATACTGGCTTCCCCGGAACAATGCAGATCGAGAACTTCATCCGCATCCATAGACAAAGCCAACAAGGTTTTCTTCATACCTTGCAGTTCCGTGGTTTCAGGTAACAAGGCCAATTCTTCATGAATAGCTTGGCGAACTAAATCAATATTACTTTCAATGTCGCCGGTCACATCGCCCTTGATACGTTTTTCAACTTTCGCGCCCAACTGTGGCCAGTTTCGATTAAAATTACCGCCGCCATCGGAAAACGCAAAACGCCCCGGAATATAACCATGAAAGTTCTGCGCCAAACCAATCGGGTTCGCCACAGGAACAATGACAATTTCACCTTGAATCAAACCTGCATCGTCGGCTTTTTTTAGCTGTCTTAGCAAGGTGTTAAGCACCAAAAATCCCGGCCATTCATCGGCATGCAATCCCGCCTGAAAATAGACTTTAGGACGCGCACCCGCTTCGCCAAAATGATGCGCTTTTAAAATACGCTGGGTGCCCGGTGTCGCGCTCGGTAATACATGAGAGTAGATTTGATAAGACATAACACCTCGCAAAAAAGCCGTGAAACATTCGCCCAAATTGAGCCTGCAACATGGTACGCTAAAACCCATTTTTAATAAAAACCAATTCCTTAAATAAAAGCTGTAAGAAACAACGATCTATTTACGTCTAAGAACTCGTAAAGATTAAAACAACTAAAGAACATCAGGAGAAAGGAATGAGAAAATCGTTTGTCGCGGCTTCCATCGCTGCCACCCTAGCCTTATCAAGCTTACCTACACTGGCCACTTCAACTCAAACCAATTCAAGCCAACAAAGCTGGCAAGACACGCTTCAACAAGCCAAAGGCCAAACCGTGTATTTCAACGCTTGGGGCGGAGCCGACAACATTAACGATTATATTCAATGGGCGGCAGATCGCATTAAAGCAGAATACGATGTGACGCTTAAACAAGTGAAACTGACCGACACGTCCGATGCGGTAAACCGAGTATTGGCCGAAAAAGCCGCTGGCAAAAACAGCAATGGTTCAATTGATCTTATCTGGCTAAATGGCGAAAACTTCCGCGCCATGAAAGACAATAATCTATTATTTGGTTCATTCAGCCAGTCGCTACCAAACTACATGACTTACGTGGACGAAGACGCCCGTCAAAGCTTAACCCAAGACTTCGGCACACCAGTTGATGGTATGGAATCCCCTTGGGGCATGGCGCAAGTCATCTTTATGCATGACACAGCAACCTTGAGCAATCCACCTAAATCCATTGCCGAATTACTGACTTATGCCAAAGCGCATCCGGGACGAGTTACCTACCCTGAGCCACCGCAGTTCCTTGGTTCGACCTTTTTGAAACAAGCCTTGTACGAATTAACGTCTTACCGCAAAGCGCTGTCGCAACCGGCCGACACTGTAGATTTCGACAAGATCACTGCACCATTGTGGGCGTATCTTGATCAACTACACCAAGTCGCATGGCGCAACGGCCAAACCTTCCCATCCAGCTCAGAAGAAATGGTGCGATTGCTTGATGACCAAGAGATCGACATTGCCTTGAGCTTCGATATTTCCTCCGCTTCGGTACAAATCGACAAAGGCAACCTGCCCGATACAGTTCGCTCTTACGTCTTCACTGGCGGCACCATTGGTAATACACACTTTCTAGCGATTCCTTATAACAGTGGCGCGAAAGCTGGAGCGCAAGTAGTGGCGAACTTTATGTTGTCACCAGAAGCCCAAATCAAAAAACAAACGCCAACTATTTGGGGTGACTTAAGTGTTTTATCTTACGCAAAACTATCCGCTGCAGAGCAAGCCAAGTTCGATGCCTTGCCACGTGGCATCGCCACATTAAGCATTGAAGAGCTAGGTCAAACCTTGCCAGAACCACATAGTAGTTGGGTGGGAGCATTGGAAAGTGAGTGGCGTAAGCGTTACGCGCAATAATTAATAGCACGACTACTACGCTCGCCAATACTTTGTTAAAAATAGACTCAAAGTGCTCATTTATAACTTATAAACTCCGCCTTTTCGTCTATTTTTGCCTCGTCTTGGCATCGCTCGTGACGTAGTGCTAAGTTCCGCATTGACGTCGTGAAAAATTCTATAATTAGCTGAATAAGAAGCAAGATGCCGTTAAAACACGCTAAATGGATCACGGGGATTATCACCCTATTACTGATCTTTCCTATTGCCATTGGCTTGGTCGGCACCTTGCTTCCTGCGTTTGCGTATTTCCCGCCGCTTGGCGAATACCATATTTCCTTGGCACCTTGGCGCAATTTATTTTCCCAAGAGGAATTTTACGCCAGTTTAAAACTGACTCTAATAACCGGCATAGTCGCACCATTACTCGCTCTTTGGTTCGCACTGTCGCTATTGGCTTGGGGTTATCAACGACCGTTTTTCCGTAAAGTCGAAGCCGCGTTATCGCCTATACTGGCGATTCCCCATGCGGCGATTGCCATCGGCTTGTTGTTTTTATTAAGTCCGTCCGGTTGGTTAGTACGCTTGTTCAGCCCATGGCTAACAGGATTTGATCGACCGCCTAATTGGATTACCGTACAAGATCCTTACGGCGTTTCGCTGATTCTCGCTCTTGTCATCAAAGAAATGCCCTATCTCTTGTTTGTCATGCTCGCCACCATGAAAAGCATCAAGGCGCGAGAAAGCTTACAAGTCGGTCAAGCCCTCGGTTATAGCCATTTTACCTTATGGCGCAAAGTGTTAATTCCTCAGCTGTATCCAATTATTCGTTTGCCTATTTTTATCGTTGTCGCCTTTAGTTTAACTGTGGTGGATTTGTCCTTGGTGATCGGCCCCAACACACCGTCAACACTGGCTGTGACATTGTTACGCTGGTTTAATGATCCCGATTTATCCATGCGCTTAATGGCAAGCGCTGGCGCAATTTCTCTTATGTTGATGATTGTTGTTGTATTAGCAGGCTGGGAACTGGCGCATTTGTTGTTTAGCAAGCTAACCCGAGCAGAACGCAGCAATGGCAAGCGTTTTGGATTAACCGACAGCTTACTTCGATTGGGTGTTTTTTTAGGCTTACTCGCATTACTGAATGCCTTTGTGGCTCTGGCTTTACTACCGATTTGGTCGCTTGCCAGACGCTGGCGTTTTCCCGATGCATTACCAAGCCAATGGACGTGGGACAATATCGACCGCGCCACGCCGCTGCTGATTGAACTCACCGCGAACACACTGACCATTGCGCTGATTACCACACTCATGGCTTGCGTGATTAGCCTGGTGATGTTGGAAACCAAACGTCACGACATGGCGAGATCAACCAACATCAGCAAGTCACATTTATTCGATTGGCTGATTTACGTGCCGATTCTATTGCCGCAAATTGGTTTTTTGTTTGGTTTGCATGTGCTGCTGATTTATCTGAACCTTAATGGCGATCTATGCGCGATTATTGCTCTGCATCTAATGTATGTTTTGCCTTATGTTTACTTAACACTAAAAGGCCCCTATTTGGCTTACGAAGAGGAATACTTGCTGCAAGCCAATAGACTCAATCATCGCCCTTGGCGCAATTATGTCTTAGTTAAAATTGCTATGCTTAAACCGGCGATATTCACCGCCTTTGCCATTGGCTTTTCCGTCAGTATCGCCCAGTATTTACCAACGCTTATCGCGGGTGAAGGCCGTTACAGCACTTTAACCACCGAAGCGGTAGCGCAAGCGGCATCGGGCGATAGAAAGCAAGTCGGCAGTATGGCAATGCTGCAAGCCTTTTTTCCCATCATGGTATTTTGGCTCGCGCAATTCATCCCACCACGTTGGACAAAATGGCGACTTAAATTCAAGAAAGCCTTTAACACTGGATTAATAGAAAAGGACAAAATGTGCTGATTGTAAAAGCATTCTCTCTGTCATTGAACGACAAAACACTGATCAAAGATTTAAGCTTCGAGATCGCCGACGGACAAGTCTTGTCCATCATGGGGCCGAGCGGCATTGGTAAATCCAGCCTACTGCATTTTTTAAGCGGATCTTTATCACCGAATTTAACAACCACTGGCGAAGCCTTTTTAAACGACGAAGCCTTGCACACAAAATCTACGCAAGATCGAAAAGTCGGCTTATTACAACAAATGCCCTTGCTGTTCCCACACATGAGCATCATCGAAAACCTATTGTTTGCCATTCCTGCCGACATCAACAAAGCAGAACGCATCACCATGGCACAACACGCCATGGAAAAACTCGGCATTCCTGACAAAGCCAACGCCCTACCAAAAGAACTTTCGGGCGGCCAACAAGCCCGCGTTGCCCTGCTCCGCACTCTACTTTCCCAACCAGACTACCTACTGCTTGACGAACCCTTTAGCAAACTAGACCCAGCCCTAAGACGCGACGTACGAGCCTTTGTACTCAGCGAAATACAAAAAGCCAGCATACCAGCACTACTTGTCACACATGATCCTGAAGATGCAAAAGCCATGGAAGGGGAATGTTTGGAATTGGGACGTGAGTAAATAACCTTTTAATTTCATATAAAAGGTTCGTAATGCGTTGGCTCGCGTTCAGGCGTTAAGCCTGTCTAACAACACGTAATTTTACAAAGTTCCCCCTGTTAAAGTTTATAAACTCGGCATAAGCACTTATTGCGCACACTAATGTTATGATATAACATTTCTTTTGTCGTTAACCTAGATTGACATTACCTGTGCAAACAACGAACCCCGCATTGAGTAAAAATTATAATTTCCAAGGAGAAAACTGAATGATCAAACGCCTTAGCAGTGTTAGCCTTCTCGCACTGAGCATTAGTACTATTGCGATTGCAAGTGAAAACCACGATGACAGCATGACTCGTTATCGTGTATTTATTGGTGATCACGCTACACCACAAGTCACTGCTTTTGACTTAGATAATCCAGATAAGCGTTGGACCTTTAATACTGCAGGGCAAAGCAAGCTTTACTCTGTTTCCAACAATGGCCTAATCGTTGCAGTTCAGTCTGATAATGATCAGGTAAACTTTATTCAATCCGGCTTTCACTTCCATGATCACGGTGCCCATACAGATCTAGAAATCAATGATCCTGTCGCGCTAAAAAAAGTGCTTCAGGGCCCTCGTCCATTTCATCTAGTTGAGCACGATGATCTCGTGTCCATCAACTTTGATAAAGGTGGGTACGCTGATGTTTTAGATGGCCATGAACTAACGGAGGGACATATTGAAGTAACACGAGTACAACAAAATCATGCACATCATGGCTTTGTGACACCTTGGGGAGATAACTGGCTTACTAGTATCGCATCGAACGAAGCTGAAGAAGGTCATGCTCCGCCACGAATTGGTTTACAAGCAATTAAGACAGACGGAACACCAGCAGGTGATTTGCAAACTTGCACAGGATTACATGGAGAAGCTTTTTCTGGTGCTTATCTGACTGTCGGTTGCAAAGAAGGAGTCTTAGCCGCAAAAGCTGGTAAAAACGGTACAGAATACAAAATGCTTCCTTACCCTGCAGACTTTCCAAAAGGGGAAACAACAGGCACCTTATTAGGCTCTAAATCCTTTCAGATATTCCTTGGCAACTATGGCAAAAAAAGCTTAGCCATCATAGATCCAACAGAAGCACCTTACATGCAGCTTGTAGAGTTGCCATTCCGCCGTGTGGACTTCATTTTAGATCCAGTTAAGCTTCAGAATGCCTATGTTCTAACCGAAAATGGTCAAATCCACCGTATTAACTTATTAAGTGGTGAAATCGAAAAAAGCACTCGTGTAACAGCGCCATACAGTATGGATGGGCACTGGAATGATCCAAGACCTCGCTTAGCCATGGCTGGTGATAATATTGTTATCACTGACCCAAATGCTGGCCTGATACGCCTCATTAATACAAAGGACTTCTCTGAGTCGAAGACCATTAACATTGAAGGTATCCCTTATAATATTGCCGTTGCTGGCGGTAGTGGTATTAGCCACTAACTCAACCTTAGCCTTTAGATTTCGCAGATTCTAATTCAAAACCACTTTATGCAATGTAAAGTGGTTTTGTTGTTTTAAATTGACCAACAATATTGCAGACTTTAAGGCAGTTAGAATTTCCATTCGTTCAGACCACTAATAACCAAGCAAACAAGGAAATAACTATGCCTGAACTCAAAAATGAAAGAGCCATCGCGGAACAATTCCTTAAGGAAATGCTGAAAGCAGATGACACATGCAACTATGAGTTGTTTGTTAAGCATTACGAAGAAAAGGATCTTGTCGATTTCTCTCCAGAGCGTTTTGAGCATGACATCAAACAAATGCAAGCCAGAAATGGCAAGAACATGGGTTACGAATATTTTGGAGCATTAAAAGGCTATCACGACGGTAAACGTTGCGCCTACTATCGGTTTGTGTGGAAAGGCATTTATGAAAAACGTGAAGCGCTTATCACTATTGGTATTCACCATAAAGATGATACTTGGTATATCAATGAGTCAACCGTTCGATAAAATACTACATGATAAATAAAATCATTCAGTTAATTGAAAAAGACCAGGTTCGAATAAGAGCACTTGAGTGTGTCGCTTCTCTGGATTTACCTCAGTGCTATATTGCCGCAGGATTCGTAAGAAATTTAGTCTGGGATTCGTTACATAACAAACAAATCCCAACTTCGTTAAATGATGTTGACGTTATTTATTATGACACCAACGAAATCAACGAGACCGCGCATCTAGAATATGAATCTCGCTTGTCAGCCTTGATGCCAGGGCTAAATTGGCAAGTTCGCAACCAAGCCAAAATGCATTTAAGAAATGGCGATAAACCCTATCTAAACTTGATCGATGCAATGAGTTATTGGCCTGAAAAAGAAACAGCTGTCGCGATTCGCCAACTCGAAAATAAAGACTATGAATGCGTATCAGCCTTCGGCTTTGATTCACTATTTGACTTAAAGCTAAGTCACAATCCAAAACGTAAGAAAGCCATATTTGAACATCGTCTTTCATCAAAAAAGTGGCTACATCATTGGCCTAAGCTAACTCTAGAATCATAGTGAGCTAAAAACCATTTAAGTGACTAAAATCGCAGCGTTTAAAGATATGGACTGTCGTCGTAATATTATATTCCTTGATGGCATAGCTGCATCTTGTATTGGAGTCATCACCCTATCGTACATTAAGCTGGCTACAAGATTTGCATAAGTTACCCAAAGAGTTGCTCGTATCGATCGCCTTAATCAATTTACTCTACGCGGCCTATTCTCTCAGCCTTTCAATACTTAAAAATCGACCAACGATATTGATCATTGCATTAGTCATAGCGAACTCTATCTGGTCCATTAACTGCCTGAGATTAGCTTATAACTACGCAGATATTGCGAGCCTATTTGGATTGTTACACTTACTTGGTGAAGCGATATTTGTCGGTACACTTGCCTATTTAGAATGGCGATGGCGTGGAGCTTTAGTGAAAAGATAGTGGTTTAAGAAACTTTAAGGCACAAACCATTACGTCACCCTTCCGTACAAATTGCATCTTTATTGATCAAGTTTTATACTACCAAACAATACGGAATAGATCCGTACAGTTGGAGGTTTATATGGCGACTGCACGTTTAGATATTCGGCTTGATGAAGAGATTAAAGCCAAAGCTGAAAAAGCATCTGCTCTTTTAGGGCTGAAAAGCCTAACAGAGTATGTTGTACGATTAATGGATGAAGATGCTTCTCATGTTATTGCTGAACATGAAAGTCTCACGGTGAAAGACGACGTTTTTGATCAATTTTTGTTGGCCTGTGAAAAGGCAGAAAAACCCAATAATGCACTCAAGGAAGCAGCTGCATTTACTAAAGGTAAAGGCTTTCGTTAGGTCGGAGGCAATTAACTAGCAATAATAGGTTGAAAACAATGAGCTGGAAAAAGGAATTTGAAGAACTAAAAAAATCTCTTCATGATCGCGACTCTTTTGATTGCGGTGAAGATGAACTAAATACATTTATCAAAACTCAAGCAGCAAAGCACATGCAAGCAGGTATTAGCCGAACGATGGTTTTACCTGCAACACAGCCTCTGCTTAATCATAAATACCCTATTTGTTCATTTTACAGCGTTGCTGCCAGCGCTATAAGCAGGGAAACCTTACCCGAAAACCTCGCTAAAAAGCTGCCTCATTACCCTATTCCAGTATTTTTACTGGCTCAGTTAGCGGTTCACAAAGAATTCCACGGCAATGGACTTGGTAAAATAAGCCTGATAAAAGCGCTAGAATATTTATGGCGAGTCAATCAACACATGAAAGCCTACGCCGTGATTGTTGACTGCCTAACAGAATCAGCTCAACATTTTTATAAAAAATATGGTTTTACATTTCTATGTGAGCACAATGGTCGAGTTCGTCTATTTTTGCCGATGAAAACTATTGAACAGTTGTTTTCTCACTAGCCTCTTTATTTATTAAGAAGTATAAGAAATACGCCAAGCGAACATACCTGCGCTGCTAGTTACACACGATTCTGAGGACGCTAAGGCAATGGAAGGGGAATGTTTGGAGTTGGGAAATTAGCAACCCTCTCAAAAAATAAAATAGTCTAAACCAACAAACACCGCTTACGATATTGGCTGGGCGTTTGGGCAAACAATCTTTTAAAGGCATAGATGTAGGCGGAATCAGATTGATAGCCTAAATCCAAGGCGATGTTTTGAATGGGCATGCTTTTTTCAAGTAACTGTAGCGATAAAACCAGTCTGATGTTTTGCCGCCACATTGCAAATGACTGGTTAAATTCTTTTGCGCAAAGCCTAGTCAGCGTTCGTGGTGATGCGCCGACTTTCACTGCCCACTCTGCAAGAGTTAACGCCAAATCTGGTTGCTGGTTCAATTCTACGAAGATCGCCATCAACCTTCTGTCATTTGGAATGAGCAAGGGAATTTCATAATTCTTTGCTATGGCGATTTGGTCTCGCAACACCTTCAACAAGTTCGTCGTCATTTGCTCTGTATGATTGTCCAAACCTTGCTCAACCAACAACACAATGAGCTCTTTCAAGAATGGCGTTACTAAACAAGACTTTGGTTCGTCCCCATAATTAACTCTGCTCTTTGGGTTTAAATACACTGCTAAAAACTGCGTTTTCGTTACCGATACTGACTTGTGAATTGTGTTAGCCGGTATGAAGAGCATGCCATTATGCGGAACGATAATACTCTTACCCTCAATAGTAGATTGCAGCAAACCAGAAATAGGAAACAACACTTGATGCCATGGGTGCGCGTGCCATTCCTCTACTGTATTCGCTGGCATATTAATTATTTTGGAAGTGACTTGATGATCAGAAAAATGTTGAATGAGCTCGTTTGCATTCATGATTGGCAACTTATCAATGTTTTATGTCATATAGGATAAATTAAGCCATTAAAATTTAAAATAGCATATACCTTCACCCAGTAAGTTATCAGCAGGTAAGGTTTATGAGCATTGAAGTATGGCTAGTGTATTTTGGAACAGTGTTGGCGTTCATGTTTCCACCAGGAGCAAGTCATATTCTTATGCTATCTAACAGCATTGGCAGCGGGTTTAAAAAATCAATCGCAACCGCATGTGGTGACCTTTCCGCTAACTTTTTGCAAATGACCGCGGCCTCTATTGGTTTAGCCGCGAGCCTTCAATCTTCGGGACAGATTTTCGAAATAATTAAATGGGCTGGCGTTGCCTATCTTGTTTATTCAGGTTTGAAATTGATTTTTTTGAATCAATCTAACTTAAAGACATCTCCTCCTCGCTCTATGAGATCTCTCTATTGGCAAGGATTTATCACGTCAGCATCCAATCCTAAGGCAATTATTTTCTTTGCTGCGCTGTTCCCTCAATTTATCTCAGCGTCAGAGCCTTTGCTGCCACAATTTATCGCATTGAGCACCACCTATCTTGCTATAGATGGCTTGTTCTTGTGCTTTTACGGCAAATCTGCTGCATTTTTTGCTAAGAAGTTCCAATCAAATATTGGACAATATTTTAATAAAATATCAGGCTCTCTTTTGATTGCTGCGGCTATCATTCTCGGTATTAAGAATATTGATAAGGATTAAAGAAGCAAAATTTGGGATAATATGCATCTATCGTCAGAGCGGGGAGATACCCTCTTTGATCGCATAGTAAAATAAAATAGTCAGTTCTTCTACATTACTCAAAAACACAGATTTCCTCCAAAAATAGAGCTCTAGGTAATCCTGTTGTTAGTTTGCGTTCCATGTAGTATTTTGAATTTTGCCCATCAAAGATCAGGATAAGGATTACCGTGACCAATACTGCAACATTACAAGCAACGCTAGCAGACGCCCTTTCTGAAGGAATTTCCGAGCACACTTTCACCCGACGCTGGCGCATTCTCGCTGTGTTGTGTCTGTCTCTGATGACGGTAATGATCGCTAACATGAGCCTCAACCTCGCATTACCAGAGCTCGCCCTCGCGCTTAATATGACTCAGTTGCAAATGACTTGGTCAATCGAAGCTTATACGCTGATTTTCGCGGCTCTGTTGTTCGTGGCGAGCGCCATTGCAGATCGCTATGGTCGCAAGTTGGCCATGCAGATTGGTTTAGCCGTCTTCGCTCTCGCATCTCTGTACGCTGCTTTTATCGCCCGTAACGGAAGTGAGCTCATTGCGGCTCGGCTAGTCATGGGGATCGGTGGCGCCTTCGTTATGCCAACGACGCTGTCAATCGTCAACCTTGTCTTTCCATCCGTGGAGCGCGCACGAGCCATTGCCATTTGGTCGGCTGTTTCAGGTGTCGGCATGATGTTCGGATCCATCATTACGGGAACGCTTCTCGAGTTCTTCAGCTGGCACTCGACATTTATCTTTGGCGCGATCCTCGCGGCCTTTTCTCTTGTGTTCAACTATATACTTGTCCCTGAAACTCGGGATGAGCTCAAAAATCCTGTGGATTGGGTTGGCGGCACATTGATCACTGTGGCTCTCGTCGGCATTGTCTACGCAATCATTGAAGCGCCTTCAATGGGCGTTAGCAACATTTGGGTCACAACTGGTTTGGTGCTAGGCACTATTTCATTAATCGGGTTTGTTTGGCAGCAGTTACGCTCGTCCAGCCCACTGCTTGATGTGCGTTTGTTCCTGCGTCCTGAATTCGGTCTATCGGCACTTGCAGTGACGCTGACTTTCTTCGCGATGATGGGTGCGTTCTATGGGATGAGCCAGATTTTCCAATTGGTCATGGGTTACGGCACTTTCATGTCCTCCATCGCCTTTTTTCCCGTTATGCTACCAATGATGGTTCTCAGTCCAATGGTTCCCAAGATAGTCGATCGTATTGGCACCAAGTGGACAGTAGCGCCGGGGCTCATGCTTATTGCTGCGGGCTTCCTATTTATGTCCCAATGGCCAGTTGAAGTGCAGTATTGGCAATTCTTGGTAGGGATGGGCACGGTCACCATTGGGATGACTTTTGTGATGACACCAGCAACAAATATGATGATGGCAGCCGTCCCTAAAAATCGCTCAGGCATGGGGTCCGCTATCAATGACACCACGAGGGAGTTGGGCGGCGCACTTGGCATCGCGGTACTGGGCTCGATGATATCTTCTGGTTTCTCAACCCATATTGCTAAAGCTCCCGCTGTGCTGCCCGAAGCCTTACGCACCACTGCGGAATCGTCTTTAGCCGCTGCCCTGTCGGTCGCACAAGAGTTAGGTATACAAAGTGTAGTGTTCACCGAGCAAGCGCGTGCGGCTTTCATGAGCGGCACCAGCGATGCGATGTTTGTCTCATTCATTATCGCTCTCGCTGCAGCCGCGCTCATCGGAGTATTTTTGCCTAATCGCTCGACACCTGAAGCCAGAAGTGAAGCCATTTAGCAGGAATCATAGGTTAAAACGCTTAGAAAATCTTTTGCATACAGACAAGTGGATTGCCGTCATATTTTGTGATTAAAGGTGACATC
>TARA_R110002033_G_scaffold157963_2_pt1 | contig 119487 bp, 108 predicted proteins | sample TARA_R110002033 | Tara Oceans TARA_R110002033 (sample SAMEA4397051) | marine metagenome | biome: Polar Biome; feature: [SRF] surface water layer (ENVO:00010504); material: water (ENVO:00002006), including particulate matter (ENVO:01000060) such as... | depth 5 m | reverse complement strand
GAATATGTTGTGATAGGCAGTTACACAAAATTAGTTACAGTCTCGTGATTGGCTGTTGCTAGGTTTTCTGCTCCTTTATTTGTCCTTCATTAATCCATTCTTATATTTCTTATCTCTTACTTTTGTTAGACTAGGCAGATTATTTTTGTCATATACGAAGGATCTGTTTTGAAAATTATTCCTGTTATTTTATCTGGTGGTGTAGGCAGTCGTCTTTGGCCGTTGTCACGTGAACATTTTCCTAAGCAATGTTTGCCTCTGACGGATAAAGAATACAGTCTTCTTCAGCAAACCATGTTGCGTACTTTATCTTTAGAAGTGGCAGATCCTATTGTGGTTTGTAATGAAGATCATCGTTTTTTGATCGCGCAACAGTTGCAATCTATTGGTGTTAAAAAATCCAGTATTGTTCTAGAACCTAAAGGCCGCAATACGGCGCCTGCCATCGCTTTGGCAGCTCTGGAAGCATTGCGAAGCCAATCTGATGATGCACTTATGCTGGTATTGCCTGCAGATCATGTTATCCGTGATCTTGCTGCTTTTGAAACGACGATTAAGCAAGCTGTTGAATTGGCTAAACAAGATGCTTTAGTGACCTTCGGTGTGCAGCCAACTCGTCCAGAAACGGGTTATGGTTATATTCGTTCCGGTGATAATTTTTCTGTTGTGGAGTTTGTTGAAAAGCCTAACCTTGAAAAAGCTCAAGCTTATTTAGATTCAGGCGAATATTTATGGAATAGCGGAATGTTTTTGTTCCGTGCTAAGGCTTTTTTAGATGAGTTATCGACTCATCGTGATGATATTTTTCAAGCGGTAAATCTTGCCTATCAGCAGCGTACCGAAGATTTGGATTTTGTACGTATTGATGCAGAATTGTTTTCACAATGTCCTGAAGAGTCCATTGATTTTGCAGTGATGGAGTCAACTAAAAAAGCGAAAGTTGTGCCTTATGCAGGTGACTGGAGTGACATTGGTGCTTGGGATGCTTTATATGATTATGCAGATAAAGACGCTGACAACAATGTGCTACTGGGCGATGTAATGGCTGAAGGCTCTAGTCATTGCCTTATCCGTTCTGAATCGCGTTTAGTTGCTGCGGTAGGTGTGAGCGACCTTGTTATTGTCGAAACGGCAGATGCTGTTTTGGTGATGGACAAAAACAATGCTCAAGACGTGAAGAAGATTGTTAAACGCATCAAAGCCGAAGGTCGTGAAGAGCATATGTATCACACGACGGTGCACCGCCCTTGGGGAACTTATCAAACAGTAGATCTTGGTGGTCGCCATCAAGTTAAACGTATCATGGTCAAACCAGGCGAGAAGTTAAGCGTGCAAATGCATCATCACCGTGCCGAGCATTGGGTGGTTGTATCTGGTACTGCTAAGGTTCAGAACGGTGATCGTGAAATCCTGCTAACCGAAAATGAATCTACTTACATTCCTGTCGGTGTTGTTCATGCCTTAGAAAATCCAGGCAAAATTCCTTTAGAGCTAGTAGAAGTGCAGTCAGGTAGCTATTTAGGTGAAGACGATATTGTACGCTTTAGTGATCGCTATGGTCGTTAAGAAAATGATCGTTAAGCAAGGATTGATAAAATGAGTTCTAGTGTTGTACAGGTAAAACAACTTAGCGATGAATTGGGCGTTGCCTTTGGTACCAGCGGTGTACGTGGTTTGGTCAAGGATCTAACCCCAGTACTTTGCTTTGCTTTTGTGCGTTCTTTTTTGCAGACGGTTTGCCCTTCTGCGTCTAGCGTAGTTATTGGCATGGACCTACGTCCGAGTAGCTCTGATATTGCCAAAGCTTGTTTGCTGGCCGCTGAATCATTTGGCGCGAAAGTCGAGTTTTGTGGTGCTTTGCCAACGCCAGCATTGGCGTTTTATGCCATGCAAAATAACATGCCATCAGTAATGGTAACCGGCAGTCATATTCCTTTTGATCGCAATGGTATTAAGTTTTATCGTCCAGACGGTGAGATTAGCAAAGCTGACGAAGCCTCTATCATGAATGGCTTGGTTGAAGTGCCTGAATTCGTTTCAGATCAAGCTGCTCAGTTGGTGTTGCCTGTCATTGATCATTCTGCTGTTGAGCTTTTCAAACAGCGTTATACCTCGCTTTTTCCGTCGAATATGCTGCAAGGCAAACGCGTTGGTGTATATGAACACTCCAGTGTGGCACGTGATGTAATTAAAGAATTACTGGCTCATTTCGGTGCCGACGTTATTTCGTTAGAACGTACTGAGACTTTTGTACCGATCGATACAGAGGCGGTATCAGAAGAAGATGTGCAGAAAGGCTTGAACTGGTCTAAAGAATATAAACTGGATGCCATTATATCCACAGACGGTGATGGCGATCGTCCGCTTATTGCTAATGAAAAAGGTGAGTGGTTACGCGGTGATATTTTAGGCGTGCTCTGCGCTGATTATTTACAAGCAACCCATGTGGCAGCCCCTGTAAATGTGAATACTGTTCTTGAGTTGAGAGGTACATTGCAAAGCCCTGAACGGATCTCGCTGAGAACTAGAATTGGCTCGCCTTATGTCATCGCAGGTATGGAATATTTGCTGCAACAATCACCAGATGCCAGAGTTGTTGGTTATGAAGCCAATGGCGGTTTTTTAGTTGGTGCTGATTTTGTTGTTAATAATCAAGTATTACACGCTTTACCAACGCGAGATTCAGTATTACCTGCTTTAATTGTACTAGCAATGTCCTATGAACAAGCTCTCCCAATTAGCCAATTAACGGCTAACTATCCAGGCCGTTATACCGCTAGTGATCGAATTAAAGACATTCCAACAGATGTCAGTAAACAGCTTATAGCCGATATAAAAACGAGCAAAGCGAAACAAACTGAGCTGCTATCAGCAATAGCGCAAGAAAGTGAAGTGCTAGAGGTTGTTTCAATTGATGAAACTGATGGACTTCGAATGACACTCAATAGTGGGGATATTGTTCACTTACGGCCGTCTGGTAATGCGCCTGAGTTGAGGTGTTATGTGGAATCTAGAGGTTTGTATGTTTCAAAAAATATCGTGAATAATATATTGAGTAACATTAATTGATTTATGTTTTTTTAGAAGATTATCGATGATAAAAATATCTAATAATATTGTTATAGGATTTTCTGTTCTTATTGGGCTTGCCAATACATTATATATTTATAAAATTTTTGGTACCTCAATAGAGGCTGATGCATATTTTATCAGTATGATAGTTCTGACTACATTTTTTTTGATATATCAAATGTTAAGTGAACAGTATTTGATAGTTGTCAGAGCTTACTATGATAGAAAGAAGCGTTTTAATGTTATTTTTTCTTCTTATTTTAAGTTTGTCTTTTTATTAGGTCTTGTCTTTACTGTTTTTTTGTTTCTCTCTCTTTTTTTATTTAAAGGTTTATTTGTTTTTTCAGAAAGATTTATTGTGTTAACTGATTATCTAGAGATTTTGTTCTTGTTGTTGTTTTTTTATACGCCTTTTCAGGTTCTATTAAGCACTTTAATTGCATTAGGGAAAATCAAGGTGTCTAATGTCTTTGACATTATTCCTCGCCTTTTTATATTGTTGTTGTTTGTTTTTTCATATGCTTTAGGTTTTTCTATTAGTTTGAACAACGTTGCAGAGGTTTATGTTTTGGGTTTTGCTCTCTCATTCTTTGTAATGTTTGTTTATGTTGTCAGAAAAATAGGTTTTTCCAAGGTTTTTCTTAAAAATAAAAGTTATGATATTTTAAAGAAAAGTTTAAAAATGAAATCTGTTAACAATATACATAATGTATATTTAGGCTTTGGTATTGCGTTTGCAACGAGTTATTATCCTCCTGGTTATTCATCGTTGTTCTTTTACGCTAAAAGGGTTTCTGACACAGCATTAAATGTTTTGTATATGCCAACACATCAGATTGTTGTTAATAAGGTGGTGGATTTTTACAGGAATAAAAACTTTAAAGAGATCATTCTCTTACTGAGTAAGGTTTCTGTATTTTTTCCTTTTGCATTCTTTTTTTGTTTTAGTTTTTGTTATTTTCTTCTTCCATACGTTTTTGATTTTTTCTCTATTGAGATTGAAGCTGAAAAATTTAATTTGGTTATAGCTGTATTGTTTTTTTTGTTTGTTGCAAACTCTTTAATATCTTCTGAAGTAGGTTATTCAATAGTAAATCAAATTGAAATTAACTTTAGAGTTATCTTGGTCGCCAATCTAGGTTTTATCATTTTGTCGCTTTTGACTTGGTCTATTGCTAACCTGTTTGAAAAAACAATCGTGAATGTGGCTTTAGCAATAGCTGTAGGTCAAGTGTCCAATTTCTTCATTAATAGATATATTGCATTGAAAAGGTTGGGTTTTCTAATGAGGAGCTCTTGTGTTTAAGAAAATAATATTTTTTATCGTAAGCTCTTTGAATTTCTTTTTCTCGAATTATACGAAAAAAGTTTTTCTATATTTAGCACATGTTATTAACCAATCTGGATGTGGGAAGGATTTCGTTACAGTACATTTTCGACCAAAATATTCTGAGGATGTACATAAAAGAGAAAGCTTTCTTGAAGAAGTTAAGTTGCCTGCTTTTGCAATTATGATTCAGGGGCCTATAGTTCTAAAAAATAATTTCACATTTGAAACGATACAGCTTTACAGAAAATTATTTGGAGAATCTGTGATTATAGTTTTTTCATCATGGCATGGTGAGTTATCAGATGAGAAAATTTTAGATTTAGAGAGTTATTGTAGTGTGGTTTTATCTGAAAAACCTACTAACTCAGGTCTTCACAATGTTAACTATCAAATAGTAAGCTCTAGATGTGGTATGTTGAAAGCAAAAGAACTAGGAGCTGAGTTTTTAATAAAAACAAGGTCTGACCAACGGTTTTATAACCCAGCGACCCTTAAGATTTTGCATAACTTATACATGACTGCCCCGAATAAAATTATAGAACTTTCCATGTCTTCTTGTAAGTATAGGCCTTGGTCATTGTGTGATATGTTTCAGTTTTCTAAAGCTGACATTCTTTTAGATATGTGGAATATAGAACTTGATGAAAGAAAAAAATATAAGATTAACTTTCATGATGAGTCTTATCGTGTAAGAGATATTGTCTCTGCTAAAATAGCAGAGATTTATGTTCACTTTAATCATGCGAATAAATATGGATATTATGATGTGTTGAGTGTCGATGATTATTATAGTTACATTAGAGAGAAAATAATTATAATCGATAAGGAGGTCATAGATATTTTTTGGTATAAATATACTGCCAAAGAATATTGCCTTGTCGGAAGTGATTTTTATTCAAGTGAAGATGTTTTAAGTATGATTAGTTGGGGCGATTATCTTTTGATTTTAGATGGTTGCCCTAGCAAAAAAACATATGAATATTTGGATGAGTATGAAAAGATATGAAGTTTTTTTTCGGTTTTTTTTTATTTTTTATTAAGGTTTTTAATAAGTTTAGATCTAGTTATTGGAACTGGAAGTTAAATAATAATACTATTTACGTGTCTTCGAATGTTAGGTTAGATAGATGTGAATATATAGAAATAGGGCGAGGGGTTTATATAGGTCGTTTTTGTTGGATAGAGGCTGTTGATTCTTTCTACAGCAGTACTTATAAGCCAGTATTGACGATAGGCAACAATGTGAAAATGAGCGAGTTTGTTCATATTGGATGTGTTGAGAAAGTTATAATAGGTGATGACGTTTTAATTGGTAGTAAATGCTTAATTATCGATCACAGTCATGGGCTTTGTCAGTCTATTCAAGAAATTCATCACTTAGAACCTTTAATTAGCAAGCCCGTGTATATAGGTGACAACGTTTTTTTAGGTGACAACGTTTGCGTATTACCCGGTGTTTCTATAGGTAATAATTCTATTATTGGTGCTAATTCCGTCGTAACTCAAGATATTCCTAGTAATGCTGTTGCTCATGGTTCGCCAGCTAGAGTCAAAAGGTATTTAAATGAAAACTAAAATTTTATCCTTTTATCTTCCACAGTATCACCAGATTCCTGAAAATGATGAATGGTGGGGGGAAGGATTTACCGAATGGACGAATGTAAGAAAAGCACAGTCCTTTTTTAAGGGGCATCATCAGCCTCGTATACCGAAAGATAATAATTATTATATGCTAGACGACCCAAATTCGTTGCGTTGGCAAGCTGATTTGATGGCCAAGTATTCTGTTGATGGCGTGTGTTTTTATCATTATTGGTTCAATGGTAAACAGCTTCTACAAAAACCTCTAGAGATCTTACTTGAAAATCAAGATATTGATATGCCTTTTTGTTTGTCTTGGGCAAATGAGCCGTGGACTCGAGCTTGGGATGGTGGCGAAAAAGAAGTTATTATGCCTCAGGCATATGGAGATGAGTCTGATTGGACTTCTCATTTTAATTATTTGTATAAAGCTTTTAAAGATGACCGATATATTAGAGTAAATGGTAAGCCAATGATTCTAATTTACCGAGCTGCTAGCATTCCTTGTTTAGATGATATGTTAGCCTGTTGGAATCGTCTTGCTGTTGAGAAAGGATTGTCTGGATTACACCTCGTCTCCATGAATACAAGCTTTAAAGATCCTTTTGAAGTAAATGGATTTGATGCAACTATCGATTTTGAGCCTATGCACACTGTAGGTCACCATCTTAAAGGTTATATTCGATATAAGCGTGGATTGTCAATTCGCTTTCGTCATTTATTGAATCGGATTCTTCGAACACCATACATAATAGAAGATCAAATTTCCTATAGCACTATTTGGGAAAATATTTTGAGTCGTCAATTGACAAAGAATAACTATGTTGGTGCATTTGTTGATTGGGATAATACAGCAAGAAAAGCTGAGCGTGGATTGATTATGCATGGTGCTTCTCCAAAGGCTTTTCATCATTATTTATCAAAACAATATATTCGATGTGTTCAGCAAGATGTTCCCTTTATATTTGTTAATGCTTGGAATGAATGGGCAGAAGGAACATATCTTGAGCCTGATAGCTACAATAGGTATGGATATTTAGAAGCTATAAAGAGAATTAAAAATGGATGAATATGTTTATATAGTTATCTTGAATTGGAAAGGAGCGGAAGACACTATTGCATGTCTAAAAAGTTTGTCTTTATTAGAGGGTGTGAAATATAGAGTTGTTATTTGTGATAATAACTCTCTTGATGGTTCATATGAATTGATTCGTGATAAAGTTGGTGAAATCCCTGTTTTTTGTGAAAAAAAATTAGTAGAACTCACTCGATTTGATGCGGAAAGTTATGACATTGAAAATGAAGATGCCGTTTATTTGATTCAAACAGGTGACAACTTAGGTTTCTCTGGTGGAAATAATGTTGGTATTAGATTTTCTTTAAATCAAGCTGATATGAGTTATGTTTGGCTGTTAAATAATGATACAGAGGTTACTCCAAAATCTTTGTATCATATGGTAGAGCGTAGTCAATCAGATGAGACAATAGGTATTTGTGGGTCTAGAATGGTTTATCACCATGATAGAACAATACTACAAGGATTAGGGGGGACCTATAATCGTTGGTTAGGCACTACTCGTCATTACGCTGCATATAAAGCAAGCAATACAGTCTTTGATGATGAAGTTTCCTCTCAGATCGATTATGTAATAGGCGCTTCTATGCTTATAAAAAAAGAATTATTAGAAACTGTTGGCCTTTTATGTGAAGATTATTTTTTATATTTTGAGGAGTTAGATATTACTTGCAGAGCTTTTTCTGCTGGATTTAAACATAGTATCAGTACCAATTCTATTGTTTTTCATAAAGAAGGTGGGAGTACTGGTCATGTTCTTAAAAAAAGTAAATGCTCTGATTTGCTATCTATAAAAAATAGAATTGTATTTAGTGAAAAGTTCTATCCGAAATATACTTTTTTTGTTCGTATCGGGTTGCTAGGTGTTATATTAAATCGATTGAAACGTAAACAGTTTGATCGAGCAGTTTATATATTAAAGGTTTTTTTTGGATCTGCTTAATAACTATTAAACTTGAGTATAGATTGAAAAATTAATTTTATGGAAGGTACTTAAAAATCATGCCTAAAGTTCTATTTATAAGTTCGTTTCACCCCCATGCTGAAGGAAATATCGGGGCTGGTGAGGCAATATGTGGACATTCGCTCGAAAGCCTTCTGTCTAAAGGATATGATGTGGATGTTATTGTAAATGCTCCATCTCGTCAGACTGCAAAAGAAAGTGTTGTTCATCAATGTAAATCCTACACAATATTAGATACAAATATAATTAAGGCAGTTTTATCTATTTTCTATAATTTTTTCAATTTTAGCTTTTTGGCGCCTTGGTTTTTTTCACGAGTTAACTTTTCCGTTGTGAAATTAATGAAGAAAAAAATAGAGCAAAATGATTATGATTTTATATGGTTGGACTTTCCATCATCTTTAGGTTTTTCTTGTCATATAAAAAATAAAAAAATCATATATTTTGCGCATGATATAGTTTTTCAACGTATTAGCCGTTCTATTTTGAAGCGGTTATTTACAAAGTTAGTTACTTTTACAGAGTTATTTTTGATTAGAAAATGTGACGAAATATTCTTTTTGTCAACAAAAGATATGGACTTGGTTCTACCTTTACTTAGAATAAATCAAAAGACACATATAGTAAAAGATATTAATTATAAAGTAGGGGTTGTAAAAGACTCGATTTCCGCAGAAGAATTAGTAAAAAAATTCGATGATAATAGGAATGCTGTTTTTTTTGGGAATATGTCGCGGCCAGAGAATCACTGGTCAATTGTGTTTTTTATTATTTTTCATTTTTTCAGGATAAAAGATAAAAAATTACATTTTTGGATTGTTGGCTTATCTCCTAAATTGTCTCTAATATTGCTGTCTAAACTATGTGAGAGAATACATGTTACTGGAGCAGTAGATGATCCAGAGATAATTTTTAAAAAGTCGGATTTCTGTCTTGTTCCATTGTTGTTTGGTGCAGGTGTTAAAATAAAAGTATTACAGATGCTGGGTGCTGGTTCTTATGTTATTTCAACTCCTGTTGGTGCTGAGGGGATTTATGAATCATCTCGACTTATTATAAGTGAAGTGAAATATATTTCCAAAAAAATAGATGATTTTCTAAGTTTTAAAAAAATAAATTAATTTTTTAAAAGATTTTTTTGGTTCATAGTGATTTCTATGTGAGAAATTATTAATTTTTTGGAGATATGTTTTGAAAAAAATAGTAGTCGATTTAGATGGTACGATAACAATTTTGAGTGATAGAGATTACTCTGATGTCTTTCCAAATTTAGATGTTGTAGCAAAGCTTAGGGAATATCGAGATAATGGTTTTTCAATTGTAATTAACACAGCACGAAATATGCGCACTTATGGTGCAAATATTGGTAAGATTAATATTTATACATTGCCAGTTATCATAGAATGGTTAGATAAAAATGATGTTCCGTATGATGAAATCTTAGTTGGTAAACCGTGGTGCGGTAATGAAGGTTTTTATGTAGATGATAGAGCGGTTCGGCCATCAGAGTTTGCATCAATGAGCTATAAAGAGGTTACTGAACTCCTCGCCAAGGAAAAGCAATGTTTTTAATTATGTCTGCAGCTTATGTAGATCAAGAGTTGCAATCGGAGTTTGGAAAAATTCCTCCAAGTTTTTTGCCTTTAGGAAATCGCCGTCTTTATCAACATCAAGTAAAGTTGGCTCCAAAAGGTTCTAACGTATATTTGTCTCTTCCTGAGTCGTATTGTGTATCGAGTACAGATCAGCATTTGCTTAACCAATTAAATGTCACGGTGATTAAGTTAGCTGATGGCATTAGTCTTGGCGCGTCTCTTGTCGCAGCTGTTACTTTGTCTGAGCATCATTACAATGATCCATTGCGTATTCTCTATGGTGATACACTTTTGACAGATGTTCCACAAGATGATGATTTTGTGTGTATATCTGAGGTTGAAGATTACTATGATTGGGCTATTGTGGTAGAGAACGAAGAGGAATGGTTACAACAAGCGAATGGTAAGATTGATAACAATACACAAAATGTGGTTTGTGGATATTTTACATTTAGTGATGCCCGAGAACTCATGCGTTCAGTAATACAGTGTAATTGGCAATTTCTTGATGGTGTAAATCAGTACAAAAAATCGAAAAATTTAAAGGCCATATTTACTAAAAACTGGCTGGATTTTGGACATGTGAATACCTACTATAGTTCTAAGTCAGATTTTACAACTCAGCGTTCATTTAATGAGTTAATAGTCACTGCTGATTGGATTGAAAAGACTAGCGAAAAAAATAGCAAAATTACAGCTGAAGCGAATTGGTTCTCGGTATTACCTTTTTCGTTACGAGGCTATATTCCTCAGTATTTAGGTGCGAAATGCTTTGAAAAGTCGATTTCTTATCGTTTAGAGTATTTGCAAAACACGACACTAAATGAACTTTATGTTTTTAGTGAGCTTCCTGTGCATATTTGGAAGAAAATCATTAATAAAAGTGTTGGTTTTTTATCAGAATGTTATAAGGAAAAACCTCGAGAAAGTGTAAGTGAAGTAAATACATTAGAAGAACTATTTGGAAAAAAAACAGATTCTCGTCTTTTAAACTATTGCAGCGAAAATTCGATTAATCTTGATGAAATGTGGACTTTTAATCAGGAATTGACAATTTCTTTGCGTATGATGTTGGAAGACTCCAAAAAACACTTACCTAGAGAAGATGAATTTTCTGTGTCTATCCTTCATGGAGATTTTTGTTTTAGCAATATTTTTTATGATTTTCGTTCTAATCGTATCAAAACGATTGACCCAAGGGGTATAACACCGAATGGTAACATTAGTATATGGGGAGATATTAGATACGATATTGCTAAGTTAAGTCATTCGATAATTGGTATGTACGATTGGATTATTGCTGGACATCATCAAGTTGCTATTAATCAAAGAGAAATATTATTTAGTATCGAAGTAGATGAACGCAAAAAAGAAATTCAAAATTTTTTTATGACACTTATAAAACGTGAATTTGGTATATCTGCTGTTAGCTTAATGGCTATGCAAATTCAACTTTTCCTATCTATGCTGCCACTTCATAGTGATGATGAAAATAGGCAAGATGCATTATTTGCCAATGCATTTCGAATATATCAATTAATGTTAAGGTACAATAAATGATAGTTATTCCTATGGCTGGGCTAAGCTCCCGGTTTTTTAAGGCTGGTTATGATAGGCCAAAATATATGCTTTATGCTCATGAAAAGAGCTTGTTCGATCATTCTGTGGAAAGTTTTAAAGCATATTTTTTGACACATAGTTTTCTTTTTATTGTCCGAGATGTGTTTGATACGATAGATTTTGTCGAGAAAAGGGTAAAATTATTAGGCATTAAAAGTTTTCACATTGTTAGTCTTAGTGAAAATACTAGAGGGCAAGCCGAGTCAGTTGCCTTGGGAATAAGGCTTTGGAAAGAAAAAACAGGCAATTATACAAATGAATCTTTAACAATATTTAATATTGATACGTTTAGAAAGGATTTTGTATTTCCTGATCTGTCAGTTTTAGGTGATGGGTATTTGGAGGTCTTTAAAGGTGATGGTGAAAATTGGTCTTTTGCAAAGCCCTTGAATAGTCACTCTACTAGAGTAGCTGAAACGGCTGAAAAAAAAGCCATCTCAAATTTATGTAGTACAGGTTTGTATTATTTTTCCTCTATGAATGATTTTTTAGAAGCGTTTGATAGTTATCTGAAATTTCCAAAGGAAAAGTGGGAGAAAGGGGAATTATATATAGCTCCTCTTTATAATCTGTTAATTAATAGAGGTTTGGAAATTCATTATCATTGTATTTCCCGTAATGAAGTTGTTTTTTGTGGTGTGCCAGAAGAGTATCAAGATTTATTGAATAATTTAGTTTCATAGATATGAGAAAATAGTTTTAAATGCAGTTTTTTATTATGTTTTATATATTTAAATTTTAACATGTCATTTATAAAAAAATTTAGCGATTATTTAACGCTATTTTATTAATATTTATGAATAAGGAAGCCAAATGAAAGTTTTAGTAACAGGCGGTGCGGGTTTTATTGGCAGTGCCGTTGTGCGTTATTTATTGGGCAGCACTCAGTATTGTGTTGTCAACTTGGATAAGCTGACCTACGCAGGGAATTTAGAGTCTATTCCTGAGTCATTGCATGATTCGCGTTATGCTTTTGAGCGAGTTGATATTTGCGATGCTGTTGAGTTAGATCGAGTATTTAATGTACACCAGCCAGATGTTGTGATGCATTTGGCTGCGGAAAGTCATGTAGACCGTTCTATCGATGGTCCTGGTGATTTTATTCAGACCAATGTGGTTGGTACGTACACTTTATTGGAAGCGAGCCGTAAGTATTGGATGGGGCTATCTGGAGAAAAAAAATCTGTATTTCGTTTTCATCACATTTCGACTGATGAGGTCTATGGCGATTTGCCACACCCTGATGAAGAAGTTGATGGTGAGCTGCCAATGTTTACTGAAATCACGCCTTATGCGCCTAGTTCGCCTTATTCTGCCAGTAAAGCCAGCTCGGACCATTTGGTGCGTGCTTGGTTGCGTACCTATGGTTTGCCGACGATTGTAACGAACTGCTCTAACAATTATGGGCCTTATCATTTTCCTGAAAAACTTATTCCTCATGTGATTTTGAATGCTTTGTCGGGAAAAGCCTTGCCAGTGTATGGCGATGGTTCACAGATTCGTGATTGGTTGTATGTGGAAGACCATGCGCGCGCTTTGGTTAAAGTGGCGACTGAGGGGAAGGTTGGTGAAACCTACAACATTGGCGGTCATAACGAAAAACGTAATATCGATGTGGTGAAGACGATTTGTGCTTTGCTAGAAGAGTTGGTGCCCACTAAACCACAAGGTGTTAAGGCGTATGAAGATTTGATCACCTATGTGAAAGATCGTCCTGGCCATGATGTGCGTTATGCTATTGATGCCAGCAGAATTGCCAACCAGCTAGGCTGGAAGCCCGAAGAAACTTTTGAGACGGGCATGCGCAAAACGGTACAATGGTATTTAGACAATCAAGACTGGTGGCAGCGTGTGTTAAACGGTGACTATCAATTACATCGTATTGGCGAACACGCATAAAAGGTCGAGTATGAAAAAACGCAAAGGCATTATTCTAGCGGGAGGGAGCGGTACACGCTTGCATCCGCTCACATTGGCCACGTCAAAACAACTGATGCCTATCTATGATAAACCGATGATTTATTATCCGTTATCGGTGCTGATGTTGGCGGGCATTCGTGAGGTGTTGATTATCACTACGCCGGAGGACCTAGCCAGTTTTCAGCATTTGCTGGGCGATGGTCGTCAATTTGGTATTGAGTTAACTTATGCGGTACAGCCGTCACCTGATGGTTTGGCTCAGGCGTTTATTATCGGTGAAGACTTCATTGGTGATGATAATGTGGCCCTTGTGCTGGGTGATAATATTTTCTTTGGTCAGCACTTCTCTGAAAAGTTAAAGCAAGCCTCGTCTCTTGATAAAGGCGCGACAGTATTTGGTTATCATGTGTCTGATCCTGAGCGCTTTGGTGTTGTGGCCTTTGATGAGGCGGGTAAAGCAGTGAGTATTGAAGAGAAGCCTGCCAAACCTAAATCTCCTTATGCGGTCACAGGGTTGTATTTTTATGATAATGATGTGGTGAAGATTGCTAAGAATATCAAGCCCTCTGTACGTGGTGAGTTAGAGATTACCGATGTGAACTTGGCTTATTTGCAGCGCGGTGATTTGCATGTGTCTCTACTGGGCCGTGGATTTGCTTGGTTGGACACAGGAACACACGATTCTTTGCTGGAAGCTGGGCAGTTTGTACAGACAGTTGAGCATCGCCAAGGCCTGAAAGTAGCGTGTTTGGAGGAGATTGCTTACCGTCAGAAGTGGATTACCCAAGAGCAACTGGTGGCTTCTGGTAATGCATTGAAAAAAACTGGCTATGGTCAGTATTTGCTTAAAGTGGCTGACGGTTATCAATAAAAGACGCTCAAAAAGAGACAGCAAGTATGAATGTTATAAATACTCAAATTGAGGGTGCATTGATCATTGAACCTAAGGTGTTTGGTGATGAGCGCGGTTTTTTCTTGGAAACGTTCCAAGCTGAACGTTACAAGGAAATGGCCGGAATTGATTTGTCCTTTGTGCAGGATAATCACTCCCGATCTGGAAAAAACGTATTACGCGGTTTGCATTTTCAAAAGACCAAACCGCAAGGCAAGCTAGTGCGTGTTGTGCGTGGTGAAGTATTTGATGTCGCTGTAGACATCCGTAAAGATTCGCCCACATATGGTTTATGGGCTGGAGTTATTTTATCAGAAGACAATAAACGTCAGTTTTGGGTGCCGCCAGGTTTAGCCCATGGCTTTGTTGTGTTATCGGATGTGGCGGATTTTGAATATAAGTGCACCGATTATTATGATCCGTCAGACGAAGGCTGTTTGATGTGGAATGACCCTACGGTAGGTATCGCGTGGCCGGAAGGCATTGAGCCGATTTTGTCTGCTAAAGATCAGAGTGGTCTGGCATTGGGTGAGTTGGTCTGATGCGTATTTTACTCACTGGTAAGAATGGTCAGCTTGGTCGTTGTTTTCAAGACGTTTTAAAGAATACGAATTACAAGTTATTTGCTTATGGGTCGGCTGAGTTGAATATTGCTGATGCTTCACTTTTGGCGGCGATCGTTCAGCAAGTGAAGCCGGATATCATTGTTAATGCCGCTGCTTATACGGCGGTGGACAAGGCTGAAACCGATGCAGACAATGCCTACCTAGTGAATGCTACTGGCCCGGAACTCTTGGCGAAACAAGCAGCTATTTTAGGCATTCCTTTGATTCATGTTTCCACCGATTACGTTTTTGATGGTGCGGCGGTTGAGCCCTATTTACCTTCGGATGAGACTAATCCGCAGGGGGTTTATGGCGCGTCTAAGTTAGTGGGTGAGCGAGCTGTAAAAGCTGCGTGTGAGAAACACATTATTTTGCGGACGGCTTGGGTATTTAGCGAATATGGCAATAACTTTGTCAAAACCATGGTGCGTTTGGCGAAAGAGCGTGATGAACTTAGTGTGGTGGCCGATCAATACGGTTGCCCAACGTATGCTGGCGATTTGGCTAAGGCTATTTTGCACATTTGTGAACAACATGATCATGGCAAAGTGCTGACTTGGGGGATTTATCACTATTGTGGTGATACACCAACCAGTTGGCATGGCTTTGCTCGGGCTATTTTTTACAGAGCTGAAGCGTTAGGTGTGATTGATAAGAGCCCTCAGCTTAAAGCGATTAGTTCTGATCTGTATCCTACACCGGCGAAACGTCCAGAGTATTCGGTTATGTCGACAGAGTTGCTTAGTCGTATTGAGCTGGACGCTTCTTTTTGGATGGCTGGTCTTTTTTCTGTGTTGAGTAAATTAAAATGAAGAATATTACGGTTGTTGTTCCTACCTATAACGGTGGCGCGCTGTGGAAAGAGTCTGCTCGTCGGTTAGCCGAGCAAGTGCCTAGGCCATTTAGAGTGAAAGTGATTGATTCCTCTTCACGTGATGATACACGTGAGACAGCTCAAAATTTTCATTTTGAGGTGGAGAAGATTGATCAAAAAGACTTTGATCACGGCGGAACCCGGTCTTATGCATTAAAAGATATAGAGACGGAGTTTGTGGTATTTTTGACTCAAGATGCGCTTTTAGAAGGAGCAGACGCTGTTTCTAGTTTGGTATCTATTCTTGAAAATGATTCTGAGATTGTTTGTGCCTATGGTCGTCAATTACCGCACCTTGATGCTAACCCATTAGCAAGCCATGCGAGATATAGTAATTACCATACTAATAGCTATGTTACTCATATAGCTGCTGATTTTCCTAATGGGTTTAAAAAGTCTTTTTTCTCTAACTCGTTTTCTGTTTATCGCCTTGATTTCTTACGCTCAATTGGTGGTTTTCCTGAGCATTTGATTTTAGGGGAGGATGCTTGTGTTGCAGCTAAAGCACTAATACACAATAAAAAAGTCGCTTATGTTGCAGATGCCCAAGTGAAGCACTCTCATAATTATTCAGTTTTTCAAGAGTTTAAGCGTTATTTTGATATCGGTGTCTTTCACTCCACACAATCCTGGATGCTTAAGGAGTTGGGTGCTGTTGAAGGAGAAGGTGTTAAATTTGCAATGGATCAGTTGAGTTATCTTTATATTAGGGGAAACTATAGATGGATATTGCCTTCTGCCTTTACATCAATTGCCAAATATACTGGCTACAAGCTTGGAACCATCCATAAAATTTTGGGCGTTGGTATATCTCGTAGGCTTTCTATGTATAAGAGTTACTGGAATAGGGTTTAGAATGAAGTTTTTCATATGGCATTTTTGTGAATAAACCCTTTAAATATAGTTAGAAATATAATTTTTAAATCAAACCATACAGACCAGTTTTCAATATAGTATAGGTCGTATTCAACTCTGTTTTCCATTTTGTCTATTGTATCGGTTTCCCCGCGAAAGCCATTTACTTGTGCCCAGCCAGTGATGCCAGGCTTGACCATATGGCGGCGCATATAAGATTCAACAAGTGTTTTATAATGCTCATTGTGTGCAAGTGCATGGGGTCTTGGCCCAACAATGGACATCCTGCCTTGAAGTACATTAATAAATTGCGGTAGTTCATCTAAAGATGTTCTTCTCATGAAAGCACCGATAGGGGTTATTCTACTGTCCCCTTTTGTTGCTTGTGTTACTTTTCCATCTTCCTCATTGTGAACCACCATAGACCGAAACTTATAAACCTTAAAGTCCTGCCCATTGGCGCCTGTTCTATATTGTTTAAATAAGATCGGCCCTTTGGACGTTAGCTTTATAGTGATGGCTAAGGCTACTAAAATTGGGCTTATGAGTAACAGTATAATAGAAGCCAGTATTTTGTCTTCTAGGGACTTTAGAAAACGGTTTTTACCTTCAAGCATATGAGAGGTTGAAATGTTTATAACGGGTAAACCAGCAACTTCCGTCATGGATTGATTTAAGAGTCTAAAGCCAAAGATATCGGGTACCATTCGAATCACGATAGAAGTGTTGCTTAAAGCGGATTGTACTTGTTCCATTTTTTGCACTTCGCTCATTGGAAGAGCAATCCAAACCTGATCTATTTTGTGATTTTTAACTATTTTATCTAGATCATTTAATGTGCCTAGTAATGGTACAGAGTTAATTTCATGTTTATCGATGGCTTGGTCTTGTGTACTAAGTATCCCTTTTACGACTAACCCCATTTCAAGGTGTTGTTTTAGTCGCTCTAGAACTTGTTGTGCCAGCTCTCCATCACCAATAATAATCACGCTTCTGATGTTGAAGCCTTTTGCTCTTAATGCCCCTAGGGACTTTCGAAGCAAAAATCTATAGCTCAATATTGTAGCGGTAGAGGTACACAGCCAACTTACTACCCAAATACGAGAGAATAAATCGGAAGATTGGGTAACAAATCCACTGATGATTAGTAGCAAAAATGTTGTTAATGTCGCACTAAGAACACATCTTATCTCAGACGTGAATGATGCCCCTCGCCATGCCCTATAGGCGCCAAAAAAGGACAGGCTTGCTGCTCCAAGTAGCACGCCGAGTAGTAGGACATTTTTATATGTTAAATCAAGGCTAAGACTTGAAAACCTTAACCAGTAACTTAATAGTCCGGCACTTAATAGCCCAAGGCAATCTATGATTCTTAGTATGATACTAAGTGATGTGCTGTGTTCTTTTAATGCTAAACTTTTTTTCACGTATTTCTCTGCTGTTAACTTAGCTAGTCAATAATATTTAGATTTTTATAACTAAGATTTATTCTTTAAAATTATATTTTGCGCGCCATATTTGGGCCTGTATACCTGTCATAAATATCGTAAAGTAAAAAACACCTGTCCAGAAATTTTGGTAGGCTTCGAAGCAATTCATAATGCTCCAGAAGCAGACAAAACTCATAAAGAAATAGCCAACTTGTTTTTCTATTTTTCCAGCTCTTATTTGTCTAAAAAGGCTCTTTGCCGTTACGACCCAGATACTAATATAAAAAGCTAATCCTACAATGCCAAAGTTAACCAGCATCTCAATATAGATGTTATGCAAGTGCCCGAAATCTTTTCTTATATCATCTGGTAGCCATTCTGTTTTTTTCATAACAAGACTTCTACCATTGCTTCCCCAACCAAATATGGGTTTGGCTTTTATGAAGTCTGTTGCCGCTACCCAGCTATGAAGACGTATACCAAAACTCGAATAGGGCACATCATCAAAGTCTAGCGAGGCAATGGCGTTTAAAGCTTCTTTTTCAAGCATTACACGTTCTACTATAGTTTCATTGTTGGATATTATGATGCCTAAGCTTAATATCCCCGCTAGAAATATTCCTAAGGTTGTGGTTTTCTGCTTTCCTGTTGCTTTTTTAAAGCGCTTAACAGTGAAATAGCTGGCCATAAAAAATGCCGTAATCAGTAACGCAAGCCAAGCTTGACGAGATGAGTTGATATAAATAATGAGGATACAGTAAGCAATAGCAAGAAAAAGAGGGATTGCTAACCATTTGCTTTTACTTAGAAGTGTGCGAGTAAAGCATAAAAAACCTATCAAAATAACGCCAAAGAATAAACTTGCGTGTTGTTCCTGACGAAGACCGAAGAAAACACGTTGTCCATTTATCCCTCGAATAATTTCATCTAGCCCATCTCCAGTTACCCAAGGAGATACGAGTATTCCTAGTGCTGCACAGCCCCAGACGAGCCAAGTGGCATTTTTGTATTGGGCCACCCACCAAGCTAACGGAATGAAAACAAACCAACGAGTTATCTTATCCAATTTAGGTGAGCTTTCCGCCCATTCAGGGGTAACATACTGAGATAATCCCCATGAAATTAATTGGAATAAGATAGCTATCCAGACAAAACGAAATAGTATGTGGCTGTTGACCACTTTGCCGTATTTAAATAATCCCCAGAAACCTGCGAGTGTGGCTATAGCGGATGCGACACCTGCGATCTCTGAGAAGCCTGTTCTTGTGAGAGCATAAAGTGCAATTGAGATGATTCCTAGAAGGATTAACCAAGTTGGCTGTTCTGCTGGTGTGCGTCGTTTGAATGCATTTGCTAAACTGGTAGAAACTGATGTCATTTTAAGCTCGTGTATTTGGTTTTCTATAAGGGCATATCAATATTAAGTGGCAATTTTTGCGTAATTATACAAAGAGTTATGGGAAGGGGTATATAAGATATTCATCTGAGTAGTCATTTTCTTGAAGAAGGGGGCTTTTCTTGTCAAAAGTGGCTTAAATAAAAAATGGCCATCGATCACGACAGCCATTTTTTATTTAATAGAGCAAATAATTTATTTCGTTGCTTTTGGTGCTTTTGGTGCTTCTGGCTTCTCTATATCATGCAGTTCAACAACAAATTTAAGTGCAGCATTTGGTGGAATAGGACCTGTGCCGCCAGGACCGTATGCTAAATCAGCTGGGATATAAAGTTCGTATTTAGAGCCAACAGGCATAAGTTGTAGACCTTCAGTCCAGCCAGGAATTACACCATTTAGTGGGAAGGTAATGGCTTCACCACGTTTGTAAGAGCTATCAAACACAGTTCCATCACTTAAGCTGCCTTCATAATCCACTTTTACTGTGTCTGTTGCGCTAGGTTTGTCGCCTTTACCCGCGGTGATAACTTTATAAAGCAAACCAGACTCTGTTTTTTTCACGCCATCTTCGGCTTCTTTCTCTTTTAGCCATGCTGCAGAAGCGGCTTTTGCTTCTTCAGATGCTTTTTCTTCTTCAAGCTGAGCTTTTGCCATTTGTTCTTGCTGGTAGTCTTGGATGGTTTTAGTTACTTCATCCATACTCATTTTGCCTTCTTTACCAGCAAATGAATCTTGGAAGCCTGCCATAAAGGTTTTCATATCTAGTTCAGAGAAATCCTGAGACATGCGAGAACCAAACATGGTGCCAATGCTGTAACCAAGGCGTTGCTCTTTAGTGTCTAGTTTAATTGAGCTGTCGGCTGCGTACGCAAAAGAAACAGATGACATGACCAGCGCCGCAATAAGAGTTTTTTTCATAGCTATTTTTTTCATAAGAAAAGGTGTTCCATTGTTTGTTGATTTATCATTTAGTGACGTGAAGCATTAAGACGGAGTTCAATTCGCATATTTTTTTACCAGCATTTCATGGGGCGAAAACAAAGCAGGAACAATGGTATACGCCTTGTGCTTTGCAAAATCAGATCCGTCGTTTTTGTTTAACATGAATGTTCTAACATAAGGTTGGCTATTTATGCCAGTTTATATACGTTCATGTTATCAAAGCGACCCCTTCACCTGCACACTTTGTTTGAGTTACAAAAGATAGAACGGTCTCACAAAGCACAAGACGTAGGTTGAGATTAATCCGCTGTTCTTTATCTATACAATCGCTTTTACAAAAGCATGACGGTGTTTGCTAAAGCAAGTTTGTTTGTTTGGCTCTATTTACAATTTATTGACGTTTCTATGTTAAAGCTTGGGCTCAGGTATTTTGTCGATTCGCGCTTTAGTGCGACAAAATACCTATGATGGATGTAATCGTTATAAAACTAGTGCTTTAACCTTGGTCTATAGAGTGAATCAATGACTGACTAAAGGTCTGTCCATCTACAAAAGTGAAGACCTCATTGGCTTTAATGTGCGTTAAGAAATAGTTGTGGTAACCGTAATATTTATAATGGCTTTTTAGTATTTTGCTATGCCACCATTTTTTTAACATCTTCTGAATTCTCGGTTTGCTGTGTAGGTCGTGCATTGAGTCAAAAGATACGACTTTATCTTTTTGTGTATTTATATCGAGTTGGTGGCTATAACAAGAATAATGGCCAAATATCGATTTAGTGTCATACCATGGTGCTAGCGCCGTTCTAGCGTGCTCTGGGCCGTAAGGGAACTTCTTTATTTTGCGCAAATGGTTTACGTACATCAGAACTCTATTTGGCACATGGCTGCTTTTGTCGATGGCTAAGGCTAAGGTATAAGCTGACATAATATGTTCTGGATGAGGGTCTATCTCTGGTTCTGTTACAAGTACAGTTGAAGGCTTAATTTGCTCTAGTAGGCTAGTTAGATCTTCGATTAGTAATTGTCCAGAGCTAATATTCTGTTCATCATTCGGAAGTTTTAGCGTATTAAATGTGCGACTTATTTGCGGTGTTAGCGCTGGGAAAGCTTTATCGCTTTGTGGCTCTTTTGGCGTTTGATAAAGCGATTTTTTGGTTAGATTGAAATAACCAAGGGAAGACAATCGCTCAAACTTAACGCCGGCAAGAAGCGGTGTTGTCATGCTATTCCACGCTCTGATTTGTGCTTTTCGCTGTGTTGCATCGCTTATGGTTTCATCTAACCCAGAAATATACTGTCTATCTAAAGACTGGAGGTTTTGGCCTGCATTGATGGTTGTAATCCAAACTTGATCCGCAAAGTCGCTGTATAAGCCATATGCAGCGAGTTCAGCATCGTCGGCATGTGGCGCAATGATGAGAATGGGCCCATCAGCGAGGTTGGGTTTTTTAAAGCCTAAAAGTTTTGCTTCAGTAGGAGCTTTGCAATGTTCGAAAGCCAGTTGTAATTGGTGCAATGTTTTGTCTTTTGCCAATAAGCCACTTAGATTGAGGTAGCGAGTGCCTTGTTGATTCGCTTCAAAAAATTGTGAATGGCCAACTGTATTTTGATCTTCATTATTAAAAAAAGCGGAAATACAGCCTTGCTTTTTTTTATGAGTAGATTGATAAGGAAACGATAGTAACCAAGTAAATTCATCTTGTGTTAACCCTGCGAATCTTGCTTCATCTGCCAGAGTCAAATTAGATATATTACTTGTGTTCTGCTTTTTTATAAGTACGTCACTTTGCCAATCTGGTTGTAACGCATACTGGTAATCAAGTTTTTTCATAAAAATAATTCTTGTAAAGTAAGGCAGTCGTTTAATCTAAATTTATTGAGCTGGTAAGTAGGTGTCGCAATATTGTTGCACGATATGTTTTTCGTCAAACTGCGCGAGCGATTGTGCGACGTCTGGGCCTAAAAGAACGGAGTCTCCTTGTTTCAAAGCAAGGACGATTTTCTCGGCAAGAGATTCAGGGCTTTGTTCTGCTAAATAGTCACTTAACTGCCCACGCATGATATCACTAACGCCACCAGGGCAATTTGTTGCAACGACAGGTGTTCCGCAAGCCAAGGCCTCAATGAGTACCATTCCTAGCCCTTCACTTTTGGAGCTTAAAACAAAGAGGTCTGCACGCTGATACCAAGGAAATGGATTGCTTTGTTTACCTTTTAGAAAGATACAATCTTCTAATCCTAGTTTTTTGATCTTATGTTCGATTGCAGCTTTTTCTCGACCTTCTCCGACGATAACTAGGTCATGTGTTACGCCGAAGTTATTGCGTGCGTAATGATAGGCGTCGATTAATAATGGAAAGTTTTTACCTCCTACAAGACGGCCTAAACCTAAAATATAGGGGCTTGTATGGTAATCAATATTGGCCTCTAGAGCTGATGCTTTTTCTCTAATTTCTTCATAATTATTTGGGTTGCTTATGATTGAAATACTTTGACATGAAATAGCGAAGTTGTGAATTAGATCCATAAAAGAGCGCTGTGCTTCTTTGGATATACATACCACATGTCGGTTGGAAAATAGCCATGAAAACATCTGCTTAGATTTAGAGCCATACACCGACTGATTAAGCATACTTTCACAAACAAAGACAAAACGAGGGTCTTTGAGTGGCCAAATATGAGAAAAAGTGCCTTGTCCACGGAAAATAATAAGATCAAATCGGCCAGCTTCTTTTTCTAGTTTTTTGAGTTTATAAGAAAAAGCCATGGCTTCCGCATAGGCAAAAAACATGACGAACGATTTACGAAAAATGATGTTTAATAATTTAGATATTATTAGCCAAATAAAACCAATGCCGCTTAGCATCACCATTTTTTGTAGGGCAAACAAATGTATTTTGACATTAGGGTTGCTGGGGGAGACTTCAATTTTGCGATTTTTAAGATAAATAAGGTGAGTATCATGGCCTTGTTTCGCAAAGGCGTCGGATAAATTGCAGGCAACTCTCTCCATGCCTCCAATTTTTAAACAATTTACAACAACCGCAACCTTCATCGAATCTCCTAAAAATGTAAGGCAACGTTGTAAAGTCGCCGTCGTGCTATTTCTACTATTGAAAGCTAATACTAAACAACTCAGCATTCAAAAAATATAGTACATAAATTAACGAACCCACTAAATGCTCAAGAAAGCTATTTAATCCCCATAAATAACGGAATAAGAATTGGCACTAGAATGCTCATAATAAAGCCACTGGCGATGCAGACTGGGATGATTTGCGCGCCGTGAAATTTACCCAGCATGGGTAAGGTGAAATCCATTGCCGTTGCGCCAGAATAACCGACGGACATGTGGCTATTTAGTCGAGCTAAGAACGGAATCAGCATGAGGGCAAGGATCTCACGTCCAAGATCAAGCAAGAAGGCCGTGGTGCCAAGTACCGGATCGCCTAAGCCCGTAATAAGAATGCCAGATAAACTGTACCAGCCGAAGCCTGAAACAACCGCAAGCCCTTGGTTCCAATTTAGACCTAAAACTAGGCTGCCAATCCAGCCCGCTAACAAGGTGGTGAAAATGGTCACTAGGGCGATAATAACGCCTTGCGAGTTTAAAAAGAGCTTGCGTAGACGATGATTGCCTTGACGAAGTTGGCAACCGATTAAAAAGAGTAAAACGTACAGCAAGCCAGTCACTAGTTCGTCGACGCCTGTTAGCCAATCTTTGGCGAAAATCCCAACGATGACGCCACCAATCACCCAAGCAATGGTTTTTGCTGCATCCATTAGTGCATGGTTTTTGCTGTCTGATGGACCTTGAGCAAGACTGTCTGCGTGGGTGCCGCCAAAACGCAGACCACTTAGATATAAGCCAGCTAGGCTCAATACGCTGATTAGCACAAAGAAAATAATGGCTTGATAACCAGCAATGAATAGCTTTTCTGCTAAATTGTCTAGCGCACCAAGGCTAAAGCCAATTAAGCCTAAAATGAGGTACACAAGCTGTTCTAACCCTTTTGCCACGCGCGCAGGCGTGAATAACTTGATATTGACCCAGTAACCAAAGAGTAGGGCGATAAGTAATGGGCCAAGAGTAGCGATAATGGTCATGTAGGTGTGGTCTTCCTAGACAGGTCTTTAAATACTGGAGCGGCATTTTCTCGGTATTGAGATGTAAATACAAGCTTGGTTTTTTGTAGAGCATGTTGTTTTTAGGTGGGTCGTGATTCATTACGTCAAGTTTTTTGGTTTGGTGTGATTCGGTTTGTTCTTATTGATGCTTGATACGTATTTTTTTCATAGTTAATCTGATAATGTCAGATTATGTATGTAAAAATGTAGGTTTTTGACGGTGAGAGAGGATCTTTTAAAAACGTTTGGTTGTGTGCCTATCCAGCATAGTAGTTTGTTGGCTGTATTACATGATTACAAAACGCCAAATGACAAAATACATCGTTGGTTGCAACAAGGTTGTTTGTTGCAGGTTAAGCGTGGGTTGTATGTCGTTTCGCCACAGATGAGCGGTGAGTTGTGGTCGCTACCGCTGGTTGCGAATGTACTGTATGGACCTTCTTATGTCTCTCTGGATTACGCTTTGTTTTATCATGGGCTGATTCCTGAAGGTGTTGTTGAGGTATCTTCGGTGACGACTAGGCGTTCGAAGTTCTACAAAAGTGATGTAGGCCGCTTTTCGTATACTCATTTGCCTTTGCCTTACTATTCGTTAGGCATTATTCAAGTAAAACCAGCTGAAAATGTGAGCTATTTAATGGCGTCACGAGAAAAAGCTCTGTGCGATAGTCTTTTGTTAGCACGTAATTTAAGAGTCTATTCTGTTAAAGGTTTGGAGAGTTATTTGCAGCAGGACTTGCGGTTGGACTTTTCTGAGTTGGCGCAGTTTGATATTGCTTTAGTAAAAAAGCTCGCAGAGAGCGGAACTAAGTCTGCTTTATTAGGGCTATTGGTTACCTTATTGGAGTCATTATCATGTTAAAGCAAATGCTACAAAAATATTCACTTTCCAGTGAGGCTGAAGCGGACCAAGCGCTACGGGAAGTCATGCAAGAAATTGCGTTGGCTGGGTTGTATCGAGGTGGTTTTTTTCAAAAAGCGGCATTTTACGGCGGCACCTGTTTACGTATTTTTCATGGTTTGCCTCGATTTTCTGAAGATTTAGATTTTTCATTACTTGCACCTGATCACTGCTTTACACTTGCCCCTTATTTTAAGGCTGTTAAAGACGAGTTCATATCGCTTGGGATTGAGGTTGATATTACTCAAAAAACCAGAAAATCGACCAATCAGATTGAATCTGCTTTTTTGAAAAGTCATAGCCAAATTTTTGATATTTCGTTGATGATAGATCGGCCTGTTAAGATCAAGTTTGAAGTCGATATTGATCCACCATTGGGTTTTACTACAGAAGAGAAGTTGTTATTGGAACCTTTTTCATTTTATGTGAAGTGTTTCCGGCCATCTGATTTATTTGCCGGTAAGATGCATGCTCTGCTATTTAGGCCGTGGCTCAATAGGGTAAAAGGCCGTGATTGGTATGATTTCGAATGGTATGTTCGACGTGGTATCCCTATCAATCTCTCTCATTTCGCCAATAGAGCTAGGCAAAGCGGTGATATAATTGATATTGATTTGAATGAAGAGACCTTTAAACAATTGCTCGCTAGCAAAATTACACAACTGGATATAGTCCGTGCTAAACAAGATATTGTCCGGTTTATTACGGATCCTGATTCGTTGACGTTATGGTCTGTGGATTACTTTCTGCAAATTACGGAAAAATTAAAAGTCGTGAAGTGATGGTAATTTGATTGGTAGGTATAAGTGTAGGTCAAATTTATCCCAACAATGGTCGTATCTGTCGGCTTAAAGGCCGACACATAGGTGATTTGGTGCAATGTATGGCGATCGGTGTTAAATTAGTCGGTCGTTTTTTTTGCGTTTTCTATGGATAGTCGGCGGTGATGTGTGGTTAAGCGTTTCCCAGTGTTAAAAGAAGTTCTGCATTTGTTATTTCCTATGGTTCTGACGATGACATTGGAGCTGTCGATCAGTGTGGTCGATACCATCATGTTAGGGCATTACAGCGCGCTGCATTTGGCTGCGGTTGGTTTGGCATCGAGTTTATGGCTACCGGTTGGTTGTTTCTTGATTGGTGTGACATTCGGTCTTACGCCTTTGGTGACGCGTCATTTGCATGGTCGACAACCAAAACTGGTTAACCTATATATGTCGCAAGCGGTTGGCTTATCAGTAGGACTTGGTTTATTGGCGAGCTTAGTAGCTATCTTTTTATTGCCGTACTTTGCCAGTTTGATGGCGACGGAAGAAGAAACAAGACAAGTTTCCGTTTCATACTTGTATATCTTCGCGCCAGCCCTTCCAATGTTGGCCTTGATGACGGCGTATAAAAATTTGTTTGAAGCGGCTGGCCGTCCAGGTTTTCCACTGTTTGTCGCAAGCTTCGGTCTAGCACTAAATATCTTATTTAACTATGTGCTGATTTTTGGCAATTTTGGCTTTCCAGAAATGGGTGCAAAAGGCGCAGCGTTGGCGTCTGCTTTATCCTTGTATCTAGCGGTAACCCTATTTTTTGTTTATGACCGTTTTATCAATAAAACCCCGTTATTTACCCGTTTAGTGTGGCGTTACACACGTAAGTTCTCGATTCTACTGAATGTTGGTGCACCAGCGGGTTTTGCCTTTGCTTTTGAGGTCGGCTTGTTTTCATCTATGACGTGGCTGATTTCATCTTTTGGTGATCTGGCGTTAGGCGGCGGTCAGATCGTTATGTCTTACACTTCTTTCTTGTTTACACCAATGATGGCCATGAGCGCTGTGACGGCGATAGTGGTAGCAAAAGCCATGTCGAAAGAGGGCGTTAGCGGCGTTAGAAAGCGTATTCGAGTGATTGTTTGGCTAGGGCTTTCTTATGTGAGTACCTGTTTTATTATTACTCAAGTTTTCCATAACCAGATTCCGTATATCTATAGTAACAATGCTGAAGTAGTGGCTTTGGCGGCGAGCATTTTGTTGATCTCTTCCTGTTATCAGTTCCCCGATATGCTGCAAACGGTATTTACTGGTGCCTTGCGAGGATTCCGTGATACGCGTTCAACTATGATCGCCTTTGCAGCGTCTTTGTTTGGCTTAAGTATTCCGTTTGGATTTTGGTTGTCTCATTACAGCCCGTGGGCAGAGACCTTATCGCTGCGAGGCTTTTACATTGGTTTAGGCGCTGGGTTAACCTTGTTAGCGGCGATTCTGATCCTGCGTTTTCGTGTGATATTGGCGCGTTATGAAGGCCGACGCATTGCGTCACCAAGAGAAGTGGCGTAGATCGAGGAATTTTCGGCTTTTACCAAACTTCCTTGACGCGCTAAAGCACGACTACGGGGTTGGTTATTGTTTAAATTGCCACTGCGGCAGTTGGGTGTCTGGGTGTGATAAGCGGATGAGGTCCGCCTGATAAGCGGTTTCTATAGTGTTGCCTTGGGCGAGTCTTTTGGGCTCACTGTTGAAGATGACTTTGCCTTTTTCTAATAGGACGAGTTTGTCGCCATAGAGTGCCGCTAGGTTGATGTCGTGTAGGATGCAGAAAATCCCCAACCCTTTTTGGGCAAGGTTTTTAAGTAGCCTTAAGACTCGTTGCTGCTGGTGCAAGTCGAGTGCTGAAATGGGTTCGTCTAATAGTAAGTATTTGCCTTCTTGAGATTGTTTTCTTGTTCGTGAGGGCTTGTCTGCGAAGAGCTGAACTAAGACTCTTGCGAGTTGGATACGTTGCTGTTCTCCTCCGGATAAGCTGGCGTATTGGCGAGTTTCTGTGTCTGGCATGCCAACTTCTACTAAAGTGTCATGAATTAACCTCGAAGCTTCGTAATCAGACAATGCCCATGGCGCGAGTCCAAGAGAAACCACTTCTTTAACGGTTAATGCGAAAGGCAGATGTATTTGCTGAGTCAATACGGCGCGCTTTTTGGCGAGGTCTGCCAGCGACCAATTCGACAACAGTTTTTTATCTAGTGTGATGTGTCCTGTATCTGCTTGAAGAGCGCCTGAGCAGCATTTTAATAACGTCGATTTTCCCGCGCCGTTTGGCCCAAGAATAATAGTAAGTTGTCCAGGCTTAATGCTAAGAGAAACATTTTCTAACAAGTTTTTCCCAGATCGAATAAGTGTGAGTTGGCTGATGTTAAGCATTAGCTGGTTTCTCGTATATTTTTTAAAAGTAGCCATAAGAAAAATGGCCCACCCAGTAAGCTGGTGACCAAACCAACAGGCAGTTCAGCTGGAATGACTAAAAGTCGAGCCAAGGTATCTGCTCCTGTTAGTAAGCTGGCACCTAATAAGGCAGAGCAGGGAACGACAATGCGGTTATCGGCACCAAAGAGCATACGAATGAGATGAGGGACCATTAGTCCAATAAAGCCAATGAGACCTGTAAAGGCAACGGTCACGCCGACACATAACGCCACAATGGCGATGAGCTTTATTTTGAAGCTCTCGACATCTAGTCCTAAATAACGGGCTTCTTCTTCGCCAAGTAATAACAAATTTAAGTTTTTAGATTGACGCCAAACATAACAAAGCATTGGTAATAAAATGCTCGCAATAACAGCAACTTGTTCCCATCTAGCGCCGCCTAAATTTCCCATTGCCCAAAAAGTTAAGGCTCTTAGCTGCTCATCATTACTTACGTAAGTAAGTAACCCCGTTGCTGACCCAGATAAGGCATTTATAGCGATACCAGCAAGGAGTAAATGCAGCACAGATACTTGGCCCTTGTGTTTGGATAATTGAAAAATCAACCAGCAGGTTAGTACTGCGCCCAAAAACGCTGCTGCGCTTTGCATATAAGATTGTGCCCACAGTGGTAAGTTATCTGCTAAAGGATTGAGAACAATCAGAATGCCGACAAAAACGGAAGCGCCAGATGAGACGCCTAATAAGCCGGGATCTGCCAATGGGTTACGAAATAATGCTTGCATTAACGCACCAGAAACAGCAAGTGCGGCGCCGACCAGAGCAGCCATGAGTAACCTAGGTAAGCGAACCGTCATCAGTATTTGCCGGTCTATGTCATTCATGGAAGGCAGAAAAAGGTCTCGCCATGAAATCGAATAGGCTCCTTGCGTTAACGCAAATATCCCCACAATAAACAACGCTAGGATTAGGGCTGGATAAGGGATTTGCGAATAAAAGGCGCGTTTCATGGCGCCCAGTCTTCAAGTTGTTGATGTATAAACTGAATCGCCTGTGGTGTTCTTGGACCTAGCCCTAATGCTAATAAAGCATCTAAGGATATTAAGCGTTGGGCTTTTGCCGCTGGTGTCGAAGCCATTCCAGGTAAAGACCAAATGGCTTGCTCGCCTGCTCGTGTAAGCCCCTGTTGAGTGACGACAATGGCATCAGGTTGAGCGAGTAGAATGGCTTCAGGAGTAAGTGCTTTATAGCCGTTTATGGTATTTACGGCATTGATCGCCCCAGCTAGATGAAACAGCGCATCGGGAGCCGTTCCTTGTCCTGCTACCATAGGAGCACCACCCATTTGTAAGACAAACAGCAAACGAGGAGGACGTTTTTTCCAAGATTCAGGAATAGCTAATTCATCAAAGGCTTGCTTAATGCTATCAATAGCCTGCTTGCCAGCGATTTCTTGATCTAATGCATGAGCGACTTGTGAAACTTTATCAAAAATACCCTGTTTGGTATCCGGCGAATCAATAGTAACGATTTTCACACCAGTATCTTTTAGCTGCTGCAATACTTTAGCAGGTCCTGCTGATGGCGTGATGAGTAAGAGTTCTGGATGAACGCTCAGCACGCCTTCTGCCGATAGAGTGCGTTGGTAGCCGACTTTGGGCATTTGGTTCGCTTTATCGGGGTAGATGCTACTGGTATCACTGGCAACGAGTTGCTTGTCTGCACCAAGTAAATAGACGATTTCTGTGACTGTTCCGCCTATGCTGACAACGCGCTGAGCAAAACTGAAGGTACTGCTAAGTGATCCCAACACCATCAAGGTAACGAAAATAAGCAGCTTTCGGCTCATGACGTCGTCTCCTGTTTAGCGCTTAGATTAATCACCTTATCTACTATGTTTTGCCATAGCGGTAGTTCAGGATTGCCCGGTTTGCGTTTGCCAAATAGCGTTAAAATGGAGTCGCCTTTGGCGTTGAATGCTTCAATAGAAGTAATAATGCCGTCGCTACTTGGTCGTTTAATAGCCCAAGTTTCTGCGATCAAATCTTCTCTTAGGTGCAAGTTAAAGCCTGGGTCTAATACATTGAACCAAGGGCCTTGTTGCATAAGGCGATGTACTGCGCCGCTGAAAATTTGGATGCAGCCTTTGTTACCAACAAACACCATGATGTTGCAGTTTTCTTCTTCAGCAAAGGTTATAGCGTTTTTTACACTGTCTTGTTCTAGTTTTGTCGCCCATTGATCACCAATTTGGGACAAAGCTTGAGTACGAGAAAGGCCGTGCCTTTTGAGCATGCCATGATATTCATGAACATCTTTTAGCTCTGACCATTCTATAGCGAAACGAGCTTGGTCAAAATTAGCTGGTAGCTCGCTGATAGGTTCTTGCTCCTCTTCTAACGGTAAATAAGTTGGGGTAACTGGGGAAGCGTCACGAAATTCAGTTATGAGAGCATCCCATTTTTCGGACAGAGTATTGTCTGTGCGATAGATTTTATGAAGTGCTAAGCCATGAGCGTTGAAAAACTGGATACTATGGCGGCCATTTTCGACGACATGGAATGCGCTGTGCCATTGGCCAATGAAGAGACGTAAATCAATGTCGTCCGATAGAACGAGACCCATGTTGCTTTTTTCCATAAAGCTGAACTTATGATATGTCCCAGTGGTTTCGTGTACGGCTTCATCATTGCGAGTGATGGTCATCACTTCACCTACGCCTTCTAGCAGCGCCAATAGATCTTGAAATGGCGGCTTTATTGCCCATGTTTCTATGCCTTGTCGGCAAGCAACTAATTCGCCTTCGCTGATGTTCAATTGTTTGGCCAGTTCCCGAGCTCGTGGCGCTTGGCTTGATGAAACAACTTCTAGGTATCGCGAGTAAGCAAGATGATTGGCGGTATTTGCTGTTTTAACTTTAGGTGCTTCGTTGTTGACTGACATATGAATTCTCCGTGAATAAACAAGGGAGAAACGCTTTCCCTTGTTTATTTCATTGGTGCTAGTAAGTATTTCGTTGATGTTAATGAGTACTTAGTTCGCGTTAATAAATACTTTGAGTGTGTCTTAGAATGACAAGGTTGCATCTATGCCAAAATTACGACCTGCACGGGTGTATCTATTCAAGTTAGTGCTCGTATTGGTTAGGTTACGAATGTCATTCCAATTCATGTATTTTTCGTCGGTTAGGTTAAAAAGACCGGCGTTAAAAGTGAGGTTTTGCGTCGGTTTGTAATAGGCTGTTAGGTCAACAAGGTTGTAATCCGATGTGGCAAGCCATTGTTTGCTGGTGGATATGTCTTCTTTTTTCTTACCAGACGCCCAAGTTAGGTTGAGCTTTCCACCCCATTGCTCTGATGGGGCATCGTAGCCAAGACCGACAACCGCACTAAGCGGTGAAATGCTGTCGAGCGGTTCACCGTTTTCAAGGTTATCTCCTTCTGCATAAGCTATGGCTCCATTTAATACCCAGCCGTCATTAAGAGCATCGATGCTTTTAGATAGGTCTAAATTACCTTTGATCTCAACGCCTTTAATCACTACATGGTTAAGGTTTTGATTGGTATATTGGCCAAGGCTAAAAGCCGCTGAAGAGCCTAAAGATACTTGCTCAATGAAGTTTTTATAATCGTTGTAGAAAGCGACAAACTCTGCCGATCCATATGTATTTTGAGCGCGAATACCTGCTTCGATGAAGAGACTTTCTTCTGGTTCCAAATCTGGATTTGGTGTTATTTGGTAAGAACCATAAGAAGCTGAGTTTGCGAAGTAGTAGTAGAGTTCGTCTAAGTTTGGCGCTCTAAAACCTGAGCCTGTTTTGCCGAAAATCGTGTAGGTTTCCGTTAGAGCAAATTCGGCAGCCAGTTGTGCTGTGAGTGCTTCGTTTTCATTATTTCCCCATGACTCTACGTATTCGTCGCCTGTTGTTGTGTACTTATAATTGTCGTAGCGGATGGCAGGGACTAGAGTCAGTCGATCTGTTGCAGCCCAGCTGTCTTCTATGTACACGCCAAAGATGTTGGCATCAGCTACAGGCGAAAAACGAGATGCTGTGGTTGTACCTGATACTGTGTCTTTGTTTAGATTTTCCAAAGACTTTTTATCGTAATTTAAACCATAGCGGATTTGATGAGCGTCAATTTGTTTCATTAAATCGGCTTTTAAACTGGTACTTTCCTCATCATAAAAGCGATCAACTAGGCGGTTGTTATTGCTCCGATGTGTTTTATTGGTGGTTTTGGTATCTTGATAATCGACCTGCCATTTTAGGCGATCATATAAGGTGTTGGTTTGTGTGTTTTCATGGAAGAAGCCAATACGGCGGCGGACACTTTTGTCGTCAGAACTTTGTTGGTCTGTTGCTGAGCTTTCTGAAAATAAGTCGGACTCTGACGTGCTGTGGAAGTATTCGCCCACAACACCAATACGGTTATTGTCGTTTATTTGCACCTGTACTTTGGCGAGTACGTTGTCTGATCCAGTGTCAGAAGGGTCTACTGAAGCTCGTTTGACTCCGACTGTCTGATCCGATCCTGCGTCACCTTGATGGTTCTCATTTTCATGACCATCTCGGTTTGTGTATACAAGCAAGGATTCAACCTTGCCGGTGCGATTTGCAATGGTGAGTGTTTGATTGAATTCATCCGATGCACTTTTGTATCCGGCTTTTAACGAGCCTGAAGTGTCATTGCCTTCTGCGGATAAAAAGCTACTAGGCTCTTTTGTTCTATACTTTACAACGCCACCTAGGGCACCACTGCCTTCTACAACATCACCGCCCTTAATTATTTCGACAGACTCTAATGAATCCAGATCAACGGTATTTCGTCCAGTTCTTAAATACGTGGTTGTAGGGCCGTATGCATCGGCTTGTGTTACGCCATCGACACTGATTTTTACGCGATCGCCATCGAGTCCTCGAATATTGATGCTGCTGATACCAAAACGAGAATCTTGGCTGGCATCGACACCAGGTTCGTAGCGGACTAAATCATCTAGATTACGGACTAGTGTTTTTTCGATATCTTTATAATCAATACTAGAAACTGAGCTACCCACCTTTGGCGCACTTTCTGATAGAGCATCTGCTTCAATTGTGACAGTGTCTAACTGGTGTTCTACTTCTAATGTATCTGCGGAAAAGACAGGATTTGCTGCCATAATGGATAGAGCGATTAAAGATAAGGGAACAGGGTAAGCCGTTTTTTTCATGATTTCTCTCGTTGATTCATTAAGTTACTCCGAACTAAAAAACAATCCTTTATGAGAATGATTATCACAAAATAACGAGCATAGATGCAAATGACTTTCATTAACATTTATTAATAAAGTAAGGATATTCGCTATTGAAAGAACTTTTTTAATTATGGTTTATGATTTAGGAGACGTTGTTTTTACTATGAAGGCTTAATATGTGGGAGTTCATGCGTAAGGGAATAAATGCTTTCGTTAGTGAGTTTTATGGGATGCTTGATTGGTGATCTGTTTTAGCTGAGACTGTCACTAAATCTGTTCCAAACTACAGGCCCAATCATGCAATCTCTAGACGAATTAATTGCGTTACGTAAAACCCTTCATCAGAATCCAGAGCTGTCTAATCAAGAACAGGCTACAGCGGTTCGAATTTTCAACGAATTTCAAGCTTTCTCGCCGGATGAGGTTGTTACCGATCTTGGCGGAACGGGTCTGGCGTTTGTATTTAATGGTGCTGACAGTGGCCCAACGACTTTGATTCGTAGCGAATTGGATGCTTTGCCGATCCAAGAAACCAATAGTTTTGCTCATCGTTCACAAGTGAAAGGCGTTTCTCATAAGTGTGGTCATGATGGGCACATGAGTATCGTGACCGCGTTGGGTGCGGAATTGTCGAAGCATCGTCCGCAGAAGGGGCGTGTTGTGCTGTGCTTTCAGCCAGCAGAAGAAACCGGAATGGGAGCGATTCAAGTCGTAAACGATGCGCGTTTTACCGCTCTTACTCCAGACTATGCTTTTGCCCTACATAATTACCCTGGGTTAGAACTGGGTAAAGTAGCTGTGCGAGCAGGTACTTTTAATTGTGCTTCTAGAGGCATGATTATCCATCTAAAAGGCAAAACCTCACATGCGGCGCATCCTGAAAATGGTATTAGCCCTGCCAATGCCATGTGCCAAATTATCCAAGAGCTAAACTCGCTGCCAGCAAGCATTCCACAACAAGCAGGCGCAGGGCGAAACTGGGTAACGGTTATCCACGCCAAATTAGGTGAAATTGCCTTTGGGACGGCGCCGGGTGATGCGGTGGTCATGGTGACTTTGCGCAGTGAAAGCAATGAAGGTATGCAAACTCTGATAGAGCAGGCCGAGCGCTTCTCTCAAGCAGTAGCAAAGAGTGAAAACCTGAGTATTTCATTTGAATACGATGATGTGTTTCAGGCCAGCGTAAATTCTCAACAAGGTTGCGATTTAGTGGTTCGTGCCTGTGAAACCACGAAAACGCCTTTGGTCTTGCTGGATGAGCCAATGCGTTGGTCAGAAGATTTCGGTCAGTTCACCGCTACAGCAAAAGAGGGTGCAATGTTTGCTTTGGGTGCAGGACAAGCTAGCCCGCAATTACACAATCCAGATTACGACTTTCCTGATGGTTTGATATCTGTTGGTCGAGATCTTTTTTTGGATATTATTCGCCAATTAAATGGTTTGGAGGAGTTTTCGCATGATTACGCTTCGACAGGCTGCTCTAGAAGAACTTGCCGATGTGAAAGCGTTACTTTGGAATCATGGTCCAAATGAATGGAATTATTTAACTGAAGAAGGTGTTGATGCTGAGTTCTCTCTGATTGAGCACGGCACGGCGGTTGCTATGGTTGCGGTTGATTCCCTTGGCGCTGGCAGCAACCAAATTATAGGCTTTGCTGTTTTGATTGATGGGGCAGTCAGTCCCGATTATTTGACCAAGTATTCGGCCTTTAATGAGCTTTGTTTTATTGGTGATGTAGTTGTTTCTAGTGCGTATTCTGGTCAAGGTATTGCTACGAAATTGCTTGAGTGCTGTATAGAAAAGTCCAAAGAAAAGCGAGCTACTGTTGTATTAATTGAGCGGCATGAAGAAAACTTAGCTTCTGCAGGCATGATGAGAAAAGCCGGATTCAAAGTTGTGGAAACTTTTTATGATCCAGCTAAGAGATCTGCAGGCTCAAGAAAGACTTCTATTTTGGAATGCCGAGTAGGGTAAGTTCACGTCGCTATTTTGTTTTCAACATTTTTTTCAATATAAGGTATGAGTCATAGTTGACGCGATGGCTCTTTTTGGCGTTTAACGCTAAAATCTTGTCGTTTTTGACACAAAATTTTAACCCCCACTTTAAGTAACTTGTAATGAGTACTCATTCTGAAGGATCCGTAATGAAGGGAAAATTCTTTAAAGCCGCCGCTGTTATGGCTTGTTTATCTTCTGCTGCCGCATTCGGCTTTAGTTTCGACATTTTGGGTTGGTTCCAAAAGAGTAGCAATATCGACAAGATGATCGAATATGTTCCTGCTGATACGGCTCTTTTTGTTGGTGGTGTGACAAATAAAGATATTGTTACTAGCTCTGATCAGATGATGGCTCAACTGAAAGATAGCGGCGATGGTGAAGCTATTTTAGAGATGCTTAAGTCTTTTCCTGAAAGTGAAGGCTTAGATTTTATACGCTGGTTTATTAAAGATTATTACGAAGTGGCGCCCAAGGGCGGCATAGCAATATACAACCACTACGGCCTTGATATGGAAGGCGCAAGCGTTGTGTATTTAGACGGGATTTTCCCCGTTATGCGTGTTGTATTGCAAGACGAACAGGCGTTTCTGAGTCTTGTAGAAGAAGCGGCACAAGAAAGTGATTTGACCTTGGGGTCAAGAACTATTGCAGACCACACCTTAACGACTATTGAGCTGGCGAAAAATGATGATCTAGTACTGACGCTTGGTTTTATGATCAAGGATAGTGTTCTTACTATCTCAGTATTATCGCAAAAAGATGATTCAGCGGCTCAAGCTCAGCGTTTTGCTTTAACGAAGCCTTCAGTACCTATGCCTGTGGATAGCTGGAAAAACGACGGTAAGACATATAACTTCATGGATTACTCTCACGGTTATGTAAGTTTGCTGAATTTTGCTAATGCTGTGCTGGACAAGGACGCTCGTGCGCACCAGCAGTTGAAAGCCTTGATGGGAGACGAGCTGCCTGATTTAACTGAAGCTCAAATGCAGTGTCGTACTGATATTGTCAATATTGTTTCTGGTGTGCCGCGTTTTGTCTTTGGTTTGAATCGTTATGATGTAAAAGACGACAATATGGCGTTTGACTTCTCCTATGCACTAGAAATCAAAAATGCCAGTATCTTAGGCGAACTGAGTAAACTTCGCGGCTTTATCCCAAGTTATTTGAATACTAGTAAAGACCTTACTCTTGGTCTGGGTGTGGGGTTATCTGCGGATGCTATTTCACCGGTTTTAACGAGCCTATGGAGTCAGTTTACTAAAGCAGATTTTAGTTGTGCTCAGTTGCAACAAATGCAAGCAAACTTACGTGAAAATAACCCAGCGATGCTGTCGGTATTTACTAGTATGGCGCAAGGTTTATCAGGCGTTAGTTTAGGTGTTTTTGATCTGATAAAAGATGAGAGCAGCCAGTTAGGTGCTCAATATGATGCCATTGCGACTATCACAGCTGAAAAACCAGAAGTTTTATCTGCACTTGCTAGTAAATTTCTGCCTATCTTAAATGGTGTACAAATTCCAACCGATGGTTCTGCTATTAACCTAGCCGATAGTGGTCTGCCAATGGATACTTTTGTGGCAATTAAGGGCAAGCATTTAGTGGCTTACACAGGTGAAAAAAGTAAGCAAGTTGCTGAACAATTAGCGACCGAAGAAGTGAAGCCAAACGGTGTTGTAGCTTTTAATATGGACAGTACTAAGCTGGGCGATCTGATCATGAATATGGGGGCACTAAACGCTAGTATGGGTAATGACTGTACCGATTTGTTTACCGTCTCTACTGCTCTTACTACGGTGCCTTTTATACTAAAAGTTCGTGAAGATCTTGATAATAATGGCTATAAAAGCGCTTGGTCTATGTCGATGAATGATGTATCAAAAATAACCATAAAACGTCGTCAAGATTTGGTGAATGCATTTAAAGTTGAATACTTAGACGAAGAGTGTAACTGGATCGATATCGGCAGTGAAACCTTTAATGAAGATGGGACCGGTACGTTTGTAGACAGAGACGATTCTAACGGCTGTAATGTATTTGAAAGTAACTTCAAATGGTCTCATGCTTTGGGTTCTATCACAGAAACTGACTCTAACACCCGATTCCGCAGCAGCTGTGATAGTGAGTGGGAACAACAAGAGAGTGTCGACTTTAGTTGCCAAATTTTGGGCGCAAAGGAAACAGAGTTTTATTGCTTACAAGACGATGGTGATTACAAAGCCCTTCATCGTTACACGCAACAGTAATCTACATAAAACGCTAATTTAGCGGTTTATTGACTCATAAAAAATCCAATGGCGTTGCAGCCATTGGATTTTTTTGTGCTAGTTTATTATTTACCTTTTGCTTCTTTGATCGCTGCAAAGAATTGATCAAGTAGATCTTGTCCTAGTTCTTTCGCTTGGGCGTCAATAACTATTTTTGCTGAAGCTTTCATCTTATCCATTTCTTCAGGTGCAATACTGTTTACTTCCATCTTTGTTTTTAAGAAAGCCAGAGATTTTTCTGCTTGTTCTCTACTATCTTTTCTTTCTGCTTCGCGGGATATAACGGCTGCTTTTTTAATGATGGTTTTTTCATCATTGCTGAGCTTATCCCAGAAAGGCTTACTGATTAACATAACCCATGGGCTATAGACGTGATGTGTTTGGCTAAGGTACTTTTGAACTTCATAAAACTTACTAGATTGGATTGTGCTGTATGGGTTTTCTTGTCCATCTACAGCGCCAGTTTCTAATGCAGTAAAGAGTTCTGAAAAGGCCATAGGGACAGCGTTAGCACCCATCTGGTTGAAGAGCTCTAAATACATAGGGTTTTGCATAACCCTTAGTTTTACACTGTTTAGATCGTCCATGGTTTTGATAGGGCGTTTTGAGTTGGTTAAATCACGAAAGCCATTCTCCCAGTAAACAAGGCCAACAACTCCATGTTTTTCTAAGCCATCCAGCATGGCTTGTCCAAATTTTCCATCTAGAACTTTGTCTGCTTCTGGACCATCTTTAAACATGAATGGTAAATCCCAAATCGCAAAACTTTTGTCTATGCCAATTAATGATGATGTTGACGTGATCATCATTTCTTGCGCTCCGCCAATTAGCGCATTTTGCATTTGAATTTCATTTCCCAACAAAGCATTCGCAAAGGATTTTACTTTGAATTTTCCATCGGAAAGTCGCTTTACTTCCTGTGTAAATGTTTCTACTGCTCTACCTTGTTTACTATCTTGATTTAATCCATATCCAAATCTAATGATTCGAGAATTCACATCTTGGGCGCTGGCACTAATTGAACCAATTGTAAGAGTGGTTCCGATAGCAATCGCTAAAATAGATTTAAATGCATTTTTTGATATTGTTATTTTTCTCATTTTATTTTCCTTTTTAGGTTTAATAGAGCAGTTTTGCTGGTACGGTTATAATTTCTGGGAATATCACGAACAATACTATTATTGCCATATATGCAAATAAGAAGGGCAGTATTCCTCTTGTTATTTTTTCTAATGGCTCTTTTGCTACGCTAGAAACAACGCTTAAAACGGTGCCAACTGGCGGTGTAATTAACCCTACACAGCCAACCATAATAAACATAACGCCAAAGTAAATAGGATCTATACCGGCTTTAATAATTAAAGGTATGGTTACAGGTGCTAATATTAATATGGTTGGCGTTAGATCCATGACCATCCCGATTAATAACATGACGATCACGATTGTCGCCATTAATGTTCTCGGGCTGTCCATAATAGGCTCTAGAAAACTTATTAATTCAGCAGGAAGATCTGCTAATGTCACCATATATGAAGAGACAATCGCCGCAGCACAAAGAAACATAACAATACTTGTTGTATAGGCTGCTTGAATGAATAGAGGGATAAGGTCTGATATTTTCAATTCACGGTAAACGAGAAGACTAATTATCATTGCATATCCAGCAGCAATGACAGCGGCTTCGGTTGGCGTGAAAAGTCCTCCTCGTAATCCACCGATAATAATTACCGGCATAAGCAATGCAAAGAATCCATCTTTTGCTACTTTTAATCTAGTTTTTATACTTTGGCGAGGTTGAGGCTCCACATCAACCGTTTTCATGCTCCATTTCCAAGCTAAGACCAAACCCAGTCCCATGATGATTCCAGGTACAATGCCAGCCATAAATAGCTTGCTGATAGATTGATTCGCCGTTACACCAAAAATGATAAATGGCATGCTTGGGGGAATAATCGGGGCAATAATCCCGCCTGCAGCAATGAGTCCTGCAGAGCGACCTATTGGGTAGCCATTATTGCGCATCATTGGGAGAAGGAGCGTTGCTAGTGCTGCTGTGTCTGCAATCGCTGAGCCAGATAAGCTTGCCAGTATCACGGCTGCAATGATAGCTACATATCCTAATCCTCCGCGTCTATGGCCTACGCAACTAATTGCAAGGTTAATGATACGTTTGGATATTCCCCCTGCATTCATTACTTCCCCTGCAAGGATGAAAAATGGTACAGCCATCAGGGGGAAGCTATCGGCACCATTGATAAGGTTTTGTGCGACTAATTGAGCATCGAAAAAATCTAGATGCCACATTAATGTTATGCCAGTTAATACCAAAGCAAATGCTATTGGCATACCTAGAAACATAAATCCAGCTAGGCTGAATAAAAAAATCCCTAATGCCATTAGTTATTCTCCTTGAGTTGTTCTGGAGATATTTCGGTATTTCCTGGAATATGAGAATTTTCACTTTTTAGAATAATTAGTATGAGATTTCTTATAATATAGAACCCCATGCCAATTGATGCGAAAAGGCCAGTGGAGTACATAAATGCTAAAGGATATTTCATAACAGTTGAATTTATATTCCAACCAATGTTGTATTGTTTCCAACTGCCTTCTAGAAATAAATACAAGGCATATAGCATAAGAGAATGACTGATTATTGCGCATATTAATCGTAAATTTTTAGGAAGCTTTCTTTGTATAAGATCAAAACCAATATGGGAATTTCGACCAACAGCAAGAGTTGCTCCCATAAAGATAAGCCATACAAACAAAAGTCTCGATAGCTCTTCTGAAGCTGCAATGCCCGAGCCAAATAAATATCGTAAAACAACATTTATAAAAACTGCAGAGAACATTACTGCTAAAGCTAAAGCCATCATATACTCAATGAATCGTTCGAATTTATTGATTATATTGTTCATTTTTTTCACCGTTATTATTTTAATTACATTAGAAAAAATATTCTAATGTGAGTGTCTAGGTGGATTGTCTTTAGATATCACTTTTAAATGTAAGGTTGCGGGTTCTAGGCAGCCACCGGTTGAAAGTTGGCCAACAAGTTGACGATACAATTCTTGCCAAGGTGTTTGAGATGCCGGGATGTTTGGCGTCCATTCTTCACGACGTTTGGCCATTTCCTCATCATTAATTAAAAGATTAATTGAACGATCGTTGAGGTTGATCAGAAGCTTGTCGTTGGTACGAAGTAGCGCAATACCACCGCCAACAGCGGCTTCAGGGGACATATTGAGAATAGATGGGCTTGCTGATGTGCCACTTTGACGACCATCGCCAAGGCATGGCAATGATGAAATCCCTTTTTTCATTAATTCTGACGGTGGATCCATATTGACGACTTCGGCACTGCCAGGATAACCAACTGTGCCAGCACCACGAATAACCAAAATACATTTTTCATCTATGTTGAGTTCGGGGTCTTCTATTCGAGCATGATAATCTTCCGGCCCTTCAAACACGATCGCGCGAGCTTCAAATGAGTTTTCTGCACCAGGTTCAGATAAATAGGTTTTCTTGAATGCGTCACCAACCACAGACATTTTCATTATGGCGCTATCAAAAAAGTTACCACTTAGAACGATGAAACCCGCTCGATGTTTTAGTGGCGCTGCACATTCATAAATAACATCAGCGTTATTAGTGGGGTTGGCAGTTGCAATTTCCCCGATGGTTTTGCCGCTAACAGTTTCACATTGTTCATGGAGGTAGCCTGACTTTTGAAGCTCATGAAGCACTGCAGGTACGCCTCCAGCGCGATGAAACCCTTCACCAAGATGTTTACCAGCAGGCATGCAATTGACTATTAGAGGCACATTTTCACCGACTTCTTGCCAATCATTAAGCGATAAATCTATGCCCATGTGGCGTGCAATGGCGATTAGGTGAGGTGGGCAATTTGTGGATGCGCCAAGTGCGGAAGCAACCACAATGGCATTATGAAATGATTCTTTAGTCATGATCTGTGAAGGGCGAATATCATTAAGTACCAGTTCACAAATACGCTTGCCCGTTGCATAGGCCATTTGTCCGCGCTCTCTGTACGGTGCCGGAATACTAGCGCAGCCAGGTAATGACATGCCTAAGGCTTCAGCCAGAGCATTCATTGATAACGCTGTGCCCATGGTGTTGCAATGGCCAATGGATGGGGATGCAGCGGTTGTCATCTCCATAAAGCCTTCGTAGTCAATCTTTCCCGTTGCTAATAATTTACGAGAACTCCAGATAACGGTGCCAGAACCGATTAGCTCACCTTTATGATGTCCATCCAACATCGGTCCGCCAGATAAAACAATGGCAGGTAAGTCGGTTGTGGCTGCTGCCATTAGACAAGCAGGAGTTGTTTTGTCGCACCCAGTGGTGAGTACGACACCGTCTAAAGGGTAGCCATGAAGTATTTCAACTAACCCTAAGTAGGCTAAATTACGGTCCAGTGCCGCTGTTGGACGACGACTTTGCTCGGCAATTGGGTGCACTGGAAATTCCATTGGTATGCCGCCCGCATCACGGATACCTTCTTTAATACGTTGTGCTAATTGGACGTGATGACGATTACAAGGTGTTAAGTCACTTCCAGTTTGCGCTATACCTATAATAGGTCGACCTGATTGAAGCTCTTCACGAGTCAGCCCTTGGTTCATGTAGCGCTCTACATACAATGCTGTCATATCGGCGTGGCTTGGATCATCAAACCATTGCTGGCTGCGTAAGCGAAACTTATTATTATTTTGCATGTGAATATCTCTGTGTTTTTTAATTATGCGGCGCTATTCCCATCATCAAATATTCGTTGATGATTCAACTCGTTATTTACTGACAAAGTTATTTTTAGCTTTTAATAAACCGCGGTGAGTTAAGTTATTGATGAGTGAGTTGATTCCAAACTCCCATGGCTTTGCATCGCTGCTGTAAGTGACGGTGTTGTATAGCGTGCCAAGTTTTGGGCTGCTAATGATGACTGTGTCGCCTAGCTTATGCGTAAAACCGCCGCCAATATGATCACGATCTTGAGTAGGTGAGAATAGCGTCCCTAGAAATAAGAAAAAGCCATCAGGATATTGGTGATTTTCGTTAATAGTCTGCTGAACAAGATCTACTGGGCTACGACTTATTTTTATCATGGAAGACAGCCCTTCTAGGGTGTAACCGTCGGTGCCTTTTACTTGAAGAGTAACTTCGCAAGTATGAACATCCTCTAAGGTGAAGTTATCGTCAAATAAACGAATGAAAGGGCCAATGGCACAAGAGGCGTTGTTGTCTTTTGCTTTGCTAAGTAGCAGTGCGCTACGACCTTCGAAATCACGTAAATTTACATCGTTTCCTAGGGTTGCGCCTTGTATCTTACCTTTGCTGTTTACGGCTAGAACAATTTCAGGCTCAGGATTATTCCACTCAGATTTCGGATGAATACCAATGGATTTTCCGCTTCCGATAGCCGATAAAACGGGGGCTTTTGTGAAAATTTCCGCATCTGGGCCAATACCGACTTCTAGATATTGTGACCACATGCCTTTTTCTATTAACAGTTCTTTCAACTGTGTGGCTTTTTCAGAGCCAGGCTCAACTGAACTTAGGTTATCGCCAATAACGCCTTCTACTAAAACTCGGATGGCTTTCGCTTTTGAAGGGTTACCTCCCGCTTGTTCTTCGATTACTCGTTCAATCATGCTTGAGGCAAATGTGACGCCTGCGGCTTTAATAACTTGAAGATCGGCTGGAGCGAGTAGATAGGCTTGATCAGTGTTGGCTGAATCATGGGTGTTGTCCAGTAGATCCTCTAGGTTGCATAGGAATGTTCCTTCGACGTCTTTAAGTTGTTCTACTGGATGATCGTTTTCTAGGAATTCACTTAGTGTTGCAAAGTGTGCAGATATATCAAAAACATTGTTTTCGCGAATGACAACGAGTGATGGGCCTGAAGGATTGCCTGGAGACCAAACGCGGCCAATAAGAGTCGCTTGGTTCGCATCGACTGGTAGGGTGTTCTTTGTTGTAAGTTTGATCGACATAATTGGTATTTCCTTATTCTTGTTGGAATGTACATTAAGATGGGGAATCGATAAAATCCAATGACATATAGTTAATATTTGATAACTGGTAGTTATTGATTAGAGGAAGGGTTATGTCGCATTTTTCATTTTCAACGTTTTGCAACTGGATAAAATTTAGACATCTTTATTTATTAGATTCACTTGGTCGTACAAAAAATATGCACTTGACTGCACAGCAAATGAATTTGAGCCAGCCAGCCGTGAGCAAGATGCTCAAAGAAATTGAGGGGTTGCTTGGTTTTGAAGTGTTTGATCGACTACCGCGAAGTATGGTGCCGACTACTCTAGGGGAGCATGTTATTCGATATGCACATATGACCTTAAATGATGCTAATGGTTTTGTTGAGCAAATTACTAGCTTGCATAAAGGTGGACATGGTTACTTAAAAGTAGGGGGGATTTTTGCCGCTACTTCAGCTGTTCTGCCTGAAGCGATTATGGAAATAAAGAAACGTTCCCCTTTGTTGAATGTTGAAGTGGTTGAACAAACAAGTGGGAACTTGATGAAAATGTTGGAAGAAAAGACGTTGGATTTAGCAATAGGTCGATTTTCAGAGCAAGGACAGCAACAAAATTTCGACTTTACTCCCTTAGCTCCTGAAAAATTTTGCTTAGTCGCCAATTCAAGCCATCCTCTTAGCGGGGAGGAGACGGTTTCACTTGAAAAGCTCTTTGAATGGCCTTGGTTGCTATACCCTAAGGGGACACCGATTAGAGACCGTATGGAAGAATCTTTCGCTAAAGCAGGGGTAGCATTACCGCAAGATATTGTGGTGACGATATCTGTGCAGACTTTTCTTGAATTACTTCAGCGAGGTCCAATGATTGGTATGCTACCAACCGTTATGGTTAAGCCTCATGTAGAAAGCGGTGTTTTAACTGTGCTTAAAACACCGTTGGATTTAGTACCCCAATATTACGGTATCTTAACAAGGAAAAATGAAGCGTTAGTCGGTCCTGCATTAGAGTTTGCCAATATTCTTCAGCATAATGCTCAACAAATATTGGCGGCTGAAAAACAACCAATTGATATTGTTTAGTTATCAATTGATCAGTAAAAACCATTGGTAAGTGATCGATATCAGACCTAAATTACCGTGAATAACAAAAAACGGTATGGGAAATTTATGTCTGATTACAACGGTTACAATTTTATTGGAAATACTCGTAGTGCAAGAGGGGATGTTGTTTTAAAGAGTTGGGATGCCACAACTGGACTTGAGTTGGCTCCTTCATTTTATCAAGCAACGATGGATGAAGTTGATTCCGCCTGTAAAATCGCTTCATCGGCCTTTCCACTTTATAGCAAGCTACCCGCAACTCGTCGTGCAGAGTTCTTAAACAAGATTGCTGATGAATTAGACATTCTAGGAAAAGACTTTGTTGATTTGGTTCAGCAAGAAACCGCATTGGATGAAGCTCGTATAAAAGGTGAATGCGGCCGTACGAGTAATCAAATGAGGTTATTCGCTGATTTATTGACCCGTGGCGACTTTTACGATGCCAGAATAGATACCGCAATGCCAGATAGACGCCCTTTACCTCGCGCTGATATACGTCAATGTCGTGTTGGTCTTGGTCCTATCGCTGTATTTGGCGCCAGTAATTTTCCATTAGCCTTCTCAACGGCTGGTGGCGATACTGCTTCAGCTCTTGCAGCCGGTTGTCCAGTAGTATTCAAAGCACACAGCGGACACATGGGGACGGCTGAAAAAGTTGCTCTTGCTATCCTCAGAGCAGCCGAACAAACGTCTATGCCTGATGGTGTATTCAGCATGATATTTGGATCGGGTGTTGGTAAAGCATTAGTTAATCATCCGGCTATTAAAGCGGTAGGTTTTACGGGGTCTTTGGCTGGTGGTAAGGCTATATGTGATATGGCGGCAACTAGACCTCACCCAATTCCTGTTTTCGCTGAGATGAGTAGTATCAACCCTGTTATTTTATTGCCTCAAGCTTTAGAAAATAGAGGTGAATTGATTGCAGTGCAACTAGCCGATTCTGTGGTTTTGGGTGTTGGGCAATTCTGTACTAATCCAGGTATGGTAATTGGTATTCGATCTGCCAATTTTAGCGCTTTTGTTAAGCAACTCTCTTCAGAAATATCACTCAAACCAAGTAAGACAATGCTAAATAGCGGCACTTTGAATAGCTATCAAAAAGGGTGTGACGCTTTACAAAATCATCCATCAATTAAAATCTTAGCCAGTGCAGAGAGTGTTGAAAACAAAGCCACTGCTTATTTATTTCAGGCTGATTCCAGTTTATTGCTGAGTGGCAGTGAGCTACTACAAGAAGAAGTATTCGGTCCTGCTACCGTTATTGTCGAAGTGAATGACATGGAAGAGTTACAAGCCTGTATTTCGGCGATGCATGGTCAACTGACAGCCACTTTAATTGGTGAATCCGAGGAGCTAGCTGAGTCTCAAGAATTACTTTCATTGCTCGAAGAAAAAGCGGGTCGAGTACTTATTAATGGTTATCCAACAGGCGTTGAAGTGTGTGATGCTATGGTACATGGCGGACCATTTCCAGCCACTTCAGATTCTCGTGGTACATCGGTGGGGACCTTGTCTATCGACCGGTTCTTACGCCCAGTTTGTTTTCAAAACTATCCAAACTCACTCCTTCCTGATGCGTTAAAAAATAGCAATTCGCTCAATATTGAACGCTTAGTAAACGGTGTAAATACTAAAAACCCTATTGAAGAATAAGCATCAAAAATAATAAGGAGATATTCCAATGAAGGGTAAGAAAGTACTTATAACAGCTGCAGGTCAAGGAATTGGCTTGTCCAGTGCAAAAGCATTTTTGGATGCGGGAGCGGACGTTTTTGGGACGGATATTGATATTCGTAATCTGCAAGCAATACCAGGATTAAAAGCGCTTTATCTTGATGTGACTTCTGAGGCTGGAATTGTCAATCTGCTAGATCAAGTCGGTAATATAGACGTCCTTTTTAACTGCGCTGGCTATGTACATGCTGGGGATATTCTGGCGTGCGATGAGATGGCGTGGAGTAAATCGTTTGATCTTAATGTTACGGCGATGTACCGAATGATTCGTGCTTTCTTACCTGGAATGATTGAACAGGGTGGAGGCTCAATCATTAATATGGCATCAGTGGCATCTAGTATTAAAGGCGTACCCAATCGGTTTGCTTATACGGCAAGTAAAGCCGCTGTGATAGGACTGACCAAATCCGTTGCTGCAGACTTTATTGGTAAAGGTATTCGTTGTAATGCTATATGTCCAGGTACGGTCGATTCTCCATCTTTGCGTCAACGAATCTCAGAACAGGCTCTACAACAAGGGCTAACTGAGGAGACTGTCTTTAATCAATTTATTGATCGACAGCCAATGGGACGCATAGGACATCCTGATGAAATTGCTCAATTAGCCCTATATCTAGGTTCCGATCAGTCTAGTTATACAACAGGAACGGTGCAAATTATTGATGGTGGTATGAGTATTTAGTGTTGGTACTCGCTGAAAACAGTATTCGCAATGGTAGGAGATAACATTGAAATTATTACGATATGGTATTAAAGGGTTTGAGAAACCAGGTGTACTTGATGATCAGGGGCAGATTCGCGATCTATCTGGTTATATTGATGATATTTCGGGTAGTGCTTTAAGTGATGAGGCGATATCTCATTTGAGAAAGCTGGATTTAAATACTCTTCCTAAAGTGGCTGGTAATCCACGTATTGGTTCATGTGTAAACCATGTTGGAAAGTTTATTTGTATTGGCTTGAACTATGCTGATCATGCCGCAGAGGCCAATATGCCAGTTCCAGAAGAGCCAATCATTTTCAACAAATGGACGAGCGCAATATCGGGCCCAAATGATGATGTTGAAATACCTATTGGCTCAACGAAAACAGATTGGGAAGTCGAGCTGGGTGTTGTTATCGGTAAAGCAGGGCGTTATATATCAGAGTCTGATGCAATGGATTATATTGCAGGGTACTGCGTTATCAATGACGTCTCTGAGCGTGAGTGGCAAATTGAACGTGGCGGCACTTGGGACAAGGGTAAAGGTTTTGATACGTTCGGCCCAATTGGCCCATGGTTAGTGACGAGAGATGAGGTTCCAAATCCTCATGAATTAGGCTTGTGGTTGGAAGTTGATGGACATCGTTATCAAAACGGAAATACCAACACTTTGATTTTTAAGATCCCAGAAATTATTGCCTATTTGAGCCGCTGCATGAGTCTGCAACCAGGTGACATTATTTCAACCGGTACTCCGCCGGGAGTGGGAATGGGGATTAAGCCTAATGCCGTTTATTTGAAGCCTGGTCAGACAATGAAACTAGGAATAGATGGGCTTGGGGAGCAACAGCAGTTTACGGTTGCAGCAAAATAATACGTAGAAACTGAAATGCAAATTTGAGGCCTCCAGTTTACCCGGTGACCTCAAATTTATTAGCTTAAATTCTAGCTATAGGTAATATCTTTAAACGCTTGGAATTGTGATAAATACACTTTGCCATTGAGGTGTTGCAAGAATCCGCTGTATTCCAAATGATCCATCACTGGGCCTTTTACCTCTGAAAGCGAGAGTTTAATGTTCAAGCTTTTTAGTTGCAGGTTCAGGGCTTCGAGCATTTCTAAGGCGCTGAAATCAATTTCATTCACTGCGCTGCATTGAATCACCACATGGTTAATTTCTTTGCGCTGGCTAATGGTGTCGATGATGTGATCTTCCAAAAACGTTGCATTGGCAAAGAACAGGCTCTCGTCTGGTCGTAAACAAAGCAATTGAGGGGAAGTTTCTACCTCATAGCGCTTCACATTACGAAAGTGCTCTGAACCCTTGATTAAGCCAACTTCGGCCACGTGTGGTTTGGACGTACGATACAAATGTAAGGCAATGGACAATGTCACGCCAGAAGCCACGCCAACTTCCACACCCAGCAATAAAGTAATCACGATAGTCGCGAGCACTGCATAGAAATCACTACGGGAAAACTGCCATGTTTTTTTCAAGATAGAAAAATCGATCAGGGTTGTGACCGCCACAATGATGGTCGCCGCTAGTGTGGCTTTGGGCAAAAAGTACAGCATAGGTGTTAATAACAAAGACGCGATCATAATGCCGAGCGCCGTCATGATGCTGGCAAGCTGAGTCACTGCGCCGGCGTCAAAGTTCACCACGGAACGCGAGAATCCACCTGTCACTGGAAAACCACCAGACACGCCAGACGCAATGTTTGCTGCGCCTAACCCTATGAGTTCTTGGTTGGGTTTGACTTTTTCGCGTCTTTTAGCGCCTAAAGTTTTACCAACCGAGATAGATTCCACATAGCCAATAATCGAAATCATCAACGCAGGCAAAGCGAGCTCTTTGATTAATTCCAGCGATGGCAGAGTGAATATCAAGCTCGGCAATCCTGCTGGAATGTGTCCTGTTATCGCTACACCATGAGATTGCAAATCATAGAGATAGACAATCGCAAGGCTAGAAAGTACGCCAAGAATCGGCGCGGTTTTCGCCAACGATGCGGCTGATGCTTCGGGAACTTTTAGCATGATTAAAAAACGTTTCGCGTGACGACGAGCCAGCAACAAAAATGCGATCACAGAAACGCCAATCACAAAGGTCATGGGTTTAAATTGACCGATGTTTTCCAGCATAGAAAGTAATTGCGTGACGACATTATCGCCATGGGCTTGGATGCCCAGAATGTGCTTTAACTGACTGAGTGCAATAATGATCCCAGACGCAGAAATAAACCCCGAAATCACTGAGTGAGAAAGCAGGTTAGTAACCATCCCAAGCTTCATTACGCCCATGATTACCAACATGGCGCCAGACAACAGAGCGAGAGTGATCGCGCCAGTAAGGTAACTGGCAGTGCCTTGTTCTGCAATGACCGCGAGTGACGTCGCTGTCATGAGTGACGCAACGGCAACCGGGCCAACCGACAGTGATGTGCTGGTGCCAAATAAGGCGTACAAAACCAAAGGCAAGATACTGGAATATAAGCCTACTTCTGGTGGTACCCCAGCCAACATGGCGTAAGCCAGTGACTGAGGAATCAGCAACATGGTGACGATAAACGCCGCGGTGGCGTCTTGACTAAACTGCCTATGGTTATAGGTCTTTAGCCAAGAAAGAGCAGGAATGAAACGTGCAATGGTCATCTTAAAGCTCTCGTTACTTACGCATTGTCGGTTTTACGAACCATTCATAGCCTTTCAGCATGCCGTGCCAGTAGAAAGGAGGCAGCAAGTCTTCTTTCAGCACCCAAGCGAGATAGGTGGGTTTGGTGCCATCGTTCAACCATGTTGGGAAGGTGGGCAGCAGCTTTCCGCCGTAACCAAATTCCGCCAAGACAATTTTGCCGCGCTCAACGGTAAGTGGGCAGGAGCCGTAGCCGTCGTAGATGGCTCTTAGCGTATTTCCGTCAATGGCATCGGCAATGTTTTGCGCTACGACCGGTGCTTGTTTTCGAGCCGCTGCCATAGTTTTTGCGTTTGGCGTATTGCTTACATCACCTAATGACCAGATGTTTTTGAACTGGGTATGTTGCAAGGTTTCTTTATCCACATCGACCCAGCCAGCCGCATCCACTAATGGACTATTGCGAATGAAGTCTGGAGCTGTTTGCGGTGGGCAAACATGTAACATATCGAACTCGGTCTCTACGATGCTTTTCTCACCGTCTTTGTCTGTAGTGGCAAAATAAGCACGTTTATTCGGACCGTCCACTTTGACTAGGTTGTGAGTGAAGTGAGTATTCACTTGGTATTTTTGAATATAACTTTCCAAAGCAGGAACATAGTCAGCAACGCCAAATAGTACGGCACCTGCGTTGTAAAATGAGACATTGATATCTTTCAGTTTGTCATTCTTCAACCAATGATCGCATGACAAATACATGGCTTTTTGTGGCGCGCCAGCGCATTTGATCGGCATCGGCGGTTGGGTGAATACCGCTTTGCCGCCGTTTAAGTTTTTAACTAAATCCCATGTATAAGGTGCTAAGTCGTAACGATAATTTGAGGTCACACCGTTGCGGCCTAATGTCTCTGATAAGCCTTCAATAGCATCCCAATTAAGCTTGATGCCAGCCGCTACGACTAGGTATTGATAAGCTATTTTCTGGCCGTTTTCGAGTACGACTTGGTTCTCATCCGGCAAGAAAGTTTTTACCGCTTCTTTCAGCCATTTTGTATGCGCTGGAATAACATCAGACATGTTGCGGCGCGTATTTGGAGCTTTAAACACACCGCCGCCGACAAGCGTCCAACCGGGCTGATAAAAATGACTTTCGGCTGGATCAATCAAACAAATTTTCAAGCCAGGTTTGCGTTTTAATAAACTGGCGGCGGTAGAAATACCGGCCGAGCCTGCACCGACAACCACAACATCGTATTGAGCAGTTGTAGTATTGTCTTCTTTAGACGGTGCTTTGTTGTCTTGTGCGATAGGTGTTTCAGTCTTCGACGCTTCCTGAGCCGCTTGCCAAATTTGGCTGGAGCGATTACCGGTTCGACAATAGGCATGAATATTTTCAGCATCTTGTATTGCTGCTTGAAAAGCGGTTATGTCCGATGTTGTCATTTGCCCACCAGCAAACGGAATGTGCTCTGCTTTGATATTTTTTTCTTCTGCATAAGCGGCAACATCAGCAAAAGGTAGTTGTCCTTCCTCTTCACCATCTGGTCGATTACAAATGATAAGCGTGACACCAGATTCTGCTAAAGCGTCCACATCGTCTAAGCTAATCTGCTCAGATACGGAATAGTTATCTGTGATTTGTTTGCGTAACATGGCTGTTCTCTCGATTTGGGCCCCTGCACGATTACTGCAATTGTGACTTCGTGAAACGGCATCTATTTATTATTGGTCGTTAGTTGCTCTTGTTGTTACGGTTTACTTAAACGCATTCAAAGGAATCTTTAAGTAAGACAAACCGTTACTTTCTGCTTCTGGCATATGTCCTGCTCTCATATTGATTTGCAGAGATGGCAAAATCAGGCGAGGCATGGCTAAGGTTTTGTCGCGGGTTTCACGCAATTCCACAAAGGTTTCTTTGCTTATGCCTTTTTTCACGTGAATGTTTAATTCTCGTTGAGCTTTGACTGTGGTTTCGTATTCCAGCTCGCGGCCATTTGGGCAATAGTCATGGCACATAAAAATGCGGTGATCTTCTGGTAATGCCAAGATTCTTTGAACCGAATCGAACAATACTCCCGCATCGCCACCAGGGAAGTCTGCTCGGGCGGTGCCAGCATCTGGCATAAATAAGGTATCACCAACAAATACGGCGTCCCCTAAAACATGGGTGAAGCAAGCTGGCGTATGACCCGGTGTGTGGAGAGCCATGCATTGCATGTCACCAATTTGAAATTGCTCGCCATCTTCGAATAAAAAGTCAAACTGGGAACCGTCATGTAAGAAGTCATCGCCTTCGTTGAATACTTTGGCAAAGGTTTCTTGCACTGTGGTGATTTGTTCGCCAATACCAATTTTGCCGCCGACTTTGCTTTGAATGTATGGTGCAGCAGAAATGTGGTCTGCATGAACATGAGTTTCAATTAACCATTCCACTTTTAGTTTGTGGGTGGTGACGTATGCAATAATTTCGTCAGCACCTTTATGAGAAGTACCGCCAGAGGCATAGTCAAAATCCAATACACTGTCGACAATGGCACAGCTAGAAGACGCTGGATCTTTAACGACATAAGAGAATGTATTGGAGTCTTTATCAAAAAAAGCCGCTACATCAGGCTTGATTACAATCGTGTTTGTCATGTTTCACCTCGTTATCAAATTTTCCACACGTTCAAATGGTCTATTTATTTGATGGATTTATAGATTAAGTAAGGCAGAAAGTGTGCCAAGGTTTTATCTTTTAATTAACTATATGAAATATAAGGAATTAATTTTCATTAAGAAGAATCTATATAAATTAGAATTGACTAATGTTTTGTTGGTTGTCATATTTGGCGTAAAATTTTGACAAAAATGGCAAATACTTTATGAATATCATCGCATCCGATTCTTCTTCCTTTGATGGACTCGCCAGCATGTTAGAAGGCTACGATTGTCCTGCTATTTTAGTATCGGTGGATTATCGAATTCTTGCCATTAATCAGCATTATCGAGACGAATTTGGTGATGTTCCTTTGCAGCAGAACAAGCGATGCTTTGAAGTTTCCCATGGCTATAGCGTGCCTTGTGATGAAGCGGGTGAGGATTGTCCTTTGTCGGCAACCTTGCAATCAGGCCGCAAAGAACGAGTGCTGCATATCCATCAAACACCCAGAGGCAAAGAGCACGTTGATGTAGAAATGCTGCCTATTCATGACAACCAAGGTCAATTGCTGTTTTTTGTCGAGCTATTGCGCTCTGTGTCGGTAGCCAGTGTGCAAGACAGCAGTAAAAAATTGGTCGGTTCGAGTAAGTCTTTTAATCGCATGTTGGAAAAAATCACCCGTGTTAGTCATAGCGACGCGTCTGTTTTACTACTTGGAGAATCTGGTAGCGGCAAGGAGCTGGTCGCGCACGCGGTTCACCAAGGCGGTCATAGAGCGAATAATTCCATGGTGACATTAGAATGCGCTGGGCTGACGGATTCTTTGTTTGAAAGCGAGCTATTTGGTCATGTAAAAGGCTCGTTCACTGGCGCGCACAGTAACCGAGTAGGTTTAGTTGAGCTGGCTAATGGTGGCACACTGTTTTTAGACGAAATCGGCGATGTTCCGCTATCAATGCAAGTTAAGCTATTGCGACTTATTGAAACTGGGGCATTTCGTCCGGTTGGTTCTTCAACCGTTAAGCACACTAATTTTCGATTAATTTGTGCGACTCACAAAAATTTAGCACAAATGGTGAAAGCAGGTGAGTTCCGCCAAGATTTATACTATCGGATCAACGTGTTTCCTATTCATGTGCCTTCCTTACGAGAACGCCAAGAAGACCTCGTTTTGCTCACTAACACCTTGTTGAAGCGCATTAGTAAACGTAAGGAATATCATTTGACTGACTCGGCGATGCAAGTGTTAAAGCAATATAACTTTCCAGGCAATATTCGTGAACTGAACAACATTCTCAATCGCGCAACACTTTTAACTGATACGAATATGATTGAGCGAAGCACGATTCAAGAATGTTTGGAGATCGACCGTGAGCTTGATCTGCTGGTGGATACTTCATTAGCTTCTCAATCGTTAAGTATTACTGGTGCTGGTGAAGACAAAGAATGGCTGGACTTAAAAACCGCAGAAAAACGCTACTTATCAGAACTCATGGTATTTCATCATGACGATAAAGAACAAGTCGCCAAGGTCGCAGGAATCAGCCTGCGATCCTTGTATCGGAAGTTAGAGTAGTTGGTTTTTCAGGAGATTGTACATAAAGTATCAAAAGAAATGCTTTATGGTTTAAATAAGATACTTTTGGTTGAGTTTGTGTCGCCTTGAATCCTTACTATAACGACTTTAAAGGTTAAAACAGTAAGGTAAAAATGATGAAGAAAGTATTTCTTATGACGGCAGCGTTAAGCGGCTTAGTATCCATGAGCAGCAATGCGTTTGAACTTACAAGCCAAGATATTCAAGAGGGGCAAAAGATGCCGCATGCTTTTGAATTTAACAGTTTTGGTTGTAACGGCGATAATAAATCCCCCCAACTAACATGGGCCGATGCGCCTAAAGGCACGAAAAGTTACGCTATTACCGTGTACGACCCAGATGCACCGTCTGGTAGTGGTTGGTGGCATTGGTCAGCGTTTAATATTCCGGCTTCTGTTACGTCTTTGGCTCAAGGTGCAGATTTAACTAAGCTTGGTGCGACAGAACTAAAATCAGATTACGGTAGCGTTGGCTTTGGCGGTTTCTGCCCACCAAAGGGCGATAATATGCATCGTTATCAATTTACTGTTTGGGCATTACCAGTAGAAAAACTGGATTTAAGTGCTGATGTATCTGCTGCACTAGCTGGCTTTACAGTCCGAAGCATGGCAATTGGCAAGGCTATGTTAGTCGCACCATATAATCGTTAATCAATCATCTATTAGGAGTGAAAATGCGTCCCATGTTTAAAGTCAGTCAAGTGTACGGTTTACAAACACAGCGACTGCGCAATGTGGCCATTCTTACTCCTAGTCTTTTCAAAATTCGTTCAGGGCGCAAACGTTTATTTTGGCAGGATGATGTGTTGGAGTTTGATGCCTCAACATTGTTGCTAACGAAAGCAGGACAACAACTGACGTTTGAAAATGAGCCAAGCAAAGAACGGTTTTTGTCAGTACAGATGAGTTTTTTATTGCCACCTTCAGAAGACATGATACAGCTGAGTATCAAGGTGGCTGATAATGAATGCTCGCCACGCTTTAAGCCTAATCGTTCAGTGATGGCGAGTCTCGATTTCTTGCTGGAATTAGATACGGAAAGTGTGAGTGAGACGACTCAAGCTTATTGGTTAAATGGCTTTTACCAGCAATTGGCTGAAGCGGGTAAACTGCATCTTATCTTTGAAGGGCATGCTGTTTCCTTTGAACAAAAAATCACTGAGCTTTTGCAGCAAGCGCCATGGCATGATTATCAATTGGATCAAGTCGCCGTGCATTTCTCGATGAGTCGGGCGACTTTGATTCGTCGTTTAAAAGAAGAAAATACACAGTTTAGAACCTTGTTAACTCGAGTGCGTATGAATCATGCTATTAGTTTGATGCAACAAGGCTACCGACAACAAATAGACATTGCTGTGCGTTGCGGTTACCAGTCTCAAGAGCGCTTTAGTCAGCGTTTTTACAAGTCATTTGGAATAACGCCAAGCCAATATATAAAGACACTTTAAGAGGCCTCTTTTAATTAAAAAGTTACCCCAGTTTCTTCTTGAAGCGTAACGACGCAATGATGATTCCGCCTACGGTAAACAATCCTAGCCATAATGCATCTTTGCCCAATAAAAGCAGGCTGGCGTCTCGCAAGGTGATGGCGCGGATCATGCGCATGAAATGGGTGACAGGTAGGGCTTCGGCAATCCATTGGGCTGCGACCGGCATGGCATCGTAAGGAAACATAAATCCCGAGAGTAATATCGATGGCAGGAGAATAAATATGGTCATCTGCATCGCCTGTAATTGCGTTTTTGCAATGGTGGAAAGCACTAAGCCAAGGGTTAAACTGGCAAAAATAAACAAAATGGAGCTGCCGAGTAGTGACAGAATGCTGCCTTTAATCGGTACAGAAAACATCCAATGACCCACCGTTAAAATAATGGCGACTTGTAAGAGCCCGACTAAAACGTAAGGCGCTATTTTTCCTATCATGAGTTCGATTGAACGCACTGGCGTGGTGATGAGAAACTCCATATTGCCGTGTTCGTGTTCCCGAACGATGGCGGATGACGTAAATAAAATCATTGTCATGGTTAGAATCACCGCCACCAATCCCGGCACGATATTTACCACGGTTCTTTGTTCTGGATTGAAGTATTGCACCACTTCGAAACTCGGCGCGGTGCGTATCGCGGTATGATTGGCTACTTCGTCTAAGGGCATATTGCGCAATGCTCTGATGGTAGACGCAATGACGGTATCCGAGCCGTCGACTATCCATTGGCCTATTGGCAGAGTGAGTGGTGAATCTGCTTGTTTATGATCATAGAGCGGGTGATTAAATAAACGTCGAGTCATGTCAGCTGGCAGATACAGTACCGCTCTAATTTCGCCTTTAGTGATCGCGACTTCGGCTTCTTTTATGGAGCGATAACGAGCAATAAAGTCGACGGATTGAGTGGCCACCAGTGCTTGTTCGACCGCTCGGCTTTCCGATGTTTGGCTGAGGTCGACAAGACCAACGTGAATGTGTCTAGCATCGGTGTTAATCGCATAACCAAACAGCATAAGCTGCACCAGAGGTATCATGACAATCATACCGAAGGTCATTCTGTCTCGGGAAAGCTGCTTTAGCTCCTTGATAAAGATGGCATACACTCTAATCCACATAACGCTCTCCGGTGCAGGTAATAAACACATCTTCAAGGCTAGGACGAGCCAATACTGTTTCTCTGCCATCACTGAGTTTTGAGATAAGGCTGAGAGGATCTTGTACTTTCTTCTTTACTAGCACTCTTAGGTGCGCGCCAATTTGTGCTGCAGAGAGGATTTCTGCGTGCTGGATTAGCGTCTGTTTGAGTTGTCTTAATTTATTACCACTGACTTCTACGACGGTGGCAGGCATAGCATCCATCAAGGCTTGAGGAGAGCCATCGGCGCGTTTATTGCCTTCTTCCATAATCGCCAAGGCATGACAGCGTTCGGCTTCGTCCATGTAATGGGTGGACACTAAAATAGTGGTGCCAGCGGCGCAGAGGTCGAATAATCTTTCCCAGAATTCGCGACGATTTTCTGGATCAACCGCAGAGGTTGGTTCATCCAGAAATAACAACTCCGGAGAATGTAGCGTGGCGCAGGCTAGAGCAAGGCGTTGTTTTTGTCCGCCACTCATGGAACCGGCAAACTGTTTTGCTTGTTTTTCTAAATCGTATAACGCGAGTAATTCCTCGAGGCGGGCTTTTTTGCGTTTTCCCGCAAAACCATAAATGGCACCGACAAAATTTAGGTTCTCTTGCACAGTAAGGTCGTCGTATAAGGAGAACTTTTGCGTCATATAGCCAATGCGTTTTTTCAGCGATTCTTCATGACCTAATAGCGGTTTGCCTAAAATAGTGACGTCACCTTCATTGGCTTCTAATAACCCAGTGAGCAGGCGAATGCTGGTGGATTTTCCGCAGCCATTGGGTCCAAGAAAGCCATAAATACTGCCTTTGGGGATTTTTAAATCCAGTTTATTCACTGCAATGTTATCGCCAAAGCGTTTGGTCAGTCCTGTGGCTTCAATGGCGTATTCTATTTGCTCAGAAGCGTTGGAAGTCATGGTAAACGTACCTCAACCGCCAAGCCTGTGGGGAGCTGGTTAGCGTCGATGAGATCAATGTCGGTGAGATACATCAGACGAGCTCTATCTCGTTCATTGAGTGCATAGAAGGGCGTATAAGCCGGCTGCGAGCGGATATTTCGAACACGACCTTGAATGGGCGATTCGATGCCATCAGCATACACATCAATAGCGTCGCCAGCTTTGATCTTGGTTAACGCGCTGGCCGGCAGATAGACTCTTGCATAAGGATGAGCAGAAGACAGCAGGCTAATTAACTGAGTGCCGGCAGTAACTCTATCGCCTTCGTGCCAGGGGAGCGTATCAATCGTGCCGTCAATCGGGGCTTTTATGGTGAGGTCTTCACGGGCTTTGGTTTGCCATTCAAGAGCGGCCTGTGCAGCTTGAACCTTGGCGTTGGATTGAGCGATGTCTTCTTCGCGCGCACCATTTTTTAACTCTAGCCATTGGTCATGGGCTTGCTGTGCTTTAGCTTTACTGCTGTCTCTAGATGCTTTAGCCGCATCGAAATCGGCTTTGCCAACGACTTTGCTTTGATAGAGTTTTGCGATGCGTTGGTATTTTAGCTCCGCTTCTTTGCTGGCTGCTTGAGTGGCTTCTAGAGCGGCTAATGATGCACTTAATTGTTCTGGACGTGTGCCAGCAGTAAGCTCACTGAGGGCGGCATTGGCTTGAGCAAGCTCGGCTTCGCGCTGCGCTATAAGTGAGTCGGCACTGCGAGTGTCTAAGCGTAACAATGTGTCGCCTTGGGAGACTTGTTGTCCTTCGCTGACCTTTACTAAAACAATTTGTTCTGCCGCTGGGGCCGATAAGGTGATTCTATCGCGTTCAATATTGCCCATGGCGTAAGTTGACTCTTCTGACTGGCAAGCGGTAAGCAAAGTCAGCACAAGTGCGGATAGTAGAATATGACGTGTTTTCATTTTTGCTCACCTTTGGTGTCGTTGGATGATGGCTGTTGTGATGGAAAGGTGAAAAGTCCTTGTTCTAGCAGTGTTTGGTTATGATCCGCTAGATTTAATAACCAGTCTTCTTTGAGTTCGACCCCAAGTTGCTGCTGAAGGTATTTTGGCGCCAACACAGGGAAAATCATCAAGCTAACAAAACTAAGACGAATCCATGCTGGATTAAGGTTTGGATTAATTTGCTTTTGCTTTTCAAACGCCTCGATCCATTTTTCTGATCGTTTCAAGATGTTGTCGATAATGCCCGTCAAAATACCAAACGCTTCGGGGTTATCTTGTTGGTTTATCACCTGCAAAATCAATTTTGGCAGCATGGGATTGTTGGCAATCATGCGATAGTAGGTTTGCATCAGTAACAATGGATTGGGTGGAGTGTTGGGGTCAATATCGGCTTGGAATTGTTCGATAACTGGAGCTAAGGTTTCTTGTATGGTTGCTTCGAATAAACCTGCTTTTGAACCGAAGTAGTAACGAATCATAGCCGCATCTACTCCCGCCGAGAGGGCGATTTTTCGAGTCGATACCTTGTCAAAACCCTGTTCAGAGAAACAACGCTTGGCGGCAGCAATTAAACTGCTGCGAGCGGAATCTTGATTCTTATCAGACTGTTTAGGGCGCCCCATTCGGGTGGTCATTGTTGGCTCCAATTATTAATTCATCTAGTGATGAATATAGGCCATATATCCACAATGAGTTACTAAGATAATTCCTCAAAATGTTATTTAGTGAGGGATTTAACGTTAAAAACCTCTTCATTTTTTATTGGATTACTGTGACTGTATTAGAGAAAAGATAGGTGAATATTTGAATTCACCTATCTTGGTAGCTAGCTAGGGATCGCTCAAGCAAACTGGAATTGTTTGATTTTTTTGCTAAGTTCATCGGTCATTTTGGCAATCATCGTGCTGCCTTCGGACACTTGTTGAGAATCCTCTAGTACCTTTTCAGATACTGCTCGAATACCCATTATGTTGTGGTTGATCTCTTCGGCCACTGTGCCTTGCTGTTCCGCAGCGGAGGCGATTTGATGGCTGCGAGCCGATACGTCGTCTACTTGTGTTAGCATGTTTTTCAAGTTTTCAGCGGCGACATGCATTCTGTCTGCACCGCGTTCAGCTTGTTGAGTGCTGGTAGCCATAGACGTGGAAGCTTCTTTTGATTGATGCTGAAGCTTTTCGATAATCGAGCGGATTTCGACAGTTGATCCTTGAGTGCGGCTTGCCAGTGAGCGAACTTCATCGGCCACGACGGCAAAGCCTCGACCTAGTTCACCAGCTCGTGCCGCTTCAATGGCTGCGTTCAAGGCAAGTAGGTTTGTTTGCTCTGAGATATCTCCAATTACGCCTAAAACAGAGTCGATATCGCCTGTTTGCTCAAGTAGTTTAATAATAACGTCGTTTGCACCTTCTATGTTCTTGGTTAAACTTTGGATGTCTTCGTTAGTGGCGTCTAGGTCTTGGCTACTTTGGCGCGTAATGGTTTGCACCATTTGAGTCGCATCAGCGGTATCTTTGGCATGTTGCGCTACGTCTCGAATGGAGTAAGACATTTCGTTCATGGCGGTAGCAAGCATTTCGACTTCTTGGAATTGGTGATCCATCCCTTGTTTAGTATGTAAGCTATTGCCTTGCATTTGTACGCAAACGGCTTGCAGTTCGGTGATGGCGTGGTCGACTTCTAGCAAGGTGTCGTTTAATGAAACGGATACGTGGTTTGCCGCATTGGCTAAAATACCGATTTCGTCTCCACGTTGCATATCTAATTGCTTAGTAAGATCGCCATCTGAGATATGTTGTAAATGTTCTGTCACTGTTTTAAGTGGTCTTGTGATGTTACGAACAATAGTGACACTTCCGATCAGAGCAATAAGCACTAGAATTAGTTCGATAAACGCAGATTTTTGCACTGCAGCCCAAAATATATCCGTAACACCGCTGTATAGTACGCCACTGCCAATGACCCATCCCCAAGGTTGATAACCTTTTACATAAGACACTTTATCTTCAGGCTGTGAAACTTGTGGGCCCTTGTAGGCATAGTGAACATAGCCTTCCTCTTGTTTTCTCACCACAGATACCATTTCTTGCCAGTGATGAAAGCCATTTATGTCGGTGACATTTGTCATGCTTTTCCCCTCATCTTGCGGCTTAAAGGGATGCATTAGCAGCTTGGCTTGCATGTCGTTCACCCAGAAGTAGCCATCGTCGCCAAAGCGTAGAGCAGATAGCGCAGCCAAAGCAGATTGCTTCGCTTGTTCTTCGCCAATGATAGGTGCTTGGTCGCCATAATATTTTACGAGAGAATAAGCGCTATCGACTTGTTCTTTAACTTGGAGTTGTCGTGCGTTGAGCAATTCGCTGTGCAGTTCGCTATAGGCCATAGCGCTAAAAACGATGAGTAATGTGACTAAGGTGCCAATAAGCGCCCATAGTTTGTAGCTTACCTTGATTGAGCTGAGCTTCATGCGATATCCCTATTAGTATTAATGTTTGTTTTATAAGCAGAGATTATGGGCTGGAGTGGCTGTTAATATTGTGATCAAAATCAAGAAAACAGCACTTAGCATCACTATTTGCTACGATCCCAAGCACGATGATTTTTTCTTGTTTAGTTAATGCTCATCGAATTCTATGGCATCATTATTGCTTTAATTTATTTCAGATAAATCAAATCAGCAGGACTCGTTCCTGCTAGGCAAAGGCGCCTGAACCCGCAGCAGTAAATTAGCAGCGGGTTCAGGCGCCTTTTTTTGTACCGCATTGGAGATACAGGAACATGAAGTGGCTTACTTATCCGGCATTTTTGTTGTTGCACACACTGGGCATCATCGGCATGCTTCGTATTTTATTAGGTCTTTCCCTAGTCGGTGGCATCCTTACTTTAGTGGCACCTTCGTGGCTAGCTGAGCTGCTGTGGGCCGTATTGGCCTATCTAGCGATTGCCAGCCTGTGGCTTCTATTGCAGGAAATCGGTCATTTGCAACGCTATTGTGAAGAAACTGTCCTGCAGAGTACCAATGAGCCTTTCAGCGCTATTCAGTGGTTGTTGTTGCAGCCTGTCAGCCGCGGGTTTCAGCAGTGGCTAAACCGCGAGCAGCGTCAACAACAGCTGTTACAGCAGCGTCTGGATGAGATATCTCACTCGTCACATGAGCTTGAACAAAGCGCCGCCTTGGTAACTCGTAACGCCGAAGGGCAAAGTGATTCAGCTACCGTAGCGGCAGCAGCGGTAGAAGAGTTAAATGTGAGCATCATGCAGGTGGCTTCACTGGCTGCCGACTCTCGTCAAACCAGCGTTGTGGCCAGCGAACAGTTGGCTGATGGTATCGAGCAGCTCACCAATCTGGTGCGACAGGTGTCCGAGATGGCGCAGCAAGCTATTACTACCGACGAGTTGATCCGCCAATTGAGCAGCAATTCGCACATCATCAATGAAATGTCCGGTACCATCCGCAGTATCGCCGACCAGACTAACCTGCTCGCTCTTAATGCAGCTATCGAAGCTGCGCGTGCGGGCGAAAGTGGTCGCGGTTTTGCTGTGGTGGCTGATGAAGTGCGTCGTCTGGCCATGCATAGTCAGGAGTCTGCTACAGAAATCAGTCGCAATATCGAATTGGTGCAACAGCATATCAAGGAGGCCGCTGTCCAGGTGTCTGATTTGACCGGGTTAGCGCACCGCAGTGCCGAAAATTCAGAAAGGGTGCGGACGTTACTCAATCAAGTTCAGCAGCATACCCAGCAACTAACGGGGCAAGTCGATCAAGTGGCGGTCAGTACCGAAAAGCAGGGGCAGGCTGTGGCGGAAATTGCTGAATTGGCCGATCGTGTTCGTCGGGGTAATGCCGATAATTTGCAGGCTGCCGATCAGGCACGCACCATTGCCCACCATCTGGCTCACCTGACAGGATAATTAGTATGAATAATATCCACTATGTATTACCGCTATTGTTCACCATTCTGATGGTATTGGCCTTGTTGTTTTATGGCTTACACTGGCGCTTGCAACAAAAAAAGCGCTTACATATCCAATTGAACATTCGTCAATTGACTTTGCTGCGAGTGCTGATTGCTGAATTTCAGCGTCATCGCGGTCTTAGTAATGCTGTGCTTTGCGGCGACACCAGCATGAGTCAGGATCTTGCCAACACCCGACAGAGCTTGGATCAACATATTCGTGCCACCCAGGAGTTTGATGGCACGCATCGAAACGCTTGGAACAGTCTGATCGATCACTGGTCGCGCATGCGTGAAGGGCGAAGTAGTGACCGAGCGAATAATCTCATCCAGCATCACCTAATTATCCGTAACAGCATTTTTCTGATGGAAGATGTGGCCAGCGAGATTGATTTGACTAAAGGCCTGCCTGAATTGGGCTACTTGCCCTGTATCTGGCGAGAAGTAATTCAGGCGGCAGAATGGGCGGGTCAGGCACGCGCTTTGGGTACTGGCATGGCCGCAGCCGGACAAAGTAGTGTCGAACAACGGGTAAGAATGCATTTCCTCTATCAGAAAATTGAATTACTGGCAGGCAAGGCTTTTGCCACCTTGCAACATCATGCTATTGAACATCCACAGATGAATGAGTTTCGTCTACAACATTGTGAACAGGTAGTAGCTGATTTTCTAAGTTGTATAAAACAGGAGTTGCTCGGATCGGAGCTCCCTGTGATTGCCGCTAAAACCTATTTCCAGCATGCCACTCAAGCAATAGATGAACTGCTGGCCTTAGTGGATACAGCATTGGGTCAGCTGCATCCGCGAGGCTAAGGAAGATGGAATGTGTCGCCAGTGGAGCCATGATCCATGCATTTTGCTACCATCCAAAGCTTGAAGACTTTTTCCATGAGGAAGCACTATGCAATATTCTATTCTTATCACAGGTTGTTCGACGGGAATTGGACTGGAAGCAGCCAGAATGCTCCAAGATCGTGATTTTCTAGTAGTGGCGAGTTGTCGTAAGCAAGAAGACGTAGCTGTGTTGCAAGCCCAAGGCATTAAGCACGTCGTGCAGCTGGATTTAGCGGATTCGGCTTCGATAGAAAAAGGCTTGCAAGAAACATTAGCGATTACCAACGGCCAGCTTTTTGCTTTGTTTAATAATGGCGCCTATGGCCAGCCCGGTGCGGTAGAAGATTTGCCTGTTGATGCGTTAAGAGCTCAGTTTGAGTGTAATTTCTTTGGTACGCACGAGCTGACAACGAAAGTACTGAAAATAATGTTAGCTCAAGGTTACGGACGCATCATCAATAACAGCTCTGTGCTTGGCTTAGTTGCTGCTCCGTTCCGCGGTGCTTATAACGCCAGTAAATTTGCTTTGGAAGGCTTAACAGATACCCTGCGTTTGGAATTGTCGGACACGCCTATTAAGGTTTGCTTAATTGAACCTGGTCCGATTGACAGTCGTTTTCGTGCGAATGCGTTACTTGCTCTAAAAGACAATATCGACATAGAAAATAGCCGTCACCAAAAAGGCTATGCAGAAGCGATTGCTCGTTTGAGTAAAGAGGGCGTGACGTCATCGCAAACCTTGCCAGCCAGTGCAGTGGTGAAAAAACTGATTCATGCGTTGGAGTCGACTCGTCCAAGAGCGCGTTACTATGTGACTATGCCAACGTACGCAGCTGTCGTAATGAAAAGAGTATTACCAACTTGTTTATTGGATTGGATAATGCGACGCCAAGGCGCTTAGGTTTTAAGAGGCTAGTTCAGCGCTGCTAATCTAGCTTTTCTAGCCATTGAGTCATGGCTGATAAGTAGTTTGTTCGAGCGGATTGATGAGATAAATACAAGTCATGGAAACCTTGAGGAATACTCGCTTGCGTGAGGTTCGTGAAGGTTTTCTTGGCCGCTTGCTGCATGCTATTGACATCTAACACGCCATCGCCTTGTTGTATTTCTTTTACTGTACGCTTACCTATAGTACTGATTTCTGAATGGCAAATTAGCGTTGGGATAGCGAGACGTTGATTAGCAAGACGGCGCTGTGCAATGATGACTTCTCTTAGCCAATGAAAAGAAAGATCAAAGCCCCGTGGGGGTTTCCAATCTAATCGATAATCCCATTCTCCACCAAATACTGTGTGTAGTGATTTTGAGTAAATGTTGATCTTCTTTGCTCGTAAATACGAAAATGGTAGTAAAGACACTAATATTCGAACTGGCCAGCTGACGAAGTTTAATACGGCTGGCGGGAACGGCAGGGCGAGAAATGGACTGTTGAGCATCAGTCCAATCACTTCTGGAAAGGCTTTATTGTAATAGCTTTCGCGTTCGGGCAATGCGTAAGGCTGCGCCAAATAGGTCGATACGACTAAGCCGCCAGTAGAGTGCCCGAGTATGACTACTTGATTCACCCCATCTTCTTTTATGGTGGCCAAGGCAATGTCTAAATCTTGGCCATATTGTTCAAGTGATTCGCACCAATTAGGCGGAGTCGAAGGGCGAATCGAGCGACCGTAGCCTTGTAAATCTAAGGCATAGAAACGATAACCTAAGTCGATAAAGTGTTCTGCTAAACCAGTCTGAAAAAAATAATCCGTGTAACCATGAACGTACAAAATGGCTTTTGTCGCGTCTGGGTTACCGATATGGTGAATGAGTGTGGTGTGGACTTTGGTTTTTGGGCCAGCAAAGGAAAAAGTGCGAGCAAGAAAGTCGACGCCCAATAGATCTTCACATTCGTTTACTTGTTGCCAGTGTTGTCCTATTGGTGCGCTCATTATGTTTTTTCCTTCGTATTAGCCGAAAATATTATCACCTAGCTGATCAATCGTAAGCTTGGCTTTGCGCAATGTTATTTCAATACATTCGTCGCGGTTTGGCATGAGATCAGAACGAATGAATTTGTGTGTTTTTTGTTCTTCACCTTCGCCTTTGGTGATGGTTGCAGCAACGCGATATTGGCCACCATCTTTCATTGGTGCTGGTATAATTGAAAAACCTTTGTGTTCTACGACGTCTTCGGCTTTTTCTGGTGCGCTTTCGCCACCTGCAAATAGCCCTTTAAGGCTAGATAAGATACCCATGAAATTATTCTCCTATGTTTTGCGCTATTTTTCGGGGATTTGTTGTATTAGTCAAATGCCGTCGTATTATTTATTTTAATCGGTTACAGAATTACCACAGGATAATCGTCCTGTCGAAGTATAATAAATCTTTAGCGTTTTCTTTTCCTAGGGTATTAGCTTGAAAAAAACAATGAGCACCATTACTCAAGTTGCCACACTTGCAGGCGTTTCTAAAGCCACGGTTTCTCGAGTGTTGAGTGGCACCACGCCAGTCAAAGACGAGACAAAATCTCGGGTGTTGGATGCTATTAATACACTCTCTTATAGCCCTAATCAGGCGGCTCGTTCACTTGCTAGTAACAAAACCTATACCATTGGTTTGGTTGCATCTCGCATTGATACCGCTTACTACGGCCCTGCTGCGAGTGGGGTTGAAAAAGCCTTGCGAGGTGGTGATCGTCATGTGATTATCGCCAGTGGTAACGGATCGTTAGAAGGCGAACGTGAAGCCGTCGATTTTTTGATTAAACGTCAAGTTGATGCCTTGGTTGTACTGACAAACTTTATGTCAGAAGAGGAAATTGCGGTTATTAATAAGCGTTGCCCTGTTTTTGTTTTAAACCAACATTTTCCTGGTGACGACGGTCATAGTATTTCTTTCGATAATTTTGCGGGTGGTGAAATGGCGACCCAATATCTTATTGATAAAGGCCATAAAAAAATTGCGACTGTCACTGGCCCATTATGGAAACATGATGCGTACCAGCGTTATTTAGGCTGCCAAAAAGCGCTACAAAAAGCAGATATTGCCCTGCATTTTCAACTTGAAGGTAACTTTAGTGCGAATTCTGGCATGACTCATATGCAATCTATTTTAGAGCGAGAAGATAAACCAACAGCGATCTTTTTTGCTAATGATATTATGGCGATGGGAGCACTGCATGTATGCGCCGAGCATGGTGTTAAGGTTCCCGAAGATATTGCCATAATAGGTTTTGATGACCTTGATATGTCTAAGTATTATTCCCCAAGTATTACCACCATAAAATTGCCTTTATATGATATGGCTGAAGCCACCGCATATCTGCTTTTAAACAGCGTTTATGGTGCTCATTTCCCTTTAAAAACGACTTTTTTCCCTGAGTTAATTGTTCGTCAATCTGCTTAGTTTGACTTAGTTGCCCTCAAAACAAATAAGTAAAAAGTATTGACGGGGATCTTTTATTGTCTAATATTTGTTCATGAAAGCGGTTTCATTTCAAGTTTTACCATTTTCAGCTCAAGCCTTTCGCGAGGAAGTATTGAGGACAAAAACCCAATAGAGGATAAAAATAATATGATGGGTAAAAAACTGTTTGCTGCCACAATAGGGGCAGGTTTTATGAGTGCATCGGTGCAAGCAGCTGATGTGGAAGTGATTCATTGGTGGACATCAGGTGGTGAGCAAAAAGCCGTTACTGTGTTAGCTGAAGAATATAACAAACTCGGTAACGATAAATGGGTCGATACGGCTGTTGCACTAGGCGAAAATGCACGATCACTTACTATGCAGCGTATTCTTGGTGGTGATGCACCTGGTGCCGCACAATTCAATACCTCTCGTCAGTTCGAAGAATTGATTGAAGAAGGTCTTCTCCTTGATCTCACTCCGGTTGCGGAAAAAGAAGGCTGGAAGAATTTTATTCGTCCTTCCAGTATTTTAAACCCCTGTATGAAAGACGGCGGCATTTATTGTGTGCCCGTCAATATTCACTCTAATCAATGGCTTTGGACGAATAAGAAAGTCTTTGCTGATGTGGGAGTGAAAGAGCCGCATACATGGGAAGAGTTTTTAACGGTTGCCCCTAAGATCCAAGCGGCAGGCTATATTCCTTTGGCATTTGGTGGACAAGGTTGGCAAGAGCGCCATGTTTTTGATGTGGTGATGATTGGTATGACAGACGAAAAATTCTGGAATAGTGTATGGAAAGATAAGGACCCCAAGGCTGCTAGCAGCGATAAAATGCGTAAAGTCTTCGAAACGTTTGGTGCGTTACGCCAGTTTACGGATGCAGGTGCACCTGGTCGAAACTGGAATGATGCCACTAACATGGTTATCACTGGCAAAGCCGCTGCACAAGTAATGGGTGACTGGGCTCGTGGTGAGTTTGCTGCGGCAGGAAAAGTCGCCGAAGTGGATTACGGCTGTATTCCTGGACCCGCAAAACGTCCTTCTCTTACTCTTGGGGGGGATGCATTTATCTTCCCTAAATCCTCTGATAAAAACCTTGAAGCGGCACAAATGAAGTTAGCTTCTATGATGTTGAGTCCAACTATTCAAGCAAAATTTAATAATACTAAAGGCTCCCTGCCTGTGCGCGCGGATGTCGATTTAGATGTAGCCGATGCATGTATGAAAAAAGGTCTCGCTTTGTTGGATGACCCCAAAGCTACTATCACACCTGCAAATAATTACATTACGGAAGATACGAATGGGCAGGTTCAAGATCTAGTTTCTACTTTCTGGAACGAACCAAGTATGTCTGTTGACACTGCGCTTAGCATTTTCAAAGGCATCATCGAAGACGCTGAGTAACCTTCGATAATCAGAATAACCACCAGTTTCTCTAGAGTTTCTAGTACTAAAGATGCAGTACTGGCGGTTAATTCTCGTATTTCAAAAGGAGTTCAAGATGGAAGAGACTATGGTTACTTCAGCAAAAGTGTCTAAACCCAGACGAACAAAACGTGTGCAAATTTCTTCGTTATTAGCCAGTGCTCCTATGGCGATCGTAGCAATTGGTGTGTTTGTTGTTTGTGTCGGTTATTCGGTGGTGCTTTCTTTCACGAAATCACGCTTGTTCCCTAATTTCAATTGGGTTGGATTGGATCAATATGAGCGACTATGGGGAACGTCTCGGTGGATAGTATCAGTCGAAAACTTATTTTTGTACGGTGTGTTATTTATCGCCTTGTGTTTAGTTTCCGGTTTTTTTATGGCGGTCTTTCTGGATCAGAAAGTACGTTTTGAAAGTGGTTTTCGAACCTTATTCCTTTATCCCTATGCTATGTCCCTAGTAGTAACTGGATTGGTTTGGCAATGGATGATGGAGCCTTCTCTTGGTCTTCAAAATGTGGTTCAGCGCATGGGCTGGGAGTCTTTCGAATTTGCGCCTTTGGTCGATCCACAGTATGCCATTTATGGTGTACTGATCGCTGCCGTGTGGCAATCATCTGGGCTAGTGATGGCCTTGATGCTGGCTGGATTACGCGGTATCGATGGCGAAATTTGGAAAGCGGCTCGTGTGGACGGGATTCCCACTTGGAAAACTTACCTTTTTATTGTTCTGCCAATGATGCGGCCTGTGATGATTACTTCTGTTGTGCTGCTCGCTGTTGGCGTGGTGAGGGTTTATGACCTTATCGTCGCGCAAACCGGCGGAGGCCCAGGCATGTCGACTGAAATGCCAGCAAAGTTTGTTATTGATCACATTACAGCCCGTGGCAATGTTGGCTTAGGGATGGCGGCGGCGACCATGATGTTGCTTCCAGTACTCTTGGTCATTGGTCCTTGGATTTATCGCGAATATGTTCGTCCAACGAAACATTAGGAGTCGATCATGGAACAGATTCAATTAACAGGCCCACATGGGCCAAAGCCAAAGAAGACAACCGTCTCACGATTTGGTGTTTATGCATTTTTGTTTAGTGCGGCGATTTTCTTTTGTATCCCTTTGTATGTGATGTTGATTACTTCGCTGAAGGGAATGCCTGAGATCCGCCTTGGGGAGCTTTTCTCTTTGCCAGCAGATCCTAGTTTTGCCGCATGGGTCAAAGCGTGGGGTGAGGCCTGCTCTGGGGTGGAGTGTAATGGCATACAAACGGGTTTCTGGAACTCCGTAAAAATTACGATTCCAAGTGTGGCGATATCTATCATCCTCGGTTCGATCAATGGTTATGCTTTGTCATTCTGGCGTTTCAAGGGATCTAATTTGCTGTTTGGTCTACTGCTTTTTGGTGCCTTTGTGCCGTTCCAAGTGGTGATCTTTCCGTTAATTATTTTTCTTCGTGAGGTCGGTTTGTATGGCTCTTTGACGGGGATTATCTTGATTCACACCATTTTCGGTATGCCAATCATGACCTTGTTATTCCGTAACTATTTTTCATCGCTACCAGATGAGTTGTTTAAAGCCGCACGAGTAGATGGCGCGAATTTTTGGCAGATTTTTTTCCAAATTATGATGCCTCTATCTGTCCCTGTGACGGTTGTCGCGGTGATTTTACAGACCACGGGGATTTGGAATGATTATTTATTGGGACTGATTTTTGCGGGTCGAGATAATCTTCCTATGACGGTGCAGTTGAACAATATAGTGGCAACAACCTTTGGGGTTCGTGAGTACAACGTGAACATGGCAGCGACAATTCTGACGGCGCTAGTGCCGTTGGCAATTTACCTGTTGTCTGGCAAATATTTTGTGCGTGGCATAGCAGCTGGCGCGGTTAAGGGGTAAGGCGATGAACAGTATATCAATTAAAGAATTGGATCTTAAATATCAAGACGCGCATGTATTAAAGCACCTTAATCTTGATATTAAAAAGGGCGAGTTTTTAGTTCTTCTTGGGTCATCAGGCTGCGGTAAATCTACCTTACTTAATTGTATTGCCGGTTTGTTAGATATCACGGCTGGGCAAATTTGGATCAACGATCGTAACGTGACGTGGGAAGAGCCTAAAGATCGTGGTATTGGCATGGTTTTCCAGTCTTATGCTTTGTATCCACAAATGACAGTGGAAAAGAATTTGTCTTTTGGTTTAAAAGTCAAAGGCATGGCGAAAGATGAAATTCGTGAACGTGTGGACCGCGCGGCGAAAATTCTGCAGATCGAGTCATTATTAGATCGTAAACCGTCTGAATTGTCTGGCGGACAACGTCAGCGTGTGGCGATAGGTCGTGCTTTAGTTCGAGATGTGGATGTCTTTTTATTTGATGAACCCTTGTCGAATTTAGATGCTAAGTTGCGAGCGGATTTGCGGGTAGAAATAAAACGCCTGCATCAAAAGCTTAAAAATACCATGGTGTATGTGACTCACGATCAGGTGGAAGCGCTTACTTTGGCAGATCGAATTGCCATCATGAAAGACGGCGAAATCCAGCAGCTTAGTTCTCCAGCGGATATTTACCATAAGCCGTGTAATCTTTTTGTCGCGCAATTTATTGGTTCGCCGAGTATGAACCTTTTAGAAGGCCGTATTGTTGGTGAAAACTTTGTTTATCATGATTATCGCGTCAATTTAATGGGCTACGAATTTATCAATCAAGGGGATCATGATACGTCTGCTTACTTAGGAATTCGGCCAGAACATTTGGCTCTTGAACCTCGTGATGGTTATGTGAAATTGGCATCAGTCAGTATCGATATTATTGAACCAATGGGCGATGAAACCATTGTTTGGTTTGATTTTATGGGCCGTAAATGGTCAGTAAAAGTTCATGGAGACCATCAGCTTAGATGGGATGAGGAAGTCGATATTTATCTTGATCCCAAAAAAGCTCATCTCTTTTCGAAGCAAAGCGAAGTGCGGCTTTAAGCCAACAGTCCTGGCAATAAAAATAAAAAGGAAACGATATGAACGAATTTTCATTTCAGCTTTATAGTGCCCGTAATACTAAATCTCTCGATGAGGTTTTTGCTCTTTTACACCAAGCTGGTTATCAGCAAGTGGAAGGCTATGGTGGTTTGTATGGTCAATTGGATGAATTAAAAAGCTTATTAGAAAAACATCAATTAACTATGCCAACTGGGCATTTTGATTTAACCATGTTGGAAAACAATATTCAGCAGGCTTTGTATATCGCTAAAACCCTGAATATGCACACCATTATTTGTCCTTATATTTTGCCAGATCAACGTCCTGACAATGCGCAAGGTTGGTTTGAGTTGGGACAGCGGCTAGAAGCCATTAGAGAAAAAACCATCAATGCTGGTTTTGAATTTGGTTGGCATAACCACAACTTTGAATTTGAGGCTTTAGCCGATGGTTCTTTGCCCATGACGCAGATTCTAGAAGGCGGCCCGAATATTAAATGGGAGATGGATGTGTCTTGGGTGGTCAAAGGCGGACAAGACCCGATTGAATGGCTAACTAAGTATCGTGACCGTATTTGTGCTGTACATTTAAAAGACATCGCGCCAGAAGGGGAATGCCAAGATGAAGATGGTTGGGCGGACTTTACTCACGGAACATTGCCTTGGCGTGAATGGTGGCCTGTTGTGCGTTCAACACCAGCTAGTGCTTTTGTAATGGAGCATGATAATCCGAATGATTTATCTCGTTTCGCTAATCGTGCGTTAACAGGAGCAAAAGCCTTACTAAAAGGAGCGACAGTATGAAAACCATTTTGAAGGTTGGGCTGATTGGCTGCGGCAATATTTCGGACAGTTATTTTTCTTTAGCTCCGCAATTCTGTGGTTTTAAGATTGTAGCTTGTGCTGATTTAAACGCTGAGTTAGCAGCAACGAAGGCGCAAAAGTACGGTGTTGAAGCACGTAGTGTTGAAGCATTATTGGCTTCTCAAGATATTGATATTATTGTTAATTTGACGATTCCTGCTGCGCATTATGCAGTGAGCATGAAGGCACTTGAAGCAGGTAAGCATGTTTATTCAGAAAAACCTTTGGTTTTGAGTCTTGAAGACGGTCAAAAAATGAAAGCGCTTTCATTGAAAAAAGGACTCAAAGTCGGCAGTGCACCAGACACCTTTATGGGTGGTTCGCATCAGTTTGCTCGACACTTATTAGATAAAGGCGAGATTGGTGATGTGTACTCTGGTACTTGTCATGTGATGGGGGCAGGAATGGAAAGCTGGCACCCAAATCCAGACTTTTTCTTTAAGGCGGGTGGCGGTCCGATTCTTGATTTGGGGCCATATTACATTGCGAACTTGATCCAATTATTAGGGCCTGTGGAGTCTGTGATTGCCAAAACATCGATTCCTCGTAAGCAACGTAAAATTACTAGCCAGCCAAGATCTGGTGACATGATAGACGTAGAAACTCCAACGACAATTCATGCCATTTTGAGCTTTAAAAATGGGGCAATGATTACGCTGGGTGCAAGTTGGGATGTGCAAGCCCATCAGCATTCCCATATGGAGTTATATGGTAGTAAGGGCTCTATGTATTTGCCTGACCCTAACTTTTTTGGCGGAAAAGTATCGCTGATTCAAGAGGGTCGTGAGATGCCCTTGAAACTCTGGGATCATCCGTTTGGCGTGCCAAATCAAATCCATGGCGAGCTGGCCAAGGCAAATTATCGTGCCGCAGGTTTGGCGGAAATGGGAATGGCGATTCACATGGGGCGCGATCATATGTGCTCACTTGACCGAGCATTGCATGGCGTGGAGGTCATGACGGCAATTTTAGCGTCAGGAGAAAGTGGACAATCCATCAAGATGACCACCCACTGTGATCGTCCTCGCGCACTTGATCCTGAGGCTGCTAAAGCCTTACTTGCTGCTTGTTTTTAGGAGGACATTATGAAGACGATACAAGGACCAGCGATTTTCCTTGCCCAGTTTGTGGGCGATGAAGCACCTTTCAATAGTTTCGACGGGATTTGTGGTTGGGTTGCCTCATTGGGTTACAAAGGCGTGCAAGTTCCCACTTGGGATAAGCGCTTGATGGATCTCGAACGCGCCGCAAATAGCCAAGACTATTGTGAAGAGCTAATTGCTACGGCGGCAAAGCATGGCGTGGTGATATCGGAATTATCCACGCATTTACAAGGTCAGCTGGTGGCGGTGCATCCAGCTTATAACGAGGCGTTTGATGGCTTTGCCGATCCGAGCGTAAGAGGTAATCCGGATGCTCGCCAAGCGTGGGCAGTGGAACAATTGAAAATGGCCGCCAAGGCGTCAAAACGTCTTGGTCTAAATGCTCATGCGACCTTTTCCGGCGCATTAGCATGGCCGTATTTTTACCCTTGGCCACAGCGCCCAGCGGGCTTAGTTGAAGAAGCGTTTTCAGAGCTGGGCAGACGTTGGAAGCCTATTCTAGAGGCATTTGATGAGGCTGGCGTGGATCTTTGTTATGAAATTCATCCCGGTGAAGACCTTCATGACGGCGTGACCTTTGAGCGCTTTCTTGATGAAGTTGATCATCATCAACGGGCGAACATTCTTTATGATCCGAGCCACTTCGTGTTACAGCATTTGGACTATCTGGCCTTTATCGATCACTACCATGACCGCATCAAGATGTTCCATGTGAAAGACGCGGAACTGAATTTGAATGGTAAATGTGGTGTTTATGGTGGTTTCCAAAATTGGGTAGATCGTCCTGGGCGTTTTCGTTCTATCGGCGATGGACAGGTGGATTTTAAAGGCATTTTCTCCAAGCTCACCGCCTATGATTTTGCAGGCTGGGCGGTATTGGAATGGGAATGTTGTTTGAAACACCCTGAAGATGGGGCTCGCGAGGGCGCGCAACATATTCAAGACTTTATTATCCGAGTGACCGATAAAGCCTTTGATGATTTTGCTGACAGTGGTGTCGATGCGCAAGCGAATCGTCGTATGTTGGGGTTGGAGTAATATTATGGCTGAAGCAAGCAAACGCCGTTTGCGTCTTGGTATGGTAGGTGGTGGCGAAGGTGCTTTTATAGGTGAAGTGCATCGTTTTGCCGCTCGCCTTGATGACCACTATGAATTGGTGGCTGGGGCGTTATCGAGCCAATCAGATAAAGCAGAACGTTCAGCACAAGCGCTTGGAATTACTCGATCCTATGTGGATTTTGAAGAAATGGCGCGTCAGGAAAGTGAGCGTGAAGATGGTATTGACGTGGTGTCCATAGTGACACCCAACCATCTGCATGCACCTGTGGCGATGGCGTTTCTTAAAAGAGGTATTCATGTCATTTGCGATAAGCCGCTGACCGCGACTTTGGCAGAAGCCAAAGCGCTTTATCAAGTGGCAGAAGCAAGCCAAGCACAGTTTTTGTTAACGCATAATTATTCCGCTTATCCTATGGTGCGCGAAGCGCGTGCCATGGTGAAAGAGGGTAAGTTGGGTGAAATTCGTTCTATACAAGTGGAATACGTGCAGGATTGGTTAACACAGTCGTTAGAGCAAACCGGCAACAAACAAGCGGTTTGGCGTTCGGACCCTGCTCAAGCTGGTTTGGCAGGCTGTGTTGGTGACATCGGCAGTCATGCTTATCAATTGGCGTGTTTTGTAGGTAACACCCAGGGTAAAGAAGTTTTGGCGGATTTATCCAGCTGGGTTGAAGGGCGAGCGTTGGACGATGACGCGAATATTCTGTTGCGCTATGAAAACGGAGCCAAAGGTCATTTGTGGGCGAGCCAAGTGGCTCCCGGCAATGAGAATGCCTTGTCGTTGCGGATTTATGGCGATAAAGCCAGTATAGAGTGGCATCAGGAATCGCCTAATGAGCTCATTTATTCTGTGTTAGGTGAACCAAGCCAACGCCTTCGTCGAGGAAATGGTTATTTGAGCGAGGCGGCCACATCGGTTTCTCGTATTCCGTCTGGTCATCCTGAAGGTTATTTAGAGGCGTTTGCGAATTTATATCGTGAGTTTGCCGAGCAGCTGCTTACATCAACACCGAATCCTAATTTACCAACATTGGCAACGGGGTTACATGGAATGCGATTTATCACAGCTACCGTTTATTCGAGCCAAAATAATGGCCTTTGGGTTCCATTAACTGATTAGTTATTAGAAGCGAGACCAGCACGAAGCTGGAATTAGCCGCAATATCTTTAAGCGGCTTTTTTCGGCTTGCTGTATACTTTCGGCTAAATAGCTAATTGAGTCATAGGAATAAACAGACATGGTCGGAACACAAGTTAATAACCCTTTGCATGGTGTGAAACTAGAAAAGGTTGTCACGGATCTGGTGGAGCATTACGGTTGGGAGGAGTTATCGATTCGTATCAATATTAATTGTTTCAAAAGCGATCCTTCAGTGAAGTCCAGTTTGAAGTTTTTGCGTAAAACCCCTTGGGCCAGAGAAAAGGTTGAAGCGTTATTTTTGGAAACTTTTAGCAGCTAAGCGCAGACTCTATTCCGGCCCTCACGTTTTGCTTGGTAGAGTTTTTGATCGGCAGCGCGAAGGAAATCGGTGAATTCATGCTCCGGTCGTAATGAGCTAATACCAATACTCACAGTTAGTTTGATTGGTTCGTTATGGCTAAAGAATATTGCTAGTTCTATTGCCTTTCTGACTTTTTCTGCTTGCCTACAAGCCTCTTCATCACTGATATTTTTTAATAGAATGATGAATTCTTCTCCGCCTAAGCGGTATATCTCTTTTGTCTGAATGGATTGCGTCAGTGTATCGGCAACCTTTATAAGTACTGAGTCACCAATATCGTGACCGTATTTATCATTGATATTTTTGAAGTGGTCAATATCAATAATAAGCATGTGCATGTTTTCAAAATTTTTGTGGAAAGCTCGAAAGTCGGCTTTTAGAGCATGACGATTTTTAAGGTCTGTTAAGTCGTCTTGTAATGCAAGTGAGTGGAGGAGTTCGCTGGTTTTTTGACGTTGTACTTCGTAGACATGGCACACAAGCCAAATAGAGCAATAAACCAAAGTAAAGTTGAATATCGTTCTATAAGGCATAAATATATTCGTGTCGGTACGAAAAAATATAACCGTTGCTGTAGATAGCACGATAACCGCACTAAAAATAAAGCCTTTTCTTAAGCCAAACAAACTGTAATACCAAAAAGGTAAAGCAAGGCCCCAATAGGTTGCTCCTGCTACCAGCTCCATAATGGCAATAGAAAGTAGAATACTTAAGGTTAATGAGGCTAGTAAGGTGTAGCTATGCCAAGGTTGGTACAGGCCTTTTGACGATTTATAAAAGCAATAACCGCTAAATACTGCGACGGTGATCTGCACGGCTCCAATGCCAAATTTTTGCATAACCATCATGTTTAGTAAAAAATAGACGCAGTTCAATACGCAAATTAACGCGCTTAGCCATTTGTGGAATTCCTCAGGTGACACGGAGGAATGTGGGTAACGTCGTGTACTCATTGATGATTCACTTAAGAGCCATGGAAGTAGTAAATAATAGTCAGTTATAAGGTGTGCTCTTAAACCGCCTCGGTAACACTCATCGATCCATAATGTACTAAGTTGCGTCCTTCATTTTTCGCAGTGTAAAGGTTTTTATCAGCGACGCGTAAAAACTCTCTGAATGATTGTCCTTTGTTGAGCTGTGCTATGCCAATGCTCACGGTGATTTTGATGTTTTGTTGGTGAGTTCTAAAAATAGAGTTTTCTACTGTTTTGCGAATAGTTTCCGCAAAATCAAATGCTTGAGTTTGGGTGTAATCATTTAAGACAATAAGAAACTCTTCTCCGCCAATACGATATACATGATCATTGTTTATACAATAGTGTAGTAGTTCAGTCATTTCAATTAGTACTGAATCGCCAACATCATGCCCAAATTCATCATTGACGCTTTTAAAGTGGTCAATATCTATAATCAGCAGGCGGGTTTCTTCTTGCTCTTTTTCCTGAAAAGGGTCTACCGCTGCTTTATTGAAGTGATCAAAAAAAAGTCTTAACGCGTGACGATTTTGCGCACCTGTTAGTGGGTCTTGGAAGGCCATTTTTTCTAGGAGTAGGCTGCTTTTTGCATATTGAGTTTCATATAAATAGCAAATGGCGTAGGACAAAAAGTAGGCTAATACGAAGTTAAGAACAGATCGATAGGGGATGAAATTCTCTGTATCGGATTTAATGAATAAAATAGCAAGAGCAGGTATGGACAAGAGAATAGTATAGAAGAGTCCAAGTTTTGGACCTGCAAGTAGGCAATATAGCGGTGGTAAGACAAGAAACCAGTAAATAGAGCCTGCTCTTAGATCTGCAAAATAAAAAGCATAAATGACAGCAGCTGTGATTGAGAAAGTTAGCATGTAGGTATGCCATTTTTTTGCTTTTTCTAGCTGAGCCGCTCTAAAAAAATACAAATTCATTAGGCCAAAAACAGCATCAATAATGCCAATGGTAATTTGGTTTAAGATGACGACATTAAGAAAGCAGTAAAAGATCATGATGACACCCGTGACTAGGCTCAGCCACTTATGCAGGGTGTCTCTTGTTTCCAATAATAAGAAGTTTGTTTGAGTCGTCATTTCGTCACTTTCTGTATATAAAATAATCAGTAAGGATTCTTAAGGGGACATATTCTCTCTTAAAAATATAGACTAGTTTGATCTATTTAAGTAACAATTTGTTACCGATGGCGGTAAAAGAATCGGCAGCATTGATTAATGACTGTGCAGTTAAGGATTCAACGCCATAGACTTCTACTTTAGTTTGGTATTTTTCCCTGAGTGTTTTAGCGAGAATATCGAAGTCGCCATCGCCAGAAAGCAAAACAAGGACATCGCTATCTTTACCATGCTCTATGCCATCGATAGCAATACCCACATCCCAGTCGCCTTTTGCTGAGCCATCCGAGCGTTGAATGAAGGGTTTCAATTTCACTTCAAAGCCAATCGCTCGTAGGATATTTTGAAACTGTCGTTGTTTCTCATCGCCTCTGTCTATGGCGTAAGCGATGGCCTTTACGACATTTCGACCTTCAGTCGCTTGTTGCCAAAAAGTGTTGTAGTCGAAAGAGCGTCCAAACGCTTGTCTCGTGGTGTAATAGACATTTTGAACATCGACTAAAATCGTCACATTTGTCATGGTATTCCTAGGCAGTATGAGTGAAAAACAGAGTGGGGAAAGAACACGTTACAAGTATTCGTATTGAAAAGAAATCATAAAACTGGATAAGAAGAGGGCGATAATTTTAAAAGCATCCCCATTATGCTTATTAGACAAATTTTTATTGGATAACGGAGTGTTTATATATGTCCGGATTTGAACCAGATAACCGTCTTAGACCGTTAACGCCACGAGAGGAAAACGCAAAAAGTAATGTGGTGATTGCCTATGTTTTATGTTGTTAGGCATATTCACGGGTGTCTTTTGGTTTATCGGTGCCATTTGGGCCATGGTAAAAGCAGATGAGGCCCGTGGCACTTTTTTTGAAGATCACTACGCTAATATTATTGGTACTTTTTGGTGGGGGATCTTTTGGAGCGTGATTGGCGTGATACTGACGTTATTTTTTATCGGCTATATTTTGTTGTTTTGTGTTTGGATTTGGTCGATTTTTAGGATGGTGAAAGGTATTGCCAGAGCAACTTCTAATCAGTCTTATCGGGAAATGTTTAATCCTTTTTAGATTTTTGATGGTTTTTACAGCCCATGCGTGGAGACACTTGGGCTGTAAAATAGAGTCTTGTTAATATAGTAGCGCCTTGCTAATTGTTCAGTAACGTCATTTTACTGTCTTTATAAAGAGTACCTTTGTTTGCCATTAACACTAGCTCTTTTAGACTGAGAGCCGAAGAAGGTTGCATAGTTAGGCTCAGTTTTTCAGGCTGCATTAAAAACGTTAATAATGTATCGGCAACGTGTTTCGCTTCTTCCGAATCTGCTGACGCAAGCCCCAATGCTTGGCTTGCGTATCTCAGACCGTTCGACTGATTTTCTGGTGAATCTCGCAAAACAGCCGATTGAGGAAACAGATGAGTGATTAATCCTGATTCTTCGTATTTCACCTCTAAAGAATGCAGTTCAATGGCGTCACCATAGATGATGGGTAGCGCTTCGGGCTGGCCTAATGCAAACGATGCGAGTACGTCAGAACGTAGATCAGACATGATGATGCCATGATCCAATACGTTGATTTTAGAAGACAGATCTAGCTTGCCAATATCCTTTATGTCTAGTTTGAATTGAGACGAGACTTTTTCACCCTCAACCTTGGAAGTAAAAGAGCCTTTACCAAGTAAGGTTTCAATTCCACCTGCACGCATTAGGTTTCGTGTATCACGGGATAAGCTGCCGATTGGGCTTTCTTGTATCCAAAATTCTACATCTAAATCAGGGTATTTGATTGGGTAGCTATTAAACGAAATTCTAGCGAAGCGTAGCCAAGGTGCATTTTCATTACCAAAGCTGACATTTTCCAGAGAGGGCGTCAGAGTGAATGGATCAAGGTGAATGCTTTCATAATGGACAAAAGGCGCTAAACCAGATTGATTAAGCTGTTCTTGAATTTTGTCTTCGGTATATTGTGTTCCAAAGCGCTGAACAAGATAGATGATAAAAATTGCCATGCAAGACAGTAAAATAAAGTAGGTTATGGCTTTGCCAAGACCGTTTTGAAGCTTAGTTGAGATGTTCAATTTTAAATCCTAAATTTTAAACATGTTTCTGTGTTGGAATAAAACATGCAGGTATTATTAAGTAACGTCGCCGTTAAAAAGCGACCTATTTGGAACATTATCTAATAAAGGACAATCGAATGCAGTTTAAAAAAAGTGTCTTATTGGCAGTATTAGCAACGACAACATTTTCAGCGCCATTATGGAGTGCTGAGTCTGTTGATTTGTTAATCAAAGACGCTACCGTTTTGACTATGGATAACAGTAAAACGCTATATCACCATGGTGTTGTTGCGATTAAAGGAAATAAAATTTTCGCGGTAGGTGATGCGTCATTAGCCGCTCAATTTGATGCTAAAAAAGTATTAGATGTGCAAGGCGATATCGTGATGCCTGGCTTAATTAATACTCATACCCATGTATCTATGACGGTTTTACGTTCTTTAGCAGACGATGTGCCAGACCGTTTGCATCGCTATATTTTCCCTCTCGAAAATAAGCTGATTACCCGTGATATGGTGCGTATTGGCGCTAACCTTGGCAATGTCGAGATGCTACGTGGCGGTGTTACTACTTATGCAGATATGTATTATTTTGAAGATGAAGTCGCTAAAACGGTTGATGCCATTGGCATGCGTGCCGTACTGGGTGAAACTGTGATTAAGTTTCCGGTCGCTGACGCTAAAAATGCCGAAGAAGGTATTAACTACGCGTTGAAATTTATTGAAGAATACAAAGACCATCCGCGTATTACACCAGCGTTCGCGCCTCATGCTCCCTATACAAACACCACTGAAGTGTTGCAGCGAGTAGCTAAATTATCCAAAGAGAAAAACGTGCCGGTGCTAATTCATTTAGCGGAATCTCATACCGAGCAAGAAAAAATTGCCGAGCGAGCTGAGGGTAAAAGCCCTGTTCAATATATGCATGATATTGGTGCTTTGAATGATCACTTAGTTGGCGCTCATATGATTCTAGTAGACGATCATGATATTGAGCTTGTTAAAGAAAGTGGCATGGGCGTGGCGCATAACATGAGCGCGAATATCAAGTCGGCGAAAGGTGTTTCGCCTGCTCTAAAAATGTATGACGAAGGTGTGCGGATTGGTTTAGGTACAGATGGTCCAATGTCTGGCAATAATCTAAGTACTATTGCAGAGTTTGGTCAGGTTGCTAAAGTCCATAAATTGGTTAATCAAGATCGTGCGGCTATGCCACCGATTAAAGTCATTGATATGGCAACCATGGGAGCAGCAAAAGCGCTGCATATGGAAGATCGTGTTGGTTCATTGGAGGTTGGTAAACTAGCGGATATTATCGTGGTTGATACCAAGGCTCCGCATATGGTACCTATGTATAATCCTTACTCTGCCTTGGTTTATTCTGCTTATCCTAGCGATGTTCGACACAGTATAGTTGACGGCAAAATCCTTATGGAAGACAAGAAAATACTCACCGTAGATGAAGCTGCGATTATTAAAGAAGCCGTGGAATACACTCAAATTGTGCGTGATACTGTGATAGCGAATGGTGACGAAGTTCTATAGATACCTTTGCACGACTGCTGCTAGTCTTTGATCATGAGGTCGTGCACAGCTCTTTACTACTTCACCGTTATTGTTTTTTAGCTCGATAAAAACCTCTTTTTACCTCAAAAATAGAAAGAGGTTTTTTATTTTGGGCTTCTTTTATCCAATCGTTACGAGCACTCTGGGATATTCACGAAAAATGCGTACCATAGAGAGAATTGACTAATATCCAGTCTGTATTTACAAGGAGTGCGTTATTTCATCTTTGATTCCCTCGCAAGACGACTTATGGTTTTTGCCTTTAGGTGGCACCGGCGAGATTGGTATGAACATGAACCTTTATGGCCATGACGGGCAATGGTTGATGGTCGATTGCGGTGTTTCCTTTAACGAGCCATTGACGCCGGATGACCTGCGTACCTCCGAAATCGTTTGCGCTGATCCTAGTTTTATTGCCGAACAAAAAGAACGTTTAGCCGGCATCGTCATTACTCACGCCCATGAAGATCATGTGGGGGCTTTGCCTTTTTTGTGGCGACGTTTCAAATGTCCGGTTTACACCACGGCTTTTACTGCAGAAGTTTTGCGTCGTAAGTTGGTTCAAGTAGGCTTAACCGATCAAGTGCCGATTATCGAAGTGAAAGAAAACGAAACCAAAAAGATTGGCGTGTTTAATGTCAAATGGTTGGGATTGACTCACTCGGTTCCAGAACCTTATGCGATGACCATCGACACGCCTGCTGGTCGTGTCTTTCATACAGGTGATTGGAAAATCGATAAAAAGCCAATTTTGGGTGATGCGTTTTCTTCATCAGCGTTTAAGGCGTTAGCCAAAGAAAACATTCTCGCCATGGTGTGTGATTCAACGAACGCGCTAAGAGATGGTTTCTCGCCATCTGAAAGCGATTGTTATCTGGGATTATTAAAAACCATTGAGGCAGAAAAGAATCGTGTTGTGGTGGGTTGTTTCAGCAGCAATGTCGCGCGTTTAGTGGCATTGGGGCAAGTCGCAAAAGCAACAGGTAGATACCTTGCCTTGATTGGAAGGTCGCTGACAAATATGGTTAGCGCTGCACGGGTGACAGGCCATTGGCCGGATGATTTACCGATTATCGACGCTACGCATCTCGGCTATTTACCAAGAGAAGAAGTATTGGCGGTGGTCACAGGAAGCCAAGGGGAACCAAGGGCGACCTTGAACCGATTGGCCGCCGATAATTGTTTTGATTTGAGTCTAGAAGCCGACGATTTGGTAATTTTTAGCTCCATGCGCATTCCCGGCAATGAGCAGGCCATAGACAGATTGGCCGAGCAATTTAAAGGTCGGAAAATCCGCACCTTGCAAGCTCATGAAACCGACTTGACCATTCATGTGAGTGGCCATCCTTGCCGCGAAGAACTCAAACAGCTTTATACTTGGGTGCAGCCGCAATTGGCGATTCCAGTTCATGGCGAGCCGAAACATTTGGATGCTAACGCTGACGTGGCGAAACTCAGCCATGTGCCGGATCAGTTAATCGGTCGAAATGGCGACTTATACCAGCTAGCGCCGAACGTTAGTATTCGACGTCAGCAAGTAAAAGTCGGTCGTATTGCGTTGCTCAGGTAACGCTAAATAAAACGAATGACAAGGCGAGAAGCTACTTATCGAGTTCATTGAAAATCGGTGCAAACACGCTTTTCGCTGGTTTGCCAGGGATCTCCTTGGCTAGCCTTGGGACTAAATAACCTGGCAGCTCGGCAGACACTTTCCCCATCAAGCGTTGAGCATCTTCGATTGAAATATCAAAGTGCGCCGCGCCTTCGACTGGATCTAACGTGAACATGTAGTAAGGCAAAATCCCAGCATCGAATACAGCTTCGCTCAAATTGACTTGAGCTTCTACCGAATCGTTGACGCCTTTTAATAGAACACCTTGATTGAGCAAGGTAACGCCCGTTCTTTTCAGCTTATAGGCTGCCTGAGCGAGCTCTTCGTCCATTTCATTGGCATGATTAATATGCCACACCATCACGATGTCGAGACGACTTGCTTTGATCCACGCTAGCATGTCATCGCAAACGCGAGATGGAATCACCACGGGCAAACGCGAGTGAATGCGTAGGCGTTTTATTTGTGGCAACGCATCAAGCTTGCGGACTTTATCGGCGAGTAAAGCGTCTTTCATCATCAAAGGATCACCGCCACTTAAGATCACTTCGTTGATTTGAGGATGGGCTTTTAAATAGTCGATTACCGAGTCCCACTCCGCTTGCGCTAGTTGATTGTCACCGTAAGGAAAATGACGACGGAAACAGTAACGACAGTTTACTGCGCAAGTGCCAGTGGTAATAACCAACAAACGACGTTTGTATTTATGCACTATGGCTTTTTGTGGATTGTGTTCGGCTTCTTCTAATGGGTCTTTTGTGTAACCCACGACTTTTTGCATTTCAGCTGTACTAGGCAGAATTTGCAGCAGCAGAGGATCGTTAGGGTTGCCATATTCAATGCGCGACAAATAAGGTCGCGGCACCAGTAATTTGAAGCTCTGATGTGCTTCTATGCCTTGTTGAGCAAGACTTTTTGGCAGACCTAAGTGCTCAACCAGTTCTGGTAAGGAGGTTAGGGCCTGCGACAGGTGCTGCGACCAGCTTAAATTGTTCTTTGTTTGAATAGGGATCACGTCAAATATCTGCAAAATTGTGTTCATTTGGGTTATGATTGCGCCAACTTATTTTGGCCTACTCGGCCAGTGGCTCTCAGAGATCTTTGCAAACGCTCTTTTTACTTGTCTATTTAACGGTTCTAAATGACATAAAAAGAAGTTTGCAGAGATCTTGGGACTGACATGATACGCCAGTCAGAGCCTTTTCTCTAAAAATATACTGTGAGGATGTATGGCTAATATTTCTACCAGCGAAATGCGCAGCGGTTCTAAAGTAATGGTCGACGGCGATCCATGTGCGATTATCGATAACGAACACGTTAAACCAGGTAAAGGCCAAGCCTTTAACCGCATCAAGCTGCGTAACCTAAAAACTGGTCGTGTTTGGGAGCGTACTTTTAAATCTGGTGATACGCTAGAAACAGCTGACGTAATGGACACCGATATGGAGTACTTGTACACCGATGGCGAGTTCTGGCACTTCATGGCTGTAGATGGTTCTTTTGAACAACACGCAGCAGATGAAACAGCAGTAGGCGACACGATTAAGTGGCTGAAAGAGCAAGAAAAATACGTTGTAACTCTATACAACGGTGCGCCATTGGCGGTTGCTGCTCCTAACTTCATCGAACTGGAAGTAAAAGAAACGGATCCAGGTGTAAAAGGCGATACGGCTAACGGCGGTTCTAAACCTGCTTTCTTGGTGACTGGCGCTATGGTTCGTGTACCACTGTTTATCAACATCGGTGAAGTTCTTCGTGTTGATACTCGTACTGGCGACTACGTTTCTCGCGCAACAGGAAAGTAATTCCTGAATTTGCATAATTAATATGAAAGCCCCCGATAGGAAACTATCGGGGGCTTTTTTTGACTTGCAGGTAGGCTTATTCTGGCACCGTAATTTCTAAAATGGTCGTTTATCTGATTAAATTGCCAGTTTATTCAAATTATACTATTTGAGCTATAACTATGAAGATTGAAAAAGTAGATAAGAGCGATTATTTAATACTGATAGATATCTGGGAAGCCTCGGTCAGAGCAACACATGACTTCCTACCTGAAGAAGAAATAGCAGTATTGAAACCGCTGATCTTAGAGCATTATTTTGATGCTGTAGATTTAACCTGCGCTAAAGATCAAAGTGGCATTATTCTTGGCTTTTGTGGTGTTCATGAAGGAAATATTGAAATGTTGTTTATTTCACCAGAATCACGAGGCTGTGGTGTTGGGGCATATTTAGCTGAAAATGCTATAAAGTATAAGGGGGTGACAAAAGTTGATGTAAATGAGCAGAATCCACAAGCGCTAGGTTTTTATGAACATATAGGTTTTAAGGTTATAGGTCGATCACCATTAGATGGGCAAGGAAACCCCTATCCAGTTTTACACATGAAGCTTATTTAAATCTTAATAATATAAAATAGAGGGAATACGGTGAAGTATATTGAAATTCATTCTGACGTGATTCCAATATCGCTTTTATTAGAGGCTGATCCTTCAAAATCAAAAGTACGTTCCTCTTTAGAGAACTCATTATGTTTTGCCGCAGTAGAGGGCGAAGAGGTTGTTGGGGCTTCTGTGGTTAAGTATCTTACAGAGGATTGTGCTGAGATTTTAAATATATCTGTTTGGCCTTCACATCAAGGTAAGGGAATTGGTTCTGCGTTACTTGATTTTGTCTTGTTTGAGCTTAAAGAACATAACTTCAAACGAGTCGAGTTAGGTACTGGTTGTTTTGGTTACCAGCTGACCTATTATCAACGTGCGGGTTTTCGTGTTGATTCTGTTGCCAAAGATTACTTTTTGGATCATTACTCAGAACCTATTTTTGAACAGGGGATTCAACACAAAGATATGCTCAGGTTGTATTTAGATCTTTAGTTTTTAAGGCTGTTGTTAACAGGTTTGTTTGAAAAAGATTAAGAAGTTATGAGGAAGTGTTTTTCATCATAACTTCTTAATTAAGAGGGAGGCCTATCAAAAATACAGTTTAGTTAGCTGGTTTCCATTTAGCGGCTGTATCAAAGAATTTCAGAGTTTCTGCTTCGGCCGCGTCCATTTGGTCCTGAGGGAAGTAGCTAAGTTTAACTATGACGGTATTCTCGTCTTGGTTCACATAAATGAACTGACCTTGTAAGCCAATTGCTGAGTAAGCATTTGTATTTGGCATGGTCCACCATTGGTAGCCGTATCCACCTAATTTAGGGTCTTCTTTATCTACCGGGGCTGTTGATAATTTAACCCATTCTGGTGAAACAATTTGTTTGCCATTGATCTTGCCGTTATGCAGCATCATTTGACCCACACGAGCAAAATCACGAACGGTTGCATTGAAGCCTGCGCCAGTGAATTCTCGTCCAACACCTGGCTGTCCATCCATGATGAAGAAGCCATTTGATTCAGCACCTATTGGCTCCCATAAATGTTGCTGCATGTAAGAGGCCACATTACTGCCACCGCTGACACGTTCAAGCAACAAGCCTAACACTGCCGTATCGATGGTTTTATAGGCTAAGAAAGTACCTGGTTTATGAAGGCGCTTGATGGTTTTTGCTGGCTCAACAAAGCGCGCTACGTTTTTAACTAAAGCCAAAATATGGTTCTTAGCTGCTATGCCTGGATTGGCAAAGTCATAACGCTCTTCGTAATCGACACCGGATTTCATGGCAAGTATTTGACGAATAGTCACGCCTTTATAGGCACCTTCAGATAATTCAGGTAGGTAAGTGGTGATATCGTCGTCTAATGATTTAATACGACCTTCTTCAAGGGCAACACCAACCAAGATAGAAACCATAGATTTGGTCATTGACCAAGCCATGAAGTGCGTATCTTGGTTGCTGTTGTTGCGATAGTTTTCATAGACGACTTTGTCGTCTTTAATAATGATCATCGCATTGGTATAGGTTCTGTCTAAGAATTGCTCTGGTGTATAGTTGTTACCTTCATACTCGTAGGTAAAATCTAGTGGCTTATCATTGTGAACAAATGGGGTGACGTTTCCTGAATGGCCAACTTGGCGGGTTGTGAATAACGTATCCATTGAGCGAAATGTTAGCGTATTAACATCGCCATCGAGCATTGCCCAGCGTAAGTTTTGGATGGCAATAGGAACTTCAGATACTGGACCAATTCCCGCAACCATTGGGTCTACTTCTGATGCTGCGTGTGCAGCTATTGGGAGTAGAACGACTGAAGATAGTAAGCTTGCGCCCATAAAACATTGCATGTTTTTTATTTTTGTTTGCATGTCTGTCTCTCTCTCATTTTGATTAAAGTTTATCTAGACAATTGTTTGTCTATAAAACAAATAATGCTCAGTTCGCTTCAGCTTGTCATATCCCAAATAGGATAGACCAAACTATCATTAGCTTATTTTTTGTGAGAAAGGCGTATTTTCTAGTTGGCTTACATGGGGAAGTATTGAAGACCACAGTATTTTTACTAGTTCTGGTTGGCGGGTGACTCCCATTTTTGAAAAAATACTTTTTAGTTGGATTCGTGCGGTGCCAACGGTTATGCCTTTTTCTATAGCGTATTCCGTCAACGAAAAACCATTTGCTAAAGCGCTCGCTAGTTTTACTTCTGCAGGTGTAAGGCTGAATAAGCGACCAATATTCTGCTCTGAAAGTATCACTTCATTATGGCTATTGGATAAAAATAGGGCAAAAGTGAGAGGCTGTTTGGATTGTATCAGGCCGACTGATACAGAAGACAAAATAGGGGTAAGTAGCAACTGTATTGGACTAGTTTGATGCTCCCCAATTCTAGCAAGAGGGTGAGATGTTATTCCTGTAGGCGATTGTGTTTGGCGCAATAGCTGTATGAAAATGTTTCTGTCTGCCTTGTGTTCAAAGCGCAATTCGTTATCTATTAATTCTAGGTAATCTGATTCCGATATTATGGAAGCTGCACTGCTATTAAACCAGCTAACTTTGCCATACTGATTTATTAGCATGATCCCTGTGGTTAATTTATCTGCGATTTGTTTAATAATAGTATTGCTGCTCGATAGCGCCTGAAATTGATCATACAAAAGAATGGTTTGTTGTATATGAGGCGCAAGTTGCTGAAGTAATGATTCGCAGTTGTGGTCAAAGAGGCGCAAATCACCGTGTTTACGGTGAGCAATTAAGTTGAGATAGCGATTAGGAGAAATTTTCATTTCTAGGGAAATCGCCAATCCTAATCCTGCCTTCGCGAGCCGCTCTTGGAAATCAATATATCGTGGACAGGAGTCAGAGAAGAGCTCTTCATCGCGGATTATGGCTGGATATTCGCTAAAATCATAATCTAGACGGGGATTATCAGAATTATTAACCCATTTATCGTGCAAGTCTGCATTTATAGTCGACTGGGAGTCGCGCATCAGCCAAATTTCAGATGGATTAGAGTTGTCCGATAGTTCGTGTATTTGAGCAGCAATGCTTTCCACTTCTAACTTTTCACGTAGCTCATCAAGAATACTTATCCATCGATTTGGGTGCTGTACGCAACTATAAATCTTCGGTAAAAGTTGATTCAAAAAGCTTTCAATCATGATGGCCTCCGTGTTGTCAAACAACTAGGTGCCAGTATTTTCCTTAAAGATGAATCAGTTCTCTATCAACAAGATGGCGACTGTATTTCCGTAAGTGTAGATCGATTTTAGGCACTTTGTTTATTATTTTTAGTTCGACCTTTCTAAAACATACCTCATGAAACTATTAAAGAGAAGTATTGTTTATAAAATAAACTATTTATATTTTTGATTATTATTTTTTATTACATCGATGTTTTTTACTATAAAGGTAAGACATTGTTCCTGAATCGATTTTGCTGTTTTTAGATAGCGTGTATATGAAAAAGCTTCGATAGCGGACCATCGAAGCTTTTAAAGTAATGTATTATTAGGCTAGTTTTTAGCAGAAATCGCTTTATCTACAGAGAAAGAGCCTGCACCGCTGAATACTAAAGAAACGGCAACAATCAAAAGTGTTAGTGCGTATTCATAGCCGTTGTTTGCCATGAACAAACCGTTTGAAATATGCACAGAGAAGATTGCCATTAGCATAGTGAAAGCAATAACTGCAGAAGCTGGACGAACAAGCAAACCGATAACAAGTGCCAAGCCACCAAAGAATTCTGCACTACCTGCTAAAAGAGCCATCAGATAACCAGGTTCTAGACCAATAGATGCCATCCACTGACCAGTGCCTTCAAGACCGTAACCGCCAAACGCACCAAACAATTTTTGCGCGCCATGTGCCATTAGGATTAGACCCACTGGAATACGCAAAATTGTGCTAGCGATACCAGAAGTTGTGTTAGTGATTTTTTGGATTAACGATGTTGTCATTTTGATTTACCTTAGTGTTGGGTTGGTGTTACTTAATATGTAGGCACTATATATAAAAAAAACAGAATAGTGTAACGGAGTATTTTGAGGTTAATGATCAAAAAAATTGAACTATCGAAATGATCTACGATTTTGATGCCAATATTTGGCTGAAACTCCCTTGTTATTGAGAATCTCTACTAATTTTATTGGATTCTCTGTCACTGTGTATTACGACGGCTTAAAGGCTAATTTGGATCAGTTATAGGCAAAAAAGTAGCAGAGTTTGCAGTCTATAGAATGTTAGCGTGTTGTTATCTCTATAAATAACAATAAACAGGATAAAACATGTCTAAAGCATTAATGGGAAAAGTTGCTGTTGTGACTGGTGGCGCGTCAGGGATAGGTCTTGCTAGCGTTGAGGGTATGATAGCTAAAGGGGCTCAGGTCGTTATCGTTGATCGTGACGAAATGGCACTACAAACCTTGCAAGACAAACATGGCGATGCAGTCATCACCCTTGCAGTAGATTTGTTGGATCCAGCCGCTTGTTCGGCGATGGTTCCGCGGATTTTAGAAAAAGCCAAAGTGATCGATATTTTTCACGCCAATGCCGGTTTGTATGTTGGTGGTGATTTAGTTGATGCCGATAACGACGCCATAGACCGAATGCTAAATCTGAATATTAACGTTGTCATCAAGAACGTGCGTGATGTTTTGCCGCATATGATTGAACGAGGTGTTGGGGATATTTTAATAACCAGTTCTTTAGCAGGACACTTTCCTACTCCTTGGGAACCGGTTTATGCATCGTCTAAATGGGCGATGAATTGCTTTGTTCAAACTGTGCGTAGACAAGTCAGCAAGCATGGAATTCGCGTTGGCTCGGTATCTCCCGGCCCAGTTATTACTTCTTTATTATCTGATTGGCCTGCGGAAAAACTCGCAGAAGCCAAGTCAAAAGGCAGCTTGATGGAAGCCAGCGATGTGTCAGAAGCCTTGATCTTTATGTTAACGCGTCCTCGTCATGTGACGATTCGGGATGTGGTGATGCTTCCGTCACAATTTGATTTATAACTCGCCATTAAGCTTATTAAATCTATTTTAATTAAAAAGGGAATGGTCATTCGACCATTCCCTTTTACTTTTCTACTGTATCTTATCTCTGGAGAGCTTATAGCTTAACAATCAGCTTGCCGGTATTTTTACCGTCAAATAACAGGTTAATGCCACTAGTTGCGTTTTCGATTCCTTCAATAACGTGGGTACGATATTTCAATTCTCCTTTGCCTAACATAGATCCCAGTGCTTGGCCGTATTCAGGGATACGATGGAAATGATCTGGCATGGTGAAGCCTTGGATCGATAGGCGGCGTTTGATGATGCCAACCCAACTTGGCCCTGGTGCTGGTTCGGCTTTTTGATAGTCAGCGATTAGGCCACACACAGCAATGCGACCATGAGGATTCATGCGTTCAAAGATAGGACCTTGTGCCAAACCACCCGTATTTTCAAAGAAAAGATCGATGCCGTTTGGCGTCGCTTGCGTCAATTGTTCGACAAAGTCTGCATCTTTGTAATTAATCGCATGATCAAAGCCAAGTTCTTTGGTTAACCATTGGCATTTTTCATCAGAGCCCGCCACGCCAACAACCGTTAAGCCAAGGTTCTTGGCCATTTGACCGACAAGAGAGCCAACTGAACCTGCTGCCGCGGTGACGATAAGCGTCTGGCCAGCTTCGGGTTTAAGTACCTCAAAGACACCGTGGTACGCGGTAATGCCGGGTAAGGCAATAACAGAGAGAATCGCTTCAGCAGGAAGCTCTTTTGGAATGACGTTTAAGCCATTACCATCACTGATCGCATATTCAGTTAGACCCATAAGCCCCATAACACGAGCGCCAACTGGGAATCTTTCATTGTTGGATTTAACGACTTCACCTATGCCACTGGCGCGCATGGTGTCACCTAATTTTACGGGGGGAATGTAGCTGTTTTCATCCGCGCTCATCCAACCGCGCATGGCTGGATCTAAAGAAAGATGAGAGAGTTTTACCAATACTTCGCCTTCTGCTGGCGTTGGAATGTCTTGAGTAACAATATTGAAAATATCTTCGGTGATTTCTAATTCAGGACGTTTTATCAGTTTTACGGAATGGTAAGACATAGAGATGAATCCTTTTGTGCATGAATTTCTATTTATCCTGAAATAGAGTCTAGAGCATTTTTGTTGATCTAAAGGTTAAGATTAAAGAAGTAAATGTGCAATCGCTCCAATTTTGTTAAGTCTCTGCTCTCATCAGACTGTTGATTATGTCGCATAAGCTTATCAATTGTTGATAAGTACTGTGTTTATCCCCAGTATTTTCGAGCGGCCAACCGCAGTTTATACGGAAGCAATCGTGATAAAAGTCATGGGTACTGAAACAAGCGCCGCTGCGTATGTCGATGCCCTGTTTATTAGCATCTTTTTCAAGCTGTACAGCATTTAAACTGGGGATCTGTACCCAAAGTACGATTCCGCCTTGTGGGGCACTGATTTTTGCATTGGTGGGCAAGTATTTGATTAAAAATTGTTGATAACTGTGTATGTGTTGATTCAAAACCGTACGTATTTTATTCACATGAGAGCGATATTCACCGGTGTTGATAAACTCCGCCATACAAGACTGTATAAGTCCATTCACACCAAAGCTGGTTAAGGAATGTTGATTGATATAAGACGTTAAATATCGACCCGGAACACACCAACCAAGTCGCAGTCCAGCGGCTAAGGTTTTTGAAAAAGATCCGCACCAAATCACATATCCCTCTTTATCCCAATATTTTGCTGGCAGCGTTTGTTGTTTCTGGTGGCTTAATTCGAAATAGACGTCGTCTTCTATCATCGGTGTTTTGTATTGCGCGGCAAGTGTTGCTAGAGCTTGTTTTTGTTCAACGGGCAGCGTCATTCCAGTTGGATTCATGTTCGATGTGCTAAACAGAGAGGCTTTTATCAAACCTTGTTGCATCAAGGTTTCTAGATGGTCTAAATCTAAGCCTTTCTCACTAATAGGGATTTCAATCACTTTGCGAGATAGGGCACTTAGTAAATCGAGCAAGCCACTAAAACAAGGGGAACTAATGGCAATGGTGTCACCCGCTTTGCTAACGCTTTCTATCGCCAGTCTTACCGCATCAATACAGCCATTGGTGATCACAAAGTCGGCTGCTGAAAAGGCCAGATTGTCATGGCGGAAATGTTCCGCAAGGGCGCTTCTCAGGCCTTTGTCGCCTTGTGTTTCTGGGTATTGAAAGAGATGCTTTCCCGCTCTTTGGGTGACACGTTTAATGCTGCGTTGCAGTGCGACGCTAGGTTGTAATTCTGGCGAAATCATCGAGGTGCCAAGCGGGCTAAAAAGCGCCGAGGCAGGGTTATAGCCATTTAACGGCGCAAAGCGTTTTGGATCCCGTTGTTCAATACTTTTGATGTTAAGACTTGGAAAGGAGGTGCTTTCCAGTTGATTGGCAACGAAGTACCCAGACTGTGGCTGTGCATAAATCCAACCTGTTTGTTGAAGGTAATCGTAGGCTTTAGTCGCAGTAGTCATGCTGACTTGATGCTGTTTCGCCATGGTTCGTAGCGCTGGCAAGCGACTTCCGGCTGGGAGTCTTTGCGCTTGTATGTCGTCAATAAAATGCTGAGCAAGTGTTTCGTAAAGCGCCATAACATTCCCCCAAAGTATTTCCTTTCTTTGAATTGTACTCTTATTTTTATCAAAAATTGAATCTGTGTTCTTTTTGGTTTTCTAGTGATACTTCTTTCTGAAGGAAATGCTTAGCTATGTTCAGTTACACGCGGTGTTTCTGTGAGGTAGGCGGTAGTTTCGAATAGAAACACCGCGTGTAATTGAGCGCCTTCGTTATTGTTTACAACAGATTTTATTTACTAGGAACGAATAATGAAACTACGAGACTTTGGGTTGCTGTTTGCTTTGATGGCGTTATGGGGATTGAACTTCAGTGTGATCAAGCTTGGCGTGAATAGCGTTCATCCTTTAGTACTCACCGCGTTGCGTTTTAGCTTTGCGGTGTTTCCGTTGATCTTTTTTATTAAAAAGCCAGATGTGCCGTGGCGTTATTTGATTGCTTATGGCTTGTCTTTTGGTGTCGGCGTGTGGGGATTAACGACCTTATCGATTGGCGCGGGCGTTTCAGCAGGAATGGCGTCTTTGTTATTGGATATGAGTATTGTCAGTAGCTTGCTGGTGGGTTGGTTATGTTTAAACGAAACCATTACTCGCAATAAGTTGCTTGGCGCTGGATTGGCTTTACTTGGACTTGCTTTGATCATCTACTCCGAAGGTGGTTCGGTGACTGGAAAAGGTTTAGTGCTGGTATTAATGGCGTCGGTGTTTTGGAGCGTTAATGGCTTGATTGTAAAACGCGCGAATACCAAAGCTATTTTTGCTTTTAATATCTGGGGAATGTTGTTTGCACCTTTGCCTTTGTTGTTACTAGCGGTTATTTTTGAAGGAGCGCAAGTCGTCACTGAGTTGCCGAATCAATTTACCCAATGGACGCTGTTTTCCGCTTTGTTCCAAGCTTACCCGACGACACTATTAGGGTACTGGTTTTGGAATAAGATGATAATGAAATACTCAGTATCCAGTGTCGCGCCAATGACGTTACTGGTACCTGTGTTTGGTATTTTTGGTGGTTATTGGTTTTACAATGAGCCAATAGAAACGAATCAGATAATCGCTGCTGTGCTGATTTTATTAGGTCTGTTTGTCGGGCAAATGGCATTGCCGAAATTGAGTTTCTTTAAAAGACTGAGAGGTGATTCATGCAAGAAATCCACTATGTCCTGATATTAATTGGTGCTTTTGTTGCTATGGCGAGTCCTGGGCCTGCGACATTGGCGATTGCATCTACGTCAATGAATCAGGGGCGAGTGCAAGGTTTGGCGTTAGCATCAGGCATACTCACAGGCTCGTTATTTTGGTCTTGTTCGGCTGCCTTTGGTTTAGGTGCTGTGCTGTATGCGAATGTCTGGCTATTCGAAAGCTTACGTTATGTTGGTGCGGTCTATTTATTATTCTTAGCTTATAAATCTTGCCGTTCAGCGATGACTAATAAATTGGATGCGAGCAAAATGTTGGCCACGTTAGAGACTAAACAAACGTCTTTGCGCACTGCTTATTTTCGTGGTTTAGCCATCCACTTAACCAATCCTAAAGCGATTTTGTTTCTAGGATCGTTATTCGCCATGGGGATGCCGAGTTCGGTTTCCACACAAGGTTTGTTGTCTGTGATTGTCTTATTAACGATTCAAAGTGCCTGCATAAATTTGGGCTACGCAGTGCTGTTTTCGAACCCAAGAATTCGCCAAAGCTATTTTAAAATGAAACGCGGCTTTGATGCTGCCTTCGCGCTGATGTTTGGCGTTGCGGGCATTAAAATATTGCTGAGTAAAGTGAATATATAAGTCTGTATTTGTTATGATGCACTTTATTTTTAGAGTGCTTTTCTATGTACGACGCTTCTTTATGGCAACCCAGTGCGGATATTTCGATTTTGCAAAAGCGTGCGCAGTTACTAAAAGCTATTCGCGCTTTTTTCGATGTTCGTGAGGTGATGGAGGTGGATACTCAATGTCTGTCTCTGGGTAGTATTACAGATCCACATATTGAAGTATTAACAAGCCAGACGCGTTCCCAAGGTGAAGACCTTACTTACTATCTTCAAACTTCCCCAGAGTTCGCCATGAAGCGTTTATTATGCGCAGGCTCTGGTTCTATATATCAGTTGGGAAAAGTGTTCCGAGCCGAGGAGATTGGTCGCCGACATAGTATCGAATTTACTATGTTGGAATGGTATCGAGTCGGTTTTGATCATTGGCAATTAATGGATGAGATCCAACAGTTGCTGTCGGCACTATTGAATGAAGAGGCGCTGACTTGCGAACGACTCAGTTATCAAATGGCGTTTTTACGTCATACCGGACTTGATCCTTTCACCGCGACATTGTTTCAGTTACAAGAGTGTGCTCACGAACACACAGAATACGGTTTGCAGGAAGATGATCGCGATACCTTGCTTGAGTTACTTTTCTCGAGCGTGGTAGAACCAGCTATTGGTAAATACGTCCCTTGTTTTATTCATAGTTATCCTGCTTCTCAGGCCGCACTTGCCAAGACTCATCTTGATGAAAAAGGGCTGTTAGTAGCCGCACGATTTGAGCTTTACTGGCAAGGCATGGAGCTAGCGAATGGCTACCATGAACTCACTGATGCTAAGGAACAAGCAAGACGATTTGCTGAAGATAAAGAAACACGCAAGGAAATGCGATTGGCGAACCGTCAGTTTGATGAGCGATTAATTATCGCATTAGAAAACGGCTTGCCAGATTGTGCTGGCGTTGCGTTAGGAGTGGATCGCTTGTTGATGTTAATGTGTCATAAATCGCATATTGCTGAGGTGTTGCCCTTTGCTCATGCTAGGGCTTAATAATTTTACTCAAGGTAGCGCTTTTTGAGTTGAAATAAATGTCTAGATAATAATAACAAGGTATTTTAGGTGAGTGCATTGAAAGAAAAATACGGCTTTAGCATAAGATGGCTTTTTTCATCTAAACAGTTAATTTGGCTGTATCTTGGTGCCTTTTTTGTGGTGGTTTTGTTGATTTGGAAAGGCGGTGAAGCCCTGCGTAATCAACAGATCAAAGCGTTGCGTATTGATTCTTTTGAGCAGTTAAACCAACTTGCCAGTGTGTTGGAAAGCGCGATTGCCAAGTACCAACATATGCCGACGTTATTGGCGTCTAATGACCGAGTAAGAAAAGCCCTGCGAGACGGTTTCGACTCGGACATTAATCAGCTTAATCGTGAACTTGAGCAAATTAACCGCATCACCGAGGCCTCAGACAGTTATATTTTAAACACAGATGGACTAACGATAGCCTCGTCTAACTATCGGGAAGTTACTAGTTTTGTCGGTCGTAACTTCGCATTTCGACCTTATTTTAAAGACGCAATTCAAGGAAAACCGGGTCGCTATTATGCGCTTGGTACGACATCGAATCGCCGCGGTTATTACTTCTCTTATCCTGTCTATGAAGGCGATTCGATTATTGGTATTGCCGTTGTAAAAGTGGATTTGACTCAATTCGAAAAACGTTTTGCCAATCAGCATTATGAATTTTTGTTACTCGATCCGGATGGCATTGTGTTTAGCAGCTCGCGTGCTAACTGGTTGTATCGGGTATTGGGCGAGTTGTCTCATACTGAGTTGCAGCGTATTGCTGATTCACAGCGTTATTATGGTAAATCCATTGAAAAGCTGGCAATTGTTTATCAAAAGCCTTTTGATGAAAAATCGCAAATTGTTGATGTGTTAGAAAATACTGTTATAGATGGCACCGAAGAATTAGAGCGGCTGTCGTTTTTAAGGATGAGTCGCCCGATTCGCCTATTAGGCTTTCAAATTTCTATCCTTGCGCCTTTAAAAATCATCAATGAAGAAATCTCTTTGTGGCGTACCATTTTTGCGGGTGGCGTGACTATTACAGCCTTGTTATTGGGTTTGGCTATGTTGCGTCGGCGCATGTTACGAGAGCGTTCTGATGCTAATGAAATGACGCGCCACAACCAAGCGTACATTCGTGAAGTGATTCAAAATACACAAGCAGGTTTGGTAACCTTGGATGAGCACCACAAAATAGAATCTTTTAATCCGGCGGTTGAAAAGCTGCTTGGTCAGCCGTTATCTCCTCTAGTTGGACAGCCACTTGGTGTCTTATTTCAACCCGACGAGCAAGATGCGTTAGCTCTGTCTTCTCATAATGATTTTCTGGAAGCTGCTAATGATTTAGGCATTAAAGTGCTGACGCGAGAAGGGCGCTTATGTTATTCCGATCAAACAGTTCCGGTGGAAATGACGTTATGTAAGATGCAATTGCCGAATCGCCTAAGTTATTTGGTGACTTTTCATGACATGACCGAGCGTAAACGTTACGAGCAAGATATCACTCAAGCGCGTATCGAGCTTGAGGAACGGGTGAAAGAACGAACGTTTGAACTACAAGGTGCCAATACTCGTCTTCGCCATGAAATTGAAGAGCATAAAGGCACGCAACGAGAGCTGATACAAACAGCTAAGCTTGCGGTATTAGGACAATTAAGTGCGGGTTTGAATCATGAGTTGAACCAGCCTTTGACTGCGATTCGAGCTTTCGCAGGGAATGGATTGAAGTTTCTGGATCGCGGCCAGTACGAACAAGCCCATGCTAACTTGCAGCATATTAGTCAATTGGGTCATCACATGGGCGATATTATTGCTCGCTTTAAAGTATTTGCTCGTAAAGGTGACGTTCATCAAGGCCCTATTGCCGTGCAGACTGCCATTATGGGGGCTCTGAAAATTATGAGTCCACGCTATAAAGAAGTAGGTATTGAGCTGGTAGTAACGGAAGATCAAGGCTTTATTGTGAATGGTGACATGGTCTTTTTGGAGCAAGTGTTGGTGAATTTATTGGCCAATGCTGCTGATGCAATTTTAGAAACGCCAAATAACCCACGGCGAGTTCACATTGAGCAAATTTCCACGGGAAATCAAGTGATTATTTGTGTTCAAGACTCGGGGAATGGCTTGAGTGATGACGCTATTCGGCACCTTTTTGAACCTTTTTTTACTTCTAAATCTTCAGGATTGGGATTAGGACTAGGCTTGTCGATTAGCCAGCGTATCGTCGAGGCAATGGGTGGACAAATTAGCGCACAAAATCGAGATTCTGGCGGTGCCGAATTTTGTGTTAGGCTACCTTGCTTTAACCACCACTTATCTCAATTCCAGTCTCTTTCTAGAGAGTCTAAAGAATCTATAGATCCTAAAGAGGAAATCTAATGCCGGACAGCAAGCAAGTAATATTAATTGACGACGAGCAAGCGGTTCGTATGGCAATTTCTCAGACATTACAGCTTGAAGATTTTGATGTTATAGAGTTCGCATCGGCTCAAGGCGTGATTGAAAAGTTGTCTCTGGATTGGTCTGGCGTGATTGTAAGCGATATCAATTTGCCTGGCAAAAGTGGTTTAGAGCTGTTTGACGAAGTTAAAAAGATTGATGCGGAAATTCCTTTTATTCTAATTACTGGCCACGGCGATATTAGCATGGCGGTGAGCGCTATTCGCGACGGTGCTTACGATTTTATTGAAAAGCCGTTTTCCAATGAAGATTTTCTAGAAGTGGTGCGTCGTGCCTCGGAAAAACGTCATTTAACCTTAGAGAACCGCAACTTACGTCTGGAATTGGCTGCGCAAAATGCGCCAGGTCCGCGGATTATCGGCAACACGCCAGGTATTCATCGTTTGCGTCAGGCGTTGTTGCATGTAGCAGATACCGGCGCGGATATTCTTATTCAAGGAGAGACAGGCACAGGTAAAGAGCTGGTGGCGCGTTACATCCACGAGCATAGCTCTCGTCGAGGTCACACTTTTGTGGCGATTAACTGCGGCGCAGTGCCTGATTCTATTATGGAGTCTGAATTATTTGGTCATGAAAAAGGCGCTTTTACCGATGCCAAAACACAACGTATCGGTAAGCTTGAGCATGCTAACGGTGGAACGCTCTTCCTTGATGAAATTGAAAGCATGCCGATGTCGATGCAAATTCGCTTGTTGCGGGTGTTGGAAGAGCGTCGCTTAGAGCGTTTGGGTTCCAATACGGCGATTGATCTGGATTTGCGTATTCTGGCCGCGACCAAGGTTGACCTGAAGCAACTGAGTGAAGGTGGCACATTCCGCGAAGATTTGTATTATCGACTCAACGTGGTGCGAGTAGATATTCCACCATTACGAGAGCGAAAAGATGATATTTCTCTACTGTGGCAGCATTTTTGTTTAGTGGCGATTGCACAATATAAGCGAGAGTCTGAGCCACTGTCGGCGGCGCGAATGCACAGCTTGTTGAGTTACGATTGGCCGGGGAACGTGCGTGAGTTACGTAATCTTGCTGAGCGTTATGTGCTGATGGGGGAAGCAGGTTCGTTTGAGTTTGATCAGATCATTATCAATGAAAATAATCCCGGTGTGATGACGCTCCCTGAGCAGTTAGAGCGCTTTGAAAAAACTTTATTAGAACAAGAGCTGCTGCGTCAGAAAGGCTCTATTAAAGACACCATGGATGCGCTTGGTTTGCCGCGTAAAACGCTTTACGACAAGATGCGTAAATATGATTTGGATAAGGACATTTACAAACAATAATTAGTACTTTTGTATCTTCTATATAACGAACAAGAATGGGCGAGCAGAGATTTCTGCAGCCCATTTTGCTATTCTTTCGACTTCATTCCTTTGATCCCCCTGTCGATTATATGGCCTTATCTGCACAGCTTTTTGACCAAGTTTCTCCGCATGTATTTACCCTTCTTGTTATTGTGTCTGGACTAACGTCTTTTTTTACCGCCAGCTTTGGCGCTGGAGGTGGTGTTATGTTGCTTGGTGTCATGGCACAAGTATTACCGCCACAACTAATAATTCCGCTGCATGGTGTGGCGCAGCTTGGTTCAAATGCTGGACGCGCAGCGATGAGTTGGCGACATATTGATTGGAAACTTATTAGTACGTTTTTACCCGGAGCGATGCTGGGTGCTTTCATTGGTAGTTTTGTCTTAGTTTCTCTGCCGCCAGCCATTATGTATCTGACGATTGCTTTATTTATCTTATATTTATGTTGGGGGCCGAAGCTTCCTAAGATGGTATTGGGTAATTGGGGAACAGCATTTGCTGGTGCTATCACTACGTTCATTACGCTTTTTGCTGGCGCAACAGGTCCATTAGTAGCAGCCTTTGTAAAGCAAATTCATGCGGATCGGTTTCGCACAGTTGCAACCTTTGCTATGGCGATGTCGTTACAGCATATTTTGAAGGTTGGGGTATTTAAGGTTGCAGGTTTTCCGTTAACAGCTTGGTTGCCTTTATTAGTTTGTATGATTATCAGCGGTGCGATTGGTACTTGGGTTGGTCTTCGAGTATTAAAACGTATGCCAGATCGTTACTTTCATCGAATTTTTAATATTGTTCTTACTTTAATGGCGTTACGTTTAGTATGGCAGTCCTTTGCCTTACTATAACGTTTGTAGATGGCTTGATATTAGTCGCCTAAGACCAAACCTTCTCGTCTTGGGTCAGCTCCACCAAGTAAGCCGCCTTTCTCTACGACAATACCCTGTACACCAGAGTTTAAATCTTGCACAGATACTTTAAATCCCATGTCGGTTAGAGCCTTAGCGTAGGTTTCTGCTTCTGTGCCTTTTTCAAGGTCGTAGGTGCCAAAGCGGTTGAGCATATTTGGCAGGGTGATGGCTTCCTGAATGTCCATGCCCCATTCAAGATGAGCAATAAGTGTTTTTGCTACGTAGCCGATGATACGAGAACCACCTGGTGAGCCAACAACCAAATAAGGCTTGTTGTCTTTCATCACTATGGTTGGCGACATAGAAGAGCGAGGACGTTTGCCCGGTTCTAAGCGATTGGCAATTGGGAAGCCATCTTGGTGAGATTTAAATGAAAAGTCTGTCAGTTCATTGTTTAGTAAAAAGCCATTACTCATTAAATTCGAGCCAAAACCATTTTCGATTGTGGTGGTAACAGACACAGCATTGCCGTCTTTATCTACAATAGAAATATGACTAGTGGAAGGTAACTCGATGGCAATGTCGTTAGCTTGTTTAATTGGATGACGCCACTCAGGTTCACCTGCTTTAACGCTTTCAAGGGCTTTGCCTTTAGTAATGAGTTTTGCACGCTCGGCTAAATAAGGTTTGTCCAATAAACCTTGTGGCATAGGTACAAAGTCTGTATCAGCTATGTAACGACCGCGATCAGCAAAGGCAAGACGCGAAGCATCACCGATGATTTGCCACGCTTCAGGTGAGTTTGGACCTAAAGCCGCTAGATCAAATTGTTCGGTAATACCAAGAATTTGGCCGACCGTTAACGCGCCAGAACTTGGTGGCCCCATGCCACAAATATCATATTCCTTATAAGGCAAGCACACCGGAGCTCGCTCTTTTACGCGATAGCTGAGAAAATCTTGTTCGGATAAAACTCCTGGGTTATCTAGCGCTCCACGTACCTGAGAGACAATCTTTTTCGCAATTTGTCCTGTGTAGAATTCATCAGCTCCATACGTGGCGAGGAAGCGTAAGGTTTCATAATATTGGGCGTTTTGTAAGCGGCTACCTGCTTCAAGTGGGGTGCCATCGAGATTAAAAAAGTAGGCTTTGGTTTCTGGATAACGAGCTAAGCGCTCCTCACTGCCTTTAATCGCATCTGCTAAGCGAGGAGATACAATAAAGCCTTCTTGCGCGAGCTTAGTTGCTGGCGCTAATAAATCTTCCCAAGGCATGGTGCCATAGCGGTCGTGCAATTCGCCCATTAATTTGACTGTGCCAGGTGTGCCGACAGAACGACCGCCAACAACGGCATCGTAGAAGGACAGTGGCTCACCATTTTCATCTTGGAAAAGTTCTGGTGTGGCTTCTTGAGGTGCTGTTTCTCGGCCATCAAATGTAGTGAGTTTTTGATTTTCTGCATCGTAATACACAACAAAAGCGCCGCCGCCTAAACCAGACGATTGAGGCTCAACTAAGCCAAGTACCATTTGTACCGCAACCAGAGCATCAATAGCAGAACCGCCAGCCTTTAACACATCGTAACCGGCTTTACTGGCTTCTGGATTGGCGGTAGCGACCATGAATTTCTGAGCGTGAGCTAGACTCTTCTTTTCGATACCACTCGCTTCTTCTGGCGCAACGCCATCAGCTGCTTGTTCTGCAGCTATACTGAATTGACTAACGGCAAGCAAAGGAACGAGGGTTAAGGCTTGTAACCAGCGCTTTTTTAGCATCATAAAATCCTTATTGATGAAAGTGGAAACTGTCTGGTCCCATCAAAACAAAAATACGCTGCTGCGTGAAGCCATAAAATAAACAATGATGTGATTTTAGAGAAAAGAAAACGAAAATGTCGCGTATCGTTCGTTTTGTGTAGGTATAAAAAAACGCCCCGGAGGGCGCTAAACTTTATAAATTTTTTGCATGTGTTGCTAAGAACACTTAGGACTAGAGGAATTGTTATTGAACGATTTCTGGTCCCATAATGCTGTACGGTAGCGCAGTAGATAGTGCAGGGATGTAAGTTACCATCACTAAGAACACCATCAATACTAATACGAACGGCATCGCAGCTTTCACCACTCGGGCTAAGCTCATACCCGTTATACTCGAGGTAACAAACAGGTTTAAACCAATTGGTGGCGTGATCATACCGATTTCCATGTTAACCACCATAATGATACCTAGATGAATTGGATCGACACCCAGCTCCATTGCAATAGGGAACACGATAGGAGCAACGATAACCAATAAACCTGATGGTTCCATGAACTGGCCACCAATCAACAACAAAATGTTAACGGCGATTAGGAAAGTGAACCAGTTAAAGCCAACGTCGAGCATCCATTCAGTGATTGCTTGAGGGATACGTTCTGCCGATAAGGTATGAGCAAACAACAAGGCGTTGGCGATGATAAACATCAACATAACCGTTGTTTTAGTACCTTCTAGCATTACTTTGCGAGACTCTTCACCGAACAAAGAAGGGAAGAAGCCGCGTAGCATCATGGACAAGTTACGTCCCCAGATTGGCGTGCCTGCAGCTAAGCAAGAGCCAACAGATTCTTCTAGTTTGCTTGAACGTTTATAGACATAGAAAATAGCGATAGCAATCGAGATGATGGCGCCCCACAATGCACGATCACCGCCAGTGACGGTTTCACTGTCTGCAAAAGCGAAGAAGGACATGATCTCCCACACAAGGAAGAAAGATACGCCATACACTGTACCGTTAAAACCAACACGGGCATGTGGTGCATCGTTATCGTTTGTCCATGTTTGGCCTTTTAAAGGACCCATGTCGCGGTAAACAAACAAGGCAATAAACATAGAGTAAACAGCAGCAACAACCGCCGCTTCAGTTGGTGTAAATACACCACCATAAATACCACCCATGATGATTACGACTAGGAACAATCCCCAGCCTGCTTCTTTACCACCACGAATTAGATTACCAAAACCTTTCCACTCTTCAGAAGGAAGATTTTTGATACGAGCGACCACATAAATCGCCAACATCAGCATACCGCCAGCGATTAAACCTGGAATCACACCGGCCAAGAACATACGGCCGACGGAGACGTTTACAGAAGCCGCATAGACCACCATTACGATGGAAGGCGGAATCAAAATACCCAGCGTACCCGCGTTAGCAATGATGCCGGCCGCAAAGTCTTTTGAATAACCTACTTGAACCATGCCTGCAATAGCAATAGTACCTATAGCCACAACCGTCGCTGGAGAAGATCCAGACAAGGCTGCGAACATCATACAAGCCAATACAGACGCCATTGCCAAGCCGCCACGGAAGTGACCAACACTGGCAATCGCAAAGTTAATCAAACGCTTCGCTACGCCACCCGTCGACATGTAAGACGAGGCAATGATAAAAAACGGGATAGCCAACAACGTATAGTGCTGACCAACCCCAAACAGAGAAATCGCGACTGACGATAATGAGTCGTGAGAGAAAAAAGTAATAAACAATATGGACGATAGGCCCAATGAAATACCAACCGGCAAGCCAATAAACAGCAGGACTAGTACTAATAAAAATAGAATGATTGATTCCACAATGATGCTCCTGCGCTAGTCTTTCAAGACGTTTTGGTTTTCTTTAACAAGATCTTGTGCCTCATGGCCACTGATCAACATGCCACGTTTGTCACGGGCAATATCGACAAAGGCTTGTAAAGAACGATAAGAAAGTAAAGCCAAGCTGATTGGTAGAACAACAAGAACGATCCAACGGTGAACGCGAGGGCGTAAACCAAACATTTCTTGTACAAATTCAGGGTAACGAAGCTCTTCTGAACCTATGCCAATTTTAAACATTTTCAACCAATACTCGATCGCACCGCCACTTACGTCTACACCAAGCATGGCTAGCCAAGTAGAGTCTAGTAGGATAAGCCCGTAGAGCATGGCTGCTGCCGCACCAATTAAAGACAATATTTTTGCGATGCGTTTTGGTACCGCATTCAAAACAATGTCGACACCTAAGTGAAGGTTGGTTTTGATACCGTAACTCATGCCTAATAGAATTAGCCAAGAGAAAGCCACCATGTTGAATTCAAGTGCTGCGTCCCAGCCAGTATTAAACCCATAACGAGCGATTACCTGACCGAAAGATACCGCCATAATTGACGAAATAATGATGATCAGTAGGTTTTCTTCAGCTCGTTCCATGACTTTTGGGAAGCGCTTTTCTAATAGCCAAAGAACAATAATAAAAATAAGTAAGTAAAGATGCGGCCAATGTGCCATGGGGGTCTCCTTAACTAAGTGGACCAGAACAAGTTAAAGTGCAGCTTTGTGGCGTTTCTCGTAGGTTCTAGGATCAGTCGCTGATGAGAGATTGCGGATCAAGAAAGCACAGGATAAAACCACAAGAGCTGACCCGTTAAGGTCAGCTCGCTGCGGGATAAAAATGGATTACGCGCCAGCGGCAGCGTTAATCAAATCTTTACCGATGTAGCTTTCAAATTGCTCCCAAACAGGTTTCATTGTATTCACCCATTCTTGGCGTTGCGCTGGAGTAAGTGTATTGATCTTGCCGCCAGCTTTGATGATGTTCTGACGGTTTGCTTCTTCCGCTGCTTTTACACTTAAGTTTGCTTCTTGAGTAACTTCATCTGCAATTTGTTCGAATTGAGCGCGGTCTTCTGGAGAAAGGCTCTTCAAGAATTCAGAAGATGTCATGAACAAGTAAGCCAACAACTGATGGTTAGTATCGGTTGTGCTGTCTTGAACTTCGTAGAATTTTTGCGTGTAAATGTTAGACCAAGTGTTTTCTTGACCATCTACAACGCCAGTTTGTAACGCACCGTATACTTCAGAAAACGCCATCGCTTGAGGAGATGCGCCCATTGCCGCGATCATTTGTTTTGCAACATCAGACGTTTGTACGCGGAATTTCATACCTTTTGCGTCGCTAGGAACCAAAAGTGGTTTTTTGGCAGAAAAGTATTTCATGCCAGACATCCAGTAACCTAAACCAACAAAACCTGCGTAATCATCCATTTCCGTAAGAAGTTTTTTGCCTTCAGGCGTTTTGGTGAAACGGATTGCATGGTCCATGTCTTTAAAGATGAAAGGAAGGTCAAACACGCCATATTTATCAGTGTAAGAGCCGAACTTAGAAAGTGATGGAGCAAGTAGTTGAACGTCGCCTAAAAGTAGGGCTTCAAGCTCTTTAGAATCACCAAATAATGTAGAGTTAGGGAAAACTTCAACACACAATTTGCCGTTCATTTCTTTGTTTACACGTTCTGCAAAGCTATTCGCTGCAACTACTTTAGGATGAGTAGTACCGCCTGTTACGTGGCTGAATTTTACAACGCGCTCACCTGGATCGCAGGCAGCAATCGCAGTAGTAGCAGAAAGAGCAAGTGCTAAAGATGTTAGAGCAAGGCTGATTTTTTTCATTTTTATAAAACTCCAAAAACTGAATTATTATTGTGTACCGGTTTTTTAGCCTGATTTTTTCTGGTTTTTCGCCAGATACAGACAAAGCAAAACAGGTGGTGCTATTTATACTGTTTACACAATCTGTGCCAAGTCTTTATGTTTTATTTAAGTGTTTGATTTTATTTGTAAAATTATTTTATTTGTGGTTTTTAGGCTTTATGGAAGAAATTTAATAGGGGGGATTACACTCATAATTAAATTCTTAATGGGTGGTTATTCACCCATTTTCACTTAAGAGTTTGTGTTAAAAGCCTTTTGAAGGTTTGGTGCATGGCTTTCTTTCCAGATAATTGCGCTTTTAGACGGCTATGTTCGGTATTACGGCCTAAAGCGGCTTCGATTAATAGTTGGTGGGTTGGATCTTTAGATGTTAACTGGCCAGTTAAGGCAAGAAACAGTGTTGCTTTCAGGAAAACCGGACGAATACTGTCAAATTGGCGATGGTGATCTACAAATAGCTCTATATCCTGTAAATCTCTTTGTGAAAGCTGAGCGAGTGCAGGAAGTTCTTCTGGTTGATAATGTTTTTGACTAAGAATAAGCATCATCAAATCGGTTGATAAGTCGGCATATTGCAGCAGCAAGTTAATTAGAAACTGCTCAATAAAACGTGCTTGCCATTCGTTAGCCAACAACGCTGCATGTTTCGTCATAGGCTTTACCATCATCAAAGAGTAGCTACCGCTGGCTTGGTCTTTGGCGGTTCCCAATCGAACCGGTACGTAATCATTTTTTAACCAAAAAGACACCACATCGGGAGTCGCTGCAAAACTACTGCATAAAAAATCGCAACGATCATTAGCCGCGGTTTCGATATGCGTCAACAGTTGACTCGCTAAGCCTTTATTTTGTTGGCTTTGTTCCGTTGCAATTCGGCTAATACGCCAATAACAGTAATGTCCAGCGTTTTCGACACCTTCGTGAGCAAGCAAAGACTGCGGGACTAAATGACCTCTGGGACGGCGTTTCCCTTGCATTACTTCTTGGCTAAGTGAGCTTGGTAGATTGCCTTCTTCGGTAATAATCGCAACGCTTTGGGCTTTTTCTTCCGAAATAGAAAGGTAGGTCGATACGGAAGGATCGTCTAACACCCAACGTAAGTTGTCAGGCGAAGTTTGATAGTGAGCGCTTACCAATAATTGAAAAGTATCGGCGAGCAAGTTAGTGTTTTCTAGCCAATCAGCGCCAGTAAGATGACTAAAGTTTGTCGGCTTAGTCATACTTTTATTAGTACTATTAGGTGCGTCAAAGTTAGGCTCTGGATTCGCTAAAAAGAAGCAATCATTGATCCAGTTTTCCAGTGGGTCATTTCCCCCCCATCGAATTGGTAGGCTCAAAGTTAGTTGCTGCAGCGCCAATGTTTTAGAAGTTTTTTGTGATTCTAAATAGTGGCAAAAGCGAATGCCAAAGCCTTTACCAGCGCCTTCATAGCCATAGTCTGTGGTACTAAAAAGACAATGCTCAGCTTTCTGATTTAATTCTATAAGCATGGGCAAAGGAATCATGGACGCTTCATCAACAAAGAGAAAATCCCAGTGAGTCGAGTTACTTATCAGAGCATCAGGAGCGAAAAAAGGCAGAGTAGCTTTGTCTTGATCAAGCACCTGCTCAAAGCGAGATTTAAGACTCACAATAGCGTCCTGATTAGGCGCGGTGATCGCTACACATTTTCCTTCTTTGACTAGCTTTGCCAAACTGTCGCCCAATAAGGTGGATTTGCCTCGGCCACGTGGTGCAATTAGTACATAGGATTTGGCTAGTTCTGCAAATAAACACGACTGAGCTTCAGCTTGTTCTTGGGTTAGCTGCGCGTTAGGTTCTATTGGTTTTAAAGCCGGTAACGGGTTTACGCTGTGTTTTTTATTCTTGCCAGAGAGTAATAATTTAAAAGGTGATGTCGCGTCTTGTAATTTATCGAGCAGGTAATTTTTAAAGTGCGATGTCACTTGTTCTGGCTCATAAGGCCAAGGTAAATATCTCGACAAGTCTTGATCTGCCATTGATAACCACTCGACATCAGGCAGTGCAATGGCAAAGAGGCCATTGCCTCGAACCGTACCAGACAAAATAGCCAATGCACTGGCAGATACGCCATGAGTCAAATCCACCAAGATAGCGTCATGGTTGCTGCCTAGTTCTTGTCGGACTTGTTTAAAAGAACAGGTTTTAAATTGTTTCGTTTTTAACGACGGAACGAGTAACTCGTCATACTGGCTCACATCATGAGCGGCAATTAGTGGAGTAGAGAAATTTTCACACAGACGAAGAAAGTCTGACAAAACCTCGCGAGGCGAGCCCTTTAAAATAAAACAGTGGCGGTGGTTGTCAGACATAAAAATTAAATTTCCTAGTGATCACATTATTAGAGACCTTCGCCTCGTTTTGGCTTTGCTCGTGACATCATGCAAAGGCCTCTATCATACTGTGACCACAAGGAAGCGCCAGCGCTTGTTAAGTTTACGCGATAACAAATAAGTCCATGAAGCGATTTACCGCTGTACTTTCAAGAGCAGCTTGATCCTTACAGAGTGAGAAAATAGCTTGGCTCTGACGGTTTGGAAAACGTGTTGCCAAGTTGTTTTTAAACTTCTGCTCTAATAACGGAATGCCTTCTTCACGACGACGACGGTGTCCGACTGGGTATTCCACCACTACTTCTTCAGTGCTGCTACCATCTTTAAAGAACACTTGAATTGCATTGGCAATTGAACGCTTATCGGACTCTAAATATTCAGCAGTGAAGCGTTTGTCTTCGACGATTTCCATCTTGTTACGCAGCTCATCAATGATCGGGTTTGCCGCATGGAAGTCATCTTCATAATGTTCGGCGATTAAATTACCAAAGGCCAATGGCACAGCCGCCATGTATTGCAAGCAATGGTCGCGGTCGGCGGCGTTGGCTAATGGGCCGGATTTGGAAATAATACGAATCGCTGATTCATGAGTACGAATAACGATCTTGTCGATCTCTGCCAAACGATCTTTCACTTGAGGATGCAAAATCACAGATGCTTCGGCAGCGGTTTGAGCATGAAACTCTGCAGGGAAAGAGATCTTGAACAAGACGTTTTCCATCACGTATGTACCGTAATCTTGTGAGAAAGAAAACTTGCGTTGCGCTTCTGGTTTAATAGCTTGGTCTTTGTTGGTTTTAGAGAAAGACACGTCATAAAAGCCCCACTGATCGGCCGTTAGCACACCAGGAATGCCCATTTCGCCTCGCATCGACATATCCGCTAAGCGAACTGCACGAGAAGTCGCATCGCCCGCTGCCCAAGACTTACGTGAGCCTGCATTTGGCGCATGACGATAAGTACGCAGAGCAGAGCCATCGACCCAAGCTTGCGAGATTGCTGCCATAATTTGTTCTCTGTCGCCGCCCATCATTTTGGTTACTACAGCAACAGAGGCAACACGAACTAATAAAACGTGACACAAACCTACACGGTTGAAAGAGTTTTCTAGGGCAATAACGCCTTGAATTTCATGGGCCATTACCATGGCTTCTAACACTTCACGCATGGTCATCGGGCTTTCACCCTTCGATAGTCGAACTTGTGAAAGATGATCCGCTACCGCCAAAATGCCACCTAGGTTATCGGAAGGATGTCCCCATTCTGCCGCCAACCAAGTGTCGTTGTAATCCAACCAGCGAATGATACAACCAATGTCCCATGCCGCTTTTACAGGGTCGAGAGACAAAGACGTGCCCGGTACACGAGCACCATTTGGAACAACAGTACCTTGTACTATTGGGCCAAGGTGCTTGGTACATTCTGGGAAGCGTAGGGCGAGTAAGCCACAGCCCAAGGTGTCCATTAAACAGTTACGAGCAGTGTCTAGGGCCTCTTGGCTTTCTACTTTAAAGTTCAGTACATAATCCGCGATATCTTGAATGACTTGGTCGTAATCCGGGCGGTTGTTTAAATCTACGTTGTTGCTCATTTCTTTTCCTTAATCGTTAAATTTTAATGCTGATGTTGGGTTAATAACGGTCGTCAATATCAACCCATTCAGAATGATCTGGTCCAATATAATCGGCGCTTGGTCGAATAATGCGGTTGTTCGACCGTTGTTCCATGACGTGAGCAGCCCAGCCAGTGACACGAGAGCAAACGAAAATTGGCGTAAATAATTTGGTTGGAATCCCCATAAAACGATAAGCGCTGGCGTGGAAAAAATCCGCGTTGCAGAAGAGTTTTTTCTCACGCCACATCACGGCTTCGCAACGTTCTGAGACCGCATATAAATGATCGTCGCCAACGTCTTCGCTGAGTTTTTTTGCCCATTTTTTGATGATGTCATTGCGTGGATCGCGTTCACTGTAAATAGCGTGACCAAAGCCCATGACTTTTTCTTTATTGGCAAGTTTTTGCATCAACGCCGCTTCGGCTTCGTCAGGGGTTTTCCATGGTTCTATCATGTCCATCGCAGCTTCATTTGCGCCACCATGAAGTGGGCCACGTAAGCTGCCGATACCGCCAGTAACGCATGAATACATGTCTGACAAGGTGGAAGCACAAACACGAGCGGTAAAGGTTGAAGCGTTGAATTCGTGCTCAGCATACAAGATCAAAGACGCGTTCATCACTTGTGTATGAAGAGCGCTTGGTTCTTTGTCATGCAGCATGGTGAGAAAATGACCAGCCAAAGAAAGTACGTTGGCATTATGAGTATTAACACGTACGCCATCGTGGGTGAAACGATACCAATAAACGACCATCGCAGGCAGCGTTGCGACCAATCGATCAGCGGTATGTAAGGCTAGCGATGGTTGCTTTTCAAAAGCGAGTTCTGGTTCAAGATTGCCTAAAAAAGAACAACCGGTGCGCATCACATCCATTGGATGAGCGCTTTCTGGGATAAGTTCCAAGACGGCTTTTAGCTCTTCAGGCAAGCTGCGTAAACTCATCAGTCTTTGTTCGTAGTCGTGTAACTGAGTACGGTTAGGTAACTTTCCGTACAGCAGGAGATAAGCGACTTCTTCAAAGCTCGCTTTGTCCGCTAAGACATCAATGTCGTAGCCGCGATAGGTTAATCCGGAGGCCGCTTTGCCAACGGTACAGAGTGCTGTTTCGCCTGCACTTTGGCCGCGTAGGCCTGCGCCAGAAAGTACTTTAGCCATTTTCTTACCTCATATTTTTATTTGTCTTGAGATTCGTTGAAAATATTTAAACGCTTTACCTGTTGTTATCTTAAGTTCTTATTTCTTATGCTCTTATTTTTTAGGCTCTTATTTCTTAGAGAAGAGCGCGTCTAATTTGTCTTCATATTCATGGTAGTTGAGAAATTCATAAAGCTCATTACGAGTTTGCATACTGTCGACTACGTTGCGCTGGTGGCCGTCGTTCAATAAATGCTGATATACGTTTAGTGCGGCTTTGTTCATTGCGCGAAACGCACTCAGTGGATAGAGCACCAAATCCACGCCAGCGCTGGCCAATTCTTCTTTACTGAATAAAGGTGTAGCGCCAAATTCGGTGATGTTTGCTAAAACCGGCACCTTCACGGCAGCAACAAATTCTTTGTATTGATCCAAAGTGATCATGGCTTCTGGGAAGATCATATCCGCGCCAGCTTCGACACAAGCAATGGCTCGCTCGATGGCCGATTCCATGCCTTCCACAGCCAGAGCATCGGTGCGGGCCATGATGACAAAGTTGTCATCGACACGAGCGTCGACGCAGGCTTTCACGCGATCGACCATTTCGTCTTGACTGACAATGGCTTTATTCGGGCGATGTCCGCAGCGTTTTTGTTGTACTTGGTCTTCAATATGCACTGCCGCCGCGCCAGCTTTTTCCATTTGCTGAATGGTTCGAGTGATATTAAATGCGCCACCAAAGCCGGTATCGATATCGACTAGTAATGGCAAATTCGAAGCGGAAGTAATACGTCGCACATCTTCTAATACATCGTGTAAATCTGTCATACCAAGGTCTGGCAAACCATAGGAGGCATTAGCAACGCCGCCGCCAGATAAGTAAATGGCATGATGACCTGTTTGCTCTGCCATCATGGCGCAATAAGCGTTCACGGCGCCAACAACCTGTAATGGGGATTGGGTTGCGACGGCTTGTCTAAAACGGGCGCCTGCTGAAAGTATTGTCATTATTTTCCTCTCTTTAGAACGATTTTAATTAAGTACGGGAAGCGACAGAGGAATGCTCCATCGCTTGCTTTAATAGCTGGCTGGCGCGGCTGATATGGCGGCGCATGAGTAGTTCTGCTAGATCACCTTCGTGATTTGCAATCGCATCGAGAATGGCTTTGTGCTCACGTAATGCTTGGCGTGGATCGCTGCGTTGATCCGACGTGTGACGTCGATACATGCGAATTACCGCGTACAATTCTTCTGTTAATAAACGAATAAGCTTGGCGTTGCCGCTGGCGTGAATGATACGTAAGTGAAAATCGTCATTCCCGCCTTGTTGCACGTAGTGTTCATCTTGGTTGGCATCTAGGTGCGCTTGATGTTTATCGAGTAGCGCATACAAACTGTTTATTTCGTCCGCTGGCATAGTGGTGGCAGCTAATCGAGCGGCCATGCCTTCTAAGGCCTCACGCATAGTGAAGGTGTCGAGCATATCTTGTGTGTTTAGTTGGATAACACGAGCGCCAACATTAGCGGTGCGCGTAACCAGACCAAGCCCTTCTAATTTAACGATAGCTTCCCTTAATGGCCCACGAGAGACGCCATATTGCTTGGCAAGTTCTGGCTCTGAAATCTTGCTGCCTTGGGGAATATGACCCTGCACAATAGCGTTGGTGAGCTGCTGGGCGATGTCTTCAGACAGTGTCGCGGATTTGATCGAAATAAGGTTGTTCATAAATGGACAAAAAGCTTTATTGTTGACAATGTTACTAGTTATAGTCGTATTTTTTCGATTTATCAAGTTGGATTGTCGACAATTTATTGGTTCCTATCTTATCCTTTAGTCGTACGTGTGAGCGTGATAGAGGAGAGATAAGCTACTAACATTGTGTTTATTAAGTGATTTTTGGGCTTTATTGATTAGAAACGCTTGGTTGAATATCAAAAGCTGATAAAGTCGGGAGAATCATTTGAATATTGTTATGATCAAATGTGTCGACAATCGCTTTGCTAGGCTTGTTCGCTTGGCGGTTTGTTTGATTACCCAACAAGTAGGGGAAACTATGAAAAAAATTAAAAATGAAGCGGCTCTAAGTAAAAAAGCCATTCAAGTTGGCGAGAACTATGCCCTTAAACGAGGTTATGCAGGTTTTTCTTCAACCATGTCTGCTAATGAAAAAACCGAGGCAATTTATCGTTTATTAGTGCTTGATAAGTTGGTAGTGGGTTTGCCTGCGGACAAAGAAGACTTGCCAAGTATGAAACACAAACTGGCGTTGTGGATTCAGAAGCTATTACCTAAAGATGATCCACTTCTTAAGTAAGAGTTACTGGGTTAATAATTAAGAGTTGCTGGGTTAATAACTAAAAGTCCAGCGGAAGAGTGGTGATATTTTTTACTTCACGCATGGTGAAGTGACTTTGCGCTTCTTGTATGTGTGGCAGTTGCAATAACTGGCTACGCAAGAAGTGCTCATAGCTTTCAATGCTGTTGGAAACCACTCTTAAGCTGTAATCCATTGCACCAGAAATCGTCCAACACTCGACCACTTCGGGATAGTCGACAATGGCTTGCTCGAACTCATCCAGCATTTTTCGGCCATGGGAAGAGAGTTTAATATTCACCAAGACGACGATGCCCAATCCCAATTTGTTTCTGTCTAAAATCGCTTGCGTCGAACGAATGTAACCATCTTGTTCTAGGCGATTAATACGTCGCCAGCAGGGCGATTGTGACAAGCCGATCTTATCCGCTACTTGAGTCGCACTCAGGCTGCCATCGTGTTGCAGCAAATTAAGAATCTTACGATCGGTTGAATCTAGCTGTTCCATGGAATCCATCTCTTAAAAGTCGAGATTAACATAATGGATTCGCCTACTTCATTTCAATACTTTATTTATAAAATGTTATAACGTAACATATTTGTTTTTGATGTTATTAGTCTGTCTGCATTTTTAGAGGAAGTTATCTTGAAGGTGAATCTTAGTTTACAAAAAATGTCGCAATCGGTTGATTTAACGAATATTGATCTCAACTTCGTTGATACAGAACGAATGGATCAAATTAGTTTAGATAAAAATCCGCGATTAATGGGGGTGGTGAGATCCTCTCATCAAGACGTTTTTGCTGATATTTATCAAAACAACATTAGTATGGCGATTTGGCAAAGGCCGCTTGGTCTGTTGTCGCAATATGCAGAATCTTTATTAGTATCTACGCCGAATTTTGTTTTCAAATCTCAAGGAAATTCAGCCCAACTTAACACCACGTTAACTAAGTTTCTGCCTGAGGCTCAAAATAAAGCCTTGTTTGTGGAAGACGTGACGTTATTGGTCGACATGTTTGCGTGTTTATTTGACCTTAAAGAAGTCGGTTTGCGCCTAAATGTGCTCTCCAACGCTATGTGCCCGCGTTTTCATGTGGATAAAATTCCCTGTCGATTGGTATCAACTTATGTCGGAAGCGGTAGTGAATGGCTACATGAGGCTCATGTGATAAGAGATCGCTTGGGGTTAGGTGGTCATGTGGCGGATCACGATAGTGGCCTGCACGAAAAAGGGCGTATTAATGAATTAAAGGCGGGTGATGTGGCGTTAATGAAAGGTGACGAATGGCCAACGTCATTAGGCCGAGGAGTGGTTCATCGTTCGCCTTCGGCAAGCCTTGAGAATAAGCGATTGTTTTTAAGCTTGGACATGATTTAACAAATCACCTACTTCTTCCTTGAGTGGTGTTTGAAAAAATCACCATTCAATCGGTTGGTTATTCCAATCAAGATAAGCCGCTTTGTTATCCATGGTGACACTTCCCATGATGTATAAAAGTTGAGTCGCTACAAAGTCTGCAGTGAAGAGTTTGTCTTTCGGCACCGATCGTTGGAAAGGTTTAGAAAGTGGTGTGTCTGTAGTGCCTGGGTGAAAAGCGATGAGCTTAACGTTTTTTGCTCTTCTGGCGTATTCCACGGAACTGGTTTGAATCAGCATATTCAATGCCGCTTTTGAGGCTCGATAGCTGTACCAGCCGCCGGTTTTATTATCCGAAATGCTGCCAATTCGAGCACTAAATAACGCCACTTGAGTAGCTTGTTCACCTTGTAAAATGGGTAATAGCTGGCTCAACCACAGCATGGGAATAATAGTGTTGGTGTGAAATATAGCTTCTAGCTGAGAGGCTCTGATTTCTTCTAACTTTCTTTCTGGCATCATGCTGTTGTTGTGTAATATGCCATTGCAAATCAATACTTTGCTTATCTTTCCAGAATAGGCGGAAAGGCTTTTACAGATCTGCTGAATACTGTCTTCACTATAATCAGACTCTAGCCATTGTGTTTTTGTGGCGGTTTCAGAGTTTGGTAAGGATCGACTGACGGCAAATACGCCAAGGCAGTCTTTATCCGCTTCGAACTGTTGTATCGCTGCTTGTGCAATCGCACTACTCGCACCAATCACCAAGGCATAAAAGGATGACATACTAAGACTCCGAGAATAGGCAAAATAAACCAGATGGTTTACAGGTCGCAGCGGTCTTTTAAACAGGATTCACAGCGCGGTTTTCCTGTGACAAACGATGATATTTGGTGGCGGTAGCGCGCAAAGAATTTGTAACCCATGTCCGCAAAAAAACGAATTACCGGCCAGCGGAGCAACTGCATCCATTTGTGTTTTCCGACCAGTTTCCAAGCAAGGCAGGTTACGTCTAATCCTTTGATGATTTTTCCATTGGCGAGTTGGCCGTGCAGTAATCTATCAGCTTCGACCTTATCAATATAAGGGAATCTCTCACTAAAACTATCGGCGTGAATGTCTTCTAATTGTAGTTTTTTTTGCGTATCTAATGACTGCAATGTTTGCATTTCAGCGGCGCAAAGAGGGCAATGGCCATCGTAGAAGATTGTTAGCATGTATCATTACTCTTTTAGTGTGACTGTCTAGTGTGATTGTCTAGTAATGATACGTAGCGAAGAGAGAGTTAGATCAGTTTGTTATTGCAGGTTTCGCGATGGCAGGCTTAATAGTGTGGATACAGAACCAGCAAATGCATAATAGAGGTAACCGATGTTAAACCGAAATTTAGCGAGGTGTAATACGGCTTTGCATTATTGGCTTGCTTTAACCAACGAGCATCAACCCAGAAAATAGTTATTAGGCTGAGTAACAAAAGTACAACCGACAGTTCCGGTGTTTTTAACAGCAAGGAAACCCAAGCGCCGAATACGGTTGCGAAAGAGCAGATAAGTAGTTTTGCGCCGTTACGACTTTCAGGTAATTCTATTAATCGTCCCCACATTGTTCCGCCAATAAAGCTAACAATAACAGCTGCATAAGCTGCAAAAAGTGTCACTCCAGATTTACCAAGGAAGCTACCGTTAGTTAGGCTCAAATACGTCGCAAAGAGAAATGGAAAAATACCCAATATTGCTAATGTAGCCACTACTGGCTTATAAGAACGCATGCCGTTACCTTTAAATAAATGCTATATGTAAATGAGAATATGTAAACAATACGAATTATCTAACAAAATGGACTTTAAAACAGCAATCCAGTTCCTTATTTTGTCCTATTTTTGTGCATAAAAGTGTAAAGTTTTTTGTTATGGCCATTTGGCTGGGATATGCAGGTGTTATCTTGCCTGCCGTTGTTTGAAAAAGGGTAAAGAATACTTATTCATTGCTTGCGTGGAATCGCCATTGAGCGAAATAGGGTCAACGAGTACAATGGACGGCTATTATTACTTGAACATGATGCCAGATTGGCTTTTATGTCCTCATTAACGAATTTTGCTTAAGGTGTGTTTAGAAATGCCAGCTAAAACAATGGATGAACTCGTCTCCCTATGTAAACGTCGCGGATTTATTTTCCAAGGCAGTGAAATCTACGGTGGTATGCAAGGTGCTTACGATTACGGTCCGCTAGGTATTGAATTAAAAAACAACCTAAAAGCCGCTTGGTGGCGTTCAATGGTATATGAGCGTGACGATGTAGAAGGTTTGGATGCTGCGATTATCCAAAACAAACACGTCTACAAATATTCTGGTCACGAAGATACTTTCACCGATCCAATGGTAGATTGTCACGAATGTAAATCTCGTATGCGCGCTGACCACATGAAAGACATCAAAGTATGCGATAACTGTGGTTCTACCAATGTTACTCCGCCTCGTGATTTTAACTTGATGTTCAAAACCAACGTTGGCCCAATGGTGAACGAAGAGTCTTACACTTACCTTCGTCCAGAAACCGCACAAGGTATCTTCACTAACTTCAAAAACGTTGTTGATTCGACTTCTCGCACTTTGCCATTTGGTATCGCGCAGATCGGTAAATCATTCCGTAACGAAATTACTCCGCGTAACTTCATCTTCCGTGTTCGTGAATTCGAACAAATGGAATTAGAATTCTTTTGTAAGCCAGGTGAAGATGAAAAATGGCATGAATTCTGGGTTAACGCTCGTAAACAATGGTGGTTGGATCAAGGTCTAGCAGAAGAGAATATCCAGTTTGAATATGTGACTGGCGATGACTTAGCTCATTATTCAAAATCTACTGTGGATATCTTGTACAAGTTTCCACATGGTTTTGAAGAATTAGAAGGCGTTGCTAACCGTACAGACTACGATCTAGGTTCTCACACCAAAGCACAAGAAGAGTTCGGTCTTTCTGCGAAAGTGAAAAAGAACGAGCATTCAACGGCTAAGTTGGCGATTCGCGATCTTGAAGAAAATAAATGGGAAGTGCCTTTCTGTATTGAACCTTCTGCTGGTCTAGACCGTGGTCTATTGGCTGTAATGACAGAAGCCTATACGGAAGAAGAGCTACCAAACGGCACTTCTCGTACTGTACTTAAGTTCAAACCGCACCTAGCGCCTATCAAAGTGGCTATTATGCCGCTTAAGAAGAACAAGCCAGAAATCGTTGCTCTTGCTAAAGAATTGAAAAACAAGCTTCAGAAGCTTGGCCTTGGTCGTATTCTTTATGAAAACACCGGTAACGTAGGTAAAGGCTACCGTCGTCATGACGAAGTGGGTACGCCAATCTGTGTGACTGTCGACTTCGACTCTATCGAGCAAGAAGGCGCACCAGTAACCGTTCGTGATCGTGACACTATGGAACAGATTGTTGTGAACGCGGCAGATCTTCCAGCTTACGTGATTAACTACTTCATCAACCAAAACTAATTTTTGTTGATGATCTAAAAACCATGACTCTCGTTTGAGAGTCGTGGTTTTTTTATGTCTATGATTTTATTCATTGATAAAAAGTGACACCAAAAAAAAGACCGCAAATAAGTTGCGGTCTTTTATGTGCGAATCGCACTAAGGGAAAACGAAAGTTATATAGTTTAGAACGTCATTTTTACTTTAGCGTTGTATCTACGACCATCTAATACCGTATCGTAGTTTTCAATATCTACTTTTTTATCTAGCAAGTTATAAATTCCTGCATAAACAGAAATGGCATCGTTGATGCTGTAGCTAATGCCTGTATCCACAAAGGTATAGGAAGGAATCGCTTCCTGCATTGAGGTGCGGTTTAAACCTTCGCTTGATTCTCCACGGTAGTTTATACGAGTCCAAGAAGTAAGCTTGGGTGTTGCATCCCAGTTAAGGGTCGCGTTAGCCATGTGTTTTGGCAGACGATTTAACGGCTCACCAGCAAAACTACCTGTTTTTTGCTCTGACTCTGTATAAGTATAGTTCCCCACCACATTGATAATGTTTGAGAACTCATGGGATAAAGTAAATTCAATCCCTTGCATTTCTACTCGGTCTACATTCGTTCGTTCACTGATGAAGGTATAAGAATTGCCTGAGTACGAACAACTTGCATCTCCAGCTGTAGTATCGCAAATACGCTGTTCTGTAATTTTATCTTTATAGTCTGTATGAAATAACGTTGTGCTGATTTGTGTGCTGTGCTGATTATCCCAGTAAAGCCCAATTTCATGGCTGGTACTTTCTTCTGGTTTTAAATCAGAATTGCCCAAAATAAGTGCTGAGCCACGGCCAGATATTTGTCCCCAACCCTCGCTACCTTGACGAAGATCTGGTGAACGGTAGCCAGTACTTATTCCACCTTTTAGTGTCCAGTCTTGAGCGAATGACCAGTTACTGTACAAACGTGGTGATATATTGGAGCCATAGTTTTCATCTTCGTTGTAGCGTAAGCCACCAGTAATCGAAAGATTGTCA
>TARA_R110002033_G_scaffold58464_1_pt1 | contig 120427 bp, 116 predicted proteins | sample TARA_R110002033 | Tara Oceans TARA_R110002033 (sample SAMEA4397051) | marine metagenome | biome: Polar Biome; feature: [SRF] surface water layer (ENVO:00010504); material: water (ENVO:00002006), including particulate matter (ENVO:01000060) such as... | depth 5 m | reverse complement strand
TTGCAATTCGGGGGTTGATGCAAGATTTTTCATGTTATATTCCTTTGCTTTTATATAGAACAATCAAAAAAAAATAACTCCCGAAAAAAATCTTTTTTTTTTTGAGTTTTACTTTAAACAGTCACAAATATTCGTTTAACTACCTAAATATTACTGTTTATATTTCTCAACAACTGTATTTCCAATTAGAAAGAATTGAAGAATTTGAATTGTGCTAATGATATTTATGCACGAGTATTCAAATGTTGGAGGGAATCGAGATTTTAAGAATGAGAAAAATCGGCCCAAAATGTTCTATGCACCAACGATGTATGATACAATAAAAAAACCATCACTCTCGTGATGGTCTGTGGAGAATACCGGAGTCGAACCGGTGACCTCTTGCCTGCCAGGCAAGCGCTCTAGCCAGCTGAGCTAATCCCCCAAAATATGAGAGTCAAAGAAACTACTTTTAACCCAAGTATCAAAGACTAAAATTAATCTTTCTTAACACTCAAAACTAAAACAGGAACTGCGGCGTAAAATTCAGACTTAGAAATGGTGTTTTTCTCCCAAAGGGTTTTAAAAAACCCTCTTTTTCGTCTAAAAACACATAACAAATCTGGATGTTGTGCTTGAAAATGCGCTGTAACTCCCAAATATGTTGTGGCATTCTCCGTTATGGTTAACTGAGAACTAATATCCATCAATGCGGTATTAATTTTTAGATCTTCATCAGAATACCCTGGCGTTTTTACCAATAATAAGTTTACAACCGATTTAAATTTCTTTTTTATATCCACCAAAGGATCTAATATTCTGTTTCTCCTAAGCACACCTGATTTAAAGGCAGTCAAAATTGTTTTGTACGGTTTAAAAACACTTCCTTTTGGTACAATTAAACTTGGAATATCTGTTTGTTTAATAATCTTTCCAGAAGTATTTCCTAAATACAATTCTTCTTGTTGAATATCATTACTACGTGGAGATAGAATAATTAAATCAACACCTAATTCCTTATCAATATCTTTTAAGCCATTAATAATGCCTCCATTATATGTGGCTATTTTAATGACAATACCTTTTGAATCTACTTTTTCAATAACCTTCTTTAATCGCTCGATACTACTCTCTGCTACTTTCTCAGTAACATTCCCAAGATTTCCAGCTTTTACAGAAACACTAAAAACCTCCATCACATAAACTTCTGAAGAAAATTGAGTAGCAAAATCTACTGCATATTGCAATGTTTCATGGGAGTCTGGAGAAGTGCCTATCGGAACCAATATATTTTTCATCTGTTGCTATTTATTTTATTATGGTCAGATGTAATTCCCCATTCGACATTTTGGTTAGATCCAAAATTACTATGGTTCATTTCATAATTCCCTTTTATGATTTATACTTTAAATTTACAATTAAAAAGAAATGTTTACATGATACGAGCTGCAAAGATATCAGAAATTCCCGACATTCTTAACATAACAAAAGCATGTGCTTTAAACATGTCGGAAAATGGAATTCACCAATGGAACGAACATTACCCATCAAAAATTGCATTTGTAAACGATATAAACCGAAATGAATTGTTTGTCCTCGAAGAAAAGTCAAAAATTATTGGGACAATTGTGATTTCCACTCAGATGGATGAGGAATATGAGGTTATTGATTGGCTCACCCCAAATGAGCATAACATGTATATTCACAGGCTTTCAATACATCCAAATTATCAAGGAAAAGGCTTAGCTCAAAAATTAATGGATTTTGCTGAGAGCTCTGCCAAAAAAAATAACTTTGTATCCGTACGTTTAGATACTTTTAGTCAAAACACACGCAATCAAAAATTTTATGAAACAAGAGGTTATATTAAGTTAGACCCTATTTATTTCCCCAAACAAAGCAGACACCCATTTCATTGTTACGAATTAATTCTAAAGTAATCCCAAATTTTTGAAAACTACTATTACTTATAAAACAATAAACAAATTAGCAATACCAGCAACAATTGCTGGTATTGCTGAGCCTTTATTATCTATTACTGATACCGCAATTGTTGGTCATATAGATGTGGATGGTATAGAATCGCTTGCGGCGGCGGGTATTGTAGGTTCTTTTTTATCCATGTTAATTTGGATTTTAGGGCAAACGAGAAGTGCTATTTCTGCTATAATCTCCCAATATTTGGGGGCTGGAAAAATCGATGATGTAAAGTCTCTGCCCGCACAGGCCATCTTTTTGAATATCACCTTAAGTATTATTATTCTGCTATCAACGATATTTATTGTTGACGATATATTTCGTTTGCTTAATGCAACGGGTAAAATTTTAGAGTATTGCATATCCTACTATTCTATTCGTGTTTGGGGTTTTCCCTTAACACTATTTACATTTGCAGTAATGGGGATCTTCAGGGGCTTACAAAACACTTTTTATCCTATGTTAATTGCTATTGTTGGTGCTGTATTAAATGTAATTTTAGATTTCGCTTTGGTGTATGGAATCGATGGATTAATACAACCTATGTATTTAGAAGGTGCGGGTTGGGCAAGCTTAATTGCGCAAACAGTTATGGCAATAATGGCGTTTATTTTACTCGTTACTAAAACTAATATTCGCCTAAAGCTTAATTTTCCACTACATCCAGAATTAGGCAGGTTAGTTGTAATGAGTCTAAATTTATTCGTTAGGGCTTTAGCACTAAACACTGCACTAATTTTGGCCGTAAGAGAAGCAACCGCTCTCGGAGACAACTATATTGGAGCACATACCATTGCCATAAATCTTTGGCTTTTTTCTGCTTTTTTTATTGATGGGTATTCTGGAGCTGGTAATATTATGGGAGGACGGCTTTTAGGAGAAAAAAATTACAAAGGCTTGTATATTTTGGCAAAGAAAATAATGATGTATGGCCTTATTGTGAGTATTGTATTAATGACTTTTGGTTTTATTTTTTACAAACCAATTGGAAGCACATTTTCAAATGATGCACCGGTATTAAGTACTTTTTATAGTATCTTTTTTATTGTTATTATTGGCTTACCTATAAATACTATTGCTTTTATATTTGATGGTTTGTTTAAAGGTTTGGGTGAAATGAAATATTTAAGAAACACCTTGCTTTGGGCCACATTTTTAGGATTTATCCCTACATTATTTATCTGCAAATATTTCAACTTACAACTTTATGGTATCTGGATTGCATTTACCGTTTGGATGTTAATACGTGGTGGGGCTTTGGTTATAGAATTTAGAAGAAAATTTTTACCATTAATACATGCCTCTTAAATGCAAAAATTTAATTAACATCTCGCCTTGTTTAGGTCGAAAAATGTACTTTTGATGTAAAATACAAGATATGTCTACTTCAAGACCTAAAGGAAGTCTTTATACCAACATTCAAGATAACATTGCTACTATAGAATTTGGTCATCCGGCGAGTAATTCTTTTGTAATTGAATTATTGGAAAGATTAACAAAAGAGTTTAATAAAATTTCCGAAGATGATACTGTGAATGTTATTATTTTAAAATCAGAAGGAGATAAGGCGTTTTGTGCTGGGGCTTCTTTTGATGAATTAATGGCTGTTTCTAATTTAGAGGAAGGGAAAATCTTTTTTAGTGGTTTTGCTAATGTCATTAATGCCATGCGCAAATGTAATAAGATAATTGTTGGTCGCGTGCAAGGAAAAACTGTTGGCGGAGGCGTTGGTTTGGCTGCAGCTTGTGATTATGTTTTTGCATCAGTCAATGCTTCCATACGTTTATCAGAGCTCACTATTGGCATTGCTCCTTTTGTTATTGCCCCTGCGGTAGAACGTAAAATAGGAACTGCTGCATTATCAGAATTATCATTAAGCCCGACTGAATGGAAATCTGCCTATTGGGCGCAAGAAAAAGGACTTTTTTCAAAGGTTTTTGATCATATAAATGAATTAGATAAGGAGCTAGATATTTTCACAAATAATTTAGCAGACTACAATCCTCAAGCCCTTGAAGATTGGAAAAAAGTGCTTTGGGAGCATACCGATCATTGGGATATAATACTATCAGAAAGAGCTGCTATTACTGGGAAATTAGTATTATCAGAGTTTACAAAAAAGGCATTAGCTAAGTTTAGTAAATAATAAGTTCATAAAATTTTCGTTTTATTTTTATTATAATCTAGATATGGAAATATTAAATTTTTTAAATGGTAGAACATTCTTCTTGATTCTACTACTTATAGTTGGAGCAGTTTATTTTTTAAATCGTTTTAATAATAACAGAAAATTTAAAAGGAAATAGCTTTATTACAAAGAATGGCCAAAAACAAAGCAACTATGTGGATTGCCTTTTACAGCATTCTTTTTTTAATTGGTTCTGGTTTATTTTATGGTGCTCTTACTGAGTTTCAAAAAACAAAAACCTTACTTCAATCTGGAATCAAGACCACCGCAACTGTACTAAAATTTACTGTTTCACACAGGGAGAATGGCTCCATGTACAAACCTGTTTTTGAATATACCGATAGATCATCTCAAAAAAGAATATTTGAAAGTGGTATTGCCTCAAAACCTCCTACCTATGAAATTGGTGAAAAGTTCAAATTATTTATAATCCGAAGAAAAAAGAAAGCGAGAAAACAATTTCATTCTGGAGCTTATATCGAGGTAGTGTTATTTTATTTATGATTGCTGCACCTTTCTTAATTATTGGTGGCAGTTATTTACTCTATAAGATGTACTAATAATTCAAAAATTTAGCGCTAACAATCAAACTCTAATTCTTTTTCATACATCATGATGATCTATGTTGTCATAAAATGATACTTTTGTAGCCAATCAAAGTATTGCATTTAAAAGACCTTTATGAGTAATATTAGAATCACCAAGCAATTTAATTTTGAAACTGGCCATGCCCTTTTCGGTTATGATGGCAAGTGTAGAAATGTTCACGGACATAGTTATAAACTCTCCGTTACCGTAATCGGCACTCCAATTACGGATACTTCTCATGTAAAATTGGGAATGGTGATTGATTTTGGCGACCTTAAAAAAATTGTAAAAGAAGAGATTGTTAATCAATTTGATCATGCTACTGTTTTTAATAAAAATACGCCACATATAGAACTTGCTAAAGAACTAACCGATCGTGGTCATATGGTTATTTTGGCAGATTATCAGCCTACAAGTGAAAATATGGTGATTGATTTTGCTGCTAGAATTAAATCTCGTTTGCCACAAAACATACAATTACATTCTTTAAAACTTCAAGAAACTGATACCTCTTTTGCGGAGTGGTATGCTAGTGATAATTAAGAATAAACTAGATTAGACGGCTTTCCCTATATTTACATTACCATGAAAACCATACATATTCCTGAGGGTAAAAAAATTTATTTCGCTAGTGATAATCACCTGGGAGCACCTACGAGGGAACATAGTTACCCAAGAGAAAAAAAATTTGTTGCTTGGTTAGATGAAATTAAGACAGATGCTGCCGCTATTTTTTTACTAGGTGACTTGTTTGATTTTTGGATGGAATATAAAACAGTGGTACCAAAAGGATTTACTAGAACCTTAGGTAAACTAGCTGAAATAGCAGATTCAGGCATTCCAATTTACTATTTTGTGGGTAATCATGATCTTTGGATGAATGGTTATTTTGAAGAAGAATTAGGTATTCCTGTTTTTCATAAACCTCAGCAATTTACTTTCAACAAAACTTCTTTTTTTATTGGTCATGGTGATGGTTTAGGCCCTGGCGATAAAGGCTATAAACGTATGAAAAAGGTATTTACAAATCCGTTTTCTAAATGGCTTTTTAGATGGCTCCATCCAGATTTAGGGGTACGTTTGGCGCAGTATTTATCAGTAAAAAATAAACTAATTTCTGGTGATGAGGATGCGAAATTTTTAGGGGAAGAAAATGAGTGGCTGGTACAATATGCAAAACGAAAACTAGAACAGCAACATTATGACTATTTTGTTTTCGGGCACCGTCATTTACCGCTGGAAATAAATTTAAACGACAAATCCGCTTATGTAAACCTAGGCGATTGGATTGGTTATTATACTTATGGCGTTTTTGATGGTAGGAAGTTGAGTTTAGTTACCTATACTCCATAATAAAAAACACTATTCAGCACTTGATTTTAAGATAGTAATAAGATTAAATATACCGTAATCCTTTTCTTACAACTTTTTTACTTGGTTTCACAACAATAATTATATGAAATTGTAGCTACACTATATCTTTACAGTGTTATTAAGTTTAAGTGTTGACCCCAAATCTTCATACTACCTACAAACATTATTATAGTACCCCCCAAATCAAATTTACCTACAAACAAAAAAATGCCCTTAACCAGGGCTTTTTTTATTTTACAATACCGCTACATAGCTATAGAAACTATTCTGCCTCACGATTATCAACCTCTTTTTGTACATACAATTTTCTAAAATTAGGAGAACTTACGTACATAGAATTTATGTTTGGATATTCTGTGTATACCTACGACGTTTTTATTATTGAATAGTTGTACTTAATAATATATACTACCTATAATAAAATTAGTTTCCTAACTCACATTTATTATATTGTAACGGTAATAAAAATACTGTAATCCTTTTCTTACAACAATTTTAATAGGTTTCACAACAATAATTATACAAAACTGTAGCTGTATTATATCTTTACAGTGTTATTAAGTTAGAGTGTTGATCCCAAATCTTCATATTACCTACAAACATTATGATATTGCCCCCCGAATCTAAATTACCTACAAACCAAAAAAATGCCCTTAACCAGGGCTTTTTTTGGTTTATTCTATTTCTATATAAATAGCCAAACTATTTTGAGGATTCTGACTCATGATCATCAACATCTTTTTGCAAGTCTAATTTTCTAAAACCTGGAGAAACTAATGCTGTGATACCAACAGTTAAAATAGTCATGGTGCCACCAAAAACTACGGCAGCAACTGTACCCATTAATTTAGCGGTTGCTCCACTCTCAAAAGCCCCTAGCTCGTTAGAAGAACCTACAAACATAGAATTAACTGATGCTACCCGACCACGCATATGATCTGGTGTTTTTAATTGGAGAATCGTCTGACGTACAATCATAGAAACCCCATCTACAGCACCACTTAAAAATAAAGCCGCAACCGATAACCAAAAGTAGGTGGAAAGTCCGAAAACAATCATACAAACTCCAAAGCCAAATACTGCAAGTAATAATTTTTTACCCGCATTTTTATGCAAAGGAAAACGCGTAGAACTTAACATCATAATTGCTGCACCAACTGCTGGTGCTGCTCGTAATATTCCAAAACCTTCGGCACCTACATGTAAAATGTCTTGAGCAAATATGGGTAACAACGCCACCGCCCCACCAAAAAGTACGGCTATCATATCTAAAGTTAGGGCTCCGAAAACAGCTTTTGTTTCAAATACGAATTTCAGTCCTTCTCGTAAACTATCAAAAATAGGCTCCCCTATTTTAGGGTTTAATATAGGCTTTCGTTCTATTTTAAAGAGAGCTATTAAGGCTACAATTGAAAAAGCCACAATTAAGCACATAGACCAGTGTACTCCCATAAAACTGATAGAAAAACCAGCTAAGGCTGGCCCTAAGACTGATGCCATTTGCCATGTGGAGCTACTCCACGTAGCTGCATTCGGATATATTTTTTTAGGTACAATTAAAGCTACTAACGAAAAAATAGTAGGACCAATAAATGCACGTACTAACCCTCCTAAAAACACTAAAAAATAAATTGAATAAAGAATTGTCTTGGTATTCAAATCGGCTACTACTGAAGGTATACTTACAATAAATAAGCCCAAACTAATAACAGAAAACCCTAGAATACATTTTATGAGCAATCCTCTCTTTTCTTTTTGATCTACAATATGCCCAGCAAATAAAGCCATGGTAACCGCAGGAATAACTTCCATTAGTCCGATAATTCCTAAAGAAAGAGGATCTTTTGTTAAGGTATATACTTGCCACTCTATGACTATAAATTGCATTGACCATGCAAAAACCATCGCAAAACGGACAATTAAAAAAATATTGAATTCTCGGTAACGTAAGGCAGCATACGGATCCATAGCGAAGCGTTCAAAAAATAAGTTGCAAAGATATGGAAGAGATATTTCTCATGTACATCAATCTTTTAAAAAGAATCAGGATCCTTCTTGATACTATCAAAACCCAAATATCAGTTCGAGTGCTTCGACGATAGGAGAAGTGTATCGAGAACCCTTACTACAGGAAAAGCTTCTCGATACAAATTAATTTTTCACTAACGCTACAAAATAATTCACTCGAAGTGACAAAGGGTTATTCGTTAGTGCATTGTCAATTCGAGAACCCGCGTTGCACCAATGTCAGTTCGAGTGCTTCGACGATAGTAGAAGTGTATCGAGAACTCTCCCCGTAAAAACGTTTCTAGACACCAATCACTTTTAACTAGCGCTGCAAAATAATTCACTCAAAGTGACAGTTGTGCTCGATGTTACCTCAAATCCTTCAATTTCAACTGCAAACTCACATTGCCCTGCCACTCATTCTCATCAATAGAAAAAACGGCACTAAAAGGCTTTCTACTAGTAACTAAGGGCATTTTGTTTCCTAGATTAAAACCTATACCTCCAATAGGGCCATAATCATTTTGGGTAACTGCGAATTTTAAATGTTTCCCATCTTCACCCACACCCTTGGCATAACCACTATCTTTTATATTTTCAGCCATAAAAATAGGGGTCATATTCCCCGGACCGAAAGGTGCAAACTGATTGATAATACGCATTAGTTTGGGCGTAATATCTTTTATCTCTATCTGCATGTCTACCGTAATTTCAGGAATCAATAGATTTGGATCTATTGTTTCTGCTACAACTTTCTCAAACTGCGCTTTGAAATTCTCGTATTGGTCTTCTAATAAAGTAAGTCCCGCAGCATATTTATGTCCGCCGAATTGCTCAATACAATCCGAACATCCTTCTAAAGCATTATACACGTCAAAACCTTTAACCGATCGTGCTGATGCAGCTAGTTTATCACCACTTTTTGTAAACACCAATGTGGGTCTGTAATAGGTTTCCGTTAACCTTGAAGCTACAATTCCGATAACACCTTTGTGCCATGAGTCTTTATAAACTACAGACGTAAATCCTTCCTCTTCTTTATGCTCTAAAATCTGATCTAAAGCTTCTTGAGTGATCTCTTTATCAAGTCCTCGCCTATCTGTATTGAACTTTTCGATTCCTGCGGCAAACTTCTCTGCTTGCGCTAGATTTGTTTCTGTCAGCAGATCTACGGCATGTTGTCCATGTTCCATTCTTCCAGCAGCATTTATTCGCGGAGCGATAATAAACACCACATCAGTAATGGTTAATTCGGACTTATTAATTTGATTAATGATGGCTTTAAAACCTGCTCTTGGATTGGCGTTTATAACTTGTAAACCATAATATGCAAGCACTCTATTTTCTCCAGTAATCGGAACAATATCTGCTCCAATGGCAGTAGCGACCAAATCTAAATACAGCACCAAATCATCAATCGTTTCTCCTCTTCTAGAACCTAACGCTTGTATTAATTTAAAGCCCACTCCACAGCCACAAAGTTCATCATAGGGGTAGTTGCAATCGCTACGTTTTGGATCCAAAATTGCAACGGCATCCGGTAAAAACTCGCCTGGTCTGTGGTGATCACAAATAATAAAATCAATGTTTTTCTCCTTGGCATAAGCCACCTTATCAATTGCCTTTACACCACAATCTAGAGCTATAATCAAGGAAAAATTATTGTCTTCAGCAAAATCTATTCCTTTATAGGATACGCCATATCCTTCCGCATACCGATCAGGAATATAGGTAGCAACATTTGGATAATAGGTTAATAAATATGAGGATAGTAATGCAACAGCGGTAGTACCATCGACATCATAATCGCCAAAAACTAAAATATTTTCGCCATTGACAATAGCTTCTTCAATTCTGGCAACAGCAGTATCCATATCCTTCATTAAAAAAGGATCATGCAAATGGGCTAATTCAGGGCGGAAAAATAATTTGGCCTCTTCGTAAGAAGTTATACCTCTTTGCAATAATAACTGAGCGACTAATTCGTCAACATGTAAAGCGTTTGCTAGGGCCTTAATCTTATGTTCTTCGGGTTTAGCTTTTATCGTCCAGCGCATGGGATATGGATTATTAACGTATAAAAAGATTAGTCTTTCTTAGTTCGAGTGATTTCTTTGGAGAGCTAACGGAAAAGAAATTGTATCGAGAACCTTTTAACATAATAATGGTTCTCGATACAATTTTCTACACGGTGTTTCGAAAACCACTCGAACTGACATTTATTTCCAAACTTATTTATTATGAAAAAAAGTTTTTATTTCCATCTCCGCAAACTGACGGAACATTTCCATCACCCCACAGTATTTTTCTACAGATAAATCAACCGCTTTTTGAAGTTTATCTTCTTTTAAATTGCTCCCATGAAAGTGGTATTCTACCACAACTTTATTATAAAACTTGGGATGTTCATCGGTTAGATTAGCAATCGTTTCTATATGAAACTCTTCAACCTCTAGTTTCATTTTTTTCATCAATGATACTACATCTAAACCTGAACAACCAGCAAGTGATGATAGCATCAATGCTTTAGGCCGGTACCCGTTACCATCACCACCATCTTCTTTCGCTATATCTATTTTAAGACTATGACCTGAAGGGTTACTACTTTCAAAAGTCATGTTACTCAACCATTTGGTTGAAATATGATTTGTTGTGCTCATAATTTTTCGTTTCTTGTAAGGAATTTCAATCCTCAAAAATACAAAACAAAAAGCATTATGCCTTTAGTAACACCTCTTGATTCTAATCACGATTCGGAAACAAAAAAACTAGCTGAATTTTTTAATGAAACACTTGGCTTTTGTCCTAATTCAGTTTTAACCATGCAACATAGACCTGCAATTTCAAAAGCATTTATCAACTTAAATAAGGCAGTTATGGCCAATGAAGGCAGAGTTACCTCAGCCTTAAAACGAATGATCGCATGGGTAAGTAGTAATGCTACAGGGTGTAGGTATTGCCAGGCACATGCGATACGTGCTGCAGAGCGTTATGGTGCCGAACAAGAGCAACTAGATAATATTTGGGAATATAGAACACACGCCGCTTTTTCCGAAGCAGAACGGGCAGCATTAGATTTTTCATTACAAGCCTCGCAAGTTCCCAATGGTGTTGATGCCGAAATTAAAGAACGTTTGTACAAATACTGGAACGAAGGCGAAATTGTTGAAATGTTAGGGGTTATTTCTCTCTTTGGCTATTTGAATAGATGGAATGATTCTATGGGAACAAGCATAGAAGATGGTGCGGTTGAAAGTGGTGATCAGTATTTAGGCAAACATGGTTGGGAAAAGGGGAAGCATGATGGGTCTAAGTATTAGTTTTTCGTTGATGGTTGATGGTTGATGGTTGATGGTAATTTTAAAAAATTGAACTCGAAAACCAGGTATACATTAAAAAAAATGTCCGTTCGAGTGATTTTGTAACGGAGTGAAAAAATAGTATCGAGAACCGATTACAACTAAAAAAGTTCAAGAGCAAGAATCAAGCACGAACTTAAAAATAGTTACAAATAACAAGCCCTGCCATATTGGTGGGGTTTATTTTTTTTGGGACAAAAATGGAATATTCCTCAATTGTCCCTTTATTATTCCCTAGAATCTTGTTACAACCTTAGTAAACTATAATAATTTACGATCATAATTTCGTTACAAAGCTATCATTACCAATACTAACAAAAAAATCATTTTCTACAACTTAACTTTGGAATAAAGCTTTTACAATGAAATTTCAAAGTACAAAAGTCCAAGCTTTTTTATGTGTCCTTTTAAAATTTATGTTTGAATAAAGCATTCAATATTATGGAAGATTATTGGCAATTAAATATTATCGTTATCCCAGGGGTTATATATCTTTTCAGAATATATATTTTAGAGAATGCCAAAAGCAAAAGAATTATAAATCTTAAAGATTTAGATAATGAAAAAATAGAGGCCATTGGGAATTATGAAAGGAAATCAAAATTTTGGTATCGCGAAAAATAAAAAAAGATGATATTCCAATTTAAAAAATCTCCCAAATTTAAAGGCAAACATTCCGTTCAAATTGTTCTGGCTATATTAGTAACTGTATTCGTTCTGATTGCCTATTTCCATTTTGAACTAATCAATCTTTTAAAAGCAATAAAATCAAATTAAAAAATTCTTCAACAAATAAATGGTTAATATCCCCCAAAAAGTACCTGTTGCCATACTTAAGATAGCGAGTACAATAGCGTGGGGCATCCATTTTTTTTCATAGGCTGCGGTTACTGCAGGTGCTGTAGCAATACCCCCAACATTGGCCATACTCGCTATAGGCACCCAAGCCATATTTACATTTAAAAGTTTAGCTAATAGGAGCATAAATATAAAATGCCCAACCAGCCAAACGGACAAGAATCCTAAGAAATAAAAGTTAAACCCTAAGGTTGCAAATTGTAGTTTTAATCCTAAAACTGCCATCACTACAATAATCAATATTCCACCAAGTTGTAAGGCAAATTTAAAATTCCATTTGCTTATAAAATTGCTCAACAATAATCCTAAGATGGAAAGCACTATAATTTTTACAACGAAGCTTTCTATTAGAAAATTACACCCTATAACAGCAACTAGTAAGAATGCCAAACCTAACAAAGGTGTTATTTTTTTTCCTTCCATTACGCGTATATCATCGGGCATTAAAAGGTCGGTGATTTTAAATTTTTTATTTAAGAAACTACTTTTTTTAATAGTTTGAAACATTAAAATTGTCCAAATATTTACCAATATATTATCCATCACTAAAACCGACAAAAAAACATTTTCAGGGCACTCTACAAGTTCTTTTAGAACCAATTGACTTGTACTACCCCCTATCCAGCTACCAACAATAGGCGGAATTCCTTTCCAATATTCTTGATGAACCAAAGTTTCAGATACTAAATCTGAAGATAAGAAACTTAAGCCGAGCAGTACAGGGAAAATAGCAATGAACATAGAGCCTCCAGCAAAAAGAACAATGGGTTTCCAGCCTATAGCCTTTAACTGACTAATAGATAAACTGCTCATTACGGCAATAATAGCTAATGGAATAAAATAGTCCTTACTAAAATTATGAATAGGAGCTTGTGAATAGTCAACCTTAAATAAAAAAGAAATCAAAGCAGGAATAATATAAGCTAATAAAATAGCAGGCACCCAATCAAATAACGATTTGATATGCTTGTTTTCCCAACGATCTAAAAAATAAACGGCAACGATCGTAAACAAAGAAATGAACCAAGGTGTGATTTCCATCGGTTCAATTTAAGGTATTTAAATTATAGTTTCTAGAACTATTTATCAATTAGCGCTTCTCCCTCAAATTCCAAACCGGCAAAACCTGTTTTTATAAAATTTCTAATATTTTGATGTCCATTTTCATTTGGATTCTTCAAGACATCCTCAAAGTAAAAGGCACCAAAACAAGCTAATGCTTCTTCTTTTGAGAATTCTTGTTTTTTGGCAAATGCAAATAATTTACAGGATCCAGAATTCTCTCCTGCTGCATTACTCAATTTCCCATTTTTAAATGCTGTTGGGGAAAATTCATAATTAGCTTCGATAACAGCCATTGTTTCAGAAAATTCAATTTCTTGAGGTGTACTTTTTAGTTTATTCTTAAAATCTTCTAATTTCAATGTTGGATTATTTTATAATGTTCTAAAAAAACTAAAGGACCTATAATGGGTTATTTTTTACCAGCAACCACAATTACAATTTCTCCTTTAGGTGGTTTATCAGTATAATGTTTTAAAACTTCTGCAGCAGTTCCACGAATGGTTTCTTCATAAAGTTTTGTAAGCTCGCGAGAAACCGAAACCTGCCTATCTGCACCAAAGTATTCAACAAAATTACCCAAGGTCTTTACTAACTTATGTGGTGATTCGTAAAAAATGATGGTTCTTGTTTCATCCGCTAAAAGTTTTAATCGTGTTTGCCTCCCTTTTTTTACAGGAAGAAATCCTTCAAAAACAAACTTATCGTTTGGTAAACCACTATTTACCAATGCTGGCACAAAAGCAGTCGCTCCAGGTAAGCAATCAACCTCAATATTGTTTTCTACACAGGCACGTGTCAATAAAAACCCCGGGTCCGAAATAGCTGGTGTTCCTGCATCTGAAATTAATGCTATGGTTTCACCTGCTAGTAATCTTTTTATAATATTCTCAACCGTTTTATGCTCATTATGCATATGATGGCTTTGCATATGCGTACTGACTTCTAAATGGTGTAAAAGTTTACCACTCGTGCGCGTATCTTCAGCAAGAATCAAATCGGCTTCTTTTAAAACCCGAATTGCTCTTAGAGTAATATCTTCTAAATTGCCTATTGGTGTTGGAACTATAAATAATTTACCCATTTGTTAAAAATAAAAATGCCACAAGTTAAAACATCAACTTCTGGCAAAACTATCATTTTATTTAATACGATTATGAAAACTTACGGGCGATTAGTTCCATAAACCGAGTTTCATATTCTTCTTTACCTTCCCAATTTTTGTAATCGGGCTTTACCATATTCACGATAAAAGCAACCGAGCGCTCTTCGGTATTAATAGTGCTTAATTGCGATAATACACGATTATAATCTTCCATACTACCACTAAATAAGTGCTTAACAAAAGCTAACTTATCATTAAGACCAACTTTTATTTCTTTTTGAAAATTCTCGTTAACAGATTTTTTTCCCGCTTTAAGACTTTCTTTTGCTGTTTCAACAGGCATGAAAATGTCTTTATCATTCTTCATTAGCGCCGGTTTCGCCATAAAATCAGCAAATACATCTTCTGCTTCAGCAGTAAATGGCATCTCAGAAACCATACCTTTTATCGTTTCCATACCTGGAGTGACAATATCTTCTTCGTGAGGATTACTTTCCGGAACAGATTTATTCTCGTGCATTACTGCATTTGCTAATTCTTCAAACTTAGCCGCAATTGCATTTTTAGAAACATCGATTTCAATATCGTTTAACTCTTCTTCAATAAATTTTAGTACTGCAAGCTTTTCATACAACTCTTTAGACGCGGTATACATTTGCGTTATATCATTAAGATTGTCGGCCTTAATAATCTGCGTTGCTAGCTTCACTAATTTCTTTTTCAACTGTTTTTTCATCTGTTGATATTTATTTGTTTCTCAATAATCAGATGTAATTTTCTAATCAAAACTTAGATTAAAACCTAAATTTGATAAAGTTTATTTCATCAGATAAAATTTTTATCCCATCCTTAACAAAAAGATGGTGATTCTTTAGTAATTTTAAAGCTTTGTTTTTAATCAAAACTAAAAACATATTACTTTCGTCTAAAATTACAAAATGTTTCTCGAAAATACCGTTAACCCTAAAGAACAATTTGGCTGGATCGAGGTTATCTGCGGTTCTATGTTTTCTGGTAAAACAGAGGAACTGATCAGAAGGCTTAAAAGAGCACAGTTTGCAAAGCAAAAAGTTGAAATTTTCAAACCTCTTGTAGATACTCGTTATCATGATGAAATGGTTGTTTCTCATGATGCCAATGAAATACGATCAACACCTGTACCTGCCGCTGCGAATATTCGACTTTTAGCCGATGGCTGCGATGTAGTCGGTATTGATGAAGCTCAATTTTTTGATGATGAAATTGTTGCTGTTTGTAATGATTTAGCAAATAAAGGGGTTAGAGTACTCGTTGCTGGATTAGATATGGACTTTAAAGGCAACCCATTTGGTCCAATGCCTGCACTTATGGCCACAGCTGAATACGTAACTAAAGTTCATGCTATATGCACGCGAACTGGAAATTTAGCAAATTATAGTTTTAGAAAATCTACCAATGATAAATTGGTGCTTTTAGGCGAAACAGAAGCCTATGAACCACTAAGTAGAGCGGCATACTACAAAGCCATGTTACGTGAAAAGGTGAAAGAAATAGATGTCACCGTAGAAGAGGTTAAGGACGTAAAAAAAGGTGATGATGTCTAAGGCTCAGGCAACAGTTCTAGAAATAAACTTAAACGCTTTAGAACACAATTACAATTACTTACGTAGTAAAATACAAGCGAGTACAAAATTCATGGGTGTTGTAAAAGCATTTGCTTATGGCAGTGATGCTGTGAAAATTTCACAAAAACTAGTTGATCTAGGTGTGGATTATTTAGCAGTTGCTTATGCAGAAGAAGGTGTAATCCTTAGAGATGCAGGTATTAAAGTTCCTATTCTTGTTTTGCACTCACAGCTTGTTAGTTTTGATATTATTATTGATCGTTGCTTAGAGCCCAGCATTTATTCCGAAAGGATATTGACCGAATTTATTGCAATTGCAAAAAAGCATGGTCAAAAAAATTACCCTATCCACTTAAAATTCAATACGGGATTAAATAGGTTAGGGTTTAATGAAAAAGATATTCCCACAATTCTTGAAAAACTCGCTAATACTTCAACTGTAAAAGTACTTTCTGTTTTTTCACATTTAGCTGCTTCAGAAGATAAAAAAGAACAAGAATTCACAACAAATCAGATTGCAAGTTTCGTAAAAATAGCAACAGCGATTGATAACAATTTAGGATACAAGACTTTTAAACATTTATCAAACACATCTGGGATACTAAATTACCATGAAGCTCATTTTGATATGGTAAGAAGTGGTATTGGTTTATATGGTTTTGGTAATGATGCAGTGGAAGATGAAAAATTAATCCCAATCGCTACCCTTAAAACCAACATCTCACAAATTCATTATTTACAACCACAAGAAAGCGTTGGATACAATCGTGGTTTTACTTCTAGCAAAAAAACCATTACTGCAACTCTCCCTTTAGGGCATGCCGATGGTATTGGTCGAGAATATGGAAATGGAAAAGGAGTGGTGTGCATTAATGGCAAGTACGCCCCCATAATTGGAAATACCTGTATGGATATGATTATGGTTGATATAACAAATATTGATTGTGCAGAAGGTGATGAAGTAATTATTTTTGGTGCAAAACCAACCGCTACAAAATTCGCTGAAGGAGCGAACACCATATCCTATGAACTCATTACAGGAATATCCCAAAGAGTAAAACGAATAATTGTTGATTGACGAAATTTCACCTTAACATTAATTTAAGATTCTTTTTTTTTAGTACATTGCAACACATTAAACATTAACTAAAATTAAAACACTTAATCATGTTAAAAGAATTTAAGAATTTCATTATGACGGGTAACGTCATCGAATTTGCAGTTGCAGTAATTATGGCTGGCGCTGTTGGTATGGTAGTAAACGGCTTCGTTGGTGATATCATTATGCCAATTGTTGGTCATTTTGCAGGTGGTGTAGATTTTGCAAACCTAAAGTATGTACTTACTGCGGCATCTGGATCAGAGGCAACTGGAAATTTAGTAGCTGAAAATGCAATACGTTGGGGTGCATGGGTAAACACTATTGTTAACTTATTAATCGTTGGTTTTGTAATGTTCCTTATTGTTAAGGCTTACAATAAAATGAAAACTCCTCCAGCTCCAGCAGCTCCAGCAGGTCCTTCTCAAGTAGAGCTTCTTGCTCAAATTAGAGATTTATTAAAAAAATAATTACACTATTTTATCCTTTGTCAAAGGATAAAGCCGCTGCACTGCAGTACTAACTTTAAGCCGTCAATTATATTTCGCTAATATAATTGACGGTTTTTTTCGCTAAACATTTACTAAGCTTTGGAATTAAAAATTTGATCCACACTAACTCGAGATAGTGGTTTGTCAAAATAACCATGAACTAAAGGATGTTCTTTGGCCATATTACGATCTTTATAATTTGTGAATGCAGATAAAATATAGATCCGCATGCTATTTTTCACCTTTCCTATTTTTTTTAATTCTTTTAAAAAATCCCATCCATCCATTTCAGGCATTACAAGATCCAATAATAATATATCTGGTAAATCATGTTCAGAAAAAGAGGCATCCTTTACGGATAATAAAACCTCCAAGGCACTTTCAAAAATTGTAGTATTACAAGAAATTGAAGATTGTTGGATTCCATATTGTGTTGCAAATCGGGACACTAAATCATCATCAATAATCCATACTTTCATACTTTCTACTAAGTGGCTCATATTGCAGCAAATTTATGATTTTTAACTTGGCTATTATTGTAAGATAGAAGATTAAATTATATTTGTTACAAATATAACTTTTTGTTATATTTTAATTATTCCAATGAAATAACCTTGTTCAATAAGCTGTATTGAACTACATTTGCCTTTCTAAATATTTAAAAATGAAAGTAGCAGTTGTAGGTGCAACAGGAATGGTAGGTGAAGTTATGCTGAAAGTATTGGCGGAACGTAATTTTCCGATTACAGAATTATTATTAGTAGCTTCAGAACGATCTGTGGGTAAAAAAATGACCTATAAAGGGTCAGAATATTCCGTAATTGGTTTAGTTGATGCCGTAGCTTCTCAACCTGATATCGCCATTTTTTCTGCAGGTGGTGATACTTCTACAGAGTGGGCTCCCAAATTTGCTGCAGTCGGCACTACGGTTATAGATAATTCTTCGGCTTGGCGCATGGATCCCACTAAAAAATTAGTAGTTCCAGAAATTAACGCTAATCAATTAACAAAAGCGGATAAAATTATTGCAAACCCTAATTGCTCTACCATACAACTAGTAATGGTATTAGCTCCTCTTCATAAAAAATATAAAATGAAAAGAGTGGTAATTTCAACTTACCAGTCTGTTTCCGGTACGGGTGTAAAAGCTGTTCAACAATTAGAAAATGAAATTGTCGGAATTCAAGGTGAAATGGCTTACCCTTATCCTATTAGTAAAAATGCATTGCCACATTGTGATGTATTTTTAGAGAACGGCTACACAAAAGAAGAAATGAAATTAGCTCGTGAGCCTCAAAAAATATTTGATGATAGAACCTTTTCAATAACCGCAACTGCTGTTCGTATTCCGACAGCGGGTGGGCACTCAGAATCTGTAAATGTAGAATTTGAGAACGATTTTGATCTCGCAGAAGTTCGTAAATTATTAAGTGAAACATCAGGTGTTATTGTACAAGATAATCCAGATACAAATACCTATCCGATGCCTATTTATGCCCATGATAAAGATGATGTTTTTGTAGGCCGTATTCGTAGAGATGAAACACAAAGAAATACGTTGAACATGTGGATTGTTGCTGACAACCTTAGAAAAGGAGCAGCGACCAATGCTGTTCAAATTGGTGAGTATTTAGTTGCAAATCATTTAGTGTAGTATCAGAAAGACTAAAACTATTAAATTGTGTTAAAACCTTTGTAATAAGACTATTGCAAAGGTTTTTTTATGGTATTTTTAGCTCGACTAATTATACTACTAATGAAAAAACTAACCCTCATCACTCTTGCTGCCATTACTTTGGTCAGCTGTGAAACAACTCCTAAAAAAGAAAAAATTACTGTGCATTACCCTACTACTAACAAAGTTGATATTGTTGACACTTATTTTGAAACAGAAGTTAAGGACCCTTTTCGTTGGTTAGAAGATGACAGAAGTCCAGAAACTGAAGCATGGGTAAAAGATCAAAACAAAGTAACTTTTGGTTATTTAGACCAGATTCCTTTTCGAGATGATTTAAAAAAGAGACTCGAAAAATTATGGAATTACGAAAAATTAGGTTCTCCATTTAAAGAAGGAGTGTACACTTATTTTTATAAAAATGATGGCCTTCAAAATCAATATGTAGTTTATCGCAAAAAAAATGATGGTGATGCAGAAGTATTTTTAGATCCAAATACTTTTTCCGAAGATGGCACCACTTCACTTGCTGGGTTAAATTTTTCTAAAGATGGTTCTTTGGCTGCTTATTCTATTTCTGAAGGTGGTAGTGATTGGAGAAAAGTTATTGTAATGAATGCGGTAAATAAAAAAATTATTGAAGACACTTTGGTCGACATAAAATTTAGCGGCGTATCATGGAAAAAAAATGATGGCTTCTATTATTCTAGTTATGACAAACCAAAAGGTAGTGAACTATCTGCCAAAACAGACCAACATAAATTGTACTACCACAAACTAGGAACACCCCAAAAAAATGATGTTTTAATTTATGGCGGTATCGCTTCTGAAAAACATAGATATATTAGTGGTTCCGTATCTGAAGATGGTCATTATTTATTTGTATATCCTAGAACATCAACTTCAGGGAGTAAACTATTGATGCGCGATTTAATAGATCCGAATGCATTATTTGTTACCATCTTAGATCATACAAATACGGATAGTTTTGTGATAGAAAATGTTGGTTCAAAATTATTTATTTTAACCAATATGAATGCGCCAAACCAAAAAGTGGTAACGGTTGACGCCTCAGATCCTGTACCCGAGAATTGGGTTGATTTTATTCCTGAAACCACACATGTACTTTCTCCAAGTACTGGTGGAGGTTACTTTTTTGCAGAATATATGGTTGATGCAATTTCAAAAGTGTTTCAATATGATTATAATGGAAAATTGATTCGTGAAGTAAAACTACCTGGCCTAGGAAGTGCTAGTGGCTTTGGAGGCAAAAAAGAAGATAAAGAATTCTATTTTTCATTCACCAACTACAACACTCCAGGTTCTTCTTATAAATACAATGTAGAAACTGGTGAATACCAGCAATACTGGAAACCAAATATTGATTTTAATCCTGATGATTATGAATCAAAACAAGTATTCTATACCTCAAAAGATGGTACCAAAGTACCCATGATTATTACCTACAAAAAGGGTATTGCGTTACATGGTAAAAACCCAACGATACTTTATGGTTATGGTGGATTCAACGTCAGTCTAACACCATCATTTAGTATTACAAATGCTATTTGGATGGAGCAAGGTGGTGTTTACGCGGTTCCAAACCTTCGAGGTGGAGGAGAATATGGAAAAAAATGGCACGATGCAGGTACTAAAACTCAAAAGCAAAATGTTTTTGATGATTTTATTGCTGCCGCTGAATATTTGATCAAAGAAAAATATACCTCATCCGACTATTTGGCAATCAGAGGCGGCTCTAACGGAGGGTTGCTAGTAGGTGCAACGATGATCCAACGTCCAGACTTAATGAAAGTAGCATTGCCCGCTGTTGGAGTATTAGATATGCTCCGCTATCACACCTTTACGGCTGGTGCTGGTTGGGCGTATGATTATGGAACTTCAGAAGAAAGTGAAGAAATGTTCAATTATTTAAAGGCCTATTCTCCTGTACATAATGTAAAAAAAGGGACTGCTTATCCAGCAACATTAATCACCACAGGAGATCATGACGACCGTGTTGTTCCAGCCCATAGCTTTAAATTTGCAGCAGCACTTCAAGAAGGACAAGATGGAGATAACCCAACATTAATCCGAATTGAAACTAATGCGGGTCATGGCGCTGGTACACCTGTAAGTAAAACTATTGAGCAATATGCCGATATTTATGGTTTTACATTTTATAATATGGGATACGAGCAATTGCCAAACCAAGCAGTCTTGAAAGAGTATAAAGAATAGCATCTTAAACGTATGAATACTAATGAATAAAATCCGTTTCTATAGGAAACGGATTTTTTATTATAATTTTGTTCAAATTATCAGAGAATACAATGCTGCAAGTAACTAACATTTCTTTTTCCTACGAAAATAAAAATGTGCTGAGGAATATTAATTTCAAAGCAGAAAAAGGAGCGCATATTTCTATTATTGGCGAAAGTGGTTGTGGTAAGAGTACTTTATTGAAACTAATCTACGGCATTCTTCAGCCCAACGATGGCACTATTTTCTGGAATGAACATCAAATTCTAGGTCCCGATTACAAGCTAGTTCCTGGAGAGCAGTACATGAAATACCTTTCTCAAGATTTTGATCTGATGCCTTTTTTATCAGTAGAAGAAAATGTAAGTCATTTTTTATCTGTTTTTTATCCTGAAGAACTCAAAGAGCGCACAACGGCGCTTTTGAAAATAATAGAATTGACTGAATTTGCTAAAACTAAAGTCAAAAAACTCAGTGGTGGACAGCAACAAAGAGTAGCTCTAGCCAGAGTTCTTGCTCAGAAACCAGAGATCATACTTTTAGATGAACCTTTTAGTCACATCGATAACTCTAGAAAAAATAGTTTACGTCGCAACCTTTTTGATTATCTAAAAAAAGAGAACGTTACCTGTATCGTTGCCTCACATGACACTCATGACATACTTTCATTTGCCGATGAAATAATTGTACTTAATGAACAGCATGTATTTGCTCAAGGCACTCCTAAAGAATTGTACAGTTCTCCAAAAAACAAGTATGTAGCTTCGTTATTTGGTGATGTAAATCTAATCCCCATCTCTTTACTAAAACCATATGCAACTATTGGGAAATCAATATTAGTATATCCATCAGAATTGTTAATTTCTGAAAGAAATGGTCTAAAAATTTGGGTGAAAAACACTTATTTTAAGGGATCTTATTATTTAAATGAAGGAATGTTAAATGACACCGAAGCCATATTTTTTAATTCTATAAAACCTTTAAAAATTAATGAGGAAGTGTATTTAAATATTTCATTAGATACCATTAATGCTAGAATAAAAGATTAATTGTGAATAAAGAAACCATCATAAAAGAATTACAATTCAAAGCTGTTCGCAGCAGCGGTGCTGGAGGACAGCATGTGAATAAGGTTTCTTCTAAAATAGAGTTGCTTTTTGATGTAGTTAATTCCAAAAGTATCACTGAGACTGAAAAAGAAAAAATATATTTAAAATTAAACAACAGGCTTACTAAAGAAAATGTTTTATTGTTACAATGTGATGAAAGTAGGAGTCAGCATAAAAATAAGGAAATTGTCATAAAACGCTTTTTACATCTTATAGAAGATGCATTAAAAGCTGCTAAAAAACGCAAAAGAACAAAACCGACAAAATCTGCTATTGAAAGACGTTTGCAATCAAAGAAGAAGGCTGCCCAAAAAAAAGTTAACCGAAGCAAACCAAAATGGGATTAGCGGTTAGCCTCGTAATAATTTCTGTTGGTATACACAACTACCAAATATTGCTTACTTTTATAACATAAAGCCTCTAAATGAAAAAGTATATTTTATTACTCTTATCTTGGTTATTTTTAATTAGTATTTCTTGTGAAAAAAAAAGGGAATTAAGTTCTTTAGATGCTGTTAATTGGGAGAAAAGAACCCTAACTATGAACTTACCCGATTCATTAAATACTGGTAGCACCTATTTATCTGTTTATTCTCAAATCTATAGCTTATCTGAACATTTGACCCATGATTTAACAGCCACAGTTAGTATCCGAAATACCAGTAGAAAAGATTCTATCTATATTATGAATGCCGAATACTTTGATACTAAAGGGCATCTCATTAGAAGTTATTTTGATAAACCTATTTTTTTATCTCCTTTAGAAACTGTAGCTATTGTTATCGATGAAAAAGATAAAGAAGGAGGTACTGGTGGTAATTTTATTTTTGATTGGAAAACAAAACAAAATACAGCTGAACCTCTTTTTGAAGGAATTATGATTTCTACCTCTGGCCAACAAGGATTATCATTTACAACGCAAGGGAAAAGAATCCAGTAATTATTCTGGAAATTAGGTTCCTCTTTTTAAATCAACAATTTATCTATATTTGCCCTTCAATTTAAAATAGTATTTTATGAAATCCCCCCTTGTATTATTGTTCTTAATTCTAATTTTCACGTCATGTAGTAACGATAAAGAAAACATAGATTATGTAGCTCAAAATGAAGCAGATATTACTGCCTACATTACTGCAAATGATTTAAACGCTATAAAAAGTGATAGCGGTCTTTATTATGTAATAAATGATCCTGGCACAGGTGTTCAACCTACAGTAGCTTCCAAAGTTACAGTGGCCTATAAAGGCTATTTTTTAGATGGTAGCGTTTTTGATGAAAGTGATGCTGAAGGAATTTCATTTTCTTTAAATGGAGTTATAAAAGGATGGACTGAAGGGATTGCCTATTTTAAAGAAGGTGGTAGCGGTATACTTTTAGTACCTGCACATTTAGGGTATGGGAATTCTGATTTTAGAACTATTCCAGGAGGTTCTGTTCTTATATTTGATATAAATCTGATCTCAGTTAACTAAAGAAGTAGAGATTCTCTTATCCCTATACTAGAGAATCTCTATTATTTTAATTTCGTTATCATTAAAAGTAACCATATCGTCTACTTTTTTTCCAAATAACAACTTCCCAATAGGTGTTTCAGATGAAATGCAATAAATAGCCAATCCGTCGGATTTGTATTCTCCTGCCGATATCCCGATAAAATAATTAGCTTTAGTTGTTTTTACTAAATTTCCTAATCCCACAAAACTAGCTTGTGTTTTAATATTTACCAAGTCTAGAACTTTGGTCATCTTTTCTGCTTCTGCTAATTGCTTACCTGCTTTTTCCAACTCTAGCTGTAGCATGGCTCTGCCCGTTTCATATTTATCGCCAGCACTACTTTTAGTTTCATCATCTAGCGCTTCTTTAAATCCAATCATCTCTTTACGAATACGACCTATCCTATTATCTGCAAAATTTTTGCAGAAATCATAAAGTTGTCTTTTTATATTTTGATCCATCTTTAAAATTTTTTAAAATTATTAGGGTAATTTTTGACTATAAAAAGCTTGATTATATGCGTACAAATCTAGACTAAATCTGCCAATTCTTTACCAACAATACTCCCAATTGCTATCCCCATTCCACCTAAACGAATTCCACAATATACATGAGTTGAAATTTGTTTAATTATAGGTCTTTTTTGTTTACCTATGCCCATAATTCCGCTCCATCTTTGATCTATTTCAAAAGTTATATTCGGAAGAATTATATCTTTAAGCATCAATTCCAGTCTATTTTGAATTAATGTTGTCTCTCCAAAAACTGTCGTTTCTTCTGTTTTAAAATCTAAGTTTCTGCCCCCACCAAATAACACTCTATTCTCTACATTTCTAAAATAGTAATAGCCTTCATCTAAATGAAAAGTGCCTTTTATATGTAAGTTTTGTATTGGTTTTGTAATTAAAACCTGAGCACGAGCAGGCTGTATATCTTCATGAATTAATTTAGCTGCAAAACCATTTGTGGCCACAATGAGTTTTCTTGTTTTAAACTCAAATAGATTTGTTTTAACGCTTACTCCTTCCATTGTTTCTATATAATCTACTACGTTAATTGAATTTAAAATAGTAACTCCTTTACTTTGAACAAGGCCTAAAAGGGTAGCCATCATTCTACCCGTATCTATTTGAGATTCGAAATTACTTGTGATGTAATTTTCTTGACTATTTTTAAAATTGAAGGTGTTTTTATGCTTTATAAATGGCTCATCTCCAAATACCGGTTTTAAAAATAAATTCACCATTTCTAAATTGGACAAGCAATTTTCATATAGCTCGGTTTGATGGTCTAAAAAAACCTCATGCCCACCATGGTTTTGATAATTTATAGATACATCTCCTAGGTTTTTTCGAAGTAATTGGATACCATCCCATCGTTTTTGAACCAATTGAATTACCTCAGCCTCCGTATGAGTTTTCAAGTCAGATAGTACTTCCGAAATACTTCCAAAACATGCAAATCCCGCATTTTTTGTGCTTGCTCCTTGTGGTAATACCCCTTTTTCTAAAACAAGGATTTTTGCCTTAGGAAAGCGTTTTTTTAAATGCAATGCACAATTTAAACCTACAATTCCGCTACCAACTACTGTAAAATCAATATTAGAAAGCCAAGTTTTATATTCCCAATAACTTAAATTCATAGCTCTAAATTACGCACAAATTAGTTTCAAAAAACGAAATTAAGGAAGAGAATCCTTTGGCTGCAATCCAAAAAATAATTGACTAATGATATTAATATCCCTATTAACGGCTTCTAATTTACCTTCAATCACTATTTCATTTTCTTCTCCTTGTTGTGCGTTAATGCGCAGGGTCTCCAAAAGTGAGGCGACTTTGTCTGCTTTTGGAATATTTAAATCTTGTTGCAAATGACTAAAATTCGTTTCAAGACTAAAAAAATAACTTCCTTTCTTTTTTTGGGCAGCAATTATTTGATTAGCCGTTGTAAACGTTACACTTAAAGCATCTGCTTTTGTATAAAAAGTGTAATAGGGTATCGCCGTTAAAATACCATTTTTAATTGCTCCTTGCTTTGTAAGATAGGCGGTGATGTCTTTTTCAGAACCTATATTCATTACAATAGCTGGCACGTTTTTTTCTTGAATCGATAGTGTTTCAACTTTCTCAAAATTGTCATCATATTCATATGTAATGATGGTGTCTTTTTGCGTTGTAGTACCTTTTACTGCCAAACTAATAACTCCGTTTACTTTATCTAAAAAAGAAGAAATCTCAATATTGTTATTTTCAAAAAATGAAGCCCCTTCTAATAAGTCAGCAACTACTTTTTTAAAATCATTATGTTCAAAATTTGCATCTATATATAATTCTAGTGATGCATTTTGCAAAGGAGTATACGTGATTTCAGTGTTAAATGAATCTGGTGATGCTGTAAATATATTTCCTTCTAAAACTGCTTTCCCATCCACAAAGTTTAAAGCAACTTCGCTATTTCCACTTAGGTACGTAATATGATCATCTCTAGAGCTTAATTTATTTATTTTGCTATTATCACTATCATGTATAACATTATTGCGCAACAATACATCATCAAACACTTGCTTGCAGGCTTTGAATGACAATTTCGGACTAAAGGCAACAGCTAATCGTTCAGAATTCCAGGCAAGAATCATTTTTGATTTTTCATCTATTGCATAGGTATATACGTCTTTTGTTATGCTGATATTTTTATCTGTTAAATATCGCAAAGAAAAGGCTTCAAAATCTTTAGTGTCATCAATCTTAAAAGTAGTGAAAACAGTGTTTTTTACATTTTTCATAGTGTAAAAAACTAAAGCATATGGCAGCAAGTCTATTCCCTTTTTTTGTTCATCAAGAGAATCTTTTTCTTTTTTAGTATCTGTTAAATTTGAATTTTGCCAATAGTAACTAGGAGATGATAAGACATCAAAAACTAGTGTTTTCTTAATCTCGTGAATACCTACTTTTATAACACTTTCAGCATCAACGTGAACTACATTTTTTAATACAGCAACTTTTTGATGTTGTGTGTATATAAAATAACCTAATACCGTAAGTATAAAAATTATTATAATTCCTTTTAAAATATTTTTCAATAGCTACTTTTATTTAAAATCCCAATTCCTAAATCTAAGGATTTGATTTAAATCAGCAATTCTTTAAATCATATGTTTGTTATAAAATGTTAGTGTAAAATAAATTCCTTACCATTTCATTGTTGCTTATTTATAAAAAAGTTTAAAACATGAAAACGTTGGGTATCGCCAGAAATAGTATCCATTTTTATTATTAGGAATAGCTACTTTATTTTACCAACCCTGCTTCAGATAAGGTAATTAACAATGCAAGCTTAATAGCCTCCGCTCCATTCTTATTTATAAACCATTCATCTAAAGAATGGGCTCCACCTCCATCACCACCCCGACCAATACAAATTGCAGGAATATTCATTGCAATTGGAATACTCGCATTAGTAGAGCCAATAGTTAATTTAGGTTCTATACCGAATGTTTTAGTTGCGGCCATGGCACGTTGAATTAAAGGTGTACTATCTGATAGCTCTCCTGAAGGGCGATCTCCAATTTTTTCTAATTCAACGGTTATTTTATCCTTTATAGCAGTAGCATTATACTCCTCAACGGCTGAGTGTACGGTGTTTTTAAAAATTTCTTCAATTTCGTTTAATCTTTCGGCAGATATTGAACGCATATCCACTTCCATCCATGATTCAAAGGGTATGGAATTCACTGATGTACCACCACCTATTACGCCAATATTGAAACTTGTTTTAGGGCCTACACTTGTATACTTAGCCGCTGCAATACTAAATTTATCTATTACTTTTCCTAATGCATGATGGGGGTTTGCCAAACCAAAACTTCCCCATGAATGACCCCCAGGTCCGGTTAAAATAACTTTATATCTTTTTGATCCTAGTGCCGCATTATTTATTCGGCCAATAGCACCTCCATCAATAGAAATCCAAGAATCAATTTTTAGATCAGAATTATTAAACAAATGTTTCATGCCCCTTAAATCTCCAAGACCTTCTTCTCCTACAGAACCCACAAATAAAATATCATTTTGAGTTTCGATTTTAGCCCTATTCATTGCTTTTAAAACCGCTATCACCATAGATAAACCTCTTGTGTCATCACCAATACCTGGTGCCATTAGTGTATCTCCAACTTGTCTTACTTTCACATCAGTCCCTTCTGGGAATACAACATCCAAATGTGCATCTAATCCTATAAGTCTTTCTCCCTTTTTTCCTTTTCGTAGTGCAAGTACATTACCAACTTCATCAATCCACACTTTTTGGGCTCCAGCATCTTCAATCATTTTTTTAAACAAGTGAGCTCTTTCTGTTTCTTTAAATGGTGGCGCTATAACTTCAGTAAGTTCAATCATTTGATGTATTGTTTCCTTATCGTTTTCATCTATAAATGCAAAAGCAGATTTCACTTTTTTACTTTTGACCAACTTCTCTAATTCCGTACTATATTTTTTATCGACAGAATTCTCTTGAGAATGCCCTATAATGCAGCTATTTATAAATAGTAAAAGGATAAAGAAATTAAAAACAGTTTTCATTTTTTATAGTTTTTTTACACTACTAAATATAGTGGTTTTTGAAGTTGTTTCTTCTCCATTTAATACAAATTACTTCAAAATAGAAATTAAAATATTTAACTTTTATTGTAACTATTGTTATTTTACAAACCCGAGTAATTTAAAAAAATATGAATTTTAATACTTGTTATATCAATTATTGAATTAAATTTATTTGTAATTAACAATGATTCAAATGGTTAAAATAAGGATCATTCCTTTTATTACAGGATTATTTTTTTTGATATTCAGTTCTTGTAGTGTCAAAAAAATTAGCTTTGAAACTCCTGTAGACACCAAAACAAAACCCATTGTTTTGCAAAAAAAACAGGTCTACAACCTAATAAAATTAGGTGTTTATGCGAGTAATGATTTTGACGGTGCAAGATTAAATGCCTTTGAGCAAAAAAATGATACCGTAGTTCTCGTAAAAATAACTCCAGAAAATACCCCAATAAACAACAGTCCCTACTATGCTTTTAGTACATGGTCCGATGAACCAAAACCTATGTACTATACATTTCAATATCCTAATGGGTATAAACATAGGTATGTACCTAAATTAAAAATAAATGGGCAATGGCAAATCATAGATTCTAGCGCTATTTCTAAAACTGATAGTGTTGTTACCATAAAATTAAATTTAAGCAAAACCCCAATTATAGTTGCGGCGCAAGAAATACAATCCTCTAACGATGTTAAGAATTGGTATCTAAATCTAGTAAAAGAATACGACCAGAAAATTTCCGTTTTAAGCGCTGGAACATCAAAATTGAATAGAAATTTACCCGTTTTAGATATTGGATTAGGTTCTAAAGACGGTAAAGACATCATTGTCCTTCTAACGCGGCAGCATCCACCAGAAGTTACTGGTTATTTTGCCTTTAGAGAATTTTTAAATACAATTGTCAACAACACTGAGCTATCGAATCGGTTTTTAAAAAAATACCGCATACTGGCATTTCCAATTATAAATCCTGATGGGGTAGATCTTGGTCATTGGAGACATAATGCTGGTGGCGTTGACACAAATAGGGATTGGTCAAAATATCATCAACCAGAAATTCGAAATGCAGTTACTTTTATTGATAAAACACTGAAAAGTAATCACTCAAAATTAATTTTAGGATTGGATTTTCATTCTACATGGTATGATGTTTTTTATACCAATGAACTACAGAACAAAACTAGCCTGCCAAATTTTACACAAGATTGGTTTAATAAATTAGAGGAAAATGTTTCTGGATATAAAGTAAACGAACAATCGGCAAACAGCACCAAACCTGTATCTAAGGGCTGGTTCTTAATGGCTCATAAGGCAATAGGAATTACTTACGAAATTGGTGATGAAACCCCAAAAGAAGATATAAAAACTATTGGAAAAGTATCCGCAGAACAAATGATGAACCTCCTATTAATTGAAAATAACTAACTTAAATTCTAATTCTATGCAAAAACTATTGTTTATTTTATTCGTTGCAATAATTGTAATGAATAACGGCTATGCCCAAGAAATTTCGGGTAATGTCAGTGATCAATCCGGACCTTTGCCCGGTGCCTCTGTTCTTGTAAAAGGGACTACTAAAGGAACCACTACAGATTTTGATGGAAATTATACCATAGAGGCGAATTTGGGGCAAACTTTAATCTTCTCTTATATTGGGTATAAATCAGAAGAAAGAGCAATAACAACCCAAACTACCTTAAATGTAATATTAACAGAGGATGCTCAGGCTTTAGAGGAAGTTGTAGTATCTGTTCTTGGCTTTAAAGAGAAAAGAGATAATGTCGCCTCTACTTATTCGGTTATTGGAGCCGAAAGTGTAACCCGCTCTAAAGAACCAACATTAGTAAATAGCCTAGCAGGGAAAGCTGCTGGTGTTTCTATTACAGGCACAAGTGCCGATCCAGGAGCAGGTTCTAATATTCAAATTCGAGGGGTAAGCTCAATTAATGGTAGTGCCCCACTAATAGTTGTTGATGGTATCCCAATTAACAATAGCAATCTTGAAGGTTTTGGTAGTGATGCGGATGCTGGGGTATCGCAACAATCCAGATTAAATGATATAAACCCAGATGATATCGAAAGTATTCAAGTTTTTAAAGGGGCATCTGCTGGTTCTTTATATGGTTCTAGAGCTTTGGGGGGCGTAATTGTAATTACCACAAAAAGAGGAAAAGCGGGTAAATTAAAAGCTTCATTTAGTTCTTCTATTTCAGTAGATAAAATTAACAGACAACATCCTTTACAGCAAAATTACGGCCAAGGTTCCGGGGGTACATATAGCCCTACAAATGCAAACTCTTGGGGAGATAAAATTGCTGATCGCTCTGGTGCGGAAGATGTTTTTAATACTTCTGGCAGGTATTTTGAAGCTGCCGATGGGTCTCGCTATTATCCACTAGCAAGTGGAGGAAAGAATTCAAGGGCCGTATATACAGATAGTAATTTTGATCAGGTTTTTCAAAATGGTTTAGCACAAGACACTAAAATAAACCTATCTGGAGGTAGCGAAAAAGCCACGTTTTACTTTAGTGGTGCACACTTGGATCAAGAAGGCATCATGAGAAACAGTGATTATAAGAGAAATTCATTAAGTTTTGGAAATACTTATAAATTTAATGATTGGTTAAGCACTTCTGCAAAAATAGCCTATACCAATAGTAGTTCTAATAGAATACAACAAGGTTCTAACACTGCAGGTATTTATTTAGGTTTATTGAGAAATCCTGCTGATTTTGATATTAGCGATTACATTGGAACGTATTATGACAATAATGGTAACCCCACGCCTTTTAGACATCGAAGTTATAGAAGATACTTAGGAGATACTGCTAACCCTACTTATAATAACCCACTTTGGACAATCTATGAACAAACGAGCGATACAAAAGTTGAACGTTTTTTAAGTTCTATTGATTTTAATATCAATGCTACGCCTTGGTTAAATTTTGTACTGAGAGGTGGATTAGATTATTTTAATGATGATAGAGTTTACTTTCAACCCTTATTTTCTGGGGATGGTGCCAACAATGGTAGATATAAGAATGAGATATTTCAAAACAAAGAAATATCTGCTGATTTTATCTCTTTGATGAATTTTAACCTTTCGGAAGATCTAAGCACCAATATCACTTTAGGAGCTGCCTTGAATGATAGAACAAGAAAGCAAACCTATGTAGAAGCGATAGACTTTTTATACAACAGTAGATTACAAAATCCGTCTATTTCAAGTAATATTGACACACAACAAAGAGATAGAATCTTGAGAAATGTTCGTTTTTACGGGCAGACAGCTTTTGAATTTCAAGATTTAATTAATCTTAATTTAGGGCTTACCTATGAAGATGCTTCATCAAGTTCTAAATCTATTATGTATCCAAGTGCAGAATTTGGACTTAAATGGAGCAACTTTTTTGATTTGAGTTCAAATAGTGCGCTATCATTTGCAAAGTTACGTTTAGCATATGGAGAAGTTGGTTTAGCTCCAGATCCACATAATTTTGAAACTGGGTATGAAACTGCTTCGTATTCAACCTATTCTGATGTGATTTCCTTGTTTGCCTTTGGTGGAGGTTTTAGATTAAATGATGATCAAGGTAACCCAAATTTAGAATTTGAAAAGAAAAGAGAATATGAGGTTGGCTTAGATTTTAGGTTTTTCAGGAATAGATTATCCTTTTCTGGTACTTATTATTACAATAATACAAGAGACATGATCTTAAATGTGAGTTTAGATCCTTCTTCTGGGTTTGATTCGTTTTTAGGAAATATTGGAGAATTAGAAAATAAAGGACTTGAGCTAGAATTTAATTACGATTTTCTTAAAAAAGAAAATTTAAACTTAAGTCTTTTTGGTAATTACTCCCAAAACAAAAACGAAATCTTAGATTTAAAAGGCTTCCCTGGACCTAATTTTAGCCCTGGGTCTTCTATTAATGTAACCGCCATGGTTGGACAACCCGTAAGTATTTTAACAGGTAGTGCCGCCATGCGAAATGCAGATGGTACTTTGGATCTAGACAGTAATGGTTTTCCGCAATTAGATACTTCTGGTGATAAAGTTTTAGGTGATCCAAATCCAGATTGGAAAGGGGCTTTAGGTTTTAGAGCTAATTACAAAAATCTTTCTTTAAATGTTTTGTTTGAAACAAGCCAAGGAAACGATATAGGAGAAAGAACGCGCTATGTACTTTATGGCTTTGGAGCGCATGGTGATGTTGGCAATGAGGTTACTTTAACGCAAGATTTAAAAAATAGTACAGGAGCGACTATTCCTTCTGGATCAACAGTTCGTGGTAATATACAAGATTTTGGAGGCGGCCCTGTTTTATTAGATGAAAGCTGGTATACTAGCCTTGGAGGTGGCTTTGGCGGCTCTGTGATCAATGAGTTCGCCATCGGAGACGGTAGCTGGACGCGTTTAAGAGAATTAAGTTTAGCCTATAGTCTTGAAGGAGATTCTATTAAGAAAACAGGTTTAGAATCAATTCAATTTTCCGCAACAGGTAGAAACTTATTTTTATGGACAAAAATTGACGGTGTAGACCCAGATGTAAGTCAATTTTCAGGTTTAGGCAAAGGATTGGATTATTTTACAAATCCAAGTTCTAAATCTATCGTTTTTGGTATAACTATTAACTATTAAAAAATATAAGTATGAAAAAATATGTTAGCAAAATAATATATAGCCTGTTGCTACTTTCCTTTATAAACTGCGACTCTTATTTAGAAGTGAATGAAGATCCTAACGTAGCAACAGATGTCCCTCCAGTGCTAATCTTTAAAGGGATGGAACTAGCCGATGTTCAAATAAATTCTGGACATTTGATGCGTATTTCGCAATTTTGGACTGGCCAAATGAAAGGTGTTAATAGTTTATACGCCAGAATTAACGATTATAATATTGCACCAGAAGAATCAAATTCAACCTGGGCGCATTTGTATCATGGGGTAATGACTCAGAATAAAATTATTCAGGAAACATCTGATGATAATCTTCTAAAAGGGATGGCTAATGTGTTAGAAGCACATGCCATAGGCACTTCCACCTCGTTATTTGGCGATATCCCTTACAGTGATGTTGGAAATCCAAAAGGTGCGGCTTTTGATGGGCAATTAAGTATACTTGAAGCTGCTCAGTCACTTCTCACAGAGGCTATTACACAGCTTGGAAATGTTTCAACAACCAGAAGGTTTACAGATGATATTCTATTAGAAGGAAAATCTGAAGCCTGGATACAGGTGGCTTATACCTTAAAAGCGCGTTATTACTTAATGAATAATCAGTATGGGGAAGCCTATCAAAATGCGTTAAAGGGAATCGATGCTCCTAGTAATTCATTGAGATATGCTGCGGCTTACGCTGAATATGGGTCTTCAGATGAAAATAGTAGCTTGTATAATCTTATTCTAAGAGGAAGTAGATCAGGAGATTTAACTACTGATGGTTCATTTATTCAAGATATACTTATGAACCCTACAAATGTTGCTTCTAGAAACAATGCAAAAACCGACGAATCTAAAAGACGAGATTTTTACATTTTAGATCAAGCGAAAATTAATGCTAATCGATTAAGTGCTGGAAATGCAACCATGCCTTTAGTTACTTATGAGGAAAATTTAATGATTTTAGCCGAAACTGGATTCAGAACGGTTAATTTTAATGAAGGACTCGCTCAATTAAACAATCTGAGAACATATTTGTCTGGAGGAACAGCTTTTGCAGGCGATCCTGCGCTAACCACTTTATATGCTCCCTACATTGCCGCTGATTTTTTAACAGGAGGAATTGAAAATATAGACGGGATTACTAGTGATAAAGCTTTATTACGTGAAATTATGGAAGAAAAATATGTTTCTACTTTCGGAACTATTGTACCTTTTAATGATTTTAGAAGATTGCGTGTTACAGATAATGATATCACCCTGCCAATTCCTATTAACGCTGGAACAACATATCCTGAACGTTTTTTAATTGCACAAGACGAAATAAATGGGAATACAAATGCTCCCAATCCTATTCCTGATATTTTTCAAAAAACACCAGTAAATCAATAAATTACAAAATCCTCGAAATATTTAATATTTCGAGGATTTAATTTGTATATGCTAAGCGTTTATTCCACTAAAGCATCAATCATATTTAAAAAATAAGCCAAGCTATTTTTATGTCCTTTTCCAATTGGAGTATTCAAAATCATTTCTCCTTCCATAACATTCCCTTTCATTTTTCCAACTCTAAAAGTTACATCTTCCACGTTATTCGAAATATAATTTAGCTTTTGCTGAAAAGCTCTAGGAACAAAATCTTCTGGAATTTGTGTTACTACTTGTTTTCCATTCACATAGATACTAGTTGAATTTTTTGCAATCAATTTTTTATGCTTTCTTGATACTTTAGCATTAAATGACCCATTCTGAATAGCCATCAAATCTTTAGCAGAATTTCCAATTAGTAAAGCATTGTCTTTAAAAATCATATTCAAACTAAAAGGTACATCGGGTATTTTAACTTGATATATTCCGTTTTCAAAGTTTACAGCCCCTTCTTTAATACCGATACGCATTAATCTATCAAAAATTTCTTTTTCTTCAGAAGTAACCATGAATAAGAAATTAGGTATCGTTTCATTTTTAGTTTTGGTCACCTCAGTACTTTCATAATTTTCATCATATTCATAAGTCGTATACGTAACCTCCCTTTTTTCTAAACCAGTCATAACAAAAAGCATATCACCTCTTATGATTTTTGCAATTGCTTCTTCGTCTAATAGTACAGAAAACAACCTTGTAGCTATTGGGATAATATCTTCTAAATGCTCCTTTTCAACTCCTGCAAACATGGTTTCCATCATCTTTGGATAGGTCTTTAAAATACCCTCCGTGCTCATATTAATTGCAAAATATCCTAGTACTTGATCTTCGTTAAAGTATTTAAAGAAATTAGTATTCATTTTCCCATTGTACATCTCGCGATTATAAGATGCCATTTCATCATTCATCGTATACAATGTTTTAATCGATGCTTTATGCTCTTCTAAATTAAGTTTAGAGGTTAGCGACATACCACCATAAAGTCTTTTAAAATTGAACATTTGATATGGATTATTCATACCACCAAGCAGTACTGGCAAAGCTTGATCATAAATACTTCCAAAATCATTCACCCAAAAAGTAGCTTCATCTTTTTCAGTTCCGATACTTTTTACATATGCGCTATTCTTTAAGATACTACCATTCGCGTAGTTCCCTGCTAAAATGATTTTGGCTTTCTCAATTACCTTACCTAGAGACCTCTTTCTTTTCTCTTCTCTTTTAGCTTCACGCTCTTTTCTTTTCTCTTCTTGCTTTTTGTAGTAGTCATCATTATAATCATAATCAGACGCTGTAGACTCAATTACTGTTTCTTCTATATACTCCTCAGATACAACTGGCATTTCTTCTTCCTCTGCTTCTACAGCCTCCATAACCACTTCTTCCGCTTCCTCATAAACAGGTTCAATAGCTTCCTCCACTGGCGATTCAACATCATAACCATAATTGTCATAACTGTAATCATTTTCTTTATTTTTATCTTGTAAAAAAACAACTAACAAGGTGTCATCATTCCACATGGTTACCGAGGTATTAAAATGATCTGTAAAGTAGGATACATTTTTTTCGGTTATAATCTTCTCGCTTTCTCTCCTAGATATCAAGTTTAAAAAACCAGCCTTATTTTTTAAAGGAATTAGAACACAATGTGTAAAAACCCCTTTTTCCGCTTCCAAAAAGTAGTAGAAATTTTGTTTTACATCTATTCCTAATGTCTCCAAACTTGTAACCTTACCATCGGTTTTTCTATTCATTTCTTTAAGAACAAGTTTGCCAATTTTTGAATTCTCAAATTCTGAAGTTGACACTAACTCGGTAATATTTTTTCCATGTATTGAAACTACGGCGCTGGCATTGCTTGGTATTTTTGATATTAAATCTTGTGCCGATGCTACTAGTGTTGCAAGACATAAACTGGTAAAAAGTATTGCTTTTTTCATTCTAATTAATTGTTTTGGTGGTCATAAGTTATTTAGATAATTGTATGTTATTTGCTATATTTTTTTCTCCAAGAATAAGTGACATAGCATCTATTTTTAAGAGTACCGCCTTTTTATTTGGAGACACTTTTGCATTACTATTAGAGACACTTTTTATAATATCTTTAAATCGATAAATACTTGTATAACTAGCATCTTGAAATATTTTTCGGTCTTCTCCTTTTAAGCTATAGAATGATTTTTTAAGAACAGAATCATATGAGAAGTAACGGTGAAAATTACTTGTAACTTGATTATAAGAAAAATTTGTCGTGTTAAAATTTGTTTTCTCTTTTTTGTTCTGCTGACGTATCAGATCTTGGAATACAGCGTCTAAATTAGCTACTTCATCAAACGTACAGGAAATCGTAAATATGTAGTTTTGAAAATCTGATGTTTTTTTAATATTCGCAATACCTTTTATGGTTTTAAGATGATTCTCGGCATCTATCAGCGCCAAATCTATATCATCCCTAGAGGGAACCCGATAGCCATTTACACTGTCTAATAACATAATTGAAGCCAACTTAGTCTTACTCTTACTCAAGTTAATAGTAACTAACATTGTTCCACTCCCATCAGAATTTAAATTTATTTCTTCTAAAATTTCAAAACAACTGGTACATAGGGTAAGTGAAAATACTAATAGAATGTACTGTATAATTTGTTTAAGCATTGCTATTTTATTTACTTATTAAGTATGTTAACTTTCATTTATGTTACATATTGTAGAAACTATTATTTATAAAAATATAATTCTATAACAAAACACTACAGCAAATACCCCTGAATACCTTAAAAAGTTTGATTCTTTTTAAAATAAAAAACTCCGGCATATAGCCGGAGTTTTTTATTTTTATTCTGTTGGAGGATTCATTTTAAAATCTTCCATGAATTTAGTGGTATAATTCCCCGCTAAATAATCTGGATGATCCATTAGCTGTCGATGAAAAGGAATCGTAGTTTTTACACCTTCTATTACAAACTCATCTAAGGCACGTTTCATTTTGTTAATAGCCTCTTCTCTAGTTTGCGCTGTTGTAATTAGTTTAGCAATCATTGAATCATAGTTAGACGGTATCGTATAACCACTATAAACGTGCGTATCTAAACGAATTCCATGACCCCCTGGAGTATGTAAGGTCGTTATTTTACCTGGTGACGGACGAAAATCATGATAAGGATCTTCCGCATTAATTCTGCATTCAATAGAGTGAAGTTTTGGTAAATAATTTTTTCCTGAAATTGGAACTCCTGCTGCAACTAAAATCTGCTCTCTAATAAGATCATAATCTATTACTTGTTCCGTAATTGGGTGTTCTACTTGAATACGCGTATTCATTTCCATGAAGTAGAAATTACGATGCTTATCAACTAAAAATTCTATAGTACCAGCACCTTCATATTTTATATACTCAGCAGCTTTTACGGCTGCAGCACCCATATCTTCGCGAAGCTTATCGGTCATAAAAGGTGACGGTGTTTCTTCAGTAAGTTTTTGATGACGACGCTGAATAGAACAATCTCTTTCAGATAAATGACATGCTTTACCGTATTGATCCCCTACTATTTGTATCTCTATATGGCGAGGTTCTTCAATAAGTTTCTCCATATACATTGCACCATTGCCAAAAGCTGCTGTTGCTTCTTGTACGGCACTGTTGTATAAATCTTCTAATTTTTCTTCTTTCCAAACAGCACGCATTCCTTTTCCGCCACCACCGGCAGTTGCTTTTATCATAACAGGATATCCCATTTTTTTAGCAACCTTTTTAGCGTCTTCTACATTTTTAAGCAATCCTTCAGATCCAGGTACGCAAGGTACGCCTGCCTTTTTCATAGTTTCTTTTGCTGTTGCCTTATCGCCCATTTTATCTATTTGGTCACCAGAGGCACCAATAAATTTTATGTCGTGTTCAGCACAAATTCTTGAAAATTTAGAATTTTCAGATAAAAATCCATAGCCTGGGTGTATGGCATCCGCATTTGTTATCTCGGCAGCAGCGATAATATTTGGAATTTTTAAATAAGATTCACTACTTGGTGCTGGGCCTATGCAAACTGCTTCGTCTGCAAACCTAACGTGCAAACTTTCTTCATCTGCCTTGGAGTAAACAGCAACTGTTTTAATCCCCATTTCCTTGCAGGTTCTTATTATGCGCAGTGCTATTTCGCCTCTATTTGCAATTAATATTTTCTTGAACATCTTTTGAAATTTTAAATTTTAAACCCTAAATTTTAAATGATTTTAAATGGTTGAGAACAACCACTTAAAATTTAGCATCTAAAATTTCTTATGATGGATCTACCAAAAATAATGGTTGATCAAATTCAACTGGTGAAGAATCGTCTACAAGTACTTTTACGATTTTTCCAGAAACTTCAGATTCAATATCATTAAATAGTTTCATGGCTTCAATTACACAAAGTACATCTCCTTTGTTGATGGAACTACCCACTTCTACAAAAACTGGTTTGTCTGGGGAAGGCTTTCTATAGAAAGTTCCAATAATTGGAGACTTTATAGTAATATACTTGTCATTCTCATCTTTTTCTGCTTTGGCTGCAATTTCTACAGATGTTCTTTCTTCTACTGCAGGTGCAGGAGCATGCATCATCGGATTATGAGCCATAGGCATTTGCTGCATATAGGTAGTAGGTTCTGAAGTAAAACCGGCAGCTCCAGTACGAATGGTTATTTTGATGTCTTCCATCTCTAATTTAACCTCGCTAGCACCTGATTTAGCTACAAATTTAATCAAGCTTTGAATTTCTTTAATATCCATCGAATTCTAGTTTAATATAGTTGATTTTTTATTTCGTATTATAAGCCCATTTTAAATAAATAGATCCCCAAGTAAATCCCCCTCCGAAGGCGGCGAATACCAAGTTATCTCCTTTTCTTAATTGACTTTCATAATCATTTAATAATAATGGTAAAGTCGCCGATGTCGTATTGCCGTACTTATGTATGTTCATCATTACCTTTTCATGATTTAAGCCCATTCTATTGGCTGTTGCATCAATAATTCTTTTATTAGCCTGGTGTGGCACTAACCAATCAACATCGCTATCTGTTAAATCATTACGCTCCATAATTTGCGCAGCTGCATCTGCCATATTAGAAACGGCAAATTTAAATACAGTTTTCCCTTCTTGAAAAATAAAATGCTGTCTATTCTTTACTGTTTCTTCTGAAGCTGGCATAATAGACCCTCCAGCATTCATACTCAAAAAAGATCTCCCAGAGCCATCAGAACGCAAATATTCATCTTGCATCCCTAATCCCTCTGTATTTGGTTCAAAAAGTGCTGCCCCTGCGCCATCTCCAAAAATAATGCAGGTGGTTCTATCAGTATAATCAATTATGGAGGACATTTTATCAGCCCCTATTAATAATACTTTCTTATATCTTCCAGATTCAATAAAACTTGAAGCTGTAGACATTCCGTACAAAAAACTTGAACATGCTGCTAATAAATCAAAAGCAAATGCGTTAGTGGCTCCTATTTCTGAGGCTACAAAAGCCGCAGTAGAAGCAACTAAAGTATCTGGCGTTGCTGTTCCTACTAATATTAAATCTATTTCTTTCGGATCAATTTGTCTTTTCTTAATAAGATCTTCGGCAGCTTTTATTGCCATATACGAAGTTCCTGCTCCCTCTTTTTTTAAAATTCTTCTTTCCTTTATTCCTGTTCTAGTAGTGATCCATTCATCATTGGTATCTACTAGATCTTCCAACATTTTGTTGGTCATTATAAATTCTGGAACGTAAGCCCCTACAGCCGTAATGGCCGCTGATAGTTTACTCATTTAGAAACGATTTTGCGCTGAAAACTTTAAAAAAGCAACAAATTTGGTGAAAATTAGTGATTTTTAACGACTTTTTGCAACTTTTTATCTAAAAGCTATAGTTTTTAATTATTAAATTCTTCTCACAAAAAAACTCCCACTTATTACAAGTGGGAGTCTATATAACTTTACGAAAAGATAATTATGCAGCTACTTCTTCAGTATTATCAATCAATACCTGACCTCTGTAGTATAATTTACCTTCATGCCAGTGTGCTCTGTGATACAAATGCATTTCTCCAGTTGTTGGATCTTTTGCAAGAGTAGGGGCAACAGCCTTGTAATGTGTTCTTCTTTTGTCTCTTCTAGTTCTGGAAATTTTCCGTTTTGGATGTGCCATTTTACAACTTATTTATCCGTTAATAACTTTTTTAATGTATCCCATCTGGGATCCGTTTCTTTTCCTTTATTTTCTTTTACTTCTTTTGGATGTAATGCTTCTAGTTTGGTAATTGCTTCCGATTCTAAAGATCCATCCAAAACTCCTGGATGTACTTTTTTCAAAGGCACTGCCAATACTAACATTTCATATGCATATTGCGAAATATCTACTTGAAACTCTCCATGCGGAAGAATCAAAATTTCATCATTGTCATTATTAAACTCCTCTCCAAATTTCACTACTAATTCTAAATTAGCATTTACTAGTTGGTCGTATGGTTCGTTTGTGACATCACAATACACATTTACTGTACCATTAGCAGTCATCTCTAACTCCATCATCGTACTCGATTTATTTAGCAATACATGCAAATTTATCGCAGCATCATTAAACTCATTATATTCAAAAGATTCAAAGAACGTATTATCAATCTTAAAATCAAATTCATGTTTTCCTTGCTTCAGTCCTGAAAAAGGAATCATAAACTCTCTATGCTTCTTCATGTTTGACACTTTATTAGTGCTCCTGCCACTCAAAGGCGGGTGCAAAGATACTATTATTTTACTAAAACCCAACTTTTTAGAATAATTTGTATGCTAGGTAATCTGTTTTTATTCCTTGATCAATTTAACCAAAAATTATTTACTAATTTCTATTTATCGAAATTCTCTTTTTAAACGCGATTTTTTCAGAGGGTTTGCCGTTAATTCTGCATATTCTTTTCTATTTCTAAAGATCTCTATAGCCATAAAAACCGCTTCTTTAAAAGAGCTATGATCTGCTTTTCCTTTTCCAGCTATTTCATAAGCGGTACCATGGTCTGGCGAGGTTCTCACTTTGTTTAAACCTGCCGTATAATTAACTCCTCTCCCAAAAGATAAGGTTTTAAAGGGTATTAACCCTTGATCGTGATATGCTGCTAAAATGGCATCAAAATTTTTATAACCATCGGATCCAAAAAAACTATCTGCTGAATAGGGGCCATAAATTAAATGTCCGGCATCCAATAGTTCGTGAATAACAGGTTTTAAAATTTCATCATCTTCTTTCCCTATTACTCCATTATCGCCACTATGCGGATTAATACCTAAAACTGCAATTTTTGGTTTACTGATTCCGAAATCTACCTTTAACGATTTTTCAATAATGCTTACCTTGCTTTTAATGAGATCAGCTGTAATTGCTTCAGCAACCTCTTTAACTGCTATATGATCAGTCAATAAGCCTACTTTTAAAGAGTCTGTAACCATAAACATTAAGCTTTCACCTTCTAGCTCTTGAGCTAGATAATCGGTATGCCCTGGAAACTTAAAATCTTCAGCTTGTATGTTGTTCTTATTTATAGGAGCGGTCACTAAAACATCTATATCACCATCCTTTAAAGCATTTACAGCTGCTTTTAAAGATTTAATGGCGTAATCTCCGGCTTCTTTGGTAGCTTCTCCAAACTTTATAGTCGGAATTTCCCTCCACACATTTACAACATTTATTTTACCCCCTATTGCTTTTGATGCTTCTTGAATTCCGTTATAATTAATATCAAGTCCTAACTGTGACTTTTGAAAAGAGATTGTTTTATTTGATGCAAAAATAATTGGCGTACAAAAATCCATCATCCTAGAGTCTTCGAATGTCTTTAGAACTACCTCGCATCCAATTCCATTTAAATCTCCTATGGATATACCTACTTTTATTTTTTCTCTTTCCTCCATATATCTATACCTTTGCATCTATAGCTGATTGCAAAATTACTTAATTAAAACGACACATGTTTACCGGAATAATTGAAACTTTAGGAACAGTAACAGATTTGCAGAAAGATGCTAGTAATTTGCATTTAACTATTGAATCTTCAATAACCCCCGAGCTTAAAATAGACCAAAGCGTTGCCCACAATGGCGTTTGCTTAACTGTTGTCGCTATTAATGATCCCTGTTATACCGTAACTGCAATAGCCGAAACGTTACAAAAAACAAATTTAGAGCATTTAACTGTAGGTGAAAATGTAAACTTAGAGCGTGCTATGATTTTAGGTTCTCGATTAGATGGCCATATTGTTCAAGGTCATGTAGATCAAACAGGTGTTTGCATCGCTATAGAAGAAAAAGATGGTAGTTGGTTTTTTACCTTTGCATATGATACTGCCTTAAACAACCCTACCATTGAGAAAGGATCTATAACTATAGACGGCACAAGTTTAACAGTTGTAAATTCTGGAACAAATACCTTTAGTGTTGCAATCATTCCCTATACCTACGAACATACACGTTTTAATTCTTATCGTGTTGGTACAATTGTAAATCTGGAGTTTGATGTTATTGGTAAGTATGTGGCTAAATTAATGAAGAATAGAGCTTAGTGTCCTAATCTGACTTGGCTCGCTCTTTAAATTCTGAAACAATCTTTTCTGCTTTTTCCTTATCAAACTCCTGAACCGAAACTGAAATAGTTGATTGTGTACCGCCTACAAATCCAGAAATAACTCCCGAGTTTTGTTCGTTCTTTTCTATAAAGGCAATTCCTGCTTCTTCTAATAATCCTTTTAAAAGAATTACCGACACTTGATTCCCGCTATATATTTTTGAATACTTATTTAAATCACTCATAGTCTTAATTTACACCTTAAAGGTACTTGAAATATAAAGTATTCTCGATTGCAGCGCTAAACTTTAATAAATATTTGTCTTTTATATAAAATGTAAGCTATCAATAAATAAAAACTCATAACCGTTATTGCATAGAGTAAAGACGACATTTGCATAGACATAAATTCGTGTACATATATAGTATTAAAAAGCCATGAATGTACGGACGTATTTTCATTAATTTTAATCAATCCAAATAGTTTGGCAATAAAACTAGACAGAAAAAAAACCGTTATTGCATTTGCTCCTGCATACCTAAAAAGACTTCCGAATTGTATTTTTTTAATATCCGTTAGGTAATATACCAATGCCAATACTAAATTTGCCCAGCCTGCGGTAGCTAAAACAAAACTACTTGACCATAATGCTTTGTTTATTGGAAAAAACAGATCCCACAAATGCCCCACAATTAAAAAAGAACCTCCTAATCCCATCAATAGCGTTGCTTTTTTCTCTTGTTTTGAGGTTAAAACTAATCCTGTAAAAATTCCTAAAATACAACTAGCTATTGCAGGAAGCGTACTCAACACACCCTCTGGATCATAATCTTTTTTCCACATATGACTACCAAGCACATTCAAATCTATATAATTCGCTAAATTATTAGGTGCTCTTTCAAAAGTAGAAATCACCCCATTAACTGGAATAAAACCCATAACTAGCCAATAGCCAACTAAAATAAAAACAGCAATCCCTATCAAAACTTTCCAATTGAAATTGATAAATAGAATAGCTGTAATAAAAAACACAATACCAATACGTTGCAAAACACCAGGAAAGCGGATATCAGAAAAGTCTTTGATAAAGGGGAAACTCAAGGTAAAAGCGCCTAAAAAAAGACCTAGCGCTATTAGCTTTGCACTTCTAAATGTAACTTTTTTATACGTATCTGCTGTTGCCGTTTTACCATTATAAGAGAATACTATTGAGGTACCTACAATGAATAAAAAAAATGGGAATACTAAATCTGTAGGGGTATAACCATGCCAATCTGCATGTTGAAAAGGTGCATAAATATTAGACCAAGTACCAGGGTTATTTACTAAAATCATTAATACGATGGTCATTCCCCTAAAAATATCTACAGCAAGTATTCTTTCTTTCATATCCTTTTCTAATGTATTGTTAAGTTAATAGGCACCCATTTATTAGTATATAAAAATTTGATAGCATTTAAAGTTAACTATTTTACAATACTTTTGTTCTTATTCTTTAAACTAGATCTGTGTTTTTAGCTGTTACTTCAAATATCCCTATTACTTCATGGATTTTAGCTTTCTTAGCCGCGTTTATATTAGGCATTTCAAAATCAGGAATCAAAGGAATTGCAATTATCATTGTAACCTTAATGGCACTTGCTTTTGGGGCAAAAGAATCAACAGGACTTATCGTACCTCTGTTAATTGTAGGTGATATTTTTGCTGTTATCTACTATAATCGCCATGCACAATGGAAGTATATTCTTCGGTTTTTGCCTTGGATGATCTTAGGTGTTTTAATTGGTGTTTTCATCGGTAAAGATTTGGATGAAAAAACATTCAAATTTGGGATGTCGTTTATAATTCTTGGGAGTGTTATGCTCATGTATTGGTGGGATCGAAGAAAATCAAAATCTGTACCTACACATTGGGCATTTGCAGGTTCAATTGGTGTTTTAGCGGGTATTACGACTATGATTGGTAATCTAGCGGGTGCTTTTTCTAATATCTTTTTTTTAGCGATGCGATTGCCGAAAAATGAATTTATTGGCACAGCTGCTTGGCTGTTTTTTATCGTAAATGCATTTAAGCTACCTTTTCATATTTTTGTTTGGCATACCATTACCCCCGAAACTTTGCTCATAAATCTCAAATTGGTACCTGGAATTTTAATTGGTTTATTTATTGGAGTACGACTAGTTAAAATTATAAAAGATGATTTTTATCGTAAAATGATATTAATTTTAACGGCTATTGGAGCGCTTTTAATATTAATACGTTAAAAGATTAAGGCGCTAGTTTATCTAAATTCCAAAGTAGTGGCAAAATAAAATAGACCATTAGCGTTAAAAGAATAATAGAAATCAAGTTTAGCCAAAATCCTGATTTAATCATGTCCGATATTTTAAGGTATCCGGAACCAAAAACTACTGCATTTGGAGGTGTTGCTACGGGAAGCATAAATGCACAAGATGCTGCCACCGTTGTGGCTACCATTAGTATAAACGGATTCACATTTAAATTAAATGCAATCGGTGCTAATATGGGCATTAACATTGCAGTGGTTGCAAGGTTAGAGGTAACTTCCGTCAAGAAATTTACTGATGCTATTATAATTAAAACAAGAAAAAACAGCGAAATACCTTCTAAAAGTCCCATTTGATTTCCTAACCAAACAGCCAATCCTGTGGTTTGAAAACCTGCTGCTAACGCCATCCCGCCACCAAATAAAAGAATAATTCCCCAAGGTATTTTTATGGCATCTTCCCACAAAACCAATGACTTATTTTTATTACTGGATGGTATAATAAACAAAATTATCGCTGCAGTTATTGCAATTACGGTATCGTCTATACCTGAAATAAATTTTTGCAAGAAAAAAGAACGGGTTATCCAACAAACTGCCGTAAGAATAAAAACAAAAAGCACTGCTTTTTCTTCTTTTTTCATGGGTCCAAGCTGGAGCAAAAGACGATTAATTTCTTCTTTACCTCCTGGGAATTCAATTTGCTTGAATTTATAAGCTACTCTTGTTAAATAATACCATGCAATGCCTAACATAATCATAGAGATCGGCAAGCCAAATTTTATCCATTGCCAAAAAGAAATTTCTATTCCATATGTTTTTTGTACAAAACCAGCAAAAACCAAATTGGGTGGAGTGCCAATGAGTGTCGCAACTCCTCCGATTGAAGCGGCATAAGCAATACTTAACATTAATGTTTTACCAAAAATACTGTTCTCATTTACATCTGTAGTCGGATTATCTTTAAGTTCAGATACTATAGACATTCCCATAGGTAACATCATTACTGCAGTTGCAGTATTTGAAATCCACATAGATAAAAAAGCAGTGGCTACCATAAAACCTAAAATTATTCGGTAGATATTGGTGCCTATGAGGTTAATAATATTCAAGGCTATGCGCTTATGTAAATTCCATTTTTCAATGGCTATCGCCAAGATAAAACCTCCTAAATACAAGAAAACATATTTATCACCAAAAGCAGCTGTGGTATCTCCAACATCTAAAATTCCAGAAATGGGAAATAAAATTATGGGTAATAAAGATGTTACGGCTATTGGCACTGCCTCAGAAATCCACCAAATAGCAATCCATATGGTTATCCCCAACATTAAATATGCCTTTTCTGGCATTTCTGGTGGTGGTGGAAAAAAATAAAATAAAATAAAGGATAAAGGACCTACTACTAATGCAATTGTTTTTCTACTAAAATTCATTATAAATCAATCCTATTTAAGAAGAACAAAATGCTGGTTTTAATACCTAAAAAAACAAATCTTTCTATTCTTTGGTTCCCAATCCTAAAGATAGTTAAGTTGAATTAAAAAATGATATTTATTTGGAGACCTGTTTATTTTAAAAAAATGACTTTTATTAAAATAGAAAAAGGGCATTCGAAATTACTTTCAAATACCCTTAGGGGAACATAACAAACACTGTACTTATTCAACCATTTCGTAAGGTTGTTTGTTATCGTTTTGCACTTTTACATGGTTAGTGTTTGTGCTTCACTCGCTTTTTCCTCTTTCACTATTTTATTTACTTTCTTTTCAATCTGATTTGTACTCTTTTGGTTTAAAATTGGTGCCGCAAAAACCCAAGCAGACAAACACAAAAAACCCATTATCATTGAACTTACTAATTGCTTCATTAATTATGCTTACTTCTATTACTCTTTTGATGAAATGAAAATGTAGTAATGATTAAATACAACGAACATATAAAACATATTATACTAGCTGCAAACAAAAAAATCACCCAAATCGAAATTCCCATATACTTGCTTTAAAAATTACTACACCATTTTATTTTTTGAACTTTATTGTGTCTTTTCATACACAACAAGGTAAATGTAGCTAGCTATTATCAGATGTAAGAAAGATAAAAATCTAAATCTAGATCTTCGATAAAACGTATCATTTCATCGATTAAAAACCATTTTATAAGAATTTTCTTACACGATTCATAAAATTGAAATGATATTTTGGTCGATGAAGAGGTTGAAGTGAATGTCTTTTATTTTAATAATTTGGCAATACTTTTCAGTAATTCATCATGCTCAAATGGTTTTGACAAGATTATATTCATTCCAGACTTTTTGTAGCTTTTAAAATTGTCTTCGTAAGAATGTGCCGTTATCCCTATTATGGGAATATTTTTAATGTTTTTAAAAGGGAAATCTCGAATTAATCTGGTTAATTGGTCTCCTGTAACGTTTGGTAAATTAATGTCCATCAGAATTAAATCATAATCTTCATTTATTAATTTTTCCATTACCATAGCCCCATCACTAACCAAGTCGATATAAAAATGATTTGTGTTTAAAAGTGATTTGAAAAGAACTGTTTGAACATTTACATCATCTTCAGCAAGTAACAACCGGTATTTTTGATCTGTTCTAAGCTTATATTTACTTTCTTTTTGCTGCTTGCTTACTTTCAAGGTTGTTGATGAAGCTAAGCTTAAAGGTTCTATAAGTACAATGTCAAAATAAAAAGTAGCACCTTTTTGCTCTGTGGAAATTACTTTTATTTCACTATTCATTAACGTCAGTAATCCCTTAACTATAGAAAGACCTAAACCAGTACCAGCATTGCTCGAAGACGCGGTGTTCAACTGACTAAAACTTTGAAAAATAGTATCTATGCTGTCTTCAGGGATACCAACACCAGTATCGGCAACTAGAAAACGCATACTTACTCTATTTGCTCTTTTTTGATTGAATTGTACTTCGAAAAGTACTTTTCCCTTTTCTGTATATTTAAAAGCATTATCTAATAAATTAGTAATGACTTGAAACAATCTTAACCGATCGCCTTCTACTAAGTTGGGGATTTTTTTGTCTTTCTTAAATTCAAATTCTAAGCCTTTATCATTTGCCTTAGTTCGATACGTAAATGTGATTAAATCAAATAACTGATTGAGACTAAAAATATAATCTCGAAGTTTTAAACGTCCGGAGGAAATCATGCTGATACTCAAAATATCTTCCAATAATAATTTCAAATTAGAGTTCGATTCTTTGAGAAAATCTAACATATTACGCTGCTGCGTAGTCAATTCTGTATCCGAAATAATTTTAGTAATAGCTATAATACTGGTCAGCGGATTTCTTAACTCATGACTAAAGTTTCGGATAAACGAATTTTTAAATCGTTCTCGCTCTTCTAATTCTGCATTTTTAATCGCAATTAACTCTCCGTTTATTATCGATTCATTTCTGGATTGTGCAATGGCTTGATAAGCGGCATAGTGCGCTGTATGATCAGAAATTATGACCAATATCTCTTCCTGCTTTTTCGCAAATTTTATATCGGTCACGTACTCCTTTTCATCCACCACTAGGTGTACACAATTAAAAGCAACCTCATCTTCTAAGGTTTCAACTACTGCTATAAAGCATTCAAAAAAAGGATGAATATCAACTAAATTGGTTTTATTGTCAAGAGTTAAAAAAGCCTCATCAGTATCCAGAATTTTTCCTGTTTTATCGGTTAAGATAAACTGTACGTTTTCGGTTGCGTATTCTTCTTGGTACTGTTTAAGCATCTTAATGTATAAGCTTTGCTAATTCTAGAAACATATCGTTAACAGCATCACCTGTTTTAGCACTCGTTAAATAATTGGTCGTAATATGATTGTTTTTGAATACATTTTCTAACTCCGTTGCCACTACCAAATCTACTTTATTGCCAACCACAAGTAAGGGTACATTCGGAATTTTAGATTTAACTATTTCCAAATCCTTATGTAAAGCCTGAAAAGTTGAAGGTCGCGTCACATCAAAAACAAATACAACGCCATGTGTTCCTAAAAGATAAGCATCGCGTATAGTTTGCAAATCATCGGTACCTTCTAAATCCCAAAGTATTAACGATACTTTGTTTTCTACAGCAATTTCAACCACTTTTTTGGTAATATGTACCCCAATAGAAACGGTATAATTATCCGAGAAACTATCTTCAACAAATCTCCGAATTAAAGAAGTTTTGCCAACGCCAAAATGCCCTAGGACTATTATTTTTTTAGATACTTGCATTTCCAAACTTTAGTACTAGTTCTTTTTCCAAAGCGTCTCTATTTAATATTACTTTCTCCCCTGCATCTTTTGAAGCAAAAAGAGCATCTAAATTTTTGCCCATAAAATCATCATAAAAATCAAAAATTAAATCTTGTACTTTGTCTTTTGCACGTAAAGAATAATTGCCTGAAATAACGATAGCTACATAATACGAAACAAAGCTTTGGAGATGAATATTATACAATTCGTATTCGATTAGTTCTAGATTCTGATTTTTTTGCCCGAAGGCATCTTCTACAAAACCTTTGATTGCCGTAAGCATCCCAGAGATCATATCTTCATCAATCGTTTCTGTTTTTGAATAACTTGCGGCAAGTATACCAGATCCTCTTTCAATTAGTAAAACCTGCTCTATGGTTGCAGATGAAAGTTCGCTTATAATAAGGTCTTCTTCTTTTACCCCTCCAAACCAAGATTTGAATTTTATTTTCCAACGCTGGGCAGATAATTGTTTATTGATGCGTTCGGAGAGCATTTTCATCTCTTGAGCAATATACTTTTTGATCATTTTACCCAAAATAGGATACAATGCATCTACAATTTCATCTTTATTTTTTCGAATTTCTTCTTTTAAGGTCGCTGTAATGGTTGGCCCTAATGTTTTCGGAATCTCAACAACAAAATCATCAAGTTGTTTTGCAATTATAGGATTTACTTTTTCCGAAAGCTTAGCTCTTTCGTTAATCGTATGCTCAATAGTCTCAATTCGCTGCGCTATTTTTTCGGCAAATTCACGGTCATCAGTGAACAAAATGTCTTTTAAAAGCTCTACTTTGTCTTTTTCAACCATAGTGAATAGCGTTTAAAACAAACTATTTTTTGCTTACTTTTTCTCCTAGCTCAATCAATAGATTACCCAGCATTTTTTTATCAAGCTTTTCAGAATCTAGTTGTTCAAACTTATCATCTAGTTTCTCCTCTAGCTCCGTAATTCTAATATTTACATCGGTAGATACAGAATCGATAGCCGTATGTAGTTCTTTACGAACGTCTTCTATTAATTCTTCTAAAACTTTTTTCTTATCAAGAATATCCTTTCTAAGAGCCTCAAACTCTGAGTCATATGCTTGAATGTTCTCGCCAAAAATTAAATTTTTTATTAAATCAATTTTTGAACCGGTGTCTTCGTCTTTTTTACTCAGATCTATTACCGCCTTAGTGTTTGTTGACATACGTAGAGATTTTCTGGTTGTTGAAAATTGTGTTCCCTTAATTTGAAACTTACAAATTTGAGTGTTTTTGTGACATAATTGTATCAAACACAAAATAAACAAGTGAGTAAATTTACTAAATTTAGGCCGAAACCACAAGCAAACAGTGTATTTGTGCTTAATTATAGCCATTCCAAAAAAGCCATTGAAAAAACGGGAAGCTCATTTTTTGTAGTATATCGATTTAGTTATTTGTTTTAATTGTTTATAGTATTAAATCACGAAGAGCGTTTTGCAATTCAGGTTTAAACTCAGCAGGGGTCGTTTTATGTAATTGAAGCTGTGTACAATTATTAAATTGCATAAATGCTTGGAGTTCTTTGCCTAAAGCAAACGCAAAGTTAGTGGTCTTATCTAGTCCCGGTTCTAATGCGAGGTGGTGCATATGTAGTAATGTATTTTTCCGATCTACTTTACAGTCCATTCGCGCTACTAAATTCTCATTCCATAAAATGGGCAGGGTAAAATACCCATATTTTCTTTTTGCGGCTGGCACATAGCATTCGAGCAGGTAATCGAAGTCAAATAAGGCTTGCATTCGCTTACGTTGTATCACCAAATTATCAAAAGGGGAGAGTATTTTAACCGCATTATTCTTACGCGTTTTACCAAGTATTTCAAGTGAGTTTGGCAGGGTATAGTATAACACATTGTTCACCGTAACTTGTGCCAATTCACCATTCTCTAACATCTCTTGCAGGGTCTTCAGGAGTAATTTTTTTATCCCTTTTAGTAAATATCCCATTTCACTAGCTTGCCCCAATCCGTTTGCTTGCAGGTATTGGGTGATTAAAAAACGAGCATATTCATCGGTGGTAGGCGTAGCCGTATTTATTGCATCGGGCAATACACGCTCAGTAAGGTCATATACTTTATGAAAATTTTTACGAGAAGAAATCATCAAATCGCCCTGCATAAATAAATATTCCAACGCCTGTTTGGTGGGTTTTGATTGCCATTCGGCAAGCTTTTCGCCTTTGTGCACAAAATTTTTAGCCATCAAGGGTCCTTCATCTGTAATTCGTTGCAGCACAAATTTCATCAGCTTTTCATTGCGTTGGTACCAATGATTTTGAGCTCCATTCGCTATGGCCTGCTTTCTGGGTAAGGTAAACCGATAATCGCGCATCGGTAGGTAGGCAGCCGCATGAGACCAATATTCAAATACTTGTTTGTTGGCAATTAAATCATCTAAGTGTGAGTCCGTATACTTTGAATTCCGGTTCCAAAGGGTATGATGATGTGCGCGTTCTATTACCGAAATCGTATCTATCTGAATATAACCCAACTGTTCTAGAGCAGATAAAGTAGCATCAATAGCTTTCCCTTTTGGTTTTGTTGTATTTATTTGCTGTGATACTAATACGAGTCTTTTTGCTTCTTGGAGCGAAATAGATTGCGTTGTTTTCGTCATTTAATTGATGCCTTTTACGCTACCGTTAAAATTAATAGCAACAAGATACTTATTGCAGCGTAAAGCGCAAGTACAACCTATACTTTAGTCCTAATATATTTCCGCTTCCTTTTTTCTCCCACCCCAGTAAATCGCCTCTACTCTTGGCGCGTTTTAACGGAGATTCTAGACCGCTTTGAATCTTGTTGCCTATGATTTAAGGTTAAAGTTGCAATTGTGTTTTTCTAAGGTATGTGGCAAAAAGGGTTAGTAAGACAATTAAGAAGGTGAGAAAAAATGGTTTTCCTTTACTGATATGAATAAAAACAATAGCCGTCATATACAAAGCCAAGATTGCTGCTCCATAAAGGAGGGTTTTCTTATACAAAAACAGGGCTACCGAAATTATCAAAATAAAACCTACCGCAATTAGTATCGTATTACTTACCCCAAGTTTGTCCATACCATTGGAATAGAAAATTTTTGTGAAGCCATTTTCCAGAAAAATATAGGCAACAAGTAATGAAGGGATCCAGATTAAAATTAGCTTTAAATTCTTGGTGCTATTTATTTTAAACATTTTTTGGCATTTAACTTCTATATGCTAAATGTACTAAAAATGGGTATGATTTGTTTAAATGAAGAAAATATCAAAAATGATTGCAGCTCTCCTCTGCTTTTAGTCTTACGCCCTTAGTACTTGTTATTCTTACGTTGCTGCTTTATCTTCTTCACCATTTTTCCGAAGTCTTTATCCTTTTGCTTTCGTTCTTTCGCATCGGCCTCAAAGTGCATTTTTTCTTTTTCCATCTTCCGAAAGTTGGCATAGGCACGCGCATTGATTTGGCCATTTGCTACAGCCGCTAAAATGGCACATCCTTTTTCATGAACATGGGTGCAGTCTTTGAATTTACAATGCTTTGCGTATTCCAATATCGTTTCAAAGGTAATTTCTAATCCGGCAGCGGCATCAGTAATGCCTAATTCTCGCATGCCTGGATTATCGATGATGATTCCACCATTTTCTAGTACGATAAGCTCACGGTGGCTGGTGGTATGTTTTCCTTTATTAACAGCGTCACTTATTGCTGCAGTTTCCATCACTTCTTTACCTAAAAGACCATTGATAAGGGTTGATTTTCCCACACCCGAAGAACCCAGCAGGCAATACGTTTTGCCCTTCTCCATAATTGCTGCTAGTTGCTTATACCCAACAGATTCGCTACTCACTTTAACGATGGGTACTCCTTGAATACGTTCCTTAATTTGTTTAATAATTATGTCTACATCAGCAGCACTAATTAAATCTATTTTACTGAGCACGATAATAGGTTGCACTCCTGATGCATTGCAAATGGTGAGGTAGCGTTCTAATCTGTTCAGATTAAAATCACGATCTACCGCTTGTACGATAAGTCCAAAATCTATATTCGTAGCAATTAGTTGAACTTGTCCGGATTTACCTACTGCTTTACGCTCTATACAAGATTGTCGTGGTAGCACGGCATGAATGAGAGCCTTGTCTTGGTCATATTCCTTATATGCAACCCAATCCCCGACAGCAGGAAGATCGTACCTACTTTCGGCGGTAAACCGTAAATTACCGATGAGTTCGGCATCAAACTCTTGAGTTGGCGTTTTTACCACATACCGATCTTTATGTTCAAGGATTACCCGACCAATAGCGAAGGCATCTAATTCATGCTCTTTTCTATACTGCTCAAATTTATCGGTATACCCTAAATCTTGAAAAGTCATCATTTTAAAATTAAATAAACAGTACATACTGCTTTCAAATATCCTATTAGCACCGTTATAACAAGTCTTAACAATTGCTTTTCTATTGCCTACTTATCCTCACAGTTTTACCGTTCGCTTTGCAAGGAATTCCTGAATCGCCAAAAGTGAGCACTTTAGGCATGCCTGTTAGCTCGAATGCAGGTTTACCTGTACTACATAGATTGCTATGTATTTAAAAGCAACTACATATATACAAACCTACTTCAAGATAGACTTGTATTTGCTAGCGTCGGCTAATAAAGAGCTTGCCGTTAAAATAGCTTCATCGTGCGATAGGTAATACTCATACAGCCCTTCATTATAGAAATACCTTTTTACAATCTCATCTTCTAATTGCTTTACAATTTCTTTTTTAGAGGTATCTAATCCTGTTATTTTTTTGGTGTTGATCTCTGCCAATAAACTACGGTACTTTTCTTGAACATTCGTATCCAACAAATCGCTATCATTTAAAGCCATGGCCTTATTCAATGCTTTTTCGGTTTCGGTTTCAAAAGAGAAACCTGTTGATTTGATGTAATTTTTAAATGCTTCAAAATCGGTATCTGTAAACGTGTATGTCGAAAGGTCTTCTACCTTATTTTTATAATAATAAGCGGTCGCAAAATCAAAAATGGCATTTTCTCTCAATAATGCCTTGGTTAAGGTATTTGTTTTTAAAGCCGTAATCTCTACATCGGGTAAAACTCCGCCACCATCTTGTACTTTACGACCGTTACGTGTTTTAAAATCATGAATATCGGTGGTTTTAACGGCGTTTCCATCACCATCTCTATTCCAGTAGTCTAATGATTGGATACACCTACCAGAAGGTGTGTAATATCTTGAAATCGTTACTTTCAATTGTGTGCCGTAGGTTAATTTTAACGGACGTTGTACCAAGCCTTTTCCAAAACTTCTCGCACCCATCACTACTGCTCGATCCAAATCTTGCAAACTTCCAGAAACAATTTCACTGGCAGAAGCACTACTCCCATTTACTAAAACTACCAAAGGAATATCGGTATCTACAGGCTGGTTTTTTGTTTTGTACTCAGAGTTGAATTTCTTCACCTTAGATTTTGTGGTCACAATTAATTCGCCTTTTGGTACAAAAAGGTTGGTTACATTAATCGCTTCTGATAACAAACCCCCAGGATTACCACGTAAGTCCAAAATAATTTTTTCAGCTCCTTTACCTTTTAGCGCTATTAAAGCTGCTTTAGTTTGTTCTGATGCTTTTTGGTTGAATTTGGACAGAACAATATACCCTGTTTTTTCATCAACCATCTTATAAAAAGGTACCGCATCTACCTCAATAGCTTCTCTTGTTATTTTCGTGGTCGTGCTTACGCCTTGCCTTTGATAGGTTACTTCAACACTGGTTGCATTAGCGCCTTTTAAAAGCTCGGTTGCATTTTCTTCAAAATCTTTAACTAAAATATCCCCAATCTTAATAATTTCATCCCCTGCTTTTAAGCCTGCTTTATCGGCTGGATAATTTTTGTAAGGCTCTACGATGACCAATTTATCTTTATAAGCGCGTACAATCGCTCCAATACCAGAATATTCACCTGCATTACTAATTTTATACGCCTCTACATCTTGTTCATTCAAAAAACGGGTATACGGATCTAGATCTTGCAGCATGTTTTTAATTGCCGTATCCATCAATTCAGCCGGATTGGTCTCATCAACATAATTCATGTTGAGCTCTTTAAACAGCGTTGTGAAGATTTCTATTTGTTTGGCGATTTCAAAAAAATCACTTTTAAAACTACTACCAACAACTATAAATACAACTGCAAAGACAGGAATTAATAGTTGTTTTTTAATCAACTTTTTCATGGAGTTAATTTTTTTTTTAATGATTTGGATGTATTCGATTAATCGTCGTTTAAGTTGTTTTCAAGGGCTGTTGAATTAATCATTTGTTCCCCTTCTTTTTTGCTAAATTTTTCTAGGAGTGTGATCATTTGACGATCAATGTCATTGCTATCAGGCAATTCTTTACCAAGATATAAAATTAACAACGCATAGTTAGCTATACTATTGTTAAAAAGTATGGATTTATTGTGCCGGTAGGCTTCACGTAGAACTCTTTTAATTCGGTTTCTTTTAACCGCACTTTTAAATTTTCTTTTTGAGACCGATACTCCTACTTTTATAGGAACGCCATCTTTCAATTCTGTTTTTACATAAACAAGGCGCAACGGATAAATAGTAAGGTTTTTACCTTCTGAAAATAGCTTTTCAAAGAGTATTTTACTCTTCAATTTTTCAGCTCTCGAATATGTAAAATTAATTGTGTTTTCCACTAGTTAAGATTGAGGTTTTGAGGTTTACAACAAATACCCATTTTTGTTATGTGTTACAAAGATACTGTTTAGCGCGATATTCTTTGTCGTCTATATGGATTGTCAATTCGAGTGAATTAATTTTAGGAGAGAGTTCTCGATACACTTCTCCAATCGTCGAAGCATTCGAACTGACAATGCGATAACGAACAGCCCTAAAACAAAAAACCCAAGATGCTAATGAAAACATCTTGGGTCTCGGATATTATTTTTTAAACTTTATTCTTTTTGCCAAACATTGTTCTCAGCATTCACATCTGCCATTAACTGAGAAGGATCAATCATAATGGCTTTTATATCAGCCAACGGTTTATCAATACTCAGTTCATACGTAGGGAAAGCCCAAGGCCAATTGGCTACAAGTGTTCTTTTTAAACTTGGATATGGGTTTTCTTTCTCGCCATACATCATCCGAAGTGGTGCGTAAAACGTTTCTTGCGTTCCATCTTCATAAACTACTAAAACATCTATAGGCATCGGCATTAATCCAATACGCTCCAAAGTAACCTTAGTTTTTTCACCAGCAGCAGCAACCTCTTTTACACCATAATCTATAGTGTTGGTTGTTTGGGTCCAATCCATCAAATACCAATCTAATTCTATGCCTGAAACTTTCTCCGCCGTTCTTTTAATGTCGTTAGGCGTTGGGTGTTTAAATTTAAAATCTTCATAATATTTTTGAATAGCTTCCATTAATTTATCCTGACCGATTACATAGCCTAATTGTGATAAAAAGATAGCGCCTTTGCTGTATGCGGCAATACTATACGGCATGTTGGAAGCAAAACGATCGGCATGAGTAGTTTGTGGTTGCTCTTTACCTGATTTTACTAAATAATAGTAGCCTTTATAGGTACTTTCAAATGGGTTTTCTTTCTTTTCACCTGTATATTCATTCATATACAATCCAGAAATAAAAGAAGTAAATCCTTCATCCATCCAAGCATGTTTTGACTCATTTGAAGCTAAAATATGCTGAAACCAGGAGTGTGCCATTTCATGAGCTGTAACACCAACAAGGCTTCCAAATTTGCGCTCACCTGTAATTAGGGTTCCCATAGCGTATTCCATACCACCATCGCCCCCTTGAATAACTGAATATTGCTCGTAAGGATATGCACCGATATTTTTACTGAAAAAAGTCATCATTTCAGCAGTTTTAGGCTGTAGATTTTTCCAATTCTCTGCAATTTCTGGTTTGTTTTTATAGAAGAAGTGAAGCATAGGACCATCTTCTACCTTTAAGGTATCATGTACATAATCTGGGTCTGCGGCCCACATAAAGTCATGAACCATAGGCGCTTTAAAATGCCAAGTAAGTGTTTTACCTTTTTGCTTCTTAATTTTGGTTCCTGGTGCTTCATAACCATGACCAATTTCTTGAGGGTTTTGTAAGTAGCCTGTACCTCCCACTACGTAATTTTTATCGATAGTTAATTTTACATCAAAATCTCCCCAAACCCCATGAAATTCACGTGCGATATATGGGTCTGCATGCCAACCTTCAAAATCATATTCAGCCATTTTTGGATACCATTGGCTCATAGAAAGTGAAATATCTTCACTACTATCACGACCAGAGCGACGTACCTGAAGTGGAATTTGACCCTCGAAAGTCATCTTAAAAGTGGTAGATCCACCAGCAGGGATAGGATTTTCCAATTCAACAACTAAAATAGTGCCTTCTTCTTTATAGGTAACCGATGTACCATCTTGTTGTAGCGCTGTTACCCGTAAATACCCAATTTCATCAGGATTTAAACTTGCAATTCTACTCTTTTTATCCGTCATCATTCGACCATCTGGATCTTCAATATTTTGAAGTCTAACATCCATCTCACTACCCGGCTGAAAAGCATTGAAAAACAAGTGATAATACACTCTTGTTAATGCATCAGGAGAATTATTTGTATACACTAGTTGTTGTGTTCCTGTATATTGATGGGTTTTTACATCCATCGAAACATCCATTGTATAGTCTACATGCTGCTGCCAGTAATTCTGGTTTTGAGCCATTGTAGTTATACTCGTTATTAAAACTAAAAGTGATAGAATTATTTTTTTCATAAGAATTGTTTCTATTATAATTTAACCTTACCAGATGAAACTTGATCAGCCAAAATTAGAGCGTTATAGGCATTTACCATTTTTCCCGATTTAGAAAGGGTATTAAAATCACTAGATTTTGAAGGATCTCCTGCTACGATAACTTTTGCTTTTGTAGTTAAACCTGATTGCATGATAATTTGCTTTACCTGAGTAGCTTTAAGTTTTGGATATTGTGAACGAATTAAAGCAGCAACGCCTGCAACACCTGGTGCAGCCATTGAAGTTCCACTATTATAATCATAACTACTACCGGGCATAGTTGCATAAATATCGCTACCTGGAGCAAATACATCTACATTAATTGTTCCATAATTTGAGAATGAAGAAATTAACTCCGAACCATATTTGTTCGTTAGCGAACCTACGGTTAATACATTATCAGCTATTTCTGCACCATTATTTATTTGGTCGTTAGGAAAATTCGCATTGATTGGATCGTCTAAATTTTCACTATCATTACCTGCGGCATGAACAAAAAGAACATCTTTAGAAGCGGCATATTTAATAGCATCATATACCCATTGTGCATTTGGTGAAAACGACTTTCCGAAACTACCGTTAATAATTTTTGCGCCATTATCAACAGCATAACGTATCCCTAAAGCGATATCCTTATCATACTCATCACCATTAGGCACGGCTCTAATACTCATAATAGCAACATTATTCGCAACCCCATCAACCCCTTTTCCGTTACCTCTTTGTGCAGCAATAATTCCAGCAACGTGTGTACCATGACTCTCATCTGCTACGCGTTGTTGTGGGTTGCCGTTTCCGTAATTGGTATCGGTGATATCATAAGGATTATCCCCAACTATTGTTCTACCGTCAAAATCTACTTTTAAGTTATAATTTAATTGATCGGTAAGCTGTGTGATGCCCCCAGAGATATCTTTAATAAAACTTGGCACATCATCAGCAAAGCTAAATACCTGAAGAATCATACCCACACTTTGTTGCATGGCTTCATCTTTTGGTTCTATGGCCGCCACTTCTTTTTTAGTGTAAGTAGTTTTCCCTAACTCTTTTTGAATATTCGCATCGGCAGTGTTAACTGTTTGTAGTATTTGCTCGTAATATTCTTTATTTTTTAAAGCTTCGTTATATTTTTTATCTAAAGCAGCTTTAGCTTTAGCTTGAGTTGCGACATCACCTATTTTTAACTTAACAATGCGCGTAAGTTCTAATTGTTCATTATACGATTCTCCTAAAAAGTTATAACCATGAATATCATCAATATATCCATTGTTATCATCGTCTTTATTATTTCCAGGAATTTCTTTAGTATTAGTCCATAATACGTTTACTAAATCTTCGTGCTTTAAATCGATACCTGAATCTAAAACGGCTACAATTACTTTTTCACCTTTTTTGTTTTTGATGATATCAGAATAAGCTCTTTCTACAGCCATACCAGGAATGGTATCTAAGAGAAGATCTGCATGACCCCATGTTTTTTTCTGGGCATCTGTTAAATCAGAAACTTTTAGGGGGATTACATCTATGTTTTCAACTGGCGTACTTACCAATATAGGTGAAGAGGTACCACAACTAGATAAAAGTATTGAGCCAATTGCTAGCCCAAAAATTGATTTTGAGAAATTGAATGTCATATGTGAGTTAGATTAAAAAATAAATATTTAGATTATAAAGTAATATGATTATTAAAATTTTGAAAATAGTCATGAAGCTATGCTCCTACCCAAAAACCTCTTCAAACGTATGAATATTTTTTAGACGGACGCCTTTTTCGGTTTCCTCTAATGTACATATCTGGTTATGCGCATCGTGTTCTAAGAAAAGGTAGTACTTGTTTTGAGCAGCGGTTTTTAGAAATTTCTCTTTTTCCGCTAATGTTAATAATGGCCGGGTGTCATAACCCATAACATAAGGCAAGGGTATGTGCCCAACGGTGGGCAATAAATCTGCCATAAACACCAGTGTTTTGCCTTTGTAATTAATATGTGGAATCATCTGCTTGTCGGTATGACCATCAACAAACAGAACATCGAAGTTAAATTCAGATCCTTTTTGAAAGTCGGTTGTGTTCGTTTTAGCAATAAAATTTAATTGCCCACTTTCTTCCATAGGAAGTAAGTTTTCTTCTAAAAACGATGCTTTTTCGCGTTTATTAGGCTTTGTTGCCCATTCCCAATGGTCTTTATTAGACCAGAATTTTGCATTTTTAAAAGTAGGCTCGTATCCAGTACGGTCTTTGTTCCACTGAATACTACCTCCACAGTGATCAAAATGAAGGTGAGTCATAAAAACATCGGTAATATCATCTTTATGAAAACCCTGTTGTTTTAATGATTTTTCTAGGGTATGATCTCCCCACATATCATAGTATCCGAAAAATTTATCTGATTGCTTGTTACCCATTCCGGTATCAATCAAAGTCAAACGATTTCCTTCTTCGATTAATAAACAACGTGCTGCAAGCTCTATTCTATTTTGTTGATCGGCGGGGTTTGTTCTATTCCAAAGTACTTTAGGAACCACTCCGAACATAGCGCCACCATCTAGCTTAAAATTGCCAGTTTCTATTGGGTATAAGTTCATTTACAGTAAATAATCTTGAAATTTAAGAAAATCAAGAAACATTATAGGGTAATTAAGATTTTTTAACGGTTAAATAGTCCAATGGATGTTTAATAAACATAAAATCATCTACTTTTTTCTTCTAAAAAATATTTTTTTCGCAACCAAAAAGAAACTTTTACTAACAAAATAAGCGCAGGCACTTCTACTAATGGACCTATAACTCCTGCAAATGCTTGACCAGAATTAAGTCCGAAAACAGCTATAGCCACAGCTATGGCCAACTCAAAATTATTCCCCGCAGCGGTAAAAGCTACCGCGGCTGTTTTGTCGTAAGTAGCTCCCATTGCTTTTGTAAAGAAAAAACCAATGATAAACATTAAAGAAAAGTAGATTAGCAACGGAACAGCAATTAAAAGTACATCACCAGGAATAGTTACAATCAACTCACCTTTTAAAGAAAACATAACTACAATAGTAAACAACAAGGCAATTAATGTTAAAGGAGATATAGTCGGGATAAATTTTTTCGTGTACCATTCTTCTCCCTTTATTTTAACCAAGACAAGTCTACTTAAAATTCCTAATAAAAATGGAATGCCTAAATAAATAGCTACACTTTCAGCGATAGTCGCGATTGAAATATCAACAATAGCACCTTCGAATCCAAAATAGGGAGGCAGTACCGTAATAAACAACCAAGCATAAAAACTATAGGCAAATACTTGAAAAATACTATTTAGGGCAACCAAACCTGCTCCATACTCACTGCTACCTTCGGCAAGGTCGTTCCACACTAAAACCATGGCAATGCAACGTGCTAAACCAATTAAAATAAGCCCTACCATATATTCTGGATGGTCTTGAAGAAAGATAATAGCTAGTACAAACATTAAAATGGGCCCAATCACCCAATTTAAAAGTAATGATATGGATAAAATTTTAACGTTTTTAAAAACCTTGGGCAATAATCGATAATTAACTTTTGCCAGTGGCGGATACATCATCAATATCAGCCCAATAGCAATTGGGATGTTGGTAGAACCACTACTAGCGTTGTTTATGATCTCTGGAAAATTAGGAAAAAAGTATCCAACACCTACGCCCAAAACCATGGCAACAAAAATCCACAGCGTAAGGTAATTATCTAAAAAGCTTAATTTTTTTCTTGCGGACATTTCTAAGAGTTGATTTTTGAAAATACATAAAAGAGTTCCGTTGCAATTTGAATGCTTCTTTCCAGATATTTTTCTGCTTGTTGAGGTGTATTATCAAAAGCTTTTGGGTCTTCAAAAGTTATCGGAATTCTCTTTTCCGCACCTGCGATAAAGGGGCAGCCTTGATCTGCTGAAGAGCAAGTCATAATAGCTGCAAACTCTGATTCAGGATTAAAATTATCATCAAATTTTTTAGAAAAACAGATTACAGGATGCTCATTTGAAGCATATTTAATACTATAAACAGGGTTTTTACCTTTTGACAATGTGGTAATTTGAAAACCAGAATTTTTCAAAGTTTCTGCTACCATTGGAAATAAGGCGGTAGCTTCAGTACCTCCAGAATACGTAAAAACATTTTTTATTCCAAAGTAACTAGCAATTGCCTGTGCCCATACTTGCGATAAGTGACTCCTACGCGAGTTATGTGTACAGATAAAATTTAACCTAATTGTTTCTTTCTTAGCCGCCTTTTCTTGTATATATGCAATTAAAGGTTGTAGCACTAGGGTGCGTTCATTTGAAATTTCGATGGGTTTTAAAGATGAAATTACATTTTCAATTGCATCGAATACATTTGTTTTGGTTGTTGTCATTTTTAAATTTTATTAAATTCCTATAATTTTACTTCTACGTTCTAGTATTACATTGTCTAACCAAATTCCGTGGAGCTGTCCAATTTTTTCACGATATCCGATAACTCTAAATCCACAATTAATATGCATTTGAATACTTGATTTATTAGCACTCATAATCCCAGATTGTAGGGTCCACAAATTATTTTCTTCACTTATTCTGATGAGTTCTTGTAGCAATTTTTTCCCAATACCTTTTCCTCTTGCTTTTTCAGCTACATACACGCTTACTTCGGCAACTCCACCATATACACATCTACTGGAAACAGGAGAAAGTGATGCCCAACCTAAAATTTGAGCATTCTCGGTTAGCGCAATTCTTCCAAATGGTAAATGAGAAGAATCCCATGTATTCCAATCTGGGACAGTGGTTTCAAAAGTAGCCATACCCGTTTTAATGCCCTCTTCATATATTTGGGCCACTTCAGGATAATAACTTTCTGTTATTGGAAAAAACTGCATTTAGCAACAACCTGAATTTGGACTACAGCTAGTAGTATTATTTAATTCGGCCATTTTTAACTTTGGTTTTTGGTCCGGAATACCACAATTATCTTTTGCCAAACAATCGGTTTGTTTCGTGGTCAATAAAAAATTAGTTCCGTTAAATTCCAATCCAAATTTTCCGATAGTATCTGCCTGATATTCTACTTCAATTTCTAAATCTCCCATTTCCAAAACCTTTTCTGATAGTTCTATAATATGCAGCAATTTTTCAGGGTGCAACCTGTGATCATAATCATCTGCATTCCAAAGTTGAAAATTGGCCACTTCTTCTTTACGAACGGTACCTCCACAGTCGATAAAATGCTTACTTATTTTACCTACTTCGGTAACGTGAAAATGGCTTGGCACCAATTCTCCGTTCGGTAATTGAAAGGCTATTTTTTCTAATATTTGTAATTCTGATTTTATTGCTGATAATTTCATAAGCTTTTGATTTTAATTATTACTTTAACTAATTGTCTAACAACAACCTTCTTTTTCTATAATATCTTGATTTAAGAAGTCTGTCATAATTGTTTTCATTGCGGTCCAGTTTTCTTTATGAATGCAATAGCAAACACTGGTGCCTTCGATAGTTCCTTTTATTAATCCTAAATGTTTTAATTCTTTTAAATGTTGTGAAATAGTAGGCTGTGCTAAACCTATTTCGCTTACTAAATCACCACAAATACAAGCATTCAACTTAAATAAATGTTGTAGAATAGCCACTCTAGCTGGGTGTCCAAAGACTTTAGCAAAAAGAGCAATCTCATTTTGTTTATCTGTAAATATTTCTGATTTAGCTAGGCCCATATACTCTTTAATTTGTTCATTGCAATATTACGATTAATAAATGATTTAGAATGCCTAAAACGTGAATTATTTAAAAATTAATGTTTGGATGTTTAACTAGTATCCTATTATTTCCATCTGACGGAAACCATCTTTAAGGGTGAAAGCATGTTGAATACAATTATTTATACTACTTTAAAGGTACTCTAAAAAAGCATCTATGAAATTTTGGGTAAGAGGTTTTGTGAAATATTTTTTCACTTCTTTGAATTGTTGAGCCCTTAGAGCATCCTTTGGATCAATTGAAGAACTCAGCATAAAAATGATACATTTACTTTTAGCATGCTCTGGAAAATGAATGTATTCTTCTAAGAATTCAAACCCGTCCATTACGGGCATCTTAATATCAAGAAAAATTACATCAGGAAAACTATTGGACTCATCCATAACGTTTTTTAAATAGGTCAAAGCATCTTTCGCAGATGTTTCTATGATGATTTCATCTGCTATGTTTGCTTTTTGAAGAACAGACTTGTTGATGAAATTGTCTATATCAGAATCATCAATTAGTAGTATTTTTTTTAGATTCATACGTATCGCTACAATTTATTTGGGATTGTTATTATAAATTTTGTGCCCTTAATTTCTTCAGATTCTACTTTTATTTCACCATTGATTTTTTCAACAATTTCTTTAACCACGAATAATCCTATACCTGTACCCATAACTTTTGAAGAAACCCTGTAAAACATATTAAAAATTTTACCCAAATGCTCTTTTGGGATGCCCACACCATTATCCCTTACTTCAATACGAGCCAAATCTTCTGAAGTTTTAACTAAAATATTAATTGTAGGATTGTTCCCTTCTACATTATGGTATTTTATCGCATTTGAAATTAAATTATTAAGCACAATAGAAATTCGTTTTCTATCAGAATAAAAATCAATTTGTTCTGCGATTTCAACTTTTATATCAATTTGACTTCTGTTTTCTAGATACCATAAACTCTCCAAAGAATCATTGATTAAGGTGCTGAAATCTATTTTCTCAGAGACAATCTCTAAATGTTTATTCTGTGAATATTGAACAATATCTTTTATAAAGCTATCCAATCTTCGAACAGATTTCTCTATCATTTTTATTTTAAAAACTAATTCGGCTTCTTTCTCCTCACCAAGAATTATATCTACCAAGCCTAAAACTGATGCCAATGGTGCCCTAAGCTCATGAGAAGCACTATATACAAAACGGTCTAATTCAGAATTTGTTTTCAAGAGTTCTACATTTTGTGCTTCTAGCCTTTGTTCCACTTCTATTAAACTAGTGATGTCTGATGCCATACCGATAAATCCGATAACCTCTTTATCTAATCCAAAGAGTGGAGTTGCTTTTACAGAAAGTGTAATAATTTTTCCTTTTTTATGTTGAAGTCTAAATTTTGATTTAAATTGTTTTTTTTCCAGTATTGTCTTTTCCCATTCTTTTAAGACCCTTTCTCTGTCAGGAGTATAGGTTGAATTTATCCACCCATTACCCATGGCTTCGTCAAACTCCATCCCCGAATATTTTAGCCATTCTGCATTTACGTAGGTACAGGCTCCTGATTCATCAGATTGAAAAATTCCAACAGGTGTAGTTGCCGCCAATTTTCTAAAACGTTCTTCACTCTTTAATAAACCTTCCTCGGCTTCTTTTCTTTTGGTATTATCAAATGCACTTACTAAAAAGGTGGTTTTATTTTCTAATTTTAATGGTTCAACAGAGAGTAACGCAGGTATTTTTTTTCCACTTTTTAAAGTATAGGTAAATTCTTCGTCTCGCAAAAATCCTTGTTCTAATACTTTATCCCATAATAGTTTTCTTTTTTCCGTTTGCTCAACCGAATTAAAATCAAGTACATCAGCATCAATTAATTTTTTACCTATTAAATTTTCACGAGTGGTTTCAAGAGTATTAGCTATAGAATCATTTGCTTCAAGAATATTTCTCTGTTCATCAACAATAACTTTACCAATTATGTTGGAATGGAAAGACTTATAGAATTTTTCTTGACTTTCAAATAGCAAAGTTGTTTTTTCTTTAACCATTTTATCTAGCCGAGAAGGTTGTTTTAATATATACCAAGCAAAAATACCTCCAAGTAAGGATAATATTAAGCCCAGGATACCAAAAAGGATAATTGAGGATAATAGATCTTTATTTTTAGAAATTATATAAAGCTTCCACTCTCCATTGCTCATGGCTATAGTAAGACTATACTCATCTTTAACAGAAGAACTATCTGAAGAAAAAAAGATTTCTTCTGATTTGTCTGCATTAATTTTTGCTAATTGGTAGGCAAAACGGTTATCACCTGTAGTATTTATATCGATAGCGCTTAAAACATCTGGTAATTTAATTACTGCTGCGGTAAATCCTTTAAATATATTTTCTTTAAAAATTGGAGTTCTGCTTACAAAACCATCTCCTCCTTGTTTTAAATGTATGGGACCAGCAATAAAATAGTCTTTCCTTTTTATGGTAAGAATTGCTCCTTTTTTTCCGATGGAATCTTGTAAAATATTGAAGCCTAGAATATCATTCCCCTCAAGTGGATATACATGTGTTATTACTCCTGTACTATCCACCAACTCCAGTGCATTGATATTTTTATTTGTTTGTAGAAGCAGCTTAGCAATAGAATCAAAATTATTGGGAATACCATAATTTTCTACAATAAATGCTAGGGTTTGAGTTGTACTAAAACTTTGATTTAATATTTTCTGGAACTCTTTTTCTACCCAATTTGCTTGAGAAATTATTTCTTGTTGCTCCGTATTTTTAAGCAAAAGGTACCGTTGGTAGGTAAGAAACTGAGTGAGGGTTAGTATCACTACAAAAACAATCAAACCAAATAAAATAGGGTTTTTAAATACTCGAAATTTCTTTAAGCGGTTCATTTAATTTGGTTAGCGACATTGCTTTTCTTTAAGAAAGACTATAAAAATTAAAGATATAGTCATAACAGCTAATGTTATAGTAATGTTAAATAGCAGGAATAATGTACTACTTTTTCCTACAATAAGAACAGTAATTTTTCTTTTTTTTTGTGCAAACGTTGTTGATACTCAGCTAAATCGAATTAGTCGGGGTTTTTTCAACAAAAAAAGCGGGAAGTATGCTTATAAAAGTAAACTATGCAATTGCTGCCCGAAATAAATCATAGCTTTTATTTCTTGAACGCTTAGCAAACGTTCTTTTTTTAGAATCATAAGGGCATTCCCATTAGATTCAATATGGTAATAGGGATTACTTTCTAGAAATAGAATTAGATCGTCAGTAAATAAGTTTTTTATTTCCTGTTCATTCTCCCCACTCAAATAGAAACGTTTATTAAAATCAGGGTGATTTTCAATAGCAATATCTTTAAAACCAGCAAGGTTGTATATAATTTCAAGCAACCCTTCTTTATCTAAAGTAAAAACAGGAATTTCATTATCAACTTTAATGTGTAATACCGTAGTTTTAACTACTTCTTTTGCAATGAAAGCTCCTTCTGTAAACTCAACATCAAAAACACTTTTTCTATCTATTTTATCAAATAAATTATTATAAAAATAGCTGATCTCTCTTGTTTTAAAAAAGATAAAATTGGATAGAAATTGAGTGTTTTTATTTTTATTCGGAACATAACTCCATTTAAACTCTTTGGCAGTGGCTTTTATATTTTTTTGTCTTTTCGTAAAATAATTTTCAATAGGTTTTAGCGCTTTTAAAGGTAACATTTTACGAATTGCAAAAGGATGTTTGGAATCGGTTTCATGCTTGTCCAACCCTATAAATTCAATACTTCCGCCTTTTTTCTCAAAGGTTTGAATGTAATTTTCAACGCCTTCAAAAGAGGTATGGTCCACAAAACTACACATAGAGAAGTCTAAAACTACATTTTCGTTTTCTGGGATAACATCAAGCTTATTCTTTAGCTTATAAAAATTGATAAAACTGCAAAAATGTTTAATACTCACATAATAGTTACCACCATCTGGCTCTTTAAACATGAGTATATTTGGCTTGAATATATGACTAAAAAACAGTGAGAAACTTCGGTTAATAATAACATGGATAATAAAAGTTATGGCAATACCAACACTTATACCTGTCATTAAATTAGTAAACAATGTAGTTAATAAGGTTGCTAGGAAAATTAATATCTGTTCTTTGCCAATTTCAGCTACTTTTTTGAATGTTTTAGGTGTTGCAAGCTTATACCCTGTATACACTAATATTGCTGCTAAAGCCGCTAAGGGAATACTTCGTAACTGTGCTTGAAAAATAATAATAAATAGAATTAAAAATAAGGCGTGAAAAAAGTTAGCAGAACGATTTGTAGCATTATTATTCACATTTACTGAGCTTCGAGCAATTACTGTAACGACATTTAAACCTCCTAAAAGACCACTAATTGTCGTGGCCAAACCAAGTGCTTTTAAATCTTTATTCACATTAGAGCGTCTACTTCCTGGATCTAATTTATCAACTGCTTTAATACTTAATAAAGATTCAATACTTGCTATAAAGGTTAGTGCAAAAACCACTACTATAAACCTATTTGTATGTGCTATAGAAAAGTCAGGAAACGCCAGAGAGCCAAAAATATCATCTGGAATACTCACTAAGAAATTAGCATCCATAGGATAGGGCATATCAAAACCTTTAAATACATAGCTAAACCCAATCGTTAATATTAAAATCCACATAGGGGCAGGAATAAGCTGAAAGTATTTATTCCTAATTTTTGAATAAAAAACCATAATTAGAAGACTGATGACACCTATGGTTCCTGCAATTTTTTGACTAGAATCACCTGTCGTAAATAAGTCTATAATGCCTTTAGGGATTTGTAACAATAGTGATATAATACTACCATTTTCATTATTATGTCCTATCATAATATGAAATTGCTTCGATAAAATTCCTATACCTATTGCCGCCAACATTCCTTCTATAGCAGACGCCGGGAAGAAGTCAGCCAAACGGCCCATTTTTAAAAACCCCAAAATCAAGATTAAAATACCAGATATTACCACTGCAGCCAGGGTGAATAAATAACCTTGGTATAGATCTCCACCACCTAAAGTGGTTATGGCACCTAAAACAACAATAACAAGTCCGTTTCCTGGACCCGTAATTGTCACATTAGAACCCCCTAAGATAGATACGACAATACCACCTACAACCGCAGCAATAATTCCTGAAATTGGAGGAGCTTCACTTGCAATGGCTAAGCCTAATCCTAATGGTAGTGCAATAAGAGATACCACAAAACCTGCAAAGATATTTTTAGGTAAGTCTTTTAAAAATATGGTTGATTTCTTTATTTTTGGCGTCAAGATGGTCTTCTTATGATTAGTAAATCTGTCGGAAGATCTGATAAAATATGTTCAATATCATGTGTAAATAACCGATCTATAAAACGTGTGTTTTTAGGGGCATTCATGATTAATAAATCGGCGCGAACAACGGCTGCATAATGCCCAATAGAATACCCTTTTTTTCCAAAAATATTTTGAGTTTTAATCCGAATATTCTCAGTATATGCTTCGCATTGATTATTAATAATTTTTCGAACACGAGACTCTTCCCTATTTCGTATCCTTTCTTTCATGATATTCGCTTTTTTAAGCGATTTATCATCTTCCACAGTAACATGAATTTCTTTTTGAAGAATTTCTTCAACTATGGTTATTTGCTGAGAACCTAATGCATTTGCCACGTAAAAAGCATCCGCTATTGCTAATGGAGTATCTGGTTCATCAAGTCCATTGACAACAACATTTTTACACGCAACTCGCTTAGCCGAAGGTTTTATTAAAAGTAAAACCGAGCAACCTACTTTTCTTGTTAACTTTCTGGCGATTGAACCTACATAAAACTGATAGACATTTTCATGTTGCAAAGCCCCTAAAATCAGTAAATCTATTTTTAAAGATGTACAGGCTTCTGTAATTACATGAATAGGCTTGCCTGGTTTCCATTGTACTTCAATAGGTAAATTTTCTTGATTGGCCTTTTTTAAAATAGTGTTTATTTTTGTAGCTTTTTCTGCTGTTTTTTCACCTACATGTAGTAATATTAATTTGGCATCAAAAAATTTAGCGATACGAGTAGTTTCAAGAATATTGATTTGAAGTTTAGGCGAAAAAGCAAATCCAAACAGAATTGTTTTAAATGGGTGGATTTTTTCTTGCATAAATTAAGTTCAATATTTAAAAGGAATTACAATAATAAACATATGTTATGAGTCCTAATAATTTGAAGCCCATTAAAAACTAATTACTATAGGAATCTATAAATTAGAATAATCAAAAGATTACAAATAATATATCATCTTAATATATGAATTAGGACTCTAAAATTTGGAATAAAATCAGTATTTTTCCCTAAAAATTACACTATGTTGGAACTTGCAGGAATTATTGTACTTGGAATTATAGCACAATGGGTCGCATGGAGACTCAAACTTCCGGCAATTTTACCCTTAATATTAATTGGACTATTAGTAGGTCCGGTATCCACATTTTATACCGAAGACGGACTCAAATTAATTGAGCCTATTTGGAATGGTGAAAAAGGGCTGTTTCCTGGAGATGGACTCTATTATTTTGTTTCTCTAGCCATAAGTATAATTCTATTTGAGGGAGGACTAACCTTAAAACGTAATGAGATTAAAAATGTTGGTCCAGTTATTACCAAATTAATAACCGTTGGTAGCATCGTTACCTTTTTTGGAGCAGGATTGGCAGCCCACTATGTTTTTGGGCTAAACTGGCAAATTTCATTCTTATTCTCTGCCTTAATTATAGTTACAGGTCCAACGGTAATTACACCCATACTCCGAAATATACCATTGAAAAAAGATGTTTCTACCGTACTTAAATGGGAAGGGATCTTAATTGACCCTATAGGAGCCTTAGCGGCCGTATTGGTCTTTGAATTTATTAGTGTCGGAGAAGGTCAGGCCTATACACAAACAGCACTAATAGAATTTGGGAAAATTTTGCTCTTCGGCACTACCTTCGGATTTACCTTTGCTCATGCATTGACATTTGCCATTAAGAAAAATTTTATTCCACATTACTTATTAAATGTCGTTTCGCTTTCTCTAGTGTTAATGGTTTTTGTAATGTCTGATGTTTTTGCTCATGAATCTGGCCTGTTAGCCGTAGTAGTTATGGGGATGGTATTGGGGAATATAAATTTACCAAATCTTAAAGAGCTTTTATATTTTAAAGAATCGTTAAGCGTTTTATTAATATCCATATTGTTTATTTTATTAGCAGCAAATATTAATATTAGCGATTTAGAACTTATATACAATTGGAAAACTGTTGCACTTTTTGCTGTTATCGTTTTTATTATTCGACCCCTAGGTGTTTTTCTGAGTACTCAAGGCTCAACCTTAAAACTGAATGAAAAATTATTTATTAGTTGGGTTGGTCCAAGAGGTATTGTTGCTGCCGGTATTGCTTCTTTGTTTGGATCTAAATTACTTTCAAAAGGAGAGGTAGGGGCAGAATATATAACCCCTCTTGTTTTTATGATCGTATTGGGTACCGTAATATTAAACGCAACAACCGCAAGGCTTTTTGCAAAAGTAGTGGGTGTTTTTCTTAAAAAATCTGATGGAATTCTTATTGTAGGAGCTTCTAAAGTCTCAAGATTGATTGGTAGTTACCTTCAAAAAAACGAAAGACACGTAGTGCTTATCGACAACAACCAAACGAATGTAGATAAAGCAAAAAAAATAGGTTTGGAGGCATTTACCGCTAATATATATTCAGACTCACTTAATGACAATATTGAGCTAAATGATGTTGGGTACCTTATGGCTTTAACAGGCAACTCAGATATTAACAAATATGCGATTAATAAGTTTACGAAATATTTTGGCGAAAATGGTTCTTTTAGATTAGTTACTGATGATGAAATGAATAATCCCGAAGACAATCCTAAAGAAGGCCTTTTTTCACATACGGATGATTTTATAAAACTTTCCGAAGTAGTTAGACAGTATCCTGCAATTCATGAGATTGATTTGAAATCAACAGCGCACTATAATAGCTTGATTGAGATGACAAAGGCAGATAATAATATCATTCCTATATTTTTAAAGGTCCCAGATGGCGATTTAAAAATTATCTCCTCTTACAGTGAGAATTTTGAAGACATAAAAGAAGGTTTTAAACTCGTTTACCTCGGAAAAATGTTTGATATAGAAAAAACTAGTATTAGTAGTGATCAACAACCCCCACTGGAAAATAATTAAACAAAAACCCCGAATTAAATTCGGGGTTTTTGTTTTCTAATCGTTTAATTTTAAAACGGCCATAAATGCTTCTTGTGGTATTTCTACATTACCTACTTGACGCATACGTTTTTTACCTTTCTTCTGTTTTTCTAGAAGCTTTCTTTTACGGGAGATATCACCACCATAACATTTTGCGGTTACATCTTTTCTTAAAGCCTTTATAGTCTCTCTAGAAATAATTTTAGAACCAATTGCTGCTTGAATAGGAATGTCAAATTGCTGACGAGGAATTAACTCTTTCAATTTTTCACACATTTTTTTACCAATATTAGCAGCATTATCTGCATGTATAAGCGCTGAAAGTGCATCTACAGGCTGTGCATTTAATAATATATCGACACGGACTAATTTTGAAGCTCGCATTCCAATTGGTGTATAATCAAAGGATGCGTAACCTTTAGAAACCGTTTTTAATCTGTCGTAGAAATCAAATACGATTTCAGCTAAGGGCATATCAAAACTTAATTCAACCCTATCCGTAGTTAAATAGGTTTGATTAGTGATAATACCTCTTTTTTCGATACATAATGACATGACATTACCGACAAAATCAGACTTCGTTATTATGGTTGCCTTAATATAGGGTTCCTCAACACGATCTATAGTTGAAGGATCAGGTAAATCAGTCGGATTATTTACAATTAATGGAACTTCAGAGTCTCTTCGCGTAAAAGCGTGGTAACTTACATTGGGCACTGTAGTAATTACAGTCATATCAAACTCACGCTCTAAGCGTTCTTGAATAATTTCCATGTGTAGCATTCCTAAGAAACCACAACGGAAACCAAAACCAAGGGCAGCACTACTTTCTGGAGCAAATACCAAAGAGGCATCGTTTAATTGAAGTTTTTCCATTGAAGAACGTAGCTCTTCAAAATCTTCAGTATCTACAGGATAAATCCCTGCAAAAACCATAGGCTTTACATCTTCAAATCCACCAATTGCATTCTTTGTTGGGTTTGCAGCATCAGTAATTGTATCCCCCACTTTTACTTCTCGTGCATCTTTAATCCCAGTAATTAAATACCCTACATCTCCAGCCTTAATCGTTTGTTTTGGATGCTGTACTAGTTTCAAAGTACCTACTTCATCTGCAAAATAATCTTTATCTGTTGCTACGAACTTAATTTTTTGTCCTTTTTTAATTTGACCATTAATAACTCTAAAATACGTTTCAACACCACGAAATGGGTTGTATACAGAATCAAAAACTAATGCCTGTAATGATTCGTCAAGGTTGCCTTTAGGAGCTGGAATTCGTTCTATAATTGCAGTAAGTATCTCTTCGATACCAATACCCGTTTTTGCACTTGCAGGAATTACTTCTTCAGCTTTGCAACCTAATAAGTCTACAATATCATCGGTAACTTCTTCAGGATTGGCACTAGGCAAATCTACTTTATTCAGTACTGGGATTATTTCTAGATCATTCTCCAGCGCTAAATATAAATTACTAATGGTCTGCGCTTGAATACTCTGTGCAGCATCAACGACCAATAAAGCACCTTCACATGCCGCAATAGATCTCGAAACTTCGTATGAAAAATCTACGTGACCAGGAGTATCAATAAGATTTAATACATATTGCTCTCCTTTATAGGTATAATCCATTTGTATGGCATGGCTCTTAATCGTGATTCCACGCTCTCGTTCTAAATCCATACTATCCAACAATTGCGCTTTACTTTCTCGGCCTGTTACAGATCCGGTAAATTCTAGCAATCGGTCAGCTAATGTGCTTTTACCGTGGTCAATATGTGCTATGATACAGAAGTTTCTAATGTTCTTCATAAAGGAATTTCTACCAACATTTAATTTGCAAATATAGCAGTTTTAAATCAGCGTGAACGTTTGAATATATGTAATTTATGTTTGCTATATGCAGTTCGTCTGTTAAACATTTTTTTTAAAATGTGAATTGTAGTTATTTATGCAAAAAAAATTACAAAATGATTAACATATTTTACCCTGTAATAAGTTTAACTTTTACACCTTTTAGCATGCTATTTTAATTAACCACAACCAAAAAAGCAAAATTATAATGCCAACATTACGAATAGCAAGAGGAAAGAACCATATGCGATACTTATTTTTGGCATTTGTTTTTATCCATTCACTATCCTTCTCTCAAACGACATCTTCAGATGCTCAAGAGCCATTTCCGATCCCTGATATTGAAAAAACATATGTACACACAGATCGTTCCTATTATACTATGGGCGAATCTGTATGGTATAAAGCATATGTAGTATACGCTTATAATAACCTCCTTTTTGATAAAAGTAATGTGTTGTATGTAGAGTTAATTTCGCCCGATTCTAAAATTATAGCACGTAATAAAACTAGGTTAGAACAAGGTTTAGGGCATGGTGATTTTAAATTAACAGATTCTACTGGTGTCAAGCCTGGTCGCTATCAAATAAGAGCTTACACCAATTGGAGTCGCAATTTTGGCACCGATTTTATTTTTGAAAAAGAGATTGAAATTTTGGATGTTTTTGATAGCCATGGAGATGATGAAAATGTTGTTTTTAAATCGGATGAAAAAACAGCAACTGAAAATTCAACTAATGTCATACCAAATACATTTAGTGTTCAATTTTTCCCTGAAGGAGGCTCACTAATAGAAAATATTATAAGTGCCGTTGCTTTTAAGGCCGTTGATCAACAAGGTAAACCTATAGCGGTGCAGGGTAAAGTTTTTGATTCTGATGGTAAATTAATTGATTTATTAGGGAGTGTTCATGATGGAATGGGCAAATTTCATATTAAACCCATTAACGGAAAACAGTATTATGCCCTAGTTAAAACATTAAATGGTTCTGAAATAAAAATTCCTCTTCCAAAAGCAAAAAAACAAGGGTATTTATTAAGTTTAAGTACGATTAAGGATAAAGAAATAGTAACGGTTAAAACCAATCCAGAAACCTTATTACAACATCCAAATTCACCAATTACATTAATTGGCACCACAAAGGGAATCTCCTATTTTGAAGTAACACAACCGTTAACAACTACGAAGCTTGCTTTTGAATTGCCTACAAATGATCTTCCTGATGGAATTACACAATTAACCTTATATGATGCTGAATTACGGCCTCAAAGTGAACGGTTGCTATATATTGAGAAAGAGCATGATCTTGCGGTTACATTAACAACAGACAAACCCTTTTACAAAACAAAAGAAAAAGTACTCGTGCATATTTCGTCTACAACAAGTACTGGTGCCGCTGTACCTGCATGTTTTTCATTAAGTAGTATAGATATGAATGGGGTAAAGGAAACAAAAGATCATGAAATGAATATCAGTTCCTATTTCTTGATGCAATCTGATATTAGAGGAAAAGTGTTTAACCCTGGGAATTATTTTGATACTTCAAACCCGCAACGGTTAAAACAATTAGATTTATTGCTTTTAACGCAAGGCTGGAGAGATTTTTTATGGAAAAAATTACCTGAAATAAAAGATAGTCTAACCTATGCTGCTGAGAAAGGCATTACTATATCAGGAACTGTAAAACAACTTTTTGGAAAAAAAGCGAAAGAAAACAGTAATGTCACCTTAGCTATTTTGAATAAAGGAAAATCGAATATGCTTTTTGGCGTAACAGATTCTATTGGAGAGTTTAAGTTTGAGAATTTAGTATTTATGGGACCGGCTACGATGATGTTAAATACTCAAAATGAGGATGGAAAAAACCGTGGAATGTTTGTGCTAGATTCGCTTCACCAGCCACCACTACAGGTTGATTTTCAAAATGATGGTACCAATAGTATACCTGAAAATGATAGTATAAAAGAAAACGTACGTCAAAAACACATCATGTTCGGCGTTGCAGCAGAGAATGTATTGGATGAAGTAGAAGTTTTTGCAAAAAAGAAAAGCGAAACCCCAAGTCTGTATGGAAACCCTGATCATAGTTATGTGGTAGATGAGAAAACGCAACATTTCTCAACGATTTATCAATTAATCCAGTTTTCTATTCCAGGAGTAACGGCTTTTGATCGTAAGGTAGGGTTTAGTAGATACGGTGGGCAACCAGCCTATTTGTTAATAGATGGCGTTCCTTGGGAGCAAGAAAGTTTAGCCTCAATTCAACCCGATGATGTGGCTAAAATAGAATCGATGAATGGGCCAAGTGCAGCTATATTTGGCTCTCAAGGAGGTTTTGGTGTTATACTAATTTATACCAAGCAAGGTGCTGCCAATAGTAATTATAAAAAGGTTTTTCATTCGATAGTTAAATTAATCGATGGGTTTTATGATGCCCGCATGTTTTACTCACCCGATGAAGAAAGCGCTGAAATAGCCATGGATAATAGTGCAGCCATACGCAATACCTTATACTGGAATCCATATATATTCCCTGATGAAGCCGGAACCGCTCAAGTGACGTATGAGAATAGTGAAGTTGAAACCACGGTAAAAATCACTTTAGAAGGTCTTACCGCTACTGGGGTTCCTGTAGTAGCAAAAACCTATTATACTATTGAAAAATAATAGCTTAGGAAATTGATTAATTTTATTTTTGGCGTGTAATTATCAGGTCATCAACTTCCGGAAATAGCTAACGTAATAATTGCATAAAACCAGAAAAAATAAATACTATTTCTCCTGGTTTTTTTATTTCTTCTTTTAACCCATAAAACCACACTTGCTAATAATGTAACCTATTACCCCCAAAAAATAGCTGTTTAAAAGAGAAAGAAATTATGGAATGTATGTAGTTTACCATTGGTATTCGCAGTTTACAAGAAAAGTGTTTTATCAAATATGCCTTTAAAGTTCTTTTGTGGTATCAATATTAAATTTACTGTGATGAAAAAAGACATTTTTAAAATTATTCTACTGGTACTCATTTTAGTGCTAACCAATTTGGTTATTGTTTCAAAAGAAACCGTAATAGAGAAAATTACAAAAAATGAATTAAAAAAACCTATTGATCCTAATTGGGAATATGTGAAAAATAGGCTGTATAGCGGCAAAGGAGAAACAGAGTATGCTTATAAAATTAATCCTTTAGTTAATAATGCACCAATCTTAATTGAGCTTCAATATGCCTCACAACAAGATAGTTTAATTATTAATGAAATTATTGACGAGTTAAAAGCGGTAATTCCCAACAGGACTATTGATTATTTTAAAAATTTTGCAGGTGAATCATTTCACAATTTAAGACAAACCTTATCGGGCAAAGAAGACGAAATATTAATTAATGGTTTTTCGTTTTATAAATTACATTTTTCAACCATAGAATTGAGCTTTGAGAAAAGTAATAACACTACACTTTTTGATAATATTATTGAAACAATATTACCAGATGGTAGTAGGATTGAAAGAACTAACTCCCTCAGAGATAGAGGGTTTTCAAAATTTCCCGATCAAGTATGGTTGTGTTTAAAGGATTCGCTTTCTAAAGATGAAAGAAAAAAATATATTCAATATGAGTTGTTCAGAACGCTTTGTTACATTTATCCAGACCAATCAGGATTTAGATATAGTAATGTTGAAAACGGTGTCTTTTATGATCCAAATTATAGTCCTTATACCGCTAAGTATAACTACTTTGATGAATTTTTACTTCAAAAACTATATTCAGACGATTTTTTAGAACAATTTAAAAACTATTTGTATGGTACTTATCCATGGCATTATGCAAATGTTTTTTTTAATAAAAACCTAGCAAAGGTTTATGCCATTTTGATTATAGTGGTTATAGCAATTGCGGTTTTTATTTTAATCTTTAGTTTCTTTCAGAATAGAACCTTTAAATACTCATTTTTAAATTATTTTCTTCCTTTATTGTGTATATGGTTTCACTATATTAATCTATATTTCATATATGATTATTTAACTAAATTTGATTCATTTATTGGCTGGGATCAGAACATTGTTTTTTCACTTATCGTTGCTCCTTTATTTGCTTTGATAGGTGCTTTCTTATTGTGGCTATTAGAAAAATTATTTATTAAAAAAGATACAAAACTAAGTTTTCTTTTAGTGCAGAAAATTTCTTTTACCCTTTTGGCTTTTATTACTCCTATCGGTGGTGTTCTTATTTTACAAAACAATTCAGACACACATAGTGCTATTGAATTTTTTTCGCAATTTTTATTTTTAGCAATATTTCTAGCCTTAGGTAGAGGACTATTAATCTACTTAAACCATTATTCAGAATCTTTAATTAAAGAAAAAGATCTAGAATTAATCCAATTAAAACAAGTAAATGCTGAAGCCGAAGTGAAGTTATTACAATCTCAAATAAACCCACACTTTTTATACAACGCCTTAAATTCTATTACAAGTTTAGCACTTATTGATGGCGTGAAAACTCAAAAAATGGCGTATGCTTTAGCTGATTTATTTAAATACAGTATTAATAGCAAGGGGAATAAAATGACGACTATTAGTGATGAGTTAACCATGGTTAAAAATTATTTAAACATTGAAGGCATTCGTTTTGGGGAGCGTTTAAAATTTAAGATAGAAGTAGACCAATCTTTAGACAATATGGAAATCCCTATGTTCATCATTCAGCCTTTGATAGAAAATTCTGTTAAACACGGTATTTCAAAAATTGAAGACAAAGGGCATATTTCGTTAACCATTGTTAAAACAGAAAAAGGGATTGAAATAAGTGTATTAGATAATGGCCCTGATTTTCCAGAAGGTTTGGTGAGCGGTCATGGGTTGCAAACCGTTTTCGATTTATTACGTTTAAGTTATGGTGAGCAGGCTTCGTTAAATTGGCAAAATACACCTCAAAAATGCATTACTATTACTATTGATAATATGACAAAAAATGACTAGCCCTTATACAACTATTATTATTGATGACGAACCACCAGCAAGAGAGGGGCTTTTAAATTTATTAGGGAATTTCCCTGAAACATTTCAGGTGGTTGATATGGCTCAAAATGGAACAGAAGCCAAGGAAAAAATAGCAAAGTTAAAACCAGATGTTATTTTTTTAGATATAGAAATGCCTGGGCTTACTGGTTTCGAATTATTAGAACAATTAGAAATTATACCCATGGTAGTTTTTTGTACAGCATACGATCAATACGCCTTAAAAGCATTCGAAACTAATAGTGTAGATTATTTAGTAAAACCCATACAGTTAGAACGTTTACAACGAACTGTAAATAAGTTAAAATTATTCAAAGGGGTACAGAATTCTCAACATATTTTGGATGCGATAAAACAAATTGCTGCACAAAAGGAAATACCTCAAATGACATCTATTACGGTAAAAAAAGGTGATCGATTAGTGTTTATAAAATTAGAGGCTATTTCTTATTTTAAAGTTACCGAAAATTATATAACCATACATACCAATGCGGGCAGCCATTTAATAGAACAATCGTTGTCTCAAATGGAACAAAAACTACCAAGCTACTTTTTACGTGTTCATCGCGCTATTATTGTCAATACCACCTATATAATGGAGATTCAAAAATATTTTAACAGTAGATATATAATCAAGTTGAATAATTTAAAAAAGACACCTATTACTACAGGAAGAAGCTATAATGAGGCTATAAAACATTGGATGGATATATAATTTGACCAAAAAACTATTCAGTATCTACTTTTTTAATGCAACTCATACATTAGTAATGCAGTTCAACCGAAAGGGATTTTTTAGAATCGGCTTTTAAAGTTTATTTGTGGCATAAACTATTAAATTTACGGTAATGAGAAAAGACCTTTTAAAAATTATTCTGCTTGTACTTGTTATAAGTATTCCTTTTGGACTCAAATTATCAGAAACTGCCAAAGCTCCTTTACTCAATCGAGTTGAAAAAAATGGATATCGTAAAGAATCCAAAGACCCACGGTGGGAGTTTATTAAGTATGCCGTAGGGGAAGGAAGAATTGATTTGAAAGTTAATTATGCAGATAAATTCAAAGAACCTATTTTACTAAATGTAACCAATGCAACGGTTAAAGATAGTCTTGCTATTGCAACGTTGATAAAAGAATTGAAGGCGGTATTTCCTTTCAAAGAGGTAGCTTATTTTTCAGATTTTATTGGACAAGATTTCGAAACCTACTATAAAGATAGGAAAGCAAAAACAGGTATTAGTGAGTCTTTTGATGAGATTATGTCTTATACGACTCATTTATCATTTGAGCTCAGAACAGCATATATTCATTCCGGGAGTTCGAGTTTTAATATTAATGATAAAAATGAAGATTTTGGACGATTGCGAAAAATGGGATGGAATCGATATTTTAATTTAAATAAATTAGTTTTTGGGTTTAATGATGAAGTATCTGTTGAGAGGAGGCAAGTTTATATAGTTGAAGATTTTTTTAGAAGTTTATGGCAATCCTATTATAAGAATTTTGATGCTACAGCACCTATTCGTCCTGATTTTAGACGAGATCAAAATAGATACATAGGATATTCGGACAAAAGGGAGTCTACTATTATTAAAGTGAATGATGAATTTACAGAAGATAATGAGTTTTTAATACGCAAAATATTTTCTACCGATTTTCAGGAGCAATTTGAAAATTATATGTACCAAACCTACCCGTGGCGCTATGCAAATAATTTTATTGATAAAGAGGCAGCACAACAAAATGCAACAGTAATAGTCGCTTTTATGGGGCTTTTAATTTTGCTTTTAGCGTGTAGTCTTTTTTGGAACAGAAAATCCAAACCTTCTTTTTGGAATTACTTTTTGCCCGTATTTATTTATGCAACAAGTTTTACCAGTTTAAACATGGCATACGCATACCTAATTCATATAGATTATGCTACTAATTCTATTCTTGCAATAATAGAGTCCTTTATATTTACTTCGCTAACAGCATTGGTTATATCATTTTTATTTTGGTACATAGAAAAAAGAATTGTTCCTCAAAAAGGAAGTTTTGGTTTTCAATTGTTATTTAAATTGCTGTTGACATTTTTATTTTTATACCTTCCTTATGTTATTATTTATGCAGTAAATTTTCTTCCGGGAGAAGGGAAAGTAAGTCAAACTATAAATGATTTACAGTTTTTGTTTGTTGCCATTGGACTTACTTTTGGTCGAGGACTATTAATCTACTTAAACCATTTTTCAGACTCTTTAGTCAAAGAAAAAGACGTAGAATTAAGTCGTTTAAAAGAAGTAAATGCACAATCTGAATTAAAATTATTACAGTCGCACATTAACCCCCACTTTTTGTACAATGCCTTAAACTCTATTGCTGGTTTAGCACATAGTAATCCAGATAAAACAGAGAAAATGGCTTTGTCGTTGTCTAACTTATTTAGGTATTCCATTACTAAAAAAGGGCAAAAAATGAGTCCAATAGCAGAGGAAGTTTTGATGGTACAAAACTATTTGGACATTGAGAAAATCCGTTTCGGGGATCGTTTAAAATTCACGTTGCATATAGATGATAAATTAACAAATGAAGAAATCCCTATGTATATCTTGCAGCCGTTGGTAGAGAATGCCATAAAACACGGTATTTCAAAAATTAGAGGTGAAGGGCATATTTCTTTAGAAATTAATAAATCATTAGAAATACTCTCAATTACGATTAGCGACAATGGTCCTGATTTTCCAAAGGGTTTGGTAAGTGGGCATGGCTTACAAACTGTTTATGATTTACTAAGGCTTAGTTATGGAGATAAAGCCTCGCTAAAATGGGAGAACACTCCTAAAAAGGAGATTACAATTTCAATTACACAAACAGTCTAGCGAAATGAACAAAATATACAAAACCATTATAATAGACGATGAGCCACCAGCAAGAGCACGGTTATTAAAACTATTAGAAAATTTTCCCAATACATTTCATGTTATTGCTGTTGCGGAGGATGCTGTAGAAGGACAAGAAAAAATAGAAGTTTTAAAACCAGACCTTATTTTTTTAGATATTGAAATGCCAGAAGTATCTGGTTTTGAAATGTTGGAACGTTTAAAAAAGATCCCCATTGTGATATTCTGTACCGCTTACGATCAATATTCATTAAAGGCTTTTGAAACTAACAGTATCGATTATTTACTGAAACCCATAAGTTTAGAACGTTTGCAACAATCGGTTGATAAATTACGCTTGTTTCGTGAACATACAGTTTCCCAAAATATTCTAGAGTTGTTACAAGAACTGTCTTCTAAAAAAGAAGTAACTAAAATGACCTCTATGACGGTGAAAAAAGGAGATAAACTCATTTTTATAAAGTTGGAAAACATTAGTCATTTTAAAGCAGATGAAAGATATGTTTCAGTACATTCAGAAGAAGAAACATACATAACCGAAGAACCCTTATCTCAATTAGAGCAGAAATTACCCACTAATTTCTTAAGAGTACATAGAGCTGTCATCATAAATACAGACTATGTCAAAGACGTTCAGAAGTACTTTAATAGCAGGTATGTAATTACATTACACAATCAAAAAAAGAGTAGCATTACAACGGGCAGAAGTTATAATAAGTCCATTAAGAAATGGATAAATGTATAACGTGTAAAAGGTTTCAAATTAATTTATTTGTCGGCCAAAGATTATTGTATTCACATAAACAAAGGGGGAATTAATTCAAAAAGTTAAAATCTCCAAAAAGTTTACATTTTTTGTAAAGAAAACCTTAAAAAAATGTTAATTTTGATTATAACCAAACCTAAGCCTACTTGTTAAAACCAATATTAACTTTATTTCTAATTCCTTTAATCGGGATTCAAACATTATCCGCTCAAACTTTTGAAGTTTCTGGGGTTGTGAAGACTAGCAATAAAGAAATTATTCCCTACGCTAGCGTTTTTGTTTTTACAATTACCGACTCCACTATGGTTAGTGGGTCTTCTGCAGATGAAAATGGCTTTTTCTCTATAAAAAATATTGTAGCTGACGTGTATTATCTTAAAGCAAGTTATGTAGGAAAAACTTCAAGCTTGATAGCAGTAGATATTTCAACAGATTTAAATATAGGGTCAATTATCATTGATCATGATACAGAAGTACTTCAAGAAGTTGTGGTATCATCCAAAAAACCAACAATTGAACGAAAATCGGATCGACTAATTTTCAATGTAGAAAACACGGCAGTCTCTCAAGGAAGCTCATGGGATATTTTAAAAAGAACTCCAGGGGTAATTGTTTTTCAAGGGCAAGTTAAAATAAAGAATAAACCAGCCGAGGTTTATATTAATGATCGTAAGGTCTATCTTTCATCGCAAGAATTACAACAGTTATTAGAAGGTTTTTCAGGTGAAAACATTAAGTCGGTTGAGGTTATTACATCGTCTCCTGCCAAGTATGATGCCGAAGGAGGAGCTATTTTAAATATTGTCACATCCAAAAATCTTTCAGTAGGCTATAAAGGTAGCGTAAATGGTAATTATGCCATAGCCAAGAAACCAAAGTATAGTTTAGGTACAAGTCATTATTATAAAAATAACTGGTTAAATAGTTATTTGTCTTATACTTTAAATTCAAGAACGGACTATAAAAGAGATGAAAGTCAGTTGGTTTTTAGCGAACTAGACGGTAGCCTAAACTCAACATGGATTTCCGATTTTAATAAATACACCAAAACAAAATCACACAATTTAAATGCGCTATTAGATTTCACATTAAATGATAAAAATTCATTGAATTTTAGTGCTTCTGCTTTGTACACCCCAAAATCTGATTCTGATAGAATGGAAATTACAAACATTTATGGGGCGACTAATCAATTGGATTCTCTTTTTACAACCAGTAGTACACTAAATGATAATAGAACTAATATCTTACTTAGTTTACAACACACTGTGCAATTGAATGAAAGTGGATCGGAATTAATAACAAAAGCTAATTATATTTATTATGATAATGATCAAGTACAATTGGTAGCTACTAATTATCAATCCCCTAATAATACCTTACTTAATCAATCTAGCTTTAACGCTATAGCAAAACAAAATACAGCAATCTATACCCTCCAAACAGATTATTCATATTCTTCCGAAAAATTAAATTTTGAAACAGGAATTAAATATTCAGGAATAGGCTCAGATAGTATGCAAGATTTTGAGGATACCTCGACTGATTCGTCTTCTTTTGAGGGGAATGTTTCAGATGATTTTAATTATAAAGAAAATATTTTTGCTGGTTATTTTAGTCTTTCAAGAGAATGGGGCAAATTAACTTTTGTAGGGGGGTTAAGAGGGGAATATACTGATGCCAATGGGTACTCCATAGTTTTAAACGATGTGAATTCGCAAGACTATTTTAGTTTATTTCCAACTATTAATATCCAATATGCGGCTAATGAGAATAGCTCGTTTGGGTTAAATTATAGCAGAAGAATAGATCGTCCACGTTTTCAAATGCTCAATCCGTTTAGAACGTATATAAATGAAAATAATTTTATTCAAGGTAATCCAACTATTCAACCTAGTATAACGGATAAGATTAATTTCAGCTATACTTTAAAAAACAGCCTTACCTTCGATGTATACTATGAACATATCAAAAATGAAATAGCTAATTTACCCTTTCAAGATAATACCTTAAGGTACATAAGTTCAATTACTGATAATCTTAATTATAGCAAACAATATAGTTTTGATATTACCTATCAGAACTATATAAATGAAAATTGGTATCTCTATTTGTACGGCTCTTTCTTTTATTTAAAGAATGAATTTGTTGCAAGGGAAAACGGAAATCAAATTCTAGAAAAAGACAAAAAGAGCTTTTATCTCTCTACACAAAATTATATTACATTTTTAAAAGACAAATCATTGTCAACCACTTTAACAGCAAGTTATTTTCCCGATTTTCTTTCAGGATCATATACCTATGATAAGGCTTCTACAAGCGTATCTTTAAGTGTTCAGAAAAACTTTTTAAATAATAGGCTTATAGTTTCTACAAGTATTGAAGATATTTTTAATACTTCAAATATGCCAGTATCTTCAAAATATTTAGATCAAAACTATTCCTATTTTGCGAAACCAGAGTCTAGATTGTTTAGTCTGAGAGTACGTTATAAGTTTGGCAATTTTAAACTAGAAAATAATACCCCAGAAGAAATAGGTGAACAAGAGCGTTTAAAAGACAATGACTAATTAAAAACCTCCAGCAAGAAAACCACAGGTACCAAAACTTATTAGTAGATAAACACCTGCTAATATGTAAAATACCTTGGCTGCTTTTGGTTTCTTATTTCCAGAGAGTATGGCTCCAATAATCGCGAATACAACGGCAGGACCAATCATGATAAGACCAATTAAAAAAACTAATCCATCCAAATTTCCAACTTCTAAAGCATACCTCTTCATAATGCGTTTTATTAATTAGTATATACAAAACTTCAAGAGCCAAGACCTAATTAAAAGACATACTTCATAATAATATAAAATATCTTAGCCTTTCTTTTATAGTTACTCAAGCTCAGCTCTTAACTCCTCTAGTCTCCCTATTTTTTCGTCGCGATAAAACAAATTCATAGTTTCAAAAGGGATAATTTTATAGTCTTTATTTACAATATGTACACACGACTTTTTTATAGCTCGAACATCAAAATTATGTGCATCTATAAACTGCATAATGATGATTCTAAATAAATTATCATAACCTAAATTTGGAGCGTCTATTTCTGGCAAACAGCACATAATAGACTTCAAGTTTTCAGATGCTTTTTCTACCGAATTACCAGTACTGAACAGTGCTATCATTTTGCCATGCAAAACCTCATCTTGCTCGTAAATGATGGTGTTTTTACCTTCATTAAGCAAATCATCAGGATTTATATAGCGCGTTAAAGGACTCACCTCATTACCCAATTTTATGGCATATGCCATCACCAAAGCGTCAGGGTTGCAAGGAACAGGTATTAAATCATCAGCTTCAAAAATAGGCGATTGTTCTAATATTTTTCTACGTACTTCAGTAAGTGTAATTCTATTTTCATCAACTTCAAAATTCTCCAACCTGCCTGCAATTTGTGTTGGTTGAAAGGTAACTCCACGAACACATTTTTGTTTCAAAGCAAAAGCTATCGTTTCACCCATTTCATGATCATTCAACCCTTTTTGAAGCGTTACAACAAGAGTTGTAGAAAGGTTTAATTTGTTTAGGTGTTCCAGAGCTTTAAGTCTAATATCGGCTAGGTCAGCACCTCGTAAGGTTTGCAACACCTTATTGTCCAGGGAGTCAAACTGCAAATAAATTTCAAAATCTGGAACGTAAGTGGCTAAGCGTTCTGCAAAAGCAAAATCTTTAGCAATTTTAATTCCGTTTGTATTCACCATTAAATGCCGAATGGGTAATGTTTTGGCGTAATCTAAAATTTCAAAAAACTGCGGATGTATCGTTGGTTCACCACCACTAAGTTGCACCACATCCGGCTCTCCTTCATTTTTCACAATAACATCGAGCATTTTTTTTATTTCTTCAACAGTTCTATGTCTCCCATAGCTCGGTGAAGAGGACGCATAGCATGTAGGGCAAGTTAAATTACAACGGTCTGTAAGCTCTACAACTGTTAAACAAGAATGTTGCTCGTGATCTGGGCATAACCCACAATCGTAAGGGCAGCCATAATGTGTTTTTGTATTAAAAGTTTTTGGGTATTCTGAAGCTTTATTATAGTTCCGAATATTTTTATAGTATTCAATATCATCAGCAATTAAAACCTTGGATTTTCCGTGTTCTTTACAGTTTTTAAGCATATATACCTTCCCATTCTCGAAAACTATTTTAGCAGCTACACGTCGTAAACAATCCGGACATAAACTTAAGGTAAAATCATAATAGGTGTAATTTTTTGTAGGCATACAGAACTGCATTTCGTATTGTTCTTGAGTAATACAAGAAACAAATTAAGCATAAATATTGAATGCTACTCAATCCGAAGATTAGAAAAGTATTTGGCTTCATAAACTCGATTACAAAGCGAAAAACGAAATAGGCAATCATAAAGACTTTAAAGTAAGTACCTGAAGGGTGTTTTTTCTTCGCTTTAATTGAATATCTAATATAAAAGAAAAGAAGAATTAAAAAAACAACTTCATATAAAGCAATAGGATGCCGTAATACTCCATCCCCCAAATCCATTCCTAAAAATGATTGGGTAGGTTTTCCATAAGTAAACTCTTTTATGCCTGCTAAAAAGCAGCCAATTCTACCAATGATAATTCCAAGTATGATGGGTAGCGTAAATAAATCGCCCGACGATTGTTTTTCTCCGATGATTTTTTTTGCAAATTCTACTCCCAATAAGCCTCCAAAAAGGCCCCCCAAAATTGTTTTGTTATTCAAAATATAGAACCATCCTTGCGCATAATTTGTAACTGGATTTTCAATTAAAGCAAAAAATCTAGAAAAGAATAATGCCCCAAAAATAGCGCCTATTATAATAGACAAACGATTGTTTGAGGAAATAGAATCACTGCTTTTTTTACGTAAGAACATATAATATCTGAACGCGATAAAAAATGCGAGGTATTCTAAAACTAAATGGGTGTTGATTTTAATTCCATATAGAATTGGCTCAAAAGGAAGATTTATTCCTGCCACTCTGCTATAAATAAATTGGTATCTCTACCACCACCATTATTTCGATTACTCGAAAAAGCCAAATACTTGCCATTATTAGAGAATACAGGAAAAGCATCAAAGGTTTCGCCATGCGTTACACGTTCTAAGTTTTTTCCATCAATACCTATAAAATAAAGGTTAAAAGGAAATCCTTTTTCGGCCTCAAAATTACTAGAGAATAACACCTTTTTTCCTGAAGGATGAAAAAACGGACTCCAATTGGCATTGCCTAAGAAAGTCAATTGCTTAAGGTCGCTTCCATCAGCATTACAAATAAATAATTCCATATCCGTAGGTTCCACAAGACCTTCAGCTAATAAATCTTTATATTTTTTTACAGCCTCAGGTGTTTTTGGTCGCGATGCTCTAAAAATTAACTTCGTGCCATCCGGTGAGAAAAAAGCCCCACCATCATAACCCAATTCATTGGTAATTTGTTTTACATCACTACCATCTAAATTCATGGTATACAATTCCAAGTCCCCACTTCGTGTTGAGGTAAATACAATCTTATCTCCTTTTGGAGAAACCGTTGCTTCAGCATCATAACCAGGCTCATTTGTTAATTGCGCCGTAATATTCCCTTCTAAATCGGCAACAAAAATGTCGAAAGAATCATAAACAGGCCACACATAATTTCCGTTTTTGCGCAAAGGTACCTCAGGGCATTCTTTAGCGGCTAAGTGTGTTGATCCATAAACAAAGTGTTTGTTGTCTGGTAAAAAATAAGCACAGGTAGTTCTCCCCATTCCCGTACTTACCATAGGTGGAATTGTATCTTTAAAGTTATCTGAAGCATTCATTAAAAACATCTGATCACAGTTCAGCCCCCAAGCTGTATTATTCGATTGAAATATGAGTTTGGAATCATCAAAACTCCAATAGGCCTCAGCATTATCACCTCCAAATGTAACTTGGCGCATTGATTTAAAATATTTTTCTTCTGGATAGATTAAAGTATCACTTCCCGCCATCAAAGAAGTAGCAACTTCTTTTGCTGTAGTTTCAGGTTTTTTAGTCTCCGTCTTACAACTTGCAAATGAGATAATTGTGATGAATATTAAAAAATTCTTCATGGATGCTTAATTTTACACAAAACTACAGCAAAATGATAAACAGGATACTAATACCACTTTTTTTATTGTTGCTTCTAGGTTGTAAAACCGAAAAAGCCAAGCCAATAACTATTTTAGAAGACATTAGTTTTCTAGCTAGTGATACTTTAGGAGGTCGCGAAACAGGAACTCCAGAAGAGAAAAAAGCTGCAAAATATCTAAAGGAAAGGTTTGAAGCAATTGGTTTACTGCCTAAAGGGAATGCAGGCACTTACTTTCAAACCTTTACGTTTAAACCTAAAAAAGATCCACACAGTGTGGTTAAATTTAGCTCAGGTGATAGCACCATAACAGGAACAAATGTTATTGGTTATATCAATAACAAAGCAGAAAATACCATAATTATTGGTGCGCATTACGATCATTTAGGAATGGGTGGAGAAGGTTCATTATACAGAGAAGGTGCAGCAATACATAATGGTGCCGACGATAATGCTAGTGGTGTTGCGGTGTTGTTACAACTAGCAGAAAAATTAAACCAGACGTATACGAATAACAACTATGTATTCATGGCTTTTTCAGGTGAAGAAATGGGTCTTTTAGGAAGTAATTATTTTGTAAAGAACCCAACTTTAGATTTGTCTAAGGTGAATTACATGCTGAATATGGATATGGTAGGGAGACTCCGTGAAGATAAAACGTTATCAGTTAGTGGAACAGGGACAGCTCCTATTTGGAATCAAGTTCTAAATGCCTCAAATAGCGAATTTAAATTAGTAATGCGGGAGTCAGGTGTTGGCCCTTCGGATCATACCTCTTTCTATTTACAAGATATTCCAGTATTGCATTTTTTTACGGGGCAGCATGAAGATTATCACAAGCCTTCTGATGATATTGATAAATTGAATTATGAAGGGATGGATCTAATAACAACCTATATCTATACAATAATAGGCGACTTAGATAAATCTCCAAAATTAGCTTTCAGAAAAACAAAAAATGAAAGTGAAGAAGTACCTCGTTTTAAAGTAGCGCTTGGTGTCGTTCCAGATTATTTATTTGATGGTAAAGGTATGCGTATCGATGGCATTAGTGAAGATAGGCCCGCGCAGAAAGCAGGCCTGCAAAAAGGAGATATTGTAATTCAGTTAGGCGACAGTATTGTGTTGGATATGATGAGCTATATGCGAGCCCTTTCAAGCTTTGAAGAAGGCAATACCACAAAAGTGATTGTAGATCGCAAAGGAGAGAAAGTAGTAGCTACTATTTCTTTCTAAAAAATATGTAATTTTGCACTGTTTTAAATTAGAATGATTTGCCAAAAATAGGAAACATACAATTACCCAATTTCCCTTTATTACTTGCACCTATGGAAGATGTGAGTGACCCTCCTTTCCGTGCTTTGTGTAAGGAGCAAGGGGCAGATGTTGTGTATACAGAGTTTATTTCATCGGAAGGCCTAATTCGTGATGCGGCTAAAAGCGTTATGAAATTAGACATCTATGAGAAAGAAAGACCGGTCGGTATACAAATTTTTGGAGCTAATTTAGATTCCATGTTGCAATCTATTGAGATTGTAGAAAAATCGAATCCAGATATTATAGATATTAATTTTGGTTGCCCTGTTAAAAAAGTGGTAAGTAAAGGCGCTGGAGCGGGAATTTTAAAAGATATAGATTTAATGGTTTCTCTTACTAAAGCCATGGTAAAGCATACCAAATTACCTATTACCGTAAAAACACGCTTAGGATGGGATCACGATTCTATCAAAATTGTGGAGGTTGCGGAGCGTTTACAGGATGTGGGTTGTGCAGCCATTGCCATACATGGTAGAACACGAGTTCAAATGTATAAAGGTGATGCCAATTGGGCACCAATAGCTGAGGTTAAAAATAACCAAAGAATGCACATTCCAGTCTTTGGGAATGGGGATGTTAATACTCCTGAAGCTGCCATGAAAATGCGTGATGAGTACGGATTAGATGGTGCAATGATAGGGAGAGCAAGTATTGGTTATCCTTGGTTTTTTAAAGAAGTGAAACACTTTTTTGCAACGGGAACACATTTAGTACCGCCAACAATTGAAGAGCGTGTGGATGCTGCTCGTCGTCACTTACAAATGGCGATTGATTGGAAAGGAGAAACCTTAGGTGTTTTTGAAACACGTAGGCATTATACCAATTATTTTAAGGGCATTCCTAATTTTAAAGAATACCGCATGAAAATGGTGACTAGTGACCATTCTGTTGATGTCTTTGAAGCTTTTAATGAAGTCTTGGAGGTTTTTGGAGATTATCAGTTCTCCTAATCAATTTAAGACAAAAGTTCCCGATTAATCCTGCTACTTGCTATTTTTGAAGCGATGATTCCTAAAACAGTAATTGTTGCTAATACAATGAATACATTTAACCATTGGTATTCTACAGGATAGGCTAAATCTGCACTTATCTTTAACCACTCAAAAAGCAACTGAGACCAGATTAATAAAGAACCGAGAAGAACACCTATTAGTCCTCCTAAAAAAGTTACAATAACGCCTTGAACAAAATAGATGCGCCTCAATTCTTTAATAGTTGTTCCTAAACTATATAAGGTTTTTGAGTTCCCCTGCTGATCCAAAATCATCATAATAAATGCCCCTACAACATTGAATAATGCAATAATCAATACAAGAGTAAAAATCAAATAGGTTGCTAAATTTTCAGTATTTAACATGCGATAGAGCGTGCTATTCAATTCTCTTCTATCTTTTAGAATAATTTTTTGATCAAATATTTGTAGAATAGTATGTCTAAGGTCATCAATCGATACGTTCTCAGCGTATTTAAAATTTATTCCTGAAATTTGAGAGCTATCTTTTTCAAGTAATGCCTGAACCATAGGCAGGTGTGCAAAAACATACTTGTTATCTAACTCTGCCTCAACAGCATAAACACCACTAACTACAACGGGAGCAGTATTAAAAAATTTTGCATTTAACCCCTGTTGCGATAAAGATCCTGTACCTGGTTTTGGCACTAAAATGTCTAACGGACTTCTGTAATTGTTGATGTTTAAACTCAACAAATTTGCGATTCCTATACCTGTAACAACCTGCTGCTCATTAAACCAATCACCAATATAAAGGGTGCTATCAATTCCTGTGACTTGATTGTAGTTGTCATCAACACCTTTGATATAGGCAATATGATCTTTTTGTTTGTGGGTTAGATATACTCTGTCTTCTAACTCTTTTGAATAGGCGACAATACCGTTAAGTGTTGCTAACTCTTTTTCTTGCTTTTCTGAAATAGAAAAGAATTTTCCAATAGCGGGGAGCGCTTTTAAATCTGGATCAAAGGTGTTTGTATACGAAAGACTAAATGTTTTAAGTCCAGCAAAACCAGATAAAACAATAAAAAGTGCTGCCGAGCCAATAACAATAACACAAAAAGTAACAAGGTTGATAATGTTAACTGCGCTTTGCTTGCTTTTAGATCTAACGTAGCGCTTGGCGATATACAGCGGAAAATTCAAAGATTATGCTTTTTTTCTTTTCTCTAATAAATCTGGATCAGAAATAGGGTTATCTTTACCCTTTAATGATTTCTCTATCCCATCAATATATTCCAATGAATCATCTAAAAAGAATAATAGTTCTGGCATACGGCGTAACTGATTTTTAGTACGCTGTGATAATTCATGTTTTATTAATGGTTGATTTGATTTTATCCCTTTCAATAATTCCTCAGCATCTTTAGTGGGGAATATACTCACGTAAACCTTAGCTATAGAAAGGTCTGTAGTTACGATTACTTTAGATACTGAAATTAAAGTACCCCTAAGTCCACCATCTGTAGCGGCCCTTTGTAGAACATCGGCAATATCTTTCTGTATAACGCCACCAATTTTTTTTTGTCTCTGTGTTTCCATAGGGCAAAAATACGCAGATTATTGCGTATTTTAGACCAATAGTACTAGATACTGCTATAAATTAGTAATAAATGAATAAAATTGAGCATATAGGCATCGCCGTAAAGGACTTAAAAGCATCTAATGATTTGTTTAAAAAGCTTTTAGGGACTCCAAGTTACAAAGAAGAGGAGGTAGTTTCTGAAGGTGTTAAAACCTCTTTTTTCAAATCTGGACCTAATAAAATTGAATTATTAGAATCAACAACAGCTGATGGTCCAATTGCTAAATTTTTAGATAAAAAAGGTGAGGGTATTCATCATATCGCGTTTGAGGTAGATGACATTGTTGCTGAAATAGCCCGATTAAAAGCAGAAGGATTTGTTATTTTAAACGAAACCCCTAAAAAAGGCGCAGATAATAAATTAGTGACTTTCGTTCACCCCAAAAGCGCTAATGGTGTGCTGATTGAGTTATGTCAAGAAGCACCAAAGGATGTGTAAACTAAAGTTTTTGAACTCTTGTGAAGTAAAAAAAATTAAAAGCAGCATTTTTGTAAAAGAGAATGCTTGCAACGTATAAAAATAAGTAGTAATATTGCAACCGCAAATTGCCGGTCCTATAGCTCAGTTGGTTAGAGCACCTGACTCATAATCAGGTGGTCCCTGGTTCGAGCCCAGGTGGGACCACGTCAACAAAGACAAGCCTTTCAAGAAATTGAAAGGCTTTCTTATTTTTCATCCGTACAACATCTGTACAACAATTCCTCTTTCTTTTAATTTCATTTATCCTTATCTTGTTACCATGGAAAGGTTAGGCGAGCTTTTAGCAAGTTGGTTATATCAGAGCAGAAGAGAGCTAAAACTTCTCTATCTAAAGCATGGTTCATTAACGACGAACAGACTTTCCATTTTCCTGTTACTATTATTTTGTGTTATACCGTTAACCCTTTATTTTCTTATTTCAGGTACGACCTACTCTATACTTCAAATTAGTGCTAGCTATATTTTTGTTACCTTGTTGTTCAGTTTATCAATATTACTTGTGATTACCTGGTTTAAATCAGAGAAGCTATTCAAAAGCAATGTTCAGGGATTCTCATTTTTACAATTATCTCCATCTTTAATTGAGATGGGTTTTTTTGGTTTTGACAAAAGTGATATTGAGAACTTAATAAGACTGACGAGCGGACTACCCTCAGCCCAAAAAATCGTAATCAGAGAAACTCCAAAAAATAAACAATCAGGAAACATTCGATTTATATTTACCTTTTTGGATTTGATAGTTCGTGAGGGAATCTTTAGAATGGATACAAAGACTAAAGAATCGTTATACCTGCTTATTTCAGAACGATTTACTTTTCAAAACACAGAAATTAATACAAGCTCTCTTCCTTCTAGTTATTCCAAATGGTGTTCCGCTACTCAGGATGGTAGCTATGATGATGTGCGAAATGATATTTCAGAAGCATTAGGTATTTCCAAATAGTTGCACTTTTTTAATTTTTATAGAGAAAATATAAAGCAATCCATAAGCAATCGTTATTTCCCTATTTTTTTACTGCATTTACCATCATATGTTTGTCTAGTACAATCATAGTAAAAGGCCTTTTACTCATTATTAATTCTTAACTACAAAGATTATGAATGAGCAAGAAAATGTGGTGGATTTGTTGCAGGACATCAAAGGCCTGCTTACCCACACAAAAAAAGTATTTAACATCGATGACCTTGTGAACTATACAGGATTATCCAAGAGTAAGATTTACAAACTTTCCCAATTAAAACTGATTCCGGCAGGGAATAATAAGCACATCCGTCAGCTATTCTTTAATAAAGAGGAAATCGATGCATGGCTTATTGGGGAGCCTAATTTATCCGATGAATTTCTAGAACAGCATTTCAATGAACAGTTGTTGCAGAATAGAAAATCTGGATTATGAAAGATCCAACTTATATCCGCGTTGGCACCTACTATTATAAGCTAGTATATGTTCCAACTATCGCTGGAAAGTTCAATGAAATCATTGTGCCATGGACATTGGAAACAATACGTCAAGACCATGGAAGAGATTTTATTGGAACCATCAAAAAGTATGATGGATTTACCTGTCTTCCAAGCCATATTCACTTTAAAAGAGATTGCCATGGTTTCTATAACACTTATGCTCCATTGCCTCATGAACTTCAAGAAGGAGATTATCCCTGTACGTTGCAACTCTTAAAGCATATTTTCGGTCAGCAACTGAACCTTGGGATGGATTATTTACAGCTGTTATTTCAAAAACCGATCCAGATGCTACCAATCTTGTGTTTGGTATCTAAGGAACGATCTACGGGCAAGACGACATTTCTCAAGTGGTTAAAAACGGTATTCGACAATAATTTAACCTACTTAACCAACGATAGCTTCAGCAGTCAATTCAATTCAGATTGGAATAACAAGCTGTTGATCTGCATAGACGAGGTCCTGTTTAACAAAGAAGAATTGACCGAACGGATCAAGTACCTAAGCACCACCAATTTTAATAAACTGGAAGCTAAGGGAAAAGATAAAAGAGAAGTAGAGTTTTTTGGAAAGTTTATCCTTTGTAGCAATAACGAAGATAACTTTATAAAAATTGATTCCAATGAGACTCGGTTTTGGGTGCTGAAAGTACCACCATTGAAAAAGGAGGTAACAGGATTTCTAGACTGTCTAGAATCCGAAATACCAGCATTCCTTTATCATTTACACCACCGAGAATTAACTAGTCCTAATAGCACCCGAATGTGGTTCTCGCCAGCTCAGATTAAGACTATGGCTTTGAAGAACTTAATGCAAAACAATGGAAATCGAGTGGAGAAGGAATTAGCTAGCATTTTTCTGAGTGCTATGGAAACTCTGGAATTAGAGGAAATAAGCGTATGTCCCTTAGATGCCCTCGAGCTATTGAACCGTACCCGAATCAAAACTGATCTCACTCAATTGAGGCATATTCTTAAAAGGGATTGGAAGCTTGTGAACCAAGAAAACTCTATGGCTTATAGAAAATTAATGATTTGGCAGGGCGGAGGAATGGGATTAACTGATGCTAAGGGAAGATACTATTCCATAAAAAAAGATTTTCTAATAAAGAATTTTAGAGAATGATATTAAGGCGATGAAACGATTTTAAAACGATGACGATGAAAATGTAGTATTCATAGGTGCTGCGGAGAATTTTGAACCATTCTCTAAAGAGGTGCTAATGAAAAAGAAAAAAAAACACTTTATAGTATACTTTATTTTGATGAAATGATGATATATAGAGTAATGAGCAGTAAAAATAAGGGTTTAGACGGTCATCGTTTCTTCATCATTTTGTCATCAAAAAATAATGATAATACAAATTAGTGCTAAATGATATCCTATGGAGAAGAAAAGAACAACAGGACTATCGTGTGAAAGAGCCCGTGCTTTTCCCATCGAAAAAGCGCTGGCAAAACTCGGGCACTTTCCGACCACGACAAACGAAAAAGAAACTTGGTTTTTAAGCCCACTGCGCTCAGAAACCCAAGCATCTTTCAAGGTATCCAAGAAACTGAATCGATGGTACGACCATGGAGAAGGAATCGGGGGTAATGTGATTGACCTAATCTGTAAGATGAACCAATGTAGCGTAAAAGTGGCCTTAGAATTTATTGGAGAAGATAACCGCTCTTTTTTCTTTCAACAGCAACCTATTTTTGAAGTAGTACAGCAGGATAAAATAGTGATTCAAGAAGTCAAGGAACTTACCCATTACGCCTTGAAGGGATATTTGAAGTCCAGATACATTTCGATTGAAAACTCAAAAAAGTTTATCAAAGAGGTCTATTATCAATTCAAAGACAAAAAGTATTTCGCAATAGGTTTTAAAAACGATTCTGGCGGATGGGAACTACGGAACAAATATTACAAGAATTGCAGTTCTCCTAAAGATATTACACATATCAAAAATGGAAATGAAAAACTTATCCTTATCGAAGGGATGTTTGACCTGTTATCCATTATTAGCTTGAAAACAACTCTTGTATCTGAATATGATTTCTTAGTCATGAACTCCACTGCCTTTGTTTCAAAAGCAAGAGAAACAATGAAGAACTATAATGAAATTCATCTATGTTTGGATACCGATGCTAATGGTCAAAGAACCACCAAGAAGCTGATGGAACATTTTAATAACTGCTTTGACAAATCTGGGCTCTACAAAGATTTTAAAGATGTAAATAATTGGCTAATACATCGTGCTAAAAAGGGAATTAGTCAGAAGGCGCAAGATGTGTTTTTGTTGCCACAAAAACAAACTTGCTTTACGCCCGATGGTTGCAAAGAAAATAAAAAATGAAGAAGACGTATATCAAATTTAGATGCTCCATTTATGAAAAAAAGCTGCTTAAAAAAAGAGCAACAAGAGCAGGAATATCACTTTCTGAATACTGTCGTAATTCGGCTTTTCATAATTCAGTGGTGGAACGTTTAACTTCTGAACAGTTAATACACTATCAAATGTTGGTGAAGTATAAAAACAACTTTACAAGCATTAGTAATATGTTTAAAAAACATAATCCTAAACTAGCGAGCGAGGTTGCAGATTTGGCAGAACAAATCCGCAGTCATTTATACAACTTCAAAAAATAAATCATGATCGGCAAAGGAAAATCTATAGCACATACTAAAGCATCGATAGCCTATGGATGGAATCAAGAGAAGGATGCTGAAATAGTCTTTAGCCAACATATAGCAGGAGATACTACCCAGCAGATTACAGATGAATTTAAAATGATCCAAGAACAGAATGTACGCTGTCAAAAAAACACGCTCAGTTTTATACTAAGTCCAACCCAAGAAAATGGAATAAAACTAAGCAAGGAGCAACTGGGAGAAATGACTCAGAAATTCATTCTAGAAATGAAGTTAACAGGGAATCAAGCTGTGGCATTTGTCCATAGAGATAAAGCACATACCCATGTGCATTTGTACGTCAATAGAATAGGCTTTGATGGAAAAGCCTTCAACGACAGCTTTATTGGAAAACGAAGCCAGGCAGCGGCTGAAAACGTGGCTAAGGAAATGGGGCTCACAACGGTTAAAGAAGTACGACAAGAAATGAATATGACACTTCAACCAATACGTTTTGAGATTAAAAACATCCACCAGAAAGTTATGGAAAATGAAAGACCAAAGAACTTAGACGATTACATCAAAGCGATGAAGCAACAAAATGTAAAAGTGATTCCAACTATCAACAAGGCGAACAAACTCCAAGGCTTTAGATTGGAATACCAAGGTCATAATCTAAAAGCAAGCGACGTACATCGTTCTATGTCTGGCGGAAGAATTATGGGTCAAATTACCTTGAATAGCGGTATCAGAAATCATGTAAAACCAATTAAGACCGTTCAGCTTCTAGGAAAGACAACAGAACCAACGGTCAATCTTGCAGCAAGTATCGCCAAGAGTTTGGTCAAAAAAGTAATCAAAAGAACTATTACTAAGGGAATAGAATTTTAAAGCAAAAAATTATGGGTTATAAAAAACTAGATGAAGTGATGGAGCTACTAAGTGACGAATTAGACGGGTTCAACAAGAGCATAACAAGATTAGAAAAGTTAACTCAAAACGTAGATAATATCAATATCAAAGCGGACACTTCAAATATTGAATATTGTATTCAAGATCATCTAAGAACAGAGAAAGAAAAAAGTCAAAAATTGCTTGAAGCTTTTCAAAGAATGGAAAAGCAACTTTCCAAATCACAAGTTATTCCGAAAATACAACTATGGATTCATTATGGGATGTACATGATTTGTTTAATCCAAATAGGCTATTTGATATTTAAGCTTGCATAACTTAAGGTAGCTAGACAAGTAAAAAAAATTGTTCCAAATCATAAGTAGATTGCGCCCTATGCGGTTTTTACTTCACGTTTATCTTCCCGAATACTACAAAAACCGCACAGGATCCATGCGCAGATAAGTTATGGTAAGATTTGGGGTATTAATTATTCAACACATAAAATTTAATTCAAAATTAGGAGACTAATCTTTTATATTTGTGACAAGATTAAAAATTTTGCCTTTTCAACTTTAAAAGAATTTTAGAAATTTCGTCTAAGCAAACCATTTGCTGTCTAGGTAGTAAATTGATAATAAATTCTAATGTAACCGTAATATTTTTTTGCAATAATTCTCATTTTTAATTACTAATGTGATTTTAAAAAACATTAAAAAGGCAGAACGTGCATAGTTTAAATTTAACAAATGAACTAAACTAATAGTTTATATATTTTTATAATTATAAACTATTCTTTATATTTGGTTTATATTTTTGCTTAAAACTACACTATGCGTATAGAAAAAGAACATAAAATAAACTCTCTTTTGCGAGGTTGGCCACAAAATGCTGTTTACCTTACTTCATGGTTGGTAGCAAATGGGTATTCTGATCAGTTATTAAGCAGGTATAAAAAGAGCAATTGGATAACTCCTCTAAATAATGGAGCTTTTGTAAAAAGCGGTGACACTCCAACCATCGAAGGAGCCGTATTTGCTTTGCAATCGCAGGGTAAGCTCTGTGTGCATCCAGGTGGCAAATCGGCTTTAAATCTTTTAGGAAAAGCTCATTATCTAGAATTTTCAAGACAGCAATTTACACTTTTTGGAAATGAAAATGAGCGCATCCCATCTTGGTTGAAAAATTATAATTGGAGTATGGAGATAAATTATTATTCTACCTCCTTTTTGCCAGTTGATTTAGGTTTGACAGACATAGAAGTTAATGGATTTTCTATAAAAATATCAGGTGCAGCACGGGCAATAATGGAGTGTTTGTATTTAACTCCTAAAAAACAAGATTTAAAAGAATGCTTTGAACTCATGGAAGGATTGAATAATTTACGTCCTAATCAAGTGCAACAACTTCTGGAAGCATGTAGATCGGTAAAAGTGAAACGATTGTTTTTATATCTAGCTAATAAGTGTCGCCACCCGTGGTTAGAATTTATAAAGGTTGAGAATATTGACTTAGGAAAAGGGAAGCGACAAATCGTTGTTGATGGTGTATATGACCCAGAATATAAAATAACGATTCCTAAAAATTTGGTCGATGAATAATTATAAGAATCAAGTTCGTTTACTTTTAGGTGTGATTCCTGAAGTAGCAAAAGAAAAGTGTTTTGCTCTTCATGGAGGAACTGCTATTAATTTATTTGTAAGGGATATGCCTAGGTTGTCAGTTGATATTGACTTAACCTATATACCTATTGAAGATAGAACAACGTCATTTACTAATATTAATAATGCTTTAGGAGGAATAAAGAAACGTCTGAATATAATTTTTCCAAATTTATTGGTTGTACATGAAAAAGCCAAGCTAAAATTACAAATAAGTAATAAAGACGCATTAATTAAAATCGAAGTAAATCAAGGTATCAGAGGATTAATGGGTGATACTAGTACTTTGGTTTTATGTGATAAAGCGCAAGAGGATTTCGATGCCTTTTGTTCAATTCAAGGAGTTTCGTTTGGACAGTTATATGGAGGGAAAATAGTTGCCGCGTTGGATAGACAACATCCAAGAGATTTATTTGATGTAAAAGATTTATTGGAAAATGAGGGATTTACAGAAGAAATAAAAGAAGGATTTTTGTTTACATTATTAAGCAGTAAAAGGCCTATCAAAGAAGTATTATTTCCTAATTTGATAGATCAAGAACAAGCTTTTGCAAACCAATTTATGGGTATGACAGAAAAACCTTTTTCATATGCGGATTTTGAGCAAACGCGCGAAAAACTAGTTAAAGTGGTACGAGAAGGGCTAACAGAAACTGATAAGACTTTTATTATCAATTTTGAAAATACGTCTCCGGATTGGAGTATTTATGATTTTGAAAAGTTTCCAGCCATACAATGGAAACTTCAAAACTTGCTAGCACTTAGGAAAAGTAACCCGGGAAAGCATAGTGACAATATGAAGGAACTGAAAAGATTACTTATCTATTAATTGGTATCTATACTACAAGAAAAAAATATGAAATTTAGAATAGCTTTTTTTTTTGAATATAAACTCCTAATAATTATTTTTTGACCGCCACTAATTACAAGTTATTATAAATATATGTTGTCTACATTGTAGCATAAAATAGGAAAAAGAAGTTTTATAAACTAAAGTAAACATAGCCGATATAGTTCTAAAAAAAGTATCTTGGGATATGAAAATTAACAAATTATCTGTTTAGAAAGATAAAGAAGTTATTATACCTAGAATGCTATTGGCTACCAATGAGAAAACTTTTAAGGAAGATATTGCTTCTGTTGAGGAATTATATACTACTAATGAAATATATACAGTACTTAAAAATACGAAAGAACGTATAATCAACCAAATAGGTAGAATGGTTGCTGTTCATTATAATAAAGCTACTTTTTTACGCTATAAGTTTTAGCTAATGAGTACAATTTCTCCAGTACTCCTTAATTATATTAAAAGTAAACTATTGGGTTTATTTAGATAATACAGAGTTGAATATATGTATATGAAATACAATTTGTCTCTCATTTGTACCAAAGAACTTTGAATTTTCTTTAAAACAGGGAATATTCATATTATATTAGTTTTTTTAGTGATTTGCAGAGTTCACTATCATAATAAAGTATGGAATGTTCCGAACGAAACTTCAATTTTTCAATAGTTCTTGAATTAATCAAAACTTATTCGATTTAAAGAAAATTTGGAAGTTATTCTGTTTTTTTGGTTGTTCAACTCATTGCTTTATTAATATATTATGGTGTTGTAATTAGTAAATATCACCCTTTTTTATACCCAATTTTTTTATTTTAGAATTCAAAGTGGAGGTTGGGATTTTTAATATTTCCGAAGCTCCACCATTACCATAAACTTTGCCCTTACATAATCTTAAAACAGATAATATATAATCGCGTTCCATGTCTTCAAGCGGTTTTAATTCATAAGATGTACTATCACTATTTTTAATATTTACAGAATTAAGAGGTTTATATATCTCTTTAATTGAACCGTCTTTAGAAAGTAATACACTTCTTTCAATATAGTTCTCTAATTCTCGAATGTTTCCAGGCCAAGAATATTCCATTATCTTTTGGAGCACAAAATTTGATACATGCATTTTTGTTTTTGAAAATTTAGCTATAAAATAGTCAAATAAAACAGGTATGTCTTCTTTCCTATCTCTTAATGAAGGGGTATTGATTGGGAAAACATGTAACCTATAATAAAGATCCAGTCTAAACCTTCCTGCTTCAACCTCTTCCTCTAGATTTTTATTGGTGGCAGCAATGACTCTTACATCTATGGAAATGATTTTATTAGTTCCTATACGTTCAATTTCCTTCTCCTGTAAAACCCGTAAAAGTTTTACCTGCATCTCTAAAGGCATTTCCCCTATTTCATCTAAAAAAATAGTACCTCCATTAGCTTGTTCAAATTTACCAATTCGAGTATCTGTAGCTCCTGTAAACGCTCCTTTATCATGACCAAAGAAAGTAGACTCGATTAAATTTTCTGGTATGGCACCGCAATTGATAACTACAAACGGTTTGTGTGCACGGGGTGATATTTCGTGAATACTTTTTGCAAATAATTCTTTCCCTGTACCACTTTCACCCATAATTAACACTGAGGTTGTCATGGGAGCTACTCGTTTTATATCATCAAATATGTTAAGTAGTTGAGAACTATTTCCTATTATTTTTTTAAAACCTTTATATTGTTCAGCAGGCGTGATTAGTGTTTTATTTTGTATTATCGCTTCTATATTTTGTGTTTCAGATTCTAATAAAGGTGAAAGTATTTTTATAAAAATTGTAGTAAATTTTTGAATTACATCTAATTGTATTCTTTGATAAACTTCATTTTTTTTACTGTAAAATGAAAGGTGGAGATTTAAGTTTTCTCCAAAACCAAAAGAAATAAACATACCAGAGTGTACATGAAAGCAATTAGCGATAAGTTTTTCAAACGGATAGTTAATCTGTAACTCTTCAAATTGGGCATGGTTAAAAATTTCTGGAATACCTTGAAACGCTCCTTCTTCGTGTGTTTTTTTAAGGATGTCAAAGTCTTTCCGTGATATGTTAAATAATTCTTGAATACCAATGATTTGGTATTCATGAATACCGATTCTATTAAAACCTAAGGATAAGTTTAAATTGTCATTTTTTAGTCTAATCTGTAAATAATCAAAAGGAATATTTATTTGAAATGCTTTAGCAATTTCAATAAATGTTTCTTGCCATTTGGTATGTTTTGGAATTCTATTCAGTTTGTCTATAAGTTGTTGTTCTAATTGAGAATCAAAATTAAGATTATGTTCAAGATGGTATGCTGCAATTTCTAGAGCAATTAGAAGGTCTTTTTCCCTGAACGGCTTCACTAAAAATCCATAAGGTTTTGTTGCTTTAGCTTCCTCTAAAATCGTTTTATTGGAATATGCAGAAAGATAAATAAACGGAATGCTCTCTGCTTGTAATGTCTTTGCTAAATCGATGCCTGTTAATTTGCCTTTTAAATGAATATCCAATAATACCATGTCTGGTGCTTGATTATCAATAAATTGAATTGCCTCCTCGACAGAAGCTGCTATACCAAGGACATCATAATTTTGATTTTTTAAAAAGCACGACAAATCATTTGCCACTATAAACTCATCTTCAACAATTAAAATGCTTTTTTTCATTTTCCTTTCTATGATTAATAGTTTTGAGTATACTTATCAGAGACCATTTTATTTTTAAAAACAATTTCTACCAGCGTACCATTCGTGTTTTTTAAGGTGAAGGCTCCATCCAATTGTCTGGTCAGGCCTTTAATTAATGTCATACCTAGAGATGGTGACCCGTCGAAAGAGAAATTTTCTGAAACTCCCACACCATTATCTTTAATGCACATCACATAATATACTTTTTTTTTTTTCATTGAAATTGTAATTTCCCCATTTTGTTTATTTGGAAAGGCATATTTGATAGCATTCGTTATCGTTTCATTCAGAATTAAGCCCACGGGAATAGATTGCGTTTCTTCTAGCATAATAGGCTCTATATCCAGAATAAAATTAATATTGGAGTTTACATCAAAACTGTCTTTCAAATATCCTACTAAATCTTTGATATAAGAGCTCATATCAATAAGTGCAGCATTCTCGGTTTTATAGAGTTTTTGATGAATTAATGAAATTGCAAACAATCGATGTTGGCTATTCTTTATGGCAGAAAGGGCTTCGTCGTTCTTGATGAAATTGCATTGCGTATTCAACAGACTCATCACAATTTGTAGATTATTTTTAACACGGTGGTGAATTTCTTTCAACAGCCATTCTTTGTTTTCTAACAACTCTTGTAACGATGTATTTTGTTGTGCTATTTCCCCTTTTTGACTGACAAGGATTCTGTTCGTTCTTTGTTTGAGCGTATAGCTTCTGTACAACAAAATACTTATTATCAATAAAAGAATCAACCCAGCCAAAATTAAATTTTTTGACGTGGTTGTTTTTATTAATTTATTACCATTAATAAGGTTTTCATTTCGTAAGGTTTTAATATCATTTTCCTTTTTTGCCGTTTCATACTGAATTTGTAATTCTTCAATTTGTCTACTTTTAGTGATATTAAAAATAGAATCATTTATACGTTTATAGTTTTGAAAATATTTAATTGCCTCTAGATAATTACCTTGTACAGAATCAATTTTAAAAAGCATTAAGTTAGCATCTTTTACTTTTGCCTGCGCAGCAATACCTATTGGAACTTTAAGTGATTTAATGATAAACTTTTTTGCTTTTTCATACTGTGTTTGATTTAAATAAAACTCACCAATTTCCAAATTCGCTTCAGAAAGGTATATTAACTTCTTCCTGTTTAAATCTAATTCAAGCCATTTGACTGCATCCAAATATTCTTTTTCTGCTAAATCAAATGCTCCAAGCGCATTCAAAGCAGCTGCCTTAGCACTTGATAAAAATGATTCTTGATTTGCATTTTTAGGTGGCATAATACTGTCAACTCGTACAGCCAAATTAAAGGCTTCTTCCTCTTTATGCACCTTTACTAATTGTTTGCTTAAATAATTTAAATTTCGATACACATACTCATTACCTATTATTTTGGTATTCGTTTCCCAATTTAAAAGCGCTTTATTATACCAGGCAATACTTTGTTGTATTTCACCTAATTCTCTATAGCTATCCGCAATATTTCTATAAACATAAGGAGCAAATAAGGAATCCTTGCTTTGAAGTATTATTTCAACAGCTTTTAACCCATTATAAATAGATTTGTTAAAATCTCCGTTTACTCTATTTACAGTGCTTAAAAGGTTGTAAACCTTTAGAGTATTTGGATTATCTATTTTTTTAGATTCGTTTAGAATAAATAATAACTCTTTTTCAGCATCATCCAAATGACCTTGAGTGAAATGGTAATCTGCAATGTCATTCAGCACAATTAATTCGTCAACTTTTAATTCTAAATTCCTATAAATAGTTAGGGCATTGTTATAATTAATAATATTTTGCTGATTTAAAATGTTATCAAGATCTATCTCATTCCTCGTTCTATTTGCCAATAATAACCAAATACGTGCTTCGTCTTTTGGGTTATTGGTTTGTTTATAATCCGCAATCACTTTATGATAAAACTCATAGGCTTCAATGTACTTTTGTTGCTCAAATCGTGTTTCAGCGAGATAATAATTTACTAAGTTTTCAAAATCAGTATCCTTAATAGAATCTATCAATTTGTATGATTTTTGGAAATAAAAATCAGCACTATCTAGGTCTTTTTTAAAACTTTCTGGCCTATATAAAAACATTGAGCCTAATTCCAACGAGAGCTCAATAGTATTTCGTATGGATTCACTCCTTTTTAGTTTTAATTGTAAATTTTTAATTTGAGGTTCATCGTCAATTTGGCCATATGTCAGGGAAGTCAACATTGCTATAAAAAGAAACCAACCTATATTTTTATGCCTTATCATGTTTGGTTTCTTTTTGTAAACTTAAAATTAGATAAAAAGTGTTAACGAACTACTTTTTAAGTTTAAATCTTCAAACTTCTTGCCGCGTAGTTAAGTATCTATAAAACATTGTGTTATAGATTTATTAGTTGGTCCAAAATTGTTATTAAGTAAAACACATCGCTAATTAGCGATATAACGCCAAACCTACGACCTCATTATTTTTTTAAGTAAATGATTTTTAGTGTTTTACGCAATTGGAATACTAATTGTTTAACAAAAAACTATTGTACTAGTTTCATTTCTTGTTCTAGTTCAATGCGCATACATATCATTAAACGCAATTTTGAAATGTCAAATAAAAATAGTAACCAATTAAGAAAACAAAGAATATGGAAACAATTTTAAAATCTCTAATGCTGACAATTATGCTTATGGTACAAAGCAGCTCATTAAAAGCACAAGTTCAAGATTATGCTACTGACCCACATTTAGATGCAGGCACTAAAGCTTTTTTGAAAATTTTAAATGCACCTGGAGGACAACCCCTAGAAAGCTTATCTCCTGAAGATGCTAGACAGGTTTTAATAGGGGCTCAAGCCTCGGTTAATGTTGATGTTTCAGGTATAGATGAATCTGAAAAAACAATCTCGCAAGATGGTTACACCATAAAACTTAATATCATCCGTCCTAAAGGAGCGAAAGGGAAATTGCCAGTGTTCATATTTATTCACGGCGGAGGATGGGTTTTAGGAGATTACCCTACCCACAAACGGTTTGTTAGGGATTTAGTGGTTGAAACTGGGTTTGCGTCCGTATTTGTAAATTATTCAGCCTCTCCAGAAGCAAAATACCCGCAAGCCGTTAATGAAATATATGCAGCAACTAAATGGATTTCAGAGCATGGTGATGAAATTCATGTTGATGGAAAAAACATGGCCGTGGTTGGTAATAGCGTTGGTGGAAATATGACCGCTGTAACGGCTTTAAAAGCAAGTGAGAACAATGGTCCAAAAATAAAGGCGCTTGTGATGTTTTGGCCCATTGTAGATTCTAAATTTGATACCGAGTCTTATCAGTTATATGGAAAAGACCATTTTTTAACGACCTCTATGATGAAGTGGATGTATGACTTATATGCTCCAGATATCAATCAGAGAAAAGAAATATACTCATCCCCTTTAAATGCAACTTTAGAACAATTAAAAGGATTTCCTCCGACATTGATTCAAGTGGCTGAAAATGATGTTTTAAGAGATGAAGGAGAAGCTTTTGGCAGAAAGTTGGAAGCAGCAGGGGTAAATGTGACAACAGTAAGATACAACGGAATGATTCACGATTTTGGATTATTAAATGTTTTGGCCAACCTACCGACAACGAAAGCGATGATTACCCAAGCCGCTTCAGAACTTAAAAAATATTTAAAATAACAAATTATAAACATTAGAACCCATGGGAGAATTAAAATTAAAAGACGGAACAGAAATTTATTATAAAGATTGGGGAACAGGACAACCGCTTGTCTTTCATCATGGATGGCCGCTATCAAGTGATGATTGGGATTTGCAAATGCTATTTTTTGTTAATCAAGGTTACAGAGTTATTGCACATGATCGTAGAGGTCATGGTCGCTCCACCCAAACAGCAATTGGGAATAATATGGACACTTATGCATCTGATGTTGCTGAACTTGCTGAGGCACTCGATTTAAAAAATGCCATACATATTGGGCATTCCACGGGTGGTGGAGAAGTCATTCGCTATGCCGCCAAATTTGGAAAAGGTCGTATTGCCAAAGCGGTGCTAATAAGTGCTGTTACACCTATCATGGTTAAAACAGATCATAATCCAGATGGTGTTCCTATGGAGGTATTTGATGAAATACGCTTAAATACGGCGACGAATCGTACTCAGTATTTTCGAGACTTTACAACTCCATTCTTTGGGTATAATCGCGATGGTGCAAAAATATCTCAAGCTGTTATGGATAATTGGTGGCGTCAAGGTATGATGGGTGGTATTAAAGCACATTATGATTGCATCAAAGCTTTTTCTGAAACAGATTTCACAGAAGATTTAAAAAGAGTGGATATTCCTGTGTTGGTTATGCACGGTGATGATGATCAAATAGTGCCTATTGCGTCAACCGCCGAAATTGCAGTAAAGCTTTTGAAAAATGGAAGGCTTATTTCGTACCCAGGTTTTCCTCATGGCATGCCAACAACCGAAGCTGCAACTATAAATAAAGATTTATTAGAATTTATAAAATCTTAGTTAGAAGAAAATAATTTGGTGACTACTCCATAAATAAAATGGAATTATCTTTTAACAGGTAGGTTATTGATAATTCCATTTTTATTTAATAACTTCTATAGATTTTGATTCAATTATGGGAGGATCGGTGTCTATCATTTTTACTATTTCTAATTTTATTTTATTACCCGCCTCAACCTTAACAAAATTGCCATTTGGAATACTAATAACAGTTGTATACATATTATTTTTTGAATCTTTTAAATACAAAGTCTGCCCATCTTTGCCTTGTTCTATTTTTGTAATCGTGTAGTTATTTGTTTCTTTCATAGCTTTACAAGCTAAAAAAAGAGTCATGATGATGATGGTTATTGCAGCTTTCATTGTGATTTTTTTGTGTAAAAGTAAACATCGCATACTATTTATTTTAATTTAGTGATTGAATATTTTTTTGTAAAACAACCATGAAATTTTTAAACGTATGCATTCAACCATAGACCATAATATATCAAAATTTGTTTCATTTACAGATGAAGAATTAAACATATTCCATGAGCTATTAACTATAAAAACAGTTTCTAAAAAAGAATACTTGTTACAAGAAGGTGATGTTTGTGAGTTTGAAGCTTTTGTAATACAAGGGTGTTTAAGAAAATATTATATCAATGAAAATGGTGCTGAAGTTATTGTTCAGTTTGCTATTGAAGACAGTTGGATAAGTGATATCGCTAGTTTTTCAGATCATAAACCCAGCCATTTTTTTATTGAGGCATTGGAAAATTGCAAACTTTTAATTTTAACACCTACTAGTAAAGAAAAATTACTTTCTAGTGTCCCAAAATTTGAACGTGTATTTCGAATTTTAGTACAACGCCACTTATCCGTAACACAAGATCGTTTGGTACATACTATTGCCAAAACAGCCCCCGAGAAATATCTTGATTTTTTAGATCATTATCCTACGATTCCCCAAAGAGTTGCCCAACATTACATTGCTTCCTATTTAGGAATTTCCGCAGAATTTTTGAGTAAAGTTAGAAATCGCCTTGCAAAACCTAATAATTAGGTATTAAACTTCTTCAGTTACTATTTCTTTAAATATCGCTATTTCTCTGAAACATTAACGATATACCAATAATTCAATATACTAACAAAAACTCAAAACACTGAAAATCAATAAAATAAGCTAATGGCATTTAATTTGAATGCTTTATGATGTTGTGAAAGTAGGAAGGCAAATTCCTTAATAATTCACAGGATTTTAAAACATGAATGTTACTAAAAAAGTTTATTTTATGACGGGCGCTTTTGTTAATAGTAATAGTTGGGATCAATGGAAATCCTATATTGAATCAGTAGGATATCATGTTGTAATTCCAATTTGGCCTACTAAAGAAGGAACGACAAAAATATTAAAAGATAAACACCCTGATCCCCAATTAGGAGCACTCACCTTTAATGAGCTCTTATGTTTTTATTCAGAATTAATTAAGCAGGAAACAGAAAAACCAATTGCAATTGGTCACTCTATAGGTGGGCTTATTGTTCAATTATTGCTTCAAAAAAATCTTTTATCTATTGGCGTAGCAATTCATTCAGTGCCTCCACAAGGCGTAGTGACTTTTCATTTTTCATTTTTTAAATCGTTATGGAAGCCTTTTGGATTTTTTAAATCGAAATACACGCCTCATTTAATGTCTTTAGAAGAATGGCAATATGCTTTTACAAATAATATGAGTTTGTATGAACAAAAAGAAAGTTATGATAAATTCTTAATTCCGGAGTCCAGAAGAATCATTAGAGAATTATTTATAAAACCTGCCAAAGTCAATTTTAATAAGAAAAAGCAGCCATTACTTTTTGTTGCAGGTAGCAATGACAACTTAATGCCCGCTAGCTTAAATTTTTTGAATTATAAAAAATATAAAAATTCAATTTCTGTAACCGATTATAAAGAGTTTGAAGGAGTCAATCATTTTGTTTTATGTGGTAAGCACTGGGAACAAACAGCTGATTATATAATTAATTGGATAAAACAACATGAAAATTAATAAAAAACAGAAGTTATGTTTTCTTGTCCTAGTTCAATGTACAGGTTTGGTATTAGATGCAATTTTGTAATGTAATAATCAAGTAATCAAATATTAATTAAATAAAAATTTAAAATTATGGCAACTACAAAATGGACAATTGATCCAACACATTCAGAAATTGGTTTTAAAGTAAAACACATGATGTTTACCAATGTATCAGGAAAGTTTCAAGAATTTGAAGCATCTGCTGAAACCGAAGATGGTTTTTTTACAAACACAAACTTTGAATTCACTGCTAAGTCTAATTCTATTTCTACAGGGAATGCAGATAGAGATAAGCATTTAGTAAGTGGTGATTTCTTTGACGTTGAAAATCATCCAACAATAAGTTTTAAATCAAAATCTTACACAAAAACATCTGAAGGAGAGTATAAACTCATAGGAGATTTAACGCTACGAGGTGTTACAAACTCAGTAACTCTAGATGTTGAATTTCATGGTACTGCGAAAGACCCATGGGGAAATGAAAAAGCTGGATTTGGTATAAATGGAAAAATAAACCGAAAAGATTGGGGATTAAACTGGAATTCTACACTTGAAGCTGGTGGCGTTTTAGTTGGTGAAGAAATTAAATTAAACATAGAACTACAGTTCGTAAAACAATAATAATTAATCAATCTAATAACAATTAAAATTAAACATCATGAAAACATTATTTTCAACACTCATCATTGCTTTTATAAGCACATTAGGATTTGCTCAAAAACCAAGTTCAGAACTTTTAAATCCAACAAACCATGCATTGGTTTTAATTGATCATGAAGGTCAAATGGCGTTTGCAACATCAAGTATTTCAATTACAGAGCTTAGAAATAATACCGCAATTGTAGCGGGTGCATCAAAAATATTTAATGTTCCTACTGTGGTAACAACGGTTGCAGAAGAATCTTTTAGTGGTCCTGTCTTTCCAGAAATTGAAGAGTTTTATCCACAAGCCACTTCTAATTATATAGACAGAACCACCATGAACACTTGGGAAGATGTAAATGCCCATAAAGCAATAACGGGAAAAGGTAAAAAGAAACTGGTTTTGGCTGGTTTATGGACAAGTGTATGTATTGTTGGTCCTGCATTATCTGCAAAAGCAGAAGGTTATGATGTCTATGTTATTACCGATGCTAGTGGTGATGTATCTAAAGAAGCTCATGAACAAGCTGTTTCAAGAATGATTCAGGCTGGTGTTAAACCAATGACCTCCGTACAATATCTTCTGGAATTACAAAGAGATTGGGCAAGAACCGAAACCTACGTGGCTGTAACCGATTTAGTTAAAAAATATGGTGGTGCTTATGGCTTTGGAATTCTTTATGCACAAAAAATGTTAAAACATTAATTAATAATAGCCTTATGTAAATAAGGCTATTTTTTTCCATACTCATGAAAACACTATCTAAAATAATAATGTTGTTTTTTCTTATAGGTTTTATGGCTTGTAAAAATAAAACAGAACAATCTCTAGAGGCTCGTGCAGACTTAATAGTCTATAATGCGAAAGTAACTTTAGAAAAAGAAGGCGATTTTGCAGAAGCTTTTGCTGTAAAAGAAGGGAATTTCTATAAAATTGGGAGTTCAGATGACATACTAAAACTTAAAGGGGAAAACACGCAAGTTGTTGATGCGAAAGGAAAAACAGTAATTCCTGGACTTAATGATTCTCATACGCATTTAATAAGAGAAGGATTAAATTACAATTCGGAATTGCGATGGGATGGCGTAACCACCATAACGGAAGCTTTAAGCATGCTGAAAGAACAAGCAGAAAGAACGCCTGAAGGACAATGGATTCGTGTTATTGGCGGTTGGGGAGAATTTCAATTTAAAGAAAGGCGTTTACCAACTCTTGAAGAAATTAATGCCGCAGTCCCAGACAAGCCTGTTTATATTATGTATTTGTATTCGCTAGGATATTTAAACCAAAAAGGAATTGAAACCTTAGGTTATGATGGGGCTACAAAATATCCCGGGGGAGAAATTGAACTAAAAAACGGCAGACCAACTGGGTTGCTTGTTGCAAAACCAAGTGCGCTCATCCTTTATAAAACCCTCACAAAGCTTCCAAAACTGTCTTATGAAGAGCAGTTGAACTCAACACTTCATTATTACAGAGAATTAAATCGATTAGGTGTTACAAGTGCTATTGATGCTGGTGGAGGTGGTCAATATTATCCTAACAATTACAGTGTTTCTAAGGAATTAGCTGAACAAGGGAAACTCAATGTTAGAACATCTTATTATCTATTTGCTGTTGATAAAGGGACTGAAAAGGAATTTTTTAACACATGGGTAAATCAACTAAAATCCGGTGCTAATGATGATATGTTTAAGCCTAACGGCTATACCTATGAAGGTGCAGGGGAAAACTTAACATGGGAAGCGGCCGATTTTGAAAACTTTTTGGAACCCAGACCTGAATTGCACGATGTTATGGAAAGTGAATTGGACTCAATAGTGACCATCATTGCTAAAAATCAAGCGCCTTTTAGAATCCATGCTACATACAATGAATCTATAGAACGTTTTTTAAATGTCTTTGAAAATGTTGATAAAAAGCACCCGTTTTTAAATAAAATACGATGGATTATAGATCATGCTGAAACTATAAACGATGCTAATCTTCAACGCATAAAGCGTATGGGTGGTGGTATTGCAGTGCAAGACAGAATGCTTTTTCAAGGGGAATACTTTGTAGATCGTTATGGAGCAGAAGCTGCAAAACACACACCTCCTATTGCAAAAATTATTGATATGGGAATTCCTTTGGGTTTTGGCACCGATGGAACCCGAGTGGCTAGTTATAACCCCATGCTAACGTTATACTGGGCTATTTCTGGGAAAACTTGGGGTGGTTTTCAATTGTACGATTACAATAATAAAATTTCAAGGTATAAAGCTCTTGAAGTCTTTACTAGTGGAAGTGCTTGGTTTTCTAATGAAGAAACTGTAAAAGGTTTTATTAAAGAAGGGATGTATGCAGATTTTGCAATTCTTTCAGATGATTATTTCACGATGCCAGAAGAGGCTATTAAAAATTTAACCTCCCATTTAACGGTAGTGAATGGTAAAGTGGTATATGCTGCAAACGATTTTAAGACCTTTGATCCTGCTATACCCGAAGTAATTCCTAGTTGGTCTCCTGTTAAATATTTTGGTGGATATCAAAATAACAAATAAACCATGAGAAGTTACGATACGCTAACGGAAGCCATAAATTCAAAGCAAACAGAGGGTTATACTTTTGATTTTAACCTGAAGAGTTCCGTATTGGAATGCAAAACTTTAAATAAAACATTTAAACCTAATGAGTTTAATGAAGATGTATTTTATCGATTTGAAGGCGATTCAAATCCTGATGATTCTTCTATACTCTATGCCATTCAAACAGCATGTGGCCTTAAAGGTTTATTGGTTGATGCTTATGGAGTTTATAGCGATTCTTTAACTGCTGAAATGATTCAAAAACAAAAAATCAGATACTAATTTTTAATAAAATAATAGTTATGAAACAGTTTTTAAAAAAAATGACCACAACCGCTTTAGAAGGAAAACAAGTTCATGTAGCACTATTATTTTTTAGGATAGTAGTGTCGCTAGAACTCATTATTGTACATGGTTTTAAAAAAATAGGAATTGGGGTTGAAGTATCAGAAATGGTTCCTAATCCTCTAGGTTTACCCGAAGGAATCAATGAATTTCTAGCCATAAGCGCCAATATAGGGTTTCCAATTTTTATCATTCTAGGATTATTTACTCGGTTGTCAATATTGCCCATTTTAGCAGTAACGCTTACAGGCTATTTTGTCCTTCATGCTCATGACGCATTATTGATTAAAGATGTGCCATTTATGTACTCTGTTGTCTTTCTTTTTATTCTAATAATAGGACCTGGTAAATATTCCATTGACGCTTTCATTCATAAAAAAATATAACAATGAAAACACAATTAATTTTAATTCTAACGGCTATAATAGCGGGTGCTGTTTTACCATTTCAAGCCGTGTTAAACATACAGCTTGGTAAAACTGTACATCAACCCGTTTTTGCTGCGTTTGCATCTTTTGTACTTGGTTCTATTGGGTTACTAATCTATTTAGTGATTATAAAATTTGATTTTTCAACAATTTCACAAGCTAAAAACGCATCATCTGTAGTGTGGTTAGCAGGTCTTTTAGGAGCTTTTTATGTGGCTGCAGTCATAGTTTTAGCTCCTAAACTTGGTACTGCTTTAACCTTTGGATTGGTAGTGGCAGGTCAAATGACGGTTTCATTAATTCTTGATCATTATGGATTATTGGGTCTGCCTTTAAAAGAAATTAATTGGCAAAGGTTAGTTGGTGTTGTTTTACTATTAATTGGGGTCATCATTATTCGGAAATATTGATAATATGAAATGGACAGTGGTATTCTACTTGACGCTTATAATGACCCTAAACTATAATTCTGGTTTTTCACAAGATGATAAAACCTTTGAATTTCATCTGCTTGGGCAGGATGATGACGTGTCTTTTTTAAGTGAGCAGAAACATAAGTCCGCTTACGAAAGTTTTAAATGGAAAGATTTAGGAAATGAAAACTCTTTATCATTTGGTGGTGGCTTTCGTTTTCAAATAGAAAATTTCGTAAACCAAGATTTTTCAAAAAAAGAGAATGACGATAATATTTGGTATCTAAATAGATTGCTATTGCATTCACATTTAAAATTAGGAACTCAATTTGAGTTTTATTCTGAATTAAGTTCTAGTACAGCTATCAATAAAAATGAAGTGTCTCCTGTTGACAAAGATATATTGGCGTTCAATCAAGCATTTGTAAAATTCCATTTTAATCCCCATTGGAATTTACTTTTAGGTAGGGAGAATTTAAAATTTGGTAGCAGACGACTCATTGATATTCGCGAAGGTCCCAACGTAAGACGTTCTTTTGATTTAGCAAGATTGGATTATACCACTCAAAACACACAGGTGACTACCTTTTTTTCAATACCAGTACAACTTCAACCGAAGGTTTTTGATAATGATTTTTTGAATTTTAACGAAACCTTGAGTGGAGTGTATGCTACAAATTTTTTCAATAAATCATTAAACATAGACCTCTATGGATTTTATCAAAAAGATAATAGCGTTAATTATAATAGTGGTTTAGCAAATGAAAGACGATATACTGTGGGGATACGGTATTTTGGAACCTCAGACTCGTTCACTTTTAATAATGAAATGGTCTATCAATTTGGCTATTTTGGAGAACAAAAAATTCGGGCTTATACCTTATCCTTACAAGGGGAATTTGCATTTAATTTTCTCGCAGACAAATCTGTTTTAGGTTTAAAAACTGAAATTATAAGTGGTGACAAAAACAGTAATGATACCACGCTAAATACGTTTGATGCTCTGTACCCAAGAGGCGCTTATTTTGGAAAGGTAGCAAAATTTGGGCCTTCTAATTTAATCGATATGCATCCATATATCAATGTAAAAAAAGGCAATTGTTATGTGGAGTTAGACTATGATGTGTTTTGGAGATATTCAGTTTCTGATGGTGTTTATGGTGCATCTTTACTTTTAGATTTCCCATCAACGAATAACAAAGCGTTTATAGCGGAACAAGTTGGGACGCTTTTGGGCTATGATATTAATAATCATTTTAATATAGAATTTGAAACTAATATCATTTTTCTAGGCGATTTTTTAAAGAACAGTAATTTATCGGCGACACTTTTTCATGCCGTAATTACGACCGAGTTTAAATTTTAAAATAAGGGGTATCTCGGTTATTAGCCGGAATGTTTTCTTGTCCTAGTTCAATGCACAGCTTTGAATATGGGAGTAATTTTGAATAAACAATTAAAAACATAAAATCATGGAACATAAAATTCAAGGCTTGCATCATATTACCGCTATTGCAGGCGACGCAAAACGCAATTATAATTTTTATACAGAAGTTTTAGGATTGCGATTTATTAAAAAGACGGTTAATTTTGACGATCCAAAAACCTATCATTTTTATTTTGGAGATGAAATTGGAAGTGCAGGAACTATTTTAACTTTTTTCCCTTGGGGAAATTCAATTCCACAAGGTAGACGAGGCTCTGAGATGGCAACCGAAATTGGTTATTCCGTACCGAAAGGAAGTTTAGAGTTTTGGGTGGATCGATTTGAAAAATATAACGTAATTTATAATAAACCCGCACAGAAATTTGGAGAACGCTATCTTACATTTTTAGATCCTGATGGGTTGAAATTTGAGTTAATTGAAACAGACGATACTAGAAAACCTTGGGTAACTAATGAAGTTACTGAAGAAAATGCAACCCGAGGATTTCATAATATCACCATTACTTTAAATGACATCAAAGGAACTGCAAATGTATTAACATCCATTTTTGGTTATGAATTAGTATCTCAAGAAGCCAATCGATACCGTTATGTTGTAGATACCGTTGACCATGCATCTATAGTTGATTTAGTAGAATTACCTTCAGAAAAAAGAGGGCATGTGGCAAATGGTACTGTTCATCACGTAGCATTTAGAGTAAAAGACGATGAAACTCTTATGTACTTCCGTGAAAAAGTAGAAGCTGCAGGGCTTAACATTACCCCACAAATAGATAGAAATTACTTCCACTCATTATATTTTAGAGAACCAGGAGGTGTATTATTTGAAATAGCAACTGATAATCCTGGTTTTATGGTCGACGAATCTGTAGAAGAATTGGGCTTGAATTTAAAATTGCCAGCTCAATATGAGTCACGTAGAAGTGAGTTAGAAAACCATTTAGTAAAACTTAATTAATTATGAATTATCAACCTTTAAAATACATATATCAATCCTCTGGAAACCCTGAAGCAAGTACATTATTACTGCTTCATGGGACTGGTGGTGATGAAACGGATCTTATTCCTTTAGCCAAAAAGTTTGGAAATAACTTTAATATATTAAGTGTAAGAGGAAATGTATTAGAACATGGTATGCCACGTTTTTTTAGACGTTTAGGAATGGGCATTTTTGATGAAGAGGATCTAAAGTTCAGAACGCATGAATTAGTAAATTTTATTAAAGAGATTGCTTTAAAAGAAGCGTTTAATAGTACAAAGCTTATTGCTTTAGGGTACTCCAATGGAGCCAATATTGCAGGTTCAACATTAGTACTTTATCCCGATTTTTTATCTGGATCTATTTTGTTTAGACCTATGCTTCCTTTTAAGCAAATGCCAGCATTTCAAACGACTAAAAAGGTTCCTGTTTTTATAAGTACAGGAAATTTGGATGGTATGGTTAGTATGTCAGAAATTCAAAATTACATAAATTTATTAGAGGCGAATCAATTTAATATTGAACATCATCAATTAAATACAGGACATAATTTAACGGAAGAAGATGTGGCGCTGGCCGTAAAATGGGTACATAATAATTTTAGTTAATAACTATGGATTTTAAAATTACAAGGATTTTTTCAGATGCCAAAGGCGAAACACATTTTGAGGATCTGAATATTCCTTTAAATAATAATGGAGATATAGGGTTTCTATCTGAAGCTCAAAAAGCAAATACCGTCATTTTTAGGAAAGTAACAGAAACCTATGATTATAACTTCCATGTATCACCTTCCCGTCAATATGTTATTTTGTTGGATGGTGAAATAGAAGTTGAAACGTCTATAGGAGATAAGCGCATTTTTCAATCTGGTGAAATATTATTGCTTGAAGACATAACAGGCAAAGGACACAAAACAAAAAATTTACAAACCCATGTTAGGTCATCATTATTTATTGAATTACACTAATTTTTAAAACAAGAAAAATGAAAACAGAAAATTTAAGTAGAATTGGTTTAAGCGAAGAACGAAGCGAAAATTAGCAGAAATGTTAAATGATTTACTTGCCAATTACTCTATATTTTACGAAAATGTTAGAGGCTATCATTGGAACATTCAAGGGGATAAGTTTTTTGAACTTCATATAAAATTTGAAGAACTTTATAACAATCTTTTTCTCAAAATAGATGATGTGGCAGAACGTATACTTACCCTGGGTTTTAAACCAAACTATAAGTTTACTGAATATCTAAAGACTTCGGCTGTTTTAGAAAGCAACAAAGTCACTGATGGACAAAACTCGATAGAAGAAATGCTTAAATCCTTACAAACAATTTTAACGAAACAAAGACTTATACTCGATGTGTCTGCTGGTATAAATGACGTAGGAACGAATGCCTAAATGAATGACTACATTAGTGAACAAGAAAAGCTAGTATGGATGTACTCGGCTTATTTGAAAAAATAATATTAACGGGTTTTATTTGCCTAAGTCGTAATAAACCTATGCTTTTTACGAGTTTTAAATGATTAATAGAATAGATAATTAATAAGGAATAAATTATATGAAAACTGGACGATTAGAAGCATTTAGTGATGGAGTATTAGCTATTATAATCACCATAATGGTATTAGAACTTAAAGTACCGGAAGGCGACACTTTTATGGCTCTAAAACCTTTGCTGCCAACTTTTATAACATATGTATTAAGTTTTATTTATTTAGGGATCTATTGGAATAACCATCACCATTTATTGCATGCATCTAGTGTGGTTAATGGTAAAGTCCTTTGGGCCAATTTACACCTGCTCTTTTGGTTGTCATTATTTCCTTTTGCGACTGGTTATATGGGAGAAAACCATTTTCAAAAGCTACCAACAGCATTATACGGATTCGTACTTTTTATGGCTAGCATTGCTTGGTTTATTTTGATTAAAGTGTTACAATCCACCCATTTAAAAGACACTATTCTAAATAAATCATATAAAAATAAATATAAAGATATCCTTTCTGTATTATTTTATGGTATTGCAACTATAGTCAGCTTTTTTCTACCAGTTATAGCAGTAATAATATATGTTTTGATTGCAATTATTTGGTTTGTACCAAATAGGGATTTAGAAAAACAAGAAGAATTATAATTATGTTTTTAGATATTCTTAATTTAGAAACTGTTTCTCGCCGTATTATCAAGGTTTTTTGGTACTAGTTTTATTTTCAAAGTTGCCTAAATAAAAAGCCCTCTAGAAAACTAGAGGGCAATTTCTGTGCGGCTATTTATTTTTTAGAATATTCTATAGAGACTTTTCTAAATTCTTTTAGTAATTTTTCAAGTTCTAAAGTTGATTTACGTGCTCTTGGTCCAGCTGCTTTTACACCATTTTCAATTAATGATGCCGATTCTTTTTTGAATGTTTCAATTTCAGTGTTGATTTTTTCAATTAATGCTATCATAATATTTTTTTTAATTAGTGGGTAAAAGTAGTGTGTTTGTTTTTAAAATCTAAACAGATTAGTTTTAAAATAGGAGTTTTTGTTGACTACTGAAATCTATCAATTGCCATTGGGAACTGCCACATTTAAGTCCTTAAAAATATTGGTCATCCTGCCATATTAAATTTAACTTCAAACCAAAATTTCAATCGCCTTATCTAAAACGGAATTATCAAATTCCTTAAGATAAGTTTGTGTGATACCAAGATTTTGATGACCCATTGATTCACTGATGATATCTGTGGCGACTCCCTTTTGTTTTAAACAATTAGCAAAACTATGTCTTGCTACATAACTGGTTAGGGTTTTATAAATTCCACATATTTCTGCAATCTCTTTTAATTCTTTGTTATAGCG